>Ga0172368_10000390_pt1 | contig 63003 bp, 63 predicted proteins | sample Lak11m_FD_114540 | JGI IMG/M metagenome (GOLD analysis project Ga0172368, IMG submission 114540) | Freshwater microbial communities from Kabuno Bay, South-Kivu, Congo - kab_022012_11m | ecosystem: Environmental > Aquatic > Freshwater > Lake | place: Democratic Republic of the Congo: South-Kivu... | reverse complement strand
CAGCACCGTAATCTGGAGATTGCTTTTCGGTACTGCTTTCCCTATCCTCAACCTACGCAAAAGCAAATTCTTATCAATCTCAATCAATTTCAATCCTGGAACCCGCAGATGGAACATTTGACTTAGGTCAATGATTTTGGGAGGTCACCCCTGTTAGGATAAACTAAAAGCCTTTTAGGGGCAGGAAGAAGAGGAAGCGGCCATGCAAGCAGTCACTAATGTCTACCTTTTTGGATCCTTGAGCAATGAGGGCATGGGGAACGGCGCCCATCCGATTCCCCATGCCCTCCAGGCGCCCATTTTACTGAGGGAGCTTCTGGATTGCCTTGAAGTTGCTTCCGAACGGGTCCAATTGGCGATGGTCAACCATAGAGCCGCGTCCCCGGATCATGTAATCCATCCGGGCGACCGGATTGCTCTGTTTCCGAAGGAATATGCCGTTTTTGCCGATTGGAAGGATTTTCGCAACCGATCCTAAACATCGGCCTTGAAGAAATACACGACGAAGGATTCGTCGCTTTCCTTGACCAGCCAATGCTGCAGCCCCAGGCTCGCGGCCTTGTCTATCAGGGGCGCGGGCAGAAACGGCGCGATGAGCTTGTAGATAGTGCCTTTCCCCATCTCTTTGAAATCCGCCATGACCTGATTGACCGGCTGCTCCCCCTCGGCCAGCATCGCCTTGGCATCCAGCTCCTTGCCGATCAGATTCTCGGCGAACCAGTCCGGCTTCGTCGTGTTGTAAAGCGTGCCCGCGCTCTCCGTGAACAGGTCCTGCCCCACCTCCCGGCGCAACAGGTTGATCAGATCCTCGACCTTCACGTTGCCGACGGCCGCGGCCTGCTGGAGCGTTGCTATCTTGGCGACGGTCCTGCGCAAGACCGGATTCTTGAGTTTCTTGAACGCCGGCACGTAGCCGATGAGAACATCCTCCAATTGCGGATATGCTTCGATCAATTGCAGGACCTTGGTTCTCGGCGTGATGATCAGCTTCTCGTTCATGTCATTCCTCCCCTCAAGCATAAGACAGTATCCGCCGTTCGCCCTCCAGCGAGCGGTAGCGGGTCAGATCGTGGGACACCTCCAGCGTGCCCAGATATTCCCCCTTTTCGTTGCGCAGGGCGAAGTATTCGATGTGGATCAGCCTGCCCGCGGCGTTTATCCAGAAAGGCGCGCGGCTCTGCCGGCCGCTTTTGAAATCCTCGATGATCTTATCCACGATATGGGCGCTCCCGGGCGGGTGGCAGTAACGGACATCCCGATTGAGAATCGCCCTGTTGCGCGGGAAGATGCGTTCGGCGCCCTGCGAAAAGTATTTCACCTTGTCGTCCCTGTCGACAAATGTCACATCGAAGGGCAGCGTATTGAGAATGCTCAGCAATTCTTCCTCGGTAAATCCCCCGGAGGGCAGTTGAATATAACCGGATTTGGGGGCTTCCTCGCCCTCCGCTTTCAATCCTGCCGGTTTCCACTCCTGGGGGGGATCGTACAGACAAAAACCGATTTCCAGGGATTGCCTGCTTATCTCGTACCAGGCGCCCTCGGACAACTTGTCAAGCGACATCGGGAAAAGGATGTGCTCTTCCTTCCCCGTCATGTCCTCAACGGCCTTCAAAGCTGGGTTGAGTATGATCTCCGCAGCGGCGGCCAGTTCTTCCGCGTTTATCGATTCGTTTTGAAGGATCTCGATCCCCCCCTTGATAAGCTCCCTGATCTCGTCGTGTTTTCCCCACATTACCTTAGGCGGCCCGGTGATCCCCGCCTTTTCAAGAAACGGGAACAGCAGGTATTCCTTGCGTCGGTAGTGCTTGTCCACGTCGAACAGTTTGTGGAATATTCCGCGCAACCGGAGGACCTGCTCGGAAAGGGCCGCTGGGCCGCTTTTGTCGATCTCGCCCAAAAGACGGGTTGCCGCCGCGACGAGCTTTTTCAATTCCGCGTTTTCCTTGATCATGACATCGACCGGATGCCCGGCGGGGATATCCTTGGCGCCTTTGAGGTCAATATGACCTTGAAGAACGGCCGAATGGGCGTCGCAGAGCTTCAAGACCTCCGTTTCCGGAAGTCCTTCGCCGATCAACTCCTGTTCGACCTCGACGACCTCTCCGTAGGGTATCCGGCTCAAGCTCTCCACGAGCTCCCGGCGTACCTCCTGCTCCGATTCCCCGGAATGGAGTTTCAAAATCAGCTCTTTGAGCCTTGCCTTCCGCTCCCGCGAATTGTCGATCAATTCACTCATAACCTCTCCTTTTCGTTAATCGGTACTTGAGACCTTTGAAAATTATGCGCCTTCACAGCAAAATCGCTGCGTCGCGCAAAGGTCTTTCCCATAGTATCTCTCTATGAAGCAAGGAAGGCAAGGCCGGCATGGACAGCGGCGCTGATCAAAAGAGTCAAGCCGCTCTTCTTGTGCACTCCGAAAGGCGCTTTGATCCAGCGAAGCCCCGTGCCCAACTGAAAGAGTATCAGAAGAAAGTTGAGAATGCCGAGCAGCCGAATTGCGATCGATAAGCCGCCGATGTCCATTTTAAGCGCCCCTTTCTATTTCCCGACAGAGATCTTTACATTTGCCGGCCCTGCGCTCCCGTGAACACTGCAATGCGCCTCAGCCGCGACCTCCAGATCTTCAAGGACGGTTATCTTGACCTCCCTGGTGAAAACCTCGTCCTCGGGTCTCCGGTCCGAAGTGAAATCCCAACGGGCGATCTCCTTCTTGTTGGCTGTCACCTGAAGCCCTTTGGTGTAATGAGTAAAACTGTTCCCCCTGTGCGTGACGGTCACCCTTATCGTCGCCTCGGAACCCTTTGGAACGGTCTGCGGGGCCTCAATGGAAGCGGCAGATTTATTTGCGAATGCCACCCCCGTGCGCAGAGCAAGGAAAAATAAAGGAACGGCCACGAGCAAATCCCTTCTCCTCATGGAACACCTCCTGACGGAATTTCTCACATATAGAGACCTTTGCGCAACTTGAAAATCATGTCCCGGAAGCGCGCATTGTAGATTTTTCGGAACGAAAAATGTACAGCGCGCGGAGGGAGCATGATTTTCAAAGGTCTCATATATACTATTTTAGCCAGCTTTTTGCGAAAGCAAATAGAAAAGTCGCTCGTGTCAATAATTCTTGACACGCCGGCGCCGTTTTCATATATTCGGATCACCCAAAAGCAATTCATCAAACAACCCTCCTCCGGCATAGCCGGAGGTGTTACGATTTCCGGACCCTCAAGGGGGCCCGACCGCAACCGGTTAATGTCAAGACCCCCATATTTCGGATAGCGGGTATTCGTCATGACGAGGGCATCCTGTCCGAACGGCTGAACCAAATTTTAAAAACAATACTGACGACTTCGTAAAAGTCCGGATGCTGCGCAAGTAGGGAACGGTTTCAAACCGTTGCCTACGGCGGGTTTGCGCCTTGCCGGGGCACGCCCCGGCGAAGGCCGAAGGCTTTTTGCGAAGCCGTCCAAAATGCAAGGCTTTTATGACTTTTCACGACGGCGTCATGTTGGGGCGGTATTTTTTCGTTTGGTTAACGAAACCTGTTATCAGATTTAAAAAGGAGGGGGAATATGAGAAAGAGACTCGGTAAAAGCGTTGGGATTGTTGCTGCCGCCCTGTTTTTTCTGGTCGGCTTTATAAACATTGCGCCGGCCGCTGAAAAACCGATCGTAATCGGCGCCCCGCTCTCCACGGCGTTCCTCTACGGATGGGACGCGGAGAGGGGCATCAAACTGGCGGTCGAGGAAATCAATGCCGCAGGCGGCGTGAAGGTGGGCGCGACGAAACGCCCCTTCAGCGTCGAGGTGATCGACACCCGCGACCTGGAGCCGGGCGTGCCGGTCAGCGACGCCCTGCTCGGCCTGGAGAAACTCATCCTGGACAAAAAGGCCGATTTTATCATCGGCGGCCCCGTACGCTCCGAAGCGGCCCTGGCGGCGATGGATCTGTTGAACAAATACAAGAAGGTGAGCATCCTGTCCACCGGCGTCCTGACGCCCGCCTACCATGCGAAGGTCGCCGAGAATTACGACAAGTACAAGTACTGTTTCAGAATAACCAGCCACGTCATAGTGATGGCGAATGAATTTGTCACCCTGCTTGCGGACGTCAAGAAAGGCCACGGCTTCAATAAGGTCTATATCATGGTCCAGGATGTGGCGCATGCGCGGGGCGGCGGCGAGGCCATGAAGAAGATGCTGACCGCCGGCGGCTGGGAAGTGGTCGATATGAAGATCTATCCCACGGGCACGACGGACTACTCCATGGCGCTCAACGATGTGGCGAGGACGAAGGCGGACATCATCTTCCTGTGGATGGATATGCCGGAAAGCGCCATTCTTCTGAAGCAGTGGAGCGGCATGAAGCTCAAGGCCCTGCCGATGGGATTCGTCAATGCCGCCGAGCAGCCCGGCTTCTGGAAGGCCACGGAAGGGAAAGGGGAATTTCTCATCGTAAACCTGGTAAACGGCGGCAATGCGCCGGCGAACATAACCCCCTGGACCATGAAATTCGCCAGTGCCTACGAAAAGAGATGGGGATTGGAGCCGGAGGGATACGGGACCTCGTCCAGCTACATGGCGGTCTATACATTGAAAGAGGCCATCGAGAAGGCCGGCGCCATTGACGCCGACGCCGTGATCACGGCGCTGGAAAACGTCAACCTCATGGGCGTATACGGCAAAATAAGCTTCGACAAGAAAAACCATCAGATCATCCCGTCGGACGATCCGAAACTGGGGGCGGTGACGTCAATCATCCAGTGGCAGAACGGCAAGCGGGTGCAGGTCTTCCCTCCCAAGGTCGCGGAGGCCAAGATACTGCTGCCGCCCTGGATGAAATAAGGCGGCGCCATGGACATCCTGGTTTATGGCATTATCAACAGCGTGACCCTTTCGCTGCTTTCCCTGGGGTTTACCCTGGTGTACAGCATAAGCAGGCTGCCCAATTTCGCCCACGGCGCCCTGTACATCACGACGGGCTATTTCATCTGGCTGTTTCTGAACTCTCTGGGGCTGGGCTATCCCCTGGCCGTCATGCTCGGCATAGCGCTGGCCGGCCTCATCGGCGCCCTGATGTACCGCCTGGTGCTCATCCGGATCAGGGGGATGGAGATCTCGGAGATCATCGCCACCTATGCCATAGGCCTGGCAATCATCGAGGGATTGCGGTGGGGCGGCTTGCGGGGCACGACCTTCACGCTGCCCTCATTCGCTTCCGGTTTTCGCGACATCCTGGGAGTGAATGTCGATGATCAGCGGCTCCTGGTGGTCGGGGTCGGTTTTTCCGTTTTTGCCCTTCTGTACCTGTTTGTCCGTCTGACCAGGAACGGTTTGGCGCTGCGGGGAATCGCCCAGGATGAAAGGGCCGCAATGATGCTGGGGATAGATTCCGACCGGATGGCCGTCGTCTCTTTTGCGATCGGCTCCTCCCTGGCGGGCCTTTCGGCGGCATTGATCCTCCCCCTCGGAAACATCGTCGTGGAAGCGGGGTACAACGTGCTGCTGTTTTCGATCGCCGTGAGCGTTATAGGCGGCCTGGGAAGCTGGGCGGGCGCCATCATCGCCTCCTTTGTTATCGGCTTTGCCCAGATCCTGACGGAAAAATTTCTTTCTTCGCATTTCCAGATGGTGATAGCGCTTCTGGCCATCATCATCACGCTCCTGATAAAACCGTCCGGCATTCTGGGAAGGCAGAAGGAACTGGAGGAAAGGGTGTAGCCGTGGAGGTCCGCAGGAAAGAGAGGATAGACAGGGGCATAAAGGTAAGGAGCGAGGGGATATACTGCGTTTCTTCCCCCAAGGAGATGCTCTACGTGGCCGGACCGCGGGCGCTGCTGATCGCCGGCCTCCTCCTGCTGCCGCTGATCCTGGAAATGGCGCCCTACTGGAAGAGGGTCGTCAACATCATGTGCGTCTACGGCCTGCTCGCCATATCGTTCGACTTTTTGGCGAACGTGGTCGGGCTTGTCTGTCTCGGGGGGGCCATGTTCATCGGGGTGGGCAGTTACATGACCGCCATTTTCAACGTTTATCTGCATCTCCCCATCTACATGGCCATCCCCCTGGCAGGCCTGTCGGGGGCGTTGATCAGCACGCTCCTGCTTTTACCCTGCCTTTCCTTGCGGGGTGTGTATTTCGCCATTGTCACCCTGATGTACCCACTGCTTTTCACCCGGATCATCGAGGCCCTCAATATCCTCGGGGGGACCAACGGCATCACCGGACTCGACAGCTTTCCCAATCCATATCTGGAAAATTACGTGATTATCGTCCTGCTGCTGGTTTTTCTGTTCGGTTTGAGAAGATTGATGGACGAGGATATCGGCCTGGTGCTGAGAGGGGTGAAGGACAACGACCAGTCCGTGCGGGCTTCGGGCGTCAATGTCACGCATATGAAGGCGCTGGCCGTCTTTATCGCCTCCTTTATCGGTTGCCTGGGAGGCGCGTATCTGGCGCATCTTTACATGTGGACGGGGCTTTCCCTTTTTGCGCTGGATTTTTCCATCATTCCCATCGCGGCAGCGACGATCGGCGGGGGGGGATATATGATGGGGGCCCTCATCGGCACCTTCATCCTCGTCCCTCTCTCCGAGTTCCTGAGGTTTTTCGGGACCTTCAGGATAGTCATCTACTGCCTTATCCTGACGGGATTCATTGTTTTCAAGAGCGAGGGGATCATGACGTATCTCTCCAGGAAGTATTCTCAGTTCGAACGGTGGGCGAAGATATGAGCATCCTCTCCGTTGAAGACATCGGCAAGACGTTCGGCGGCCTGAAAGCCCTGATATCCGTCAGCTTCAGCGTGAAACAGGGCGAGATTTACGGGATCATCGGCCCCAACGGTTCCGGGAAGACAACCCTGATCAACTGCATTACCGGGTTCATAAGACCGGACACGGGCAAGGTGTATTTCCGGGGAACGAACATCAGGGGCTGGCCGGCCCATAAAATTGCCCGCGCCGGCATCGCCCGGACCTTTCAGGTGATGCGCCCCTACTATTCCCTGCCCGCTTACAAAAATCTCATCATACCCCTGTGGTCGCCGCGCGCCCGGACCATAGGCGGCTGGAGAGGCGGCGGCCGGCACGGGGACAGGGACACGGTCGCGGTCGATATCCTGGAAGAAATCGGTTTCGAGAGGGATTCGCGCGTCCCCTACAAGATGGCCTCTACCTTGCCGACCGGCTATCTCAAGAGACTCGAACTCGCCCGCTGCATTGCGCTTAGGCCGGAAATCATCTTCTGCGACGAGGTTTTTTCGGGGCTGAGCGCCAGTGAGGTTGCCGGCCTGATGCCCCTCATCGAAAAGTTGAAAATGGAGGGCATCACGCTGATCATGGTCGAACACAGGTTGAAAGAGCTGTTCAAGGTGGCGGACCGCATCATGGCCCTGCAGTTCGGCGAAAAAATCGCCGAAGGCCATTACCGGGAGGTCATCGCGGATGCCCGCGTCAAGGAGGCCTACCTGGGCAGCGAAGAGGTGTAGGGATGCTGGAAGCCAAAGAGCTGATGGTATTTTATGAAAACATGCTGGCCCTCAACAACGTCAGCATTGCCGCCGAGACCGGTTCGGTCATCGGCATTTTCGGCTCCAACAGCGCGGGCAAGAGCACCCTCATGTACACCCTGGCCGGCATCATGCTGGACATCAAGAAAAAAGAGGAGATGCGGGGCGGGGAAAGGATAACGCTCTTCGGCAGCCTCACATTCGAAGGGCGGGACATATTCAATCTCCCGCCCCATGCCAGGGCGAAGGCGGGGATCGTGCTGTGCCCGGAGAGGCGGCGGATATTCCCGGAGAGCAGCGTCCTGGAAAATCTGAAGATAGGCTCTTACCTTACCGGTATCAGGGAAAGAAAGAAAAATCTGGAATACGTGCTCGGCGTCTTCCCGCGGCTCAAGGAGTTCCTGGGCAGGCAGGGCGGTTTCTTGAGCGGCGGCGAACAGCAGATGCTGGCCATCGGCAGGGCGCTGATGGCCGGTCCCCGGGTGCTGCTTCTCGACGAACCCCTGTTGGGCCTGAGCCCCGTCTATCAGAGGATCGTCATCGAGGCAATCAAGGAGATCCGGAAGACCAGAGGCATCACCATTATCATAGCGGAGCAGTATTCAAGGCCGGTGATCCCCGTCATCGACAGAGGCTACATCATTGAAAACGGCTCCAGCATTTTAGAGGGGACAAAAGAAGAGTTGCTGGACAATCCCGACGTGAAAACAGCCTACTTTGGAATCTGAAAACGCCTATGGAACTATACCGCAGCGAATGCGCCTTCACCCGCTTCGACGAGGCATGCAGGAAATATCCCGCCAATACGGCCATCGTTTATCTGGGCGAACGGTTCAGCTATGCCTTGTTGCACGAACTCGTGGAGAGGTTTGCCGCCGGTCTCCTGAACGCCGGCGTGAAAACCAGAGAGAAGGTCATGCTTTTTATCCCGAACTCTCCCCAGTGGGTCATCGCCAATTTTGCCGTCAACAAGATCGGCGGTGTCGTGGTGCCGGTCTCGCCGATTTATACCTCCTATGAAATCGAATACATCATCAACGATGCCGAGGTGGAAACGGTCATCTGCCTGGATACGAACTATATGTACATCAATGAGGTGATCGGCAAGACCAACCTGAAGCGGGTGATCGTCACCAACCTGGTGGACATGATCCCCGGCTGGAAAAGATATGTCGGCTATCTGCTGGACAAGCTGCCAAAAGGAAAGATCAGGAAGGGCAAGGAGGTTCTGTATTTCAAGGACATCCTGAAAAACCGCTGCCGGGCCCCCGCGATCGATATCGATCCGTGGCAGGACCTCGCGTATATCATGTACACGGGCGGCACGACCGGTTTCCCGAAGGGGGTGGCCGGCAATCACATGGGAGAGGTTTCCTATATCAAGGATATCATGGAGAACGTCTTCGGGGGGCATCTTTTTGCAGGCGAGGACACCGTGATCATGGTGAATCCCCTGTTCCATATCATGGCGAAGGGATTTGCCCTGGCGGCCGCCCTGAATCAGGGGAACACGATGATCCTGATGCCGGTCCCGGAAGTGGATTCGATCCTGGAGGCGATCCGGAGATACAAGGTCAGATGGATGCTCGGCGTGCCGACCCTCTACAGGCTGATCCTGGAAAACGACAGAGCGGACCAGTACGACATCGGTTCCCTGAAATACTGCTACTGCGGCGGCGATGTCCTCCCCGGCGAGGTTTTCAACAAATGGCGGGAGAGATACGGCAGCGACATCTTCCAGGTGTACGGCTCCACGGAGGTGGGACACGTGGCCTACAGCCCCCTGGAAAAGAGGCCCAGCCCCAAGACAGTGGGCAGGCCTCTGCAATCGAGAAAATGCGCGGTTATCGATCCGGAAACGCTGGAACCGGTCGCCGCCGGAGAGGTCGGGGAATTGGCCGTGACCTCGGCCTATACGATCAAGAGTTACTGGAAAAAACCCGAGGAAACCGCCGGCGCTTACATCAAGTTGGGAGACGACACCTATTACAGAATGGGCGATTTCGTCAGGCTCAACGAAGACGGAGAGCTGGAATTCATGGAGAGGACCGCCGATGTCATCAAATGCAAAGGTTATCGAATCTCCGCTTCGGAGGTCGAGGCAGTCCTCCAGGATCACCCGGCCGTGATCGGGTCCTGCGCCGTGGGCATCCCGGATATCAAACTGGGCGAAAGAATCAAGGCCATTGTCGTGCTCAAGCAGGATGCCAAGGGGGTGAGCAGCGCCGACCTGCTGCGGTGGTGCAGGGACAGGCTCGCCTCCTACAAGGTGCCAAGCTACATCGAGTTCAGGGACATGCTGCCGAAGTCGAAGGTCGGCAAGCTGCTGCGCCGGGAGATCCGCGACGAGGAGCGGAGAAAGCTCGGCGGCGTTTAGAATCGATGAACTCGATCTTCCGACTTGCATCATCGTGGGCGGGGACGATCCCGCAACGCCCGTTTCCGCCTCCGAGGCCATTCGCGAGCGGATCAGGAATTCAAAACTGGCCGTCCTTCCCTCCACCCGCCACCTCTCCAATGTGGAGCAGGCCGGGTTATTCAATGAGCGGCTGCTGGGATTTTTGCAGAGCGTCGAATAGTTTTTTTATTTTATGCCGCTCGCCTTTCCGCGTGCCACTCGCGCGCCACGCGGCGCCCCGGGCGGCAATCAGGGCCGAAAGGAAAAAGTAAGGGGGGATTTCGATGTCGTCCTTTCAGATGAAGAGACGGCTTCAGAGGGCGAGAGGCTTCCAGAAGCCGTCCTTCATGACGACGCGCGTGGTCTCGCCGGAACGGGCCGGCAGCCTGCGGTCGGTTAGGGAGTATTCCGCGTCGTTGGGGAAGCGGATTCCGAAGCTGTCCGCCGTACGGAAGACCTCGGGGAGAGTCGTCCGGATCCGCTGCGAGCGGGCGGCCGCAAGGAGTTCATCCGAATCGGAAAATGCAAGCAATTCCTCGATAGTCTTGAGCGTGGGCGGCATCAGGACGATCCGGCCGGCCGCCTGCTCCGCCAGGGCGGCGGCCGGGGTCAGCCAGCGGGATTCCGTCAGCTCCATCCGGTCGTGGACGGCGACCTGCCCTTCCGGGAACTGCGCCAGAAAGAAGCGGGCGTTGAACCGGCGCGGCTCCCCCTCCGGCGTGATCCAGTGGGAATAGGGAATAAGCAGATCGGGGGCGTACCGGAGATTCTCCCGCCGGGCCATCTCCGCCAGGCTGAGCCTGCCCTCATGCAATTCACGGCGATAGACGGCGAAGCGGGCCGCCGTGTCCGGATCGGCCAGAGCCGCCGGCCGCCCGGCGAGATCGCGGGCAAGCAGGATGCCCGCCTCCTCGAATGTCTCCCGGATGGCGGCCATGAACAGGCCAAGGGCAATTGTTTCTGGTATGTCTGGCTCCTGGAGGAGGCGCCGGGCGTCGGCGGGGGAAAGCCCGCCGATAAAGGGCGCCAGGGCCGGGTCCGAGTCCGCTTCGTCCCGATGGCCGCCGGGAAAGACAAAGGCCCCTCCCATGAAGGCCTGATTCCGGTTGCGGCGCATCAGGAGCAATTCGTACGGCCCGTCCGCCCGGCCGCGCAGCAGGATCACCCCCGCCGCATCGTGCGGCGCCGCGCCTCTCCGGCTCTCCACTTCATTCTGCGTAAAAATGCTTTCCATCTTTTTCGAAGCCGCCGTTATGGTAATCTTGAACAAGTCATAAAAAATTCGAGAAAATCGGGCGGCTTCGTAAAAAGGCCGCAGGCAAGGCGCGCGAACCCTGAGGAGTGAGGCGTACTTTTAGCGTACGCTGCAACGACGAAGGGTGAAGCGCAACGCAGCATCCGGCCTTTTTACGTAGCCGCCGTTATTTGGCGATCTGGCCGCCATCGTTCACCAGGACATGTCCCGTCATGTAGGCCGAGGCGTCCGAGGCCAGAAAAACGGCGACCCCCTTCATGTCGTCCATGTCGCCGATCCTCCCCAGGGGGACCGCGGCCTTGAGCATGTCATAGGCGGCCTTGAACTCCGGCTTTTCGATATAGCCCATCATGTCGGTCCTGAAGAAGCCCGGGGCGATGGCGTTGACCCGGATCTTGTAGGGGGCGAGCTTCACCGCCAGGTTCATCGTCAGCAGGTTGATCGCCGCTTTCGTCGAGTTGTAGGGGACGGCCGGGTGGAGCGCCTCGTCCGAACCCCTGAATCCCATGATCGACGAGATGTTGATGATGTTCCCGCCCCCCTGGTCCTTCATGAGATTGGCGACCTTCTGGGTTATGATCCAGACGCCGCGGACATTGACGTTGAAGAGCTGGTCCCACTTCTCCAGCGGGAAAGCGAGGGTGGGCGCGCCCCAGGCGGCGCCCGCGTTGTTCACCAGGATGTCGATCCGGGGGAAGGCCGCCAGCGCCGTCGTGAGCATGGCGTCGATCTCCTCCTCTTTTGCCATGTCGCAGGCAATGGGAAGGGCCTTAACGCCGAACTCCTGCGAAAGGGCCTGGGCCGTAGCCTCGAGGTTCTTCATCTTCCGGGAGGCAAGGATCAGATCGGCCCCCGCCTCCGCCAGACCGGTCGCGATGAACTTCCCGATTCCCCTGCCCCCGCCCGTGACGAGGGCGACCTTGCCGCTCAACTTGAAAAGATCGAACAGTTTCATGGGAACCTCCTCAATAAAAAATAGCTGTTTTAAAGCCCGGCGGGAGTATAATAAAAGCCGCCTGGGGTGTCAAAGCCTGTTTTCCCAGGATGGATACTTTGTACGCAAACAAACACGGCAATTGTGTATTATTTACCCAGATCTTCGCCGGGACAGGATGATTTGGCGATCTCGTAAAATGATAGCATTGTTTTTATATTCAATGCCTTACGCTGCAAGATACCGGGATTGGCATGTCCCTTGCTGAGTAATTAACAAAGAAACAGCACTCCCGGCAGGGGCCGGTTCCGGGAGGGCAATTTCCGCAGGAGATGATCAATGGCGATGGCAAACTGCAAGTCGGCAACAGTCAAGCGGGTATGGGGAAAGCGGGCTGTCATGGCGGGCGCCGGCCTTTTGCTTTTCCTGGCGGTCGTTGTCTTGACCGGATGTTATCATCATGCGCCGTACCGGGTAATCTCGCAGCCTGCACCCGAAGCGGCCAGGCCGAGGCCCTCCCTCACCCAAGTCTATTTTTACCCCAAGGCCGGGCAGTCGCCCGAGCAGCAGTCGCGAGACCACTACGAATGTTATAATTGGGCGGTGCAGCAGACCGGCTATGATCCGGGGATGACCTCACTCCCGCCGGAACAGCGCATCAAGGTGCTGCCGATGCCTCCGCCCGGACACGACACGGCGGCCCTGACGATAGCAGGGGCGGTGCTGGGCGCCTTGATCGGGGGGCCAAGGCACGGCGTAGGAGGAGCCATAATCGGCGCAGCCGGTGGGGCTATTGTCGGCGCCGCTTCGGACGCGGCAAGGCAGGAATACGCCCGGCAAATGGAAGAAGCCTATGCCGGGCGGGACAGGCAGATCGACGCCCAGCTCGATCAAAAGGCGCTCGACTTCCGGCGGGCGACATCCGCCTGCCTCGAAGGACGCGGCTACAGTGTGAGGTAAGGAGAACCATGAAAACATATCCTGTTGTACGAAAGCAAATCGCCTTGTCGCGCGTCAACGACAGGGGGCGGTATTTTACGCTTGGGTTTATGCTGGCGGTGTTGTCGGCAGTCATCCTGTTGGGGTTTGCGCAGATCGCGCAGGCGGATGGGCGCGGGCCGGGCCAGCGCGAATTCCGGGATTCGCGCTATCAACACAACCGCACCTACCCCGTGCGCGGCCAGATCGTCAGGGAGATTCCGCGCGGCCACCGGGTGGTCGTCCATGACCGCGCCCGATACTACTTCTACGGCGGCGTCTGGTACCGCCCGCAGGGGCCGCGCTTCGCCGTGGTCGTCCCCCCGATCGGCCTTTTCGTCCCCTTTCTCCCCCCTTACTATGCGACGATCTGGGTGGGCGGCGCGCCCTACTACTATGCCAACGAAGTCTATTACGCCCACAGAGGCGACGGGTATATCGTCGTGGAACCGCCCAAGGGCGAGGTCAGCCAGGCGCCGCCCCCGGCAGAAAAGATGTTCATCTATCCCCGCCTGGGCCAGAGCGACCAGCTGCAGGCGACCGATCGTTACGAGTGCCACAGTTGGGCCGTGAGCCAGACCGGCTTCGACCCGACCCGGCCGCTCGACAGCGGCGTCTCCGAAGCCCAGCGAATCGACAAGCGCGCGGACTATCAGCGGGCGATGGGCGCCTGCCTCGACGGCCGGGGCTATACCGTGAAATAAATAAGGACAGCGCCCTGTTAATTTTAATAGGGCGCTGTCCCTATTTATCCGTCCCTATTTATCCATGATTAGCTTTCTGCCGGCCTCAAAAGCCTGCGGGAGCGCGTCGGGGTTTTTCAGGATGTCGTTGCGGGCATCGACGCCCCGAAAGAGGAGGTCGCCCGCATACGCCACATTGAAGGCATCGAAGAAGTATTTGACCGTCAGGATGGCGCCTTCGAACGTGCGCTGCCCCTTTGTTCCGCCCACCGAAATGAAAAAGCCCCGCTTGCGTTTGTCCTTCGTTTTCAGAACGGGATCGTGGAGGACGTATTTCCTCGCCCACAGCGCCTGGCCCCGATCCACCATCGCCTTGGACCAGGCCGTGATCCCGTAGAAGAATATCGGCGAGGCGAGGATGACGACGTCCGCCTCCAGCAGGAGCGGGTAGACGCGCTGCATGTCGTCGGGGATCACGCACGCCCCGTCCTTGAAGCAGCTCAGGCATTCCCGGCAGGGGGTGATCTTCAAATCGCACAGGCGCACTCGCTCCACTCGCGCGCCCTCCCGGGCCGCCCCCTTCAGGGCCTCCTCGAGGAGCAGGTCCGTATTGCCGCCCTTGCGGGGGCTGCCGAAGATCCCCAGCACCATGGCCTGATCGTTCATCTTACAACCTCGTCAACTCAGATCACCTTGACAATTTCCGGCGCATGTCTTTCCGAGGCCGGGGGGATGCCCTCAGGATAACCCAGAACGATGGGCGCGACGATCCGGCAGTCATCGGGTACGCCGATCTCCCCCAGAATCACGCGGTCGCGGATATGGGCGCCCAGCCCGATCCAGCATGTACCCAGTCCCCGGGATGCGGCCGAAAACATCAGATAGGCGACGGTCAAACCGCAGTCCACGTCCAGCGAGTAAAGGTTGCGCGGGCCGACAACAAGGATCAGGCAGGGGGCATTGTAGAAGACATTGAACTGCCTGTCTCGCAACGCGCCCTCGTACTGTTTTATTGGCGAGTCGGGATAGCGGGAGAGGTCTTCCAGAAGACTGCGCTTGCTCTCATCCGAAAGCTCTCTGATCCGTTCCCGATCTCTGATTATGATGAACCGGCAGGGCTGGAGGTTGCTCGCCGTCGGGGCCAGAGTGGTGTCCTGCAGGATATCTTCCGCAACGGATAAAGGGACCTCTCTGTTCTGAAAACTCCGGATCGAACGCCGGTTCGTCATCAATGCCTTGAAATCCATGGTTGTTGTCCTCCGGGGTGACATTTATGATCTGATCATCACGAGCATCATCTTGAATCTCTTCAGCGCCTTCAATGCGTGGGGCTTCCCGCCCGGCATGATGATCATATCCCCTTCCTTTAAAAGATGGGGTTCTCCCGCTATGACAATCTCGACCTCGCCGTCGAGCACACAGACCAGGGCGTCAAACGGCGCCGTATGCTCGCTCAGCCCCTGATCCCGGTCAAAGGCGAATAGCGTTACCGTCCCCGTCTGTTTCTTGATGATTTCCTTGCTGACCACGGAACCATCCTGATACGAAACCAAATCCCTCATACATAATATCTGCTGAGTCATAATATCCTCCTTTGATACATCGTTTGTTTTGGAATTTGGAACGAAGACCCACAAAAGGACATACAATAAGAGCCCGAAGCCGCCCATGAAAAACAGGAGACAAAAAACCACTCTCCAGCACCAGGATGAAATGAATGTATGTTCTCCCAGTCCTCCACAGACGCCGCCGATCCATTTGTCCTTTTCGGACTTTGTGAAATTCTGCAGCCAATTTTTCCCGACCATGTCAACCCTTTCTATGCCAGGAGGATGCCGCAGCCCTTATTCCTCAAGCTGGGTCGTCTTGTTGTCCGGCCCGGTGATAAAGATATGGGAAAAATCGGAATCCGATGTTGCCCCGTGCCAGTGCTTCTCCCCGGCGGGAAACAGGATGACATCCCCGGGAAATACGGACACCTCTTCCTTTTCCGTTGCACAGACGCCCTTTCCGGAAGTAACGATCAGCACCTGATCATTGGTGTGGACATGAAATTTGTTCCTGACGCCCCTGGCAAAATTTACCTGGCTGACGAGGAATTGTTTGCCCTGCTCGCCCGCCAGGATGGATTGACGGGTCACGGGGCCGGTGAACAATCGCCCGCCGGCATCGATTGCGGGCACTTGGGATAACTTTATGACCTTCATGGTGATTCCTCATTCGATGATCATGGTGCCGGAGGTCGGAATCGAACCGACATGCCCCCGAGGGGCGGGGGATTTTGAGTCCCCTGCGTCTACCAGTTTCACCACTCCGGCACGGCGGGGATTATTATGAGGGGTCGTCGAAATGTCAAGAAAAATGTATTGACAACGCGCTAAACCCTGTGTTAGGTATCCGCCTCTAAAAAACACACAGGCGTGGGGTTGTAGCTCAGCTGGGAGAGCGCTTGAATGGCATTCAAGAGGTCGCGAGTTCGATCCTCGCCAGCTCCACCAGAAAAGAAAAGGGGTTAAGCAGACAGCTTAACCCCTTTATTTTTTGCACCGGCCCGCCGTAAGTTGACCGCCTTTTTTCCCCGGCCTGCCGTCGGCGCCCGTTAGAGGTCCTTCAACTCTTTTGTCATCTCCAGGCGCCCCTCCTTGAGCATGGCCGCCTTGCTACCCTCGATCCAGGCGCGGAAGACCTCTCCCTTCTTCATTTGCAGGAGATACTTCGCAATGGCCTCCTTCTGCTCGGCGAATCCCTTGTCGTCCGCCTTGCCCCTTTCCTTGAACCTGATGAGCGCGTAACTCCCCTCGGCAGAAATAACCTTCTCCGGATAGCGCTTCTTTTCGGAGATTTCAAAAACGGCTTCCGTCAGTTCCGCCGAGGCGCCCAGTTTGGGAACGGCGCCGCCGGGCTGGAAGAGACCCGTTTCCTCAATCTTGAGGTCCTTCTCCCGCGCCACGGCCTCCAGGCCCTCGCCTTTCTTCAGTCGGGCGAGGAGGGCCTCGGCCTCCTTTTTCGCCAGCTTCTCCCCCTCCGTCCGCCGGTGCTGCTTCTCCACCTCCGCCTCGATCTCCTTGAGGGCCGGCAGATAAGACGCCTTCCGGGCGGCAAGCCTGACTATATAGTAACCTTTTTCCCCCTGAAGCACCCGGCTGATCTCGCCCTGCTCCAGCTTGGAGACGATCCCCGTGAAATCCGCGATCGATCTGAACTCGGCAGGCGGTTCGCTTAGGCGGAAAAGGTCGGTCGTATGGATCGTCAGTTTCTTCTTTGCCGCGTAGGCGTCGAAGTTCTCTTCCTGATAGATGGTGTCGTGGACCTTCTTGGCCTCGTCGGCCGCCGCATACATCCCCCCCATCTGACTGAGCGCGGAGACAATCCGGTCGCGGACCTCGGGCAGGGATTGGGTCTTGCCTTCCTTTGTCCAGTCCGCCTTGCGCCGCTCGTAGTAATCGCTTACCTCGGTATCGGAAACCTTGACGGTCGAGGCATAATCCCGCCCTGAAAAGAGCAGGAACTTTATCTGCGCCTGCTCGGGCACGCGGAACCGCCCCTCGTTGGCCTTCAGAAACGCCTCCAGCTCGGCCGGCGCAGGCTTGATGCCGCCGGCGAACCTCTCCGGCGAGAGCCGGATGAAATCAACGGAGATCTTTTCGTTCTGCATCCGGTAGAAGTCGCTGATCTCCTCCTCGGATACCTTCGCGGCGGCCTCGATGAGATCCTGCGCCCTGACGGTGATAAGCATCTTCCTCTGGATCTCCTCGAACTCGTCGGCGGCCATCTTGTTCGTCCGGAGGGTCTGTTCGTAGATTTTCTGATCGAAAGCGCCGTTCCTCTGAAACGCCGGGTAGGCAAGGATGGCGCTCCTGACGTCCTCGTCGGTCGCCCGGATGCCCATCTCCTCGGCCTTCCTCAGAACGATTTCCTGGTTGATCAGGTTGTCGAAGGCCTGCTGTTTGAGATTCAATCCCTTGATCATCTCTTCCGTCAGCCCCGGTCCCAGGCGCTGGCGGTACAGATCCACCAGATTTTGGTACTCCCGCTGAAAATCGGCCAGGACGATCGGTTTGCCGTCGAGCATGGCGATCCGCTCCGCCCTCTGTCTCTGGCCCATCGAGCCGAAATAAAAGATGAAGACGATGATGATGATCCCCAGGATTGTCTTCATGAGCCAGTTTCTGGCGTGTTTTCTCATGAGGTCAAGCATTATACTTCCCCCGAACTAAAAATTCGAAACGCCGAAAAACCGGGCTTCCCGCAGATCGGCAAAAGGCGCTCCTCCCGGAAGACCATGTCCCACGGCGTACCGTTCACGCCCGGCTTAGTATTACAGTCGCCCCTAAATTGCAATGATTTTTTGGAAAAATGGATTGATAAGGGCAGGGAAATGCGATATAGAGATCACCGCTGTTGGACGCACCCTTTCGCTTGTGAATGCAAATTACCGAATCACTTGAGGAGGAATGAACTTGCTGTTCGATTTTATCTTAGGGAAATTTTCCAACGATCTGGCTATCGATCTGGGCACGGCCAACACCCTCGTGTACGTCAGGGGAAAGGGGATCGTGCTCAACGAGCCCTCCGTCGTGGCCGTCCATAAAAACGCCAAGGGGGAAAAAAAGGTCCTCGCCGTCGGGACGGAGGCCAAGAAGATGCTCGGCCGGACGCCGGGGAATATCGTCGCCATCCGACCCATGCGGGACGGCGTGATCGCCGATTTCGACATCACGGAGGCGATGCTCAGACACTTCATCCTGAGCGTCCACAACCGCCGCGCCCTGGTGCGGCCGCGGATCATCGTCTCCATCCCCTCCGGGATCACCCAGGTCGAGAGGCGGGCCGTCCGCGAGACGGTGGAATCGGCCGGCGCCAGGGAGATCTACCTGATCGAGGAACCGATGGCGGCGGCGATCGGCGCGGGGCTGCCAATCACCGAACCGATCAGCTCGATGGTCGTGGACATCGGCGGGGGGACGACGGAGGTGGCGGTGATCTCGCTCGCCGGGATCGTCTATTCGAAATCCGTCCGGGTGGCGGGCGACAAGATCGACGACGAGATCGTCCAGCACATGAAACGCAAATACAGCCTCCTCATCGGGGAGAGATCGGGAGAGAACATCAAGACGGAGATCGGCAACGCCTACCCCGACCCCAACCAGGAGGTCCGCCGGATGGAGGTCAAGGGAAGGGACCTGATCTCCGGCATCCCAAAGATCGTGGAGATCAATTCCGACGAGATCCGGGAGGCGATCACGGAACCGCTCAGCCTCATCGTGGACGCCATCAAGGACGCCCTGGAGAACGCGCCCCCCGAACTGGCGGGAGACATTGTCGACAGGGGGATCGTCCTCACCGGCGGCGGGGCGCTGCTCAGGAACATCGACATCCTGATCCGGGCGGAGACGGGTCTCCCCATCACGATCGCGGAGGAGCCCCTCTCTACCGTGGCCAGGGGCGCCGGCATCGCCCTGGATCAGCTGGATGTCCTAAAAGAGGTGACATTCCAGGTTTAAGGTGCTGATACCCAGGAAATACCAATCCATCGCGGTGGCGGCAATCTTGCTGATCGTCTCCTTAACCATGCTTTCTTACGGCACGGCCCGGCTGTCGGAAACTGGGTTTGTAAGGAAGATTGTCCTGGAGGCGGCGGCCCCCATTCAGGATGCTATCAATATCCCGCTCCAGAGCCTCTACAACGGCTGGAATAGATACCTTTTCCTTGTCGGTCTGGAGGATGAAAACAGGCGGCTTGGGAGACTAAACGCCGCCCTGACCGCGCAGCTCAATCTTTACCGCGAGGAACACCTGGAGGCGGAGCGTCTCCGGAAGCTCCTCGCCCTGAAGGGAAATTTCCCCCAGCGGGCCGTAGCAGCGAGGGTGATCGACCGCGCCCGCGCTCCCCTGTTCAAGACCCTCCTGATCGATAAAGGGACCGTCGACGGGCTTCAGGCGGGGCGCCCCGTTCTGTCGGACCAGGGGGTGGTGGGAAGGATCATCGAAGCGTCCTGGCACGCCTCGCGGGTCCTTCTGCTTACCGATGAACAGAGCAACATCGACGGTATGATCCAGCGGTCGCGCGCCCAGGGGATCCTCCAGGGCGCCGGAGCGGCGGGATGCAGCCTGAAATACATCCCCCGGACGGAGGAGGTCCTGGAGGGCGATGCGGTGTTAACATCCGGCCTGACCGGGATCTTCCCCAAGGGACTACTGCTGGGGGTCGTCACCGTGGTTTCCGGCGGCAACGGCGGCCTCTTTCAGAAGATCGAAGTGGCGCCCGCCGTCGATTTCGACAGGTTGGAGGAGGTCTTGGTACTGACCCCGGATGTAAAGCCGAAACCATGATATTTTATATATTCATGCCCGTATTGCTGCTGATCACGGTGATCGTCCAGACAACGATCCTGGACCTTTTCACCTTCGGCCTGTTCAGCATGGAGATCTCTCTGGTCATCGCGATCTATGCGGGATTCCACCTCGACACTCTCAGGGGGGGGCTGCTCTCCCTCGCCCTCGGGTTTTTTCTCGATTGCCTGGCCGGCGCGATTTTCGGGCTCTATGCCTTTTTGTACCTCCTCATCTTTTTTCTTGCCCATATCGTCGCGGACAGGGTCTACAGGGAAAAGCCGGCGCTCGTCGCTTCCTTTACGGCCCTCTGCGCGCTGCTGAAAGGCCTGGCGATCGTAGTATTCTACCATTCCTTCTTCGGCGCCGACATCCTCTCCGCGCTCCCGAAGATTTACCTTCCACAGGCCGTCGTGCTGGGAGCCCTGAGTCCCCTTTTATTTAAACTATTCCATCGTTTCGGGGTTTTTCTGCATGCAGAAGATACGCAACCGGCTCAACGGATATGAGCCGGGGCAACTCAGGCAAAGGTTCAAAATAGCCCTCGTCGTCGTCTCGATCGCCCTCGCGCTTCTCGTCCTGCGGATGTGGCATCTGCAGGTGATCAAGGGGGAGGAACTGCGCCAGCGCTCCGAGAACAACAGCGTCCGCCTGCGGAAGATCAAGCCGATGCGCGGCCTGATCATGGACGGCGAAAGAAGGGTCCTGGTGGACAACCAGCCGTCCTTCGACCTCGTCTTCATCCCCAACCGGGCAAGGGACATCGGTACTGTCGTCGAAAAGATCAAGTCCCTCTACGCCGAGCGGTCCCTCACGCTGCCGCCCATTTTAACCCTCCCGGGCCGCCTGAAGCCCTTTGTGCCGGTGCTCCTCGAGCGCAATATCAGCCGGGAGAAACTGGCGGTCGTTGAAACCCACTCCTTCGAACTCCCCGGCGTTGTCGTGGAGGTCACCCCCATCCGGAAGTACCTCAACGGGGAGATGACCGCGCAGCTCATCGGATTCACGGCAGAGGTGAGCCGCGAAGACCTGGAGCGGGATGCCGCCGGCCGGTACGCCTCGGGCGACATAGTCGGAAAGTTCGGGATCGAAAAATTCCTCGACTCGCACCTTCGGGGGGAAAGCGGCGCGGAACAGGTCGAGGTCAACGTGGCCGGCAAGGCGGTCCGCTCCCTCGGTAGAATACCGGCGACGACGGGGGACAATGTCGTGCTTACCATCGATTCGGCGCTCCAGGAGACGGCGTGGAAAGCCCTCGGAGACAGGGCCGGCGCCCTGGTGGCGCTGGACCCCCGCAACGGCGATGTTCTGGCGCTGGTCAGTTCGCCCTCTTTCGACCCGAACCTCTTCAACGGCGGCATCTCCTTTGACGACTGGGAGGGCATCTCCAACGATCCCCGTCATCCGATGGAAAACCGCTCGATCTCGGGACAATATCCGCCGGCCTCGACTTACAAGCCGATCATCGCCGCGGCCGCGCTCGAAGAAGGACTCATCACGCCGGAGACGTCATTCTTCTGCAACGGCGCCTTCGAGCTGGGAGACCGCAGCTTCCGCTGCTGGCAGGAGAAGGGGCACGGCCATGTCAAGCTCCACCGGGCCCTCGTGGAGTCATGCGACGTATATTTCTACAACGTGGGTAAGATGCTCGGTGTGGACCGGATCGCCTTCTACGCCAGGACCTTCGGTCTCGGCGCCCCCCTGGGCGTCGATCTCCCCCGGGAGAAGAGCGGCCTGATCCCGACGAAACAGTGGAAGCTCGCCCGTCTGAAGGAATCCTGGCAGCCGGGGGAGACCATCTCCATCTCCATCGGCCAGGGGTTCAACCTCGTCACGCCGCTCCAACTGGCGGGCGTCTATGCAGCCCTGGCCAACGGGGGGACCATTTATCGGCCCCGGCTTGTAAAACAACTTGAATCTTCGGATGGACGTGTCATAAAGGAATACGAACCGGAGAAACAGGCGACGCTGCCCGTCCGCCCGGAATACATCCGGATCATCAACAAGGCCCTGTGGGGGGTGGTGAACGAACGGGGGGGGACGGGGTACGCCCTGAGGCGAAAAGAGGAGGATGTCGCCGGCAAGACCGGCACCGCTCAGGTGGTCGGAATTCCACGGGATGAAAAGGGCAGGAAGCGAAGCGCAGCCGCCTTCCGGGACCATGCCCTTTTTGCCTGTTTCGCGCCGTACGCAAACCCGGAGATCGTGGTGGCGGTTATTCTGGAGAACGCCGGCCACGGAGGATCCGCGGCCGCGCCGGCAGCCAGAAAGGTTATAGACGCCTATTTCGCCGGAAAGAAAAAAGACCGGCAGACAGCCATGAACGACAAGGCGGGCACGGAGGGGAAACCTCAACCATGATCAAGCTGGACCGCCGCCTCATCATTAATTTCGACTGGACCCTGCTTGCCCTGGTCTTTATCATCAGCGGCATCGGCCTCCTGAACATCTACAGCGCCGGGTTCAGCCTCGCGGATCTGCGCCAGACGCCGTTTTTTTTCAGGCAACTCCAATGGATCGCCCTCGGCATCGCTGGAATGGCCGTTGCTTTTTTCGTGGATTACCGCACCTTCAGCCGGCATGCCTACCTCATTTACGGCATCTCCATCGCCCTGCTGGTTATCGTTCTTGCCGCCGGTTATGCGACCCGCGGCTCCCAGCGCTGGATCGCCCTCGGCGGCTTCACCTTCCAGCCGTCGGAACTGGTCAAGCTGACCGTCATCCTGGCGCTGGCGAAATACTTCGACAGGCACCAGATGGGAAGGAGTTACCGCCTGCGGGAGCTTCTCATCCCTGCTTGCATAGTCCTGATCCCGTTTGGGCTGATCCTCAAACAACCGGACCTCGGAACGGGCCTGATCCTGATGATCCTGTTTTTCTCCATCGTTCTTTTTGTCGGCCTGGAATGGAGGTCGTTTCTTCTGGCCGCCGCCGGGGGCCTCATCCTGACACCCATCGGCTGGTACCTCCTCAGGGATTACCAGAAGGAGCGGATCATGACCTTTTTCAGCCCCGAACGGGATCCGCTCGGTTCCGGATACCATATTATCCAGTCGATGATCGCCGTTGGATCGGGAGGGTTCTTCGGCAAGGGGTTCATGAAGGGGTCCCAGACCCAGCTGAAGTTCCTGCCCGAACAACAGACGGATTTCGTCTTTTCCGTCTTTGCGGAGGAGTGGGGCTTCCTGGGAGGGGCGATCCTGATGGCCATGTTCTTCCTGTTGATCGTATGGGGTCTCAAGATCGTCTTCCATTCCAGGGACTACCTGGGGGCGCTTGTCGCCTTCGGGATCACCATGCTGATCTTCTGGGAGGTATTCATCAACATAGGCATGGTCCTGGGGATCCTTCCCGTGGTAGGAATCCCCCTGCCCTTTCTCAGTTACGGCGGCTCGTCGATGGTGGTTATGATGACGTTCATCGGCCTGTTGATGAATATAAGCGTGCGACGGTTCATTCTTCAGTAGGGAACGGTTTCAAACCATTCCCTGCCTATTATCGGGATCGGGGACCTGTTCCGGAAGACCGGAGGGATCGGAACGTGTCCCCGGGATCAAGGAGGCGTAAAATGATCGGGAAAAAGAACAGGGACGAGGAGGAAGTCCGGGCCTTCCTGGGTAAAGGCGCCGAATTTACCGGGAAGCTTATTTTCGAGGGTTCGGTCCGGATCGACGGCGATTTCAAGGGCGACATCTTCGGGAACGGCACCCTGGTGATCGGCGAAGGCGCCGAGGTCGAGGCCGACATCCGCGTGGACAGCGCCCTGGTCAGCGGCGAGGTGCGTGGGCAGATCGACGTCAAGAAGAGACTCAAGCTCTATTCGACGGGCAAGGTGTTCGGCGACGTGAATGCGCCGGCCTTCTCCGTCGACGAGGGGGCCTTCTTCGAGGGAAACTGCCGGATGACCCGCACCGAGACCGAGGTTCATTCCCTGCCCCTGGAACGATCCGCGGGCGCAGGCACGGGATGACGGCTTCGTAAAAAGGCCGGAGGCTGCGTTGCGTTTCGTCCTCTTTTTTCTTGACAGAGGCAGGGGAATGAGATAGTGACACGGCGGAGTAAATAATGACCAGTGGTCATAGACTTACCTTAGTTTGCTTTCCGGCTTTCAACCGTCAAACCGGAAGATTTCCGCAAGACCAGCAGGGATTTTTTAACGAGGTAACAAAGGGTGATCAGTCTTGATTATTCGGTGGGCTTCCAGATTATCAATTTCCTTCTGTTGATACTTATCCTGAACCGCCTTCTCTACAAGCCGATCATGGGCGTCATCGACAGGCGCGCAAAAAAGTTGGAGGACTCAGAGGCGGAGATCCGTCGCCTCCAGGAAACCGTCGACCGGAAGGCAACCGCCTACGAGGAGAGGCTCCGTCTGGCCAAGGCGGCTGCAGTCGAGCACAACAACGAGCTCATCCGCCAGGGCGCCGAGGATGCCAAGGCCCTCATCACGGCCGCCCGCGGCGAGATCCCGGCGCTGATGGAGCAATTCCAGGCCCGCCTGGAGACGGAAGTGGGCGAAGCCAAGAGGATCCTGACCGACCGGTCCCGGAACCTGTCCGTTGAAATCGCGGAAAAGGTCCTGGGAAGGAGTCTCCGATGAGAGGGCAGCTCGAAACGAAGGGCTCAGTCCTGATCGACGCCCGGGATATAGCGACCTCTGAGGCGGGGAAAAGAGGAAAAGGCGGCAGGATCTGCGGCCTTCTGTCCGCATCCCTCATCTCCGGCATCCTCTGGTTCTCGACGGCTTACGCCTCCGGCGGCGGCGGGGAAGAGGCGCCCAACTGGATGGGCTTCTTCTGGCGCCTGTTGAATTTCGTCGCCCTGCTCGGCCTGCTCTTCTGGCTTTTAGCCGGGAAGATGAGGGATTTTCTTACCGGCAGGCGCGAGGGGATCAAGGCCGCCCTGGACGAGGCCGTGTCCGCCCGGGAGGCAGCGGAAAAGAAGTTCCGCGAGTATTCCGAGAAGCTCGACAGGGCAACCGAAGAGATAGAGCAACTCGGCGAAACGATCAAGGCCCAGGGGCTGGCCGAAAGGGAACGGATAATCCGGGACGCGCACAAAGAAGCGGAAAAGATCAAGGAAGACGCCCGCACGAGGATGGAGCAGGAATTCAGCAAGGCCAGCCGGAACCTCAGGAGAGAGGCGGCCTACCTCTCCACGCAACTGGCCGAAGAGCTCCTCCGGAGACAGATCCGGCCGGAGGATCACGAAGCCCTGGTCAGGAACTATATCGAGAAGGTGGCAAACAAGACATGAGCGGCGGCTCTTTACGGGAGAACGGGAATTGACCAGCAGCAACATCGCCGGGCGCTACGCCCGGGCCTTCTTCGAGATTGCCGGACAGGACCGGCGTTATGAGGATTACGGCCGGGAACTGGGCCGTTTTTCCGCGCTTCTCAAGGGAAACAGGGATCTGAACGAATTTCTCGCCAACCCGCTGTTTACCCCGCCGGACAAGAAGGCGGTGGTGGAGGCGATCCTGCGGAAGGCGGGGAGCTCGGAGCTGACCGCCAACTTCCTGAAGCTGCTGGTCGACAAGCGCCGGATCGGCGTCATCTCCGACATCGAAAACCGTTACCGGGAGCTGATGGACGAAACCCTCAACAAGGTCAGGGTCACGGTCGGCACCGCCTTCCCGCTGACCGGCGAACTTGCGGCGCAGCTGCAGGAAGGCCTGGAGAAAATGACCGGCAAACAGGTCGAGATGACCGTTGACGTGGATGCCTCCCTGCTCGGAGGCGTCATTGTCCGGATAGGCGACATGATCTATGACGGCACCATCCGGACGCAACTCAAAAAAATAAACGACCTCTTGGGAGAGGAGATATAGGGCATGGAAAGCATCAAGGCGGAAGAGATCAGCGAGATCATCTCCAGGCAGATCAAGGAGTACGAAAAGAAACTCGATATCAGCGAAACGGGGACGGTCCTCTCCGTCGGGGACGGCATCGCCCGGGTGTACGGCGTCGAAAACGCCATGGCCATGGAGCTCCTGGAATTCCCGGGCGGGGTCCTCGGGATGGTCCTGAATCTGGAGACGGACAACGTCGGCGTCGCCATTCTCGGCGAGGTGACCCACATCAAGGAAGGCGACATTGTCAAGAGGACCGGCAAGATCGCCCAGATCCCCGTCGGCGAGGCGCTGTTAGGCCGGGTCATCGACGCCACGGGCGCCCCCCTCGACGGCAAGGGCCCCATCGAGGCAACCGAATACCGCCGGATCGAGATGATCGCCCCCGGCGTGGTCTACCGCCAGCCGGTCAATGAACCCATGTACACGGGCATCAAGGCGATCGACGCCATGACGCCCATCGGCCGCGGGCAGCGCGAACTGCTCATCGGCGACCGCCAGATCGGCAAGACCGCCATCGGCGTCGATGCTATCATCCGCCAGAAGGACACGGGGGTGAAGTGCATCTACGTCGCCATCGGCCAGAAGAAATCCACGGTCGCCCAGGTGGTCGAGAACCTCAGGAAGCACGACGCCATGTCCTACACGTGCGTCGTGGCCGCCTGCGCCAGCGATCCCGCCGCGCTGCAGTATATAGCCGCCTATTCCGGCTGCAGCATCGGCGAGTATTTCCGGGACCGGGGGCAGGACGCCCTGATCATCTACGACGACCTCTCCAAGCAGGCCGTGGCCTACCGCCAGATATCCCTGCTGCTCCGGCGGCCGCCGGGACGGGAGGCCTATCCGGGCGACATCTTCTACAACCACTCCCGGCTGTTAGAGAGGGCGGCGCGGGTCAGCCAGGAGCTGGGCGGCGGGTCGCTCACGGCGCTTCCCATCATCGAAACGCAGGCGGGCGACGTCTCCGCCTATATCCCGACGAACGTCATCTCGATCACCGACGGCCAGGTTTACCTGGAGCCGAACCTCTTCTTCTCCGGCATCCGCCCGGCGATCAACGTGGGGCTCTCCGTCTCGCGCGTCGGGGGAGCGGCCCAGGTGAAGGCGATGAAGCAGGTCGCGGGCACCCTGAAGCTGGACCTCGCCCAGTACAGGGAACTGGCCGCCTTCGCCCAGTTCGGCTCCGACCTGGACAAGGCCACCCAGGCCCAGCTCGACCGCGGCGTCCGGCTGGTCGAGATCCTCAAGCAGCCCCAGTTCGCCCCCATGTCACTGGCCCAGGAAGTCGTCATCCTCTATGCGGGCACCCGGGGCTTCCTGGACAAGTATCCGGTGGACAGGCTGCAGAACTACGAGGCCGAGCTTCTTGGCTTCATGGACAAGAAGTACCCGGAGATCATGAGAGAGATCAACGAAGAGAAGATCATCTCCCCCGATCTGGACAAGAAGCTGCGGGCGGTGCTGACGGAGTTCGACTCGGTCTTCGCCGCAGAATAATGAAAAAGAACAACGGAGCAGTTTTGAATGGCCGCACTCAAGGACATTAAACGGAAGATCACCGCCGTTCAGAAGACAAGGCAGATCACCAAGGCCATGAACATGGTGGCCGCCTCGAAATTCAAGGCCGCCCAGACGCAGATGGAGAACTTCCGGCCCTATGCGGCGAAGTTCATGGAGGTCTTGAACAGCCTTGCTCTGCGGGTGGACGTCGGCGGCCATCCGCTGCTTGCAGTCAGGGAGCCGCAGCGCATCCGCATCATCTGCATGACCTCCGACCGGGGGCTGTGCGGGGGGTTCAACAACAACCTCATCAAGACTGTCGAACGCTTCATGAAGGCAAAGTCAGGCGAGGGGCGGGATATCGCGATCCTCCCCATAGGCCGAAAAGGCAGGGATTTCTTTCGGAAAAAAGCGAAAATCGTCGACGCCCGCTCCGATGTCCTGGGGAAATTCGATATGACTCTCGCCGTCGCGATCTCCAACGACATCATCCCGCCCTTCATCAGCGAGGAGTACGACGAGCTCTATCTTTTCTACAACGAGTTCGTCAACGTCGCCGTGCAGAGACCGGCCGTCGTCCGGCTTTTCCCGCTGCCCGCCGTAGACCGCAAGGAAGAAGTAGAACCCGGCAAGCGCATCGACTACCTCTACGAGCCCTCCCCGAGAGAACTGCTGGAGAAGCTGTTGCCGATGTACGTGCACGTCATGATCTTCCGGGCGCTGGCGGAGACCTCCGCCGGCGAAAACGGCGCCCGGATGGCCGCGATGGACAACGCCACCCGCAACTGCGAGGAGCTCATCCAGAGCCTGACGCTCAAGTACAACAAGGTCAGGCAGGCGGCGATCACGGCCGAGCTTATGGACATCGTCGGCGGCACGGAGGCGCTGGCAAAAGGATAGAAAATCAATAAGGAGAAGACTATGAATATAGGGAAGGTAGTACAGGTTATCGGACCGGTCGTGGACGTCGCGTTCGGGGGGGGAAAGCTCCCGAAGATCATGAACGCCATCGCCATCGCCAATCCGACCATCAACGACGAGGAGGACAACCTGATCGTGGAGGTCGCCCAGCACCTGGGCGACAACGTCGTGCGCTGCATCGCCATGGACATCACCGACGGCCTGGTTCGCGGGATGAAGGCCAAGGACACCGGCGGACCGATCAGCGTCCCCGTGGGACCGGAATGTCTCGGCCGGATCCTCAACGTCGTCGGCCGGCCGGTCGATGGCCTGGGGCCGGTCGAAGCGAAGCACTACATGCCCATCCACCGCGAGGCGCCCACCTTCCTGGAGCAGGACACCTCGGTCCACGTCCTGGAAACCGGCGTGAAGGTCATCGACCTCCTCGTCCCCTTCCCGAGAGGCGGCAAGATGGGGATGTTCGGCGGCGCCGGCGTCGGCAAGACGGTCGTCATGATGGAGATGATCCACAACATCGCCATGCACCACGGCGGCATCTCGGTATTCGCCGGCGTAGGCGAGCGGACCCGCGAGGGGAACGACCTCTATCTGGAGATGAAGGAATCGGGGGTCATCAAGCAGGCCGCCCTGATCTACGGGCAGATGACCGAACCGCCGGGCGCGCGGGCCCGGGTCTCGCTGACGGCCCTGGCGGCGGCTGAATACTTCCGGGACGTGGAAGGACAGGACGTCCTTTTATTCATCGACAACATCTTCCGGTTCACGCAGGCGGGCTCGGAGGTTTCGGCCCTGCTGGGCCGCATGCCCTCCGCCGTCGGCTACCAGCCGACGCTGGCCACCGACCTCGGAGAGCTCCAGGAGCGGATCACCTCCACGGATAAGGGATCGATCACGGCCGTCCAGTGCGTTTACGTCCCCGCCGACGACCTGACGGACCCCGCGCCGGCGACGACCTTCGCCCATCTCGACGGGACCGTCGTTCTTTCCCGCCCCCTCTCGGAACTCGGCATCTACCCGGCCGTGGACCCGCTCGATTCGACCTCCCGCATCCTCGACCCGGTCGTCCTGGGCAGGGAACACTACCAGGTGGCCCGCCAGGTCCAGGTGACGCTGCAAAAGTACAAGGACCTCCAGGACATCATCGCCATCCTCGGAATGGACGAGCTATCCGAGGAGGACAAGATCACCGTCAGCCGGGCGAGGAAGATCCAGAGGTTCCTCTCCCAGCCCTTCTTCGTCGCCGCCCAGTTCACGGGCACGGAGGGCAAGTTCGTTCCGGTCGCCGAGACGGTCAGGGGTTTCAGGGAGATCATCGAGGGGAAGCACGATGACCTCCCCGAGCAGGCCTTCTATATGGTCGGCGGCATCGAAGAGGTCGTGGCGAAGGCGAAGAAGCTCGCCGAATAGCCGGGGGAATCGAGATGGCGGAAGAATTGAAACTGGAGATCGTAACCCCGGAGAAGCTGGCCTTCCAGGGCGTTGTGGAGGAGGTGACCATCCCCGGCACGGAAGGCCAGTTCGGCGTCCTGAGGGGACACGCCCCGCTGCTCAGTTCGGTCGACATCGGGGAGCTCAGCTTCACCCAGGACCATAAGAAGACCTACTACGCGGTCAACACCGGTTACGCGGAGGTCTCGGCCGCCCGGGTAACGGTCCTGGTGGAAACCGCGGAGAGGTGCGATATGATCGACCGGGAAAGGGCGCAGCAGGCCAGGGAGCGGGCCCAGCAGAAACTGGCGAAGCTCTCCCGGGAGGACATCGAGTTCGAAAAGACCAGGGCGGCCCTCCTGAGGGCCATCGCCAGGATCAACGTCGCCGGGAAAACATAGCGCTGAGTGCTGAGTCCTCAGTACTCAGTCCTCAGCACTAATATCATAGTCCTCTTCCCCGAGCGATATATCGATGATCTCGAACTCCCGGACGCCGCCGGGGGTGCTGACCTTGACCTCGTCGCCTACGCACTTTCCGATCAGCGCCCGGCCGATGGGCGAGGTAACGGAAATCATGTTGTTTTGGAGGTCCGATTCGAGGGGGCCGACGAGCCGGTAGGCGGTCTCTTTCCCCGTGCTTCCGTCCGCAATGGTCACGGTTGCGCCGAAAACGGCCCTGTCGCCGCCGACGAGGTTTTTGAGTTCAATAACATCGGACATCGCCAGGTTGTTCTCCAACTCCTGCACCTTGCCGTGCAGGAAGGACTGTCTCTCCTTGGCCGCCGAATATTCGGCGTTTTCCGACAGATCCCCCTGCGCCCTCGCCGTCTCGATGTCCCTGATGTTCTCGGGGATGGAGACCGACTTGAGGACCTCCAGCTCCCTCTTTAAACGGGCAAAACCCGCCTTGGTGATGGGTATCTTTTCCATAAGTAAAACTTCTCCTGCCTGGATTTTATTCGCGCCTCGCAGGCAGGTAACAACCACGCCAACACGATTTCCGCACGATGTTGTAATAATAAATAAACAATCCCGGAGGTGTCAAGAAGGAATTACGCCGGACGGCCTTGCCACGCGCCGAAATCTGTGTTAGAAAATCACAGTAAATTTTTGGTGCGGGAAAGGATTTTGGCGCGGCGATGATCGATCGGTACGCACGTGATATCAATTATCTGCGGGTTTCCGTCACGGACCGGTGCAACCTGCGCTGCGCCTATTGCATGCCCAAGGAGGGGCTCTCGCAAATAGGCCACGACGACATCCTCCGCTACGAGGAAATCCTCAGGATCGTCCGCGTCGCCGCCGGGATGGGGATCACCAAGGTCCGGATCACCGGCGGCGAACCCCTGGTCCGCCGGGGCGTCGCGGAGTTCATCGCCTCCCTCCGGACGGTGCCGCAAATCACCGACACCAGCCTGACGACGAACGGCATCCTCCTGGAGGAATCCGCGGAGGCCCTTTTCGCGGCCGGGATCAGGCGGATCAACGTCAGTCTCGATTCCCTCGACGCCGAAAAATACGCCCGGATCACGCGGGGAGGCGAGCTCCGGAAGGTGCTGCGGGGGATTCAAAAGGCCCGCGAGGTCGGCTTTTCGCCCATCAAGATCAACACCGTGGCCATCAAGGGGGTCAACGACGACGAGGTCCTGGAGTTCGCCCGCCTTACCCTCTCCAACCCCTATCAGGTCCGCTTCATCGAACTGATGCCCCTGGGCACGGCGGGCAGCGAGAACAACGGCCGTTACCTCGCCAACGACGTCATCCGGGAGAGGATCGGCCGGCTCGGCCGCCTGGAGCCGGTCGACGACAACGGCCGGAAAGGCGGCGGACCGGCGCGGATCTACCGGCTGGCAGGAGGGGCGGGGGAGATAGGTTTCATCAGCCCCGTGAGCCGCCACTTCTGCGGTTCCTGCAACCGCCTCCGCCTGACCGCGGACGGCCATCTCAGGGCCTGCCTGCTCGCCGACGCAGAGGTGGACCTCAAGGGCCCTCTCCGCGCGGGGTGCGGCGACGGCCGGATAGGGGAACTCATTTGGGAGGCAATCCTCGGCAAACCCAAAGAGCACACGGCCCTCTGCGAGGACGGCCTCGTCAAGAAATGCATGAAGGAGATGCCCGCGATCGGCGGGTAAGGAAAAGAAACGCCATGACCACCCAAGCCGCAACAGCCCCGGAAGACTGGCGGGCAACGCCGCACGGAAGCTACCTCGACGGCAGGATCAAGAGCCTCATCCTTGATCTGACCGCGCCCCGGGCCGGCGAGCATCACCTCGACATCGGGTGCGGCGTCGGCGAGAACCTGTGCCTGTTCAGGAGGAAAGGGTGCGACGTGACGGGCCTCGATTCCTCCCCTGCCCTTCTGGACACGGCCCGTCGGGGACTCCAGAACCGCGCTGAGCTCCACGAGGGCCAGGCCGAGGACCTCCCCTTCTCCGACAACGAATTCGACATCGTCACCCTGATAACATCCCTCGAATTCATGGCCGATCCCGGGCGCGCCGTCGCGGAGGCGATCCGGGTCTGCCGGGGGCGGGTTTTCATCGGGACGATGAACCGCCTCTCCGCGATCGGCCTCCAGGGGCGTCTGCCGGACCTCTTCCCGCCGCCGCCGGGTCAGAAAGTTAGGTTCCTTTATCTCTCCGGATTGAACGCCATGATCCGGAGCCGGCTCCAGGGGGTAAGGACCCAGTGGGGGAGCGTCATCTTCCTCCCCTGGGGCTGGTACGGCAAGGGGGCCGGCCTGGAGGAGATGATACCTGTCATGAACAACCCGTTCGGCGCCTTCCTGGGCCTTTCGTTCCCCGTAACCTTCTCCTTCCGGACGATCCAGGAGGCCGTCCGGGAACCCGCCGCGCTCGGCGCGGAGGCGCGGAGGCCGGTGCCGGGGGTCGTCAGGGGGTTCAGACAGGGAATTCAGGGTGGCAAACATGGTCCGTGAAGCGCTGCTCTACGAAAAGGAGGATGAACAAAACGTCCGGTGCGGGCTGTGCGCCCACCGCTGCCGGATAGTCCCCGGCAAGCGGGGCGTCTGCGGCGTCCGGGAAAACCGGGCGGGGGTCCTCTTCAGCCTGGTTTACGGGACGATCCTCGCCGAGAACCCCGACCCCATCGAGAAAAAGCCCCTCTTCCACGTCCTGCCCGGCTCCCGTTCCTTCTCCATCGCCACGGCCGGTTGCAACTTCCGCTGCGACTTCTGCCAGAACCACGACATCTCGCAGATGCCCAGGGAGGAGGGCCGCATCGCCGGGCGGGAGCGGACGCCGCGGGAGATCGTCGAACTGGCCCTCCGGAGCGGGTCGCGGAGCATCGCCTACACCTACACGGAGCCCACCGTCTATTTCGAACTCGCTTACGACACCGCCGGGATCGCCCGCGAGCAGGGGCTGGCGAACGTCTTCGTGACCAACGGCTATATGACGGCGGAGATGCTGGAGCTGATGGCGCCGCGCCTGGACGCGGCAAACGTGGACCTCAAGGCCTTCAGCGACGTTTTTTACCGCAAGCTCTGCGGCGCAAGCGTGCAGCCGGTCTTGGAGGTCCTGCGGAAGATGAAGGAACTGGGGATCTGGGTCGAGGTGACGACGCTCCTTATACCGGGGCAAAACGACACGGACGAGGAGCTCCGCCGGATCGCCGGATTCATCTTCTCGCTCGGGGCGGAAACGCCATGGCACGTCAGCCGCTTCCATCCCCAGTATAAGATGACGGGAATCCCGCCGACGCCGGCCGCCTCCATTCACCGGGCCGTGCGGATAGGAAAGTCGGCCGGCCTGAGATACGTCTACAGCGGGAACCTGCCCGGCGACGCCGGCGAAAACACGCACTGCCATCATTGCGGCCGCCTGCTGATCGGCCGCCGCGGATTTTACATCGAACGGCTGGACCTGAAAGGATCGGCCTGTCCGCAGTGCGGGACCCCCCTCGACGGGATCTTCTGAAGGGATAAAAATTTTCCTGCTCGCAGAAAGTGGCTGCGCCGCAGACGTTTAATTTACACGAGGACTTATACTTGTGGCCATGACGCCTAAAAAAAGGATGCTTTCCGCGGTCCGCGGGCAAATGCCCGACTGCCTTCCGTTCGCCCCCCGCATCGATCTGTGGTTCGGCGCCAACAGGATGCGGGGAACCCTGCCCGAGCGGCACCGCAACGCCAAATCCGCCGACGAGATCGCGCTGGCCGAAGGGTGGGCGCTGCACAAGGTCGTGCTCGAGTTCATGGAATACGGGGAGGACGCCGTCAGCGACAGGCTCCTCGGGATTTACCGGATCCCGACGCAGGGATTCGTCACCAGGCTGCCCGATGACGTAGAAAAGGTCGTCGAGAAGCGCGGCGACGAATATCATGTAAAATACATCACCCCCCAGGGCACGGCGACCGGCTGTTTCGTGTTCAGCGACGAGATGCGGCGGTCGGGAATCTCGATGCCCTGGATCAAGGAGCATCTCATCAAGGGGGAGGCGGACTACCGGACGGTCGGCTACATCTTTGCAAACATCAAGATAGAGGCCGCCTTCGGCGAGTATCTGCGCTGGGCCGAGGCGATCGGCGAGAATGGGCTGCCCGTCCTCTACGCTCTGACGGCCGGCTCTCCCATGCACCACATCATGAAGGTCCTGATGGACTCCACCGATTTTTACTACCGGCACCGCGATCAGGAAAGACTGATCGCCGGGCTCGCCGAGCGGATGGGGGTCTATTTCAGAAAGGTGTACGACGTCATCGCGCAAAGCCCGGCGGATGTGGCGCTGGTGGGGGCGAATTTCGACGACATGCTGACCTATCCCCCGTTTTTCGAGAAGCATATCATGCCGTGGCTGCAGGAGGCCGCGGAGAAGCTGCATGCCCAAAACAAGCTGATGCTCTGCCACACGGACGGAGAAAACCACGGCCTGATGGACCTCCTGCATGAAAGCGGGATGGATGTTGCCGAAGCCGTCTGCCCCCACCCCATGACCAAGGTGACCATCGGGGAATACTATCGGCGATGGAGCGACAGGATCACCATCTTCGGAGGCATTTCCTCCAATCTGCTGCTCAGGGAAACCACGAGCGACGGGCAATTTGAAAAATACCTCGCCGACCTTTTTCCGGCGATTGCGCCGGGGGGAAGGTTCATACTCGGCGTCGCGGACACGACGCCTCCGGATGCAAGCATCGAGAGGCTCCGGCGCATCCACGAACTGGTGAACAATCAGGGCCGGCTGCCGCTGGAGAAGAAGGTCTTCGCGCCGGCCCCCGCCGAAGCGCTCCCGGAAAGCGGCGTCGGAGCCGCCCTGCCGGAAGCGAAGCCCGCCGGCCCGGCGGCCGAGCTGCCGTTCTGCACGGAAATCCGGGACGCCGTCATGGCCGGGGACAGCGGCCGGACGGTCTCCTTCGTCAAGCAAGCCATGGAGCGCCGGGTGGATCCGGAACAACTCCTGCAGGAGTGCCTGCTGGCGCCCATGGATATCATCGGGGAGAAGTTTACGGACGGGTCCGTCTTTATTCCGGAGGTCCTTCTCTCGGCGCGGGCCCTCAACAAGGCCACGATGCTGGTGGAGCCGGCCCTGGCAAGCCGGCGGACCGCCGGAGAGAAAAGCCCCCTGGTCCTGAGCGCGCTTTTGACCACCACCATGCCCGAATTCAAAAACGTGATTCAGGCCCTCGAGAGCGCGGGCCTGCGGGACAGGGTGAAGATCATGGTCGGCGGGGCGCCCGTAACGGAGCAGTACGCCAAGAGCGTCGGCGCGGACGCCTACGGGGCGGATGCGGGCCAGGCGGCGGTGAAGGCAAAACTGCTGTGCGGCAGGGAGCAAGCGCACTATCGTAAATTGGGTATGTTCGCAGCTTGAAAATCATGTCCCGGAAGCGCGCATTGTAGATTTTTCGGAACGAAAAATGTACAGCGCGCGGAGGGAGCATGATTTTCAAGCTTCGCGAAATATTTTAGAGAGAGGTCAGGCAATGAATCCACAGCGCGGAAAACCTGAAGATATTACGGAGGCCTACTTCCGGGGGCTGATGCACTCGGTGGGCTACCGGAGGAAGGACCTGGATAAACCGCAGATCGCGATCTGCAATTCCTGGACGGAGGTCAATCCCGGCCATCAGCCGCTCCGGGAGCTGGCCGCCCGGGTCAAGGAAGGGGTATGGGCGGCCGGAGGCTGTCCCTGCGAGTTTAACGTCCCGGCGCCCTGCGACGGCATCGCCCAGGGATCCGGCATGCACTACATCCTCCCCCAGCGGGATCTGATCGCCGCCTCCATCGAGGCCATGGTCCAGGCGCACGGGTTCCAAGGCCTCGTCATGCTCGGCTCCTGCGACAAGATCGTTCCCGGCATGCTGATGGCGGCCTGCCGGCTGAACCTTCCGACGCTGTTTCTGACCGCCGGGGCGATGATGCCGTGCCGGCTCGACGAAAGGCGCACCGTGACGACCCCTGACCTGAAAGAGGCGATCGGAACCCTGCTCAAAGGAGAGATCGACCACGAGACGTTCCTTGCCTGGCAGGAGCGGTTCTGCGCCACCGCGGGCACCTGTTCCATGATGGGGACCGCCAACTCCATGGGCTGCTTCCTCGAGGCCACTGGTCTGGCCCCCTTCGGCTCCGCGACCATGCTGGCCTTTGACGCCGCCAAGAACCGCCAGGCCAGGGACGTCGGGGAGCGCATCGTGGAGCTGGTCCGGGAAGGGCGCGCCTTCCGGGATTATCTGACGGCGGAGAATCTGGAAAACGGGATCCGCTATCTTTCGGCCTCGGGATCGTCGACGAATGTAGTGCTGCACCTGATGGCCTGCGCGTCGCTGCTCGAGCTGGGAATGGACCTGGCTGATTTCGACAGGATCCAGGCCTCGGTGCCGGTAGTCGGAAAATTCAAGCCTTCTTCGGAGCTCAACATCAACGATTTCCATGAGGCGGGCGGCGTCCCGGCGCTTTTGGCGGCGATCCGGGAGTGCCTGCACCTGGACATCCCGCTTCCGATGGGCGGGCGCCTGGGCGATATTCTGAAAAACCTGCCCGCTCCGGACGGCCGGATCATCCGGCCCTCTGTGAACCCCCTGGCCGAAGGCGGCTGCTACGCGATCCTCCGGGGGAACCTCGCCCCCGACGGCGCCGTGGTCAAAAAGACCGGCGTCGAACCGAAGATGCTCATCCATAAGGGGCCGGCGTTCGTCTTCGATTCGGAGGAGGACGTGCGGCAAACGATCCTGGACCACACGGTGCAGCCGGGATCGGTCCTGGTCGTGCGCTACGAGGGTCCGAAAGGCGGGCCGGGGATGCGGGAGCTCTCCATTCCGGCCGGGATGCTGGTCGGGCTGGGGCTTCACACCTCGGTGGCGATGGTCACGGACGGCCGTTACTCCGGGGCCACCCGCGGTCCCTGCGTGGGTCATGTCTGCCCGGAAGCCTGGGACGGCGGCCCGCTCGCCTTTGTCCGGAACGGGGATCAGATCGAAATCGACGTGCCCCGGGGCCGCCTGGAACTGTTGATCTCCGAAGAGGAAATGCGCAGGAGGAAGGAAGCCGGATATACCCGGCCCGATCATCCCGCCCCGGGAATGCTTGCAGCCTACCGGAAAACGGTCGGAAGCGCCAGCGCCGGCGCGATCTGGCTTTAAAAATATCCACTATATCTTGTGGCGTCTCTTCCCGACGCCACATTCTATTGTATTTTTCCTTTACAAACGCCTTTTCTTCTGTTAGAATCCGCCAAAATTCTGAACTCCAGCGGATTTTTTAGAAGATGAAGCTCAAGAGACTGGAAATAACCGGTTTCAAATCCTTCCGGGAGAAGGTCGTCGTCGATTTCTCCCCCGGGATCAGCGGCATCGTCGGTCCCAACGGCTGCGGGAAGAGCAACATCGGCGACGCGATCCGCTGGGTCATGGGCGAGCAGCGGGTAAAGACGCTGCGCGGGAAGAAGATGGAGGACGTGATCTTCAACGGCTCGGAGGACGCCGCCCCCGTCGGGATGGCCGAGGTCTCGATGACGATGACGGCCGACGAGCAGAAATTCCCCGGCGACTACGAGCAGTGCAGCGAGGTGATGATCACGCGGCGCCTCTTTCGCGAAGGGGAAAGCGAATATACGATCAACAAGATTCCCTGCCGTCTTTTGGACGTCAGGGAATTTTTCATGGGAACGGGGATCGGCGCCCGGACCTACTCCCTCGTCGAACAGAACAGCGTCGCCACCCTCGTCGAGGCGAAGCCGGAGGAAAGGCGGCAGTTCATCGAGGAGGCCGCCGGGATCTCCAAGTACAAGAGCCGCAAGGAAGCGGCCGTCCGGAAGATGGAGGCGACCCGGCAGAACCTCCTCCGGCTCAATGATATCATCCGGGAGGTCAAGTCCCAGTTGGGCTCGATCTCCCGGCAGGCGAAAAAGGCGGAGCAGTACAAGGCCCTCAAGAAGGAGATCAGGGAGGCCGAGCTGGCCGTCGCCCTCCACGCCTATTCCGACCTGGCGGCCCGCCGGGCATCTCTAGAAGATTCCAAAAACGCCCACCTTGACAGGGAGCAGGAGATCCGGACAAGGCTGCAGGGCCTCGAAGCCGCCCTGGAGGCGCTCAAAGCGGAGGCGCTGGAGGAGGAAAACCTCATCTCCGCCCAGCAGGAAAAGCTCTACGGGACAAAAAACGCCATCAATATCAAGGAACAGGGGATCGAATTCTCCCGGCGAAAAACCGCCGATCTGGCCGCCCGCAGGCAGAAAGACCTCGCGGAGGCCGAGGCCCTCAAAAGGCGGGAGGGGGAGACCGGCGACGAGATCGCCGCCCTCAGAGAAGCCGTAGCGGAAGCGGAGGGGCTCCTCGGCGGTTTGCGGCGGGAACTCGCCGCAAGCGGGCAGGTCCTCGACGAGCTGCGGGGGATGGAGAAAAACTGCCAGCAGGGGATCGAGGAGAAGAAGGCCCGCTACATCGACATCGTCGCCGAAAAGGCCAAGCTCAAGAACGCAGTGGCTGGCCTCGGCCGGATGCTCGAGGACTTCGGAAGACGGGAGGCCCGCGAGAACCGGGAGATCGAGGAGAACGGCAAGCGGTCGGCCGAACTTGGGCGCACGCTGGAGAAGCTCCGCACGGGACTGGCGGCCGAGGAGGAAGGCTTCGCGGAGCTTGGCCGCCGAAGGGAGGAGATCGCCGGCGAGTTGGAAAGGGCAAGAGGCGAGCTGGCGGAGAGCGAGGAGAAGATCGCCGGCCTGCGCGAGGAAAGCGGCCGCAAGGCGTCGCGCCTGAGTTCGCTCCGGGAATTCGAGGAGGGTTACGCCTGGTGCAACGAAGGGGTGAAGTCCCTCCTCACCGGCGACAAGAAAGCCGGCCGCAGCGACCTCTCCCGCGAGAAGTTCCTGGGATTGGTCGCCGACCATATCCGGGTCCCCCGCGAGTATGAAACGGCGGTGGAGGCGGTCCTGGGGGAGAAGCTCCAGTACGTCGTCGTGAAAGACCAGCAGGACGGGATCCGGGCGATCGATTACCTCAAGCGCTCCTCCCTCGGCCGGGGCAGCTTCGTCCCCCTCGAAGTCCGGCCCCACGCCTCCGGGGCGTCCGGCTTCGAACACCTGCAGGAGGCGGCGCCGCTGATCGAGCGGATCGTCGTCCAGGAGGACTACCGGGCCATCGTCGACGAACTTTTAGGCGACGTCCTGCTCATCCCCAGCCTTAAAAGCGGCATCTCCCTGTGGCGGCAAAACGGCTTCTGCGGCACCTTCGTCACCCCGGAGGGGGACATCATCAGCCCGAGCGGCATCCTGACCGGCGGCAGCGGCGGCGGGGAAAAGGGCCTCCTGCGGAACCGGCGCGAGATAGCCGAGCTCGCCGCCGAGGTCGAGGTCCTGACGGCCGAACTCCAGGAAGAACAGAACGGCAGGAAGCGGACCGCCTCCCTGATCGCCCAGTGGGACGAGGAGTTCCTCCGGCTCCGCTCCCAACTGCACCTGACGGAGTTGAGGATCAACGGCCTCAGTAAGGACAGCGAGCGGTTTGAAGGGGAAAACCGCCAAGTCGCGGAGCGCCTCAAGGTCCTCGCTTTCAACTTGGAAAGCCTGCGGGCGGAGGCGGCCGAGGCCCGGGACAGGACAGCGAAGCACGAGGCGGAAATGAAGGCCCTGGAGGCCCGCGAGGCGGCCCTCAACCGGGAGATGGAAACGGCCCGCAAACGATGGGACGAACTACGGGCCGACCTGGCCCGGAAGGAAGGCGCCCTCACGGAGCAGAGGATCCGCCTGACCTCCCTCGAGGAAAAGCGGGAGGCCAACCTTAAGGCGCTTTCCCGCCTGGAGGCCTCCCTCGCCGACCGTTCCCGCGAGATCGAGACCAGGATGAAGGATGCCGAGGCCTGCGAGCGGGAAGAACAGGCGCTCGCCGCCGGGATCGCCGCCGATGAGGAGGAGCTCAGGGGGCTTTACGCCGGGCATGAGTCGCTGGAGGCCGCCCTTTCCGGGAAAAGAGACTCCCATACGGAAAAGGAGACCCTCCTCCGGGAGCGGGAGGCGAAGATCCGCGAGGTGAAAAAGGCCCTCGATCAGCAGCTCCGAGACGGGAACGAACTGGAGGTGGCCCTGCGGGAGATCGCCATCCAGATGGAAAACCTCCGGCAGAACATCCAGGAGAAGCACGGCGAGGACCTCGCCCGGACCGTTTCCGAGTTCAGGCCCCTCGACCCCGACGCGCTCGCGAAGCTCTGCGAGAAGTTAGAAAAGGACCGGCGGACCGTCGAGAACTTTGGCGAGGTCAACCTCCTGGCCTTGAGCGAGCACGAGGAACTCAAGACCCGCTACGAGTTCCTCTCCGTCCAGATCGCCGACCTCAACGCCTCGCTCTCGACCCTGCAGACGACGATCACCCGGATCAACGCCGTCTCCCGGAAGCGGTTTGCGGAGACCTTTGCGGAAGTAAACAAGTGCTTCTCAGCGGTCTTCTCCCGTCTTTTCCCGGGCGGCCGCGCCGAGCTGATCCTCACCGACGAGAACGATCTGTTGGAGACCGGCGTGGACATCGACATCCGGGTCCCCGGCAAGCGCTCCCAGAACGTGACCCTCCTGTCGGGGGGCGAGAAATCCCTCTCCGCCATCGCGCTGATATTTTCCATCCTCCTGTACCGCCCCGTCCCCTTCCTCCTGCTGGACGAGGTGGACGCGGCGCTCGACGACAGCAACATCGTCCTGTTCAACCACCTCGTGAGAGAGACCGCCTCCCAATCGCAGATCCTTCTGATAACGCACAACAAACTGACGATGGAGATCGCCGACAGTCTCTACGGCGTCACGATGCCCAAACAGGGCATCTCCACCCTCGTCTCCGTCAATCTCAACTGACATCCGCCCCTGCGCCGAAAGCGAGTTTGGCGGCAGCCGGCATCCTCTGAATACCCGCACCATCTTTATTAGGGCAGACGCCTGTTTGACAATCCGCGAATCGTCGTTAAGTTACCCCGAAAGGAGTGAAAGGCGGATGAAACTATGAAAAAATACCTGATATTGAGTTTGCTAGCGTTATTTATCCTGGGGTGCGATACAGGCCGCAGCGATCAGCGGGAGGTGAAGAAGAACATGGCGGAAACGAAGGCGACAACCGAAACGGCGACGTTCGCGGGCGGCTGCTTCTGGTGCGTTGAGGCAGATTTTGAAAAGGTGCCGGGCGTCTTGAAAGTGGTCTCCGGCTACACCGGGGGCAGTGACGAAAACCCGACTTACGAATCCCACGCGAAGAAGGGATTTCTCGAGGCCGTCCAGATCCATTACGATCCGGCCAAAGTGACCTATGCGCAACTGCTGGATGTCCTATGGAGGCATATCGATCCCACCGATGCTGGAGGACAGTTCGTCGACAGGGGCCCCTCCTACCGGAGCGCGATTTTCTATCACGATGAGAACCAAAGGCGGATCGCCGAAAAATCAAAGGAGGAGCTGGAGAAATCCGGACGATTCGCCAAGCCGATCGCCACGGAGATCGTCAAGTTTGCCAGGTTTTACGAGGCGGAGGAGTATCACCAGGATTACTACATGAAAAATGCCCTACGGTATGGGCTCTACAGGAGCGGATCGGGGCGCGACCAATTCCTTGAAAAGGCGTGGGCGCCGGGTCAGTGCGATCTCCCGCCGCGGTCGAAGAAGCCCCCGGTCAAACGGGGCGATGCGGCCTTACGGGAAAAACTGTCGGCGCTGCAGTACCAGGTAACGCAGCAGGACGGAACCGAGCCGGCCTTTCGGAACGAATACTGGGACAACAAGAAAGAGGGGATTTACGTGGACGTAGTCTCCGGGGAACCGTTGTTCATCTCCCTTGATAAATACGATTCCGGCACCGGCTGGCCCAGTTTCACCCGGCCACTCGAACCCGCCAATATCGTGGAAAAGGAGGATCAAAGCCTCCTGATGCGGCGCGTCGAGGCGAGGAGCAGGCAGGCGGACTCCCACCTCGGGCATGTCTTCCCGGACGGTCCCCAGCCCACGGGCCTCCGGTATTGCATGAATTCGGCCGCCCTGAGGTTCATCCCCAAGGATGACCTGGAGAAGGAGGGCTACGGCAAGTATCGGAAGCTGTTCGCCCGCTAGGCCTGCCGATAGAATGCCAAAAATTTCTATAAGGCGTACACGCACGTACGCTGCAACGACGAAGGATGAAGCTTTAGCGCAGCATCCGGACTTTTTTACGAAGCCGCCACAAATGCCGGATTTCGATCACCTTTTTCACCCCCGCGCCCCGGAGCTTTTCGATAAAGGTCCGGAGATTCTTTTTCGCGAAACCGATCGTGCAGACAACCACGCCGGGCCTCCTTAAAGTGTATTCGCTCTCTTCGCCTCAGTGTAAAGCGATAGGGGTTTTATAACGAGGCGCTTTTTTTACGTCAATCGGGAAAAGTGGGATTCTCGATTCTCGAAGACCCCTTTGCATCCGCGGCGAAAACCGGCTATAAGGAGTCGCGGCGCCGGCATCAGCGCCCGGCCGGCCGCCGGGCGGAAAGATAAGCCGGGGCGCCGATTCAGCACAGGGATGGATGAATGGAAATGGATAACGGCAAACGGGGCTTGTTCGACAGGTTGAAAGAGGGCCTTGCCAAGACCCGCAAACTGCTCCTGACGGACGTCGATGATATCATTTTGGGGAGCAAGGAAATCGATCAGGCCCTCTTCGACGAGCTGGAAGAGGCCCTGATCGTAGCGGACACGGGGCCGGCCTTCGCCGGCGAGCTCATCTCGTCCCTGAAGGAAAAGGTCCGGCGCAAAGAGCTGGCCAGCCCGGAGGTCCTGCGAACCGCGCTCAGGGAGACGATGCGGGAGATCCTCCTCGGGAGCGAGGCCCCGCTTCAAATCCCGCCTGATGAGATATATGCGATCATGGTCGTCGGCGTGAACGGCACGGGCAAGACGACGACGATCGGAAAGCTGGCCCACCAGTTCAGGAGGGAGGGCCGCACGGTCACGCTCGCCGCCGCGGACACCTTTCGCGCGGCCGCGATCGAACAGTTGGAACAGTGGGCAAAGCGGGCGGACGCGCCCCTGATCCGGCGGGAGGCGAACGCCGACCCGGCCGCCGTCGTCTTCGACGCCGTCCGCGCCGCCAAGGCCGGCCCTCCAGGCGTTCTCATCATCGACACCGCCGGGCGCCTGCACACCAAGGTCAATCTGATGGAGGAGCTCAAGAAGATCAGGAGGATTATGGGGCGGGAGCTTCCCGGAGCGCCGCACGAGGTCCTCCTGGTCCTGGATGCCGCCACCGGACAGAACGCCGTTGCGCAGGCGCGGATGTTCAAGGACGAGATCGGCGTCACGGGCCTCGTCATGACGAAATTGGATGGAACGGCGAAGGGGGGTGTCGTCGTCCGGATCGCGAAGGAACTCGACATCCCGCTGCGCTGCATCGGCGTCGGGGAGAAGTTGGACGACCTCAGGCCCTTCAGGGCCGCCGAATTCGTCGAGGCCCTCTTCGCCGAAAACGGCCGTTGAAGGAGAATCCGCCATGACGGGAAGGCTGCTGGCCATCGGCGACATCCACGGCTGCAACGGCAAGCTCCAGAGGCTCCTCGCCCAAATCGCTCTCGACCCGGATGCCGACAGGCTCGTCTTCGTCGGGGACTACCTCGACCGCGGCCCCGACGTCAGGGGAGTGATCGAGACGATCCTCGCCCTCAAGGAAATCTGCCCGAACGTGGTGTTCTTGCGGGGAAACCACGAGGACATGTTGATAAGTTACTTCCTCGAGGGCCGGGACGAGGAGCTGTTCTTCGCCAACGACGGCGCCACGACCCTTTCCGCCTACGGCCTCACCCTCGCCGACGCCCGGGCGGGCAGGGGATTCCCGGAGGACCACCTCCGCTTCCTCGCCTCGCTGCCCCTCACCTACGAAACCGAGGCTTACCTCTTCGTCCACGCGGGCCTCAGACCGGGCATCCCGCTTGCCGAACAGTCGCCGGAAGACCTCCTGTGGATCCGCCGCGAATTCATTGATTCGGATTGCGATTTCGGCAAAACGGTCGTCTTCGGCCACACCCCCCTTTACGAACCGCTCTTCGATGACAACAAGATCGGCATCGACACGGGGGCGGTCTATGGAGGGCATCTGACCTGCATCGAATTGCCCTCCCTGAAAATCTATCAGGCCTGAGGGGCGCGGCGCCGGCGGATCTCGACAGGCTCGCCCCGACCATCCTGCTGTTCTCTTCGCTCGTCATGGAGCTGGAAGGACAAATCGAATCCATCGACGTAAACCCGCTGCTGTGCTCCGCCAAGGACTGCGTCGTGGCGGACGCCCGCCTGATCCTCGCCAAGTGAAGACGGCATTGACACCCGCCGAAAAGCGTGTTAGACGGGTCTTCCCTCCCCACCGGATCGCCCCTGTAGCTCAGTAGGATAGAGCGACGGATTCCTAATCCGCAGGCCGCGCGTTCGAATCGCGCCAGGGGCACCAGGAATGCGGGCTTCCAAGAGGAAGCCCTTTTTTGTTTTGTCTACGTTTGTCTACGGCCTCGATTCGCCGATTCGTTACCGGGGAAAATTGACTTTTTACGAGTTCGCCAATGGTTGCTTTTTGTCTTGCACCTTCGGCTCGGATATGCTATCTGAACACCCATTCTTGGGGATGGAGTTCCCCCGGTAAAACCGCCCGGATCGGGCTGATGACTCCTGCCACGCAAGCGTTTTCGGAGTCGTCGCCGCGCGGTCCGACACCCGCCGCGAAGCGGGTTTTTTGTTTGCGTCATTACCTGCGGTTTACAGAAGGAGAGCTTCATCATGGAACAGATTTATACCGTGGCCGCGCTCTGGCTTGCGCTGGCCGTCCTTTCCTCCGTCATCGCCTACCATCTGCGCATTTCCATCGCCCTTGTCGAAATCTGCGTAGGCGTGGCTGCGGCCGCAGCGGCCTCTTCCCAGGGCGTCTTTGAGATGCTGCACGCAGACTCGGAATGGCTGCGCTTCGTCGCCTCGTCCGGGGCGGTTTTGCTGACGTTTCTCGCCGGCGCGGAACTGGACCCCGTCGTCATCAGCAAGAAGCTAAGAGAAGTAACCGTCGTCGGTCTGATAGGATTTCTCGCTCCCTTTTTGGGCTGCACGGCCATCGCCTATTACGGCCTCGGATGGAACCCGCGCGCCAGCCTGCTGTGCGGCGTGGCCCTTTCCACCACCTCGATGGCCGTTGTTTACGCCGTCATGCTGGAGACCGGCCTGAACAAGACCGGATTCGGAAAGGGAATCCTGGGGGCCTGTTTCATCAACGATCTGGGTACGGTCATCGCCCTCGGCCTGCTGTTTGCCCCTTTCACCTATAAGACTTTAGTCTTCGTCGTGGTCTGCGCCGTCGCCCTGATCCTTTTGCCGAAGATAACTCATCTTATCACCAAGATTTATGCCAACCGGACGGCCGCGATCAGGACCAAATGGGTCATCCTCATCCTCTTCGGATTGGGCGCCCTGGCCCTCTGGTCCGGAAGCGAGGCGGTGCTCCCGGCGTACATTGTGGGAATGGTCCTGGCCGGAAGCGCCGCCAAGGACGCCTTCTGGATGCGGCGACTGCGCACCCTGACCGTGGGCTTTCTGACGCCCTTCTACTTTCTGCGGGCCGGAACACTGGTATCCCTCGCCGCCCTGATCGCCACGCCCGTGGTCTTTGTGGCTTTGTTGGCCGCCAAGGTGGCCGCGAAAATCTTCGGTCTCTATCCCGTCATCTCCCGCTTTCGCAGCAACAGCAGCGAGCGTTGGTACTATACCCTGATGATGTCCACGGGTTTGACCTTCGGCACGATCTCCGCTCTCTACGGCTTGACCCACGGCATTGTCACGCAAGGGCAGTACTCGTTTTTGGTCGCGTCCGTGATCGCCAGCGCCGTCGTGCCGACCCTCATCGCGGGGATGGCATTTCTCCCGAAGCATCTGCTGACCTCCTCGGAGAAGCGGACAGCGCAAAATTTCGAGCAGATTGAAGAGGGATAGCTTCCTACTTCACTACCATCACCGTACAGGGGGCAAGGCGGCTCAGGCTTTGGGAGGTGCTTCCCCAAATCCGGTCATACAGCCTTGAATGGCCCATGAAACCGATCACCAGCAGATCGAATTTCTCTTGTTTGATAAATTCGATAAAGTCCTTTACCTCATGGCCATAGGTAAAATGGGGGATGATCTCGACGCCGCCAGCTCTTGCCAGCTCCTTTGCCTGATCGATTATCTCCTTGTACTTGCCTTCTATGGCCTCCTTTTCTTCGTCCACTTCGTCCATTGTCTCGGGATAGGTCCGCAATTCCTCGACGGTAAGGGTGTGCAGCTCGGCATTGTACAGTTTGGCCAGGGATACGGCTTCACGCAATGCCTTGAGTGAACCTTCGGAACCATCCAGGCCGTGCAGGATCTTCTTGTGCATAGTTCTACCCTCCTTTGGTTTCGATGGATTTCATTTTGACACAGGATTCCTTATTTCACACGAGCGACAATAACGTCACTCGTTTTCACCTCGTCGCCCTGTTCCGTCCCGAAGATCCCGTCATACAAGTCTTCGCCATAACTCGTCTGCAATGGTTCGGCTTCGATGATCTTGAAAGGACGAGCACCGCCGGTCTGCCTCTCGGCCCGGAGGAAGATCGCGTTGTCCATTTCCCGATCATAGAAGCCGTGCGCGAAATCGTACAGATGCGTTACGAAGAACACCTTGATCCGCCTGGCCAGAAGCGCGCTGACGATCTGCCGGGCGATCTCCGAACCTTCCCTTTCGTTGGTCGCTGCGAAGGACTCGTTGAAGAGCGCCATCGCGTTGGGCCGCATCCGGTCCGCGATGCCGCTCATCCTGCCGAGCTCCTCGTCGAGCTTCCCGCTCTTCATCTCGGCGTCTTCTTCCCGCTTGTAGTGGGTGAACAGGGCGCTGCAGAGATTGGCGGAAAAGGCCTCGGCAGGGACGAACATCCCGCATTGCATCATCAGCTGGGCCAGTCCGATGCTCCGCAGGAAGGTCGCTTCTCCGCCCTGGTTGGCGCCCGTCATGATCACCAGGTCCTTGCGATCGGCCTGCGCGTCTATGCCCACCACCCGTTGCTGAATCGTCAAGGCCAGGCAGACGTCGTACAGCCCCTGAAAGGTATGCCGGCGTTCGGCGGAAGCGACGGGCGCGGGAAAGGACACGGGCGCGCCCAGGCGGGCAAGCTGCTCATACAAATTCAAACAGCCGACGTAAAAGGCCATTTCCGCAAGCAGCAGGTCGATGAAATTCAGGATGTGGTCGCTCGACTGGGCAAGGGCGTTGGCGGCAAGGTTGATCCCCCTGCCTTTCAATTCCGACAGGAACGTGGCCCCGGCCGTGTCGCGCGGATGAAGGGTGAAGGTGTAGACTTGCGGTTTCTTGGCAAAGAGCCGCTTGACCCAGTTCGCCTCTTTCTCCTGCGGCTTGCGAAGGACGTAGTCATCGCCCACGTTGCCGGTTCCCAATTTGGCGCTGAGCAGGGCCCCGGAGCGGAACTTCAGTTCCCGCAGATGATCGCGAACCAGGGCCAGGTATGCCTCATCCAACTCCCCGGCCAGCATCGCAAAAAACGCCCGGAAGCCTTCGGACTCGAAATTCCCGGCATGTTCCACGGCGATGTCTCTCAATTCCCCAAGAACGCCGACAAACATCTCCATCATGCCTACCGATCCGTACAGGACCGACGAGGGACGACTGGAAAAGATGCCCCACCAGTGCTTTTTCCTGCTTTCCAGGGTTTCTTCGGCAATGCGATACAGTTTCCTGACCACGGCGGGATTCTTCAGGCAATCCCGGAGAACCTCCTGGCGATAGCGAATCGCGGCCAGGTCGTTGTCCGGGCCCGCCAGAACGGCGGACCTCGCCACGTCGTACAAGAACTTGTCGCCCTGCGCCATGGCTGTAAACAGCACGTCCAATTCCAGGTCCTGCGTCAGCGCCGTCTCGTTCTGCGGGAGTTTCCGCTGCCGGTCGAAATCGCGATCCCGGTACATGAGAAAAGCCTTCATGATTCGATGCGCTCCAGAATATGGTCGTACGTCAGGCGGTACTTCTCGGCGATCGACAGCGCGTACGCCAAGCCGTCGGCGGGGCTGCGGAGTATCTTGTACGTCCGCAGCGCGGGATTCTCAGGCACGACCGTGCTGACCATGCTCACGGTCTGCGCGCTGAAAGAGGCCAGTTCATCGATGAAGGTGACCCAGACGCCCAGGGCATCCAACCGGATGATACGTTCCATGATCCGCTTGCTCAGCAGGATGGCGTCCTGGAGCGTGGTGGAGGTGAAAATCTCGTTCAGGATGACGACGCTGTCCGGGGTCGCCTTGTCCAGAATATCGTGGATCCGGATAAGGTCGTCTTGCAGCTTGCCCCGGAGATTCTTGATGTCTTCCTCCTTTTCGAAATGCGTAAAGAGATTATCGCACAGAAAGAGACTCGCCTCCCGGCCCGGCACGGGGCAGCCGAGGCGGGCCAGATAGTGCAGTTGCCCGAAGGTGCGCGCGAAGGTCGTCTTGCCGCCCTGATTCGGGCCGGAGACGACGATGACGCGCTCCTCCCCCTTCAGGAAGAAATCGTTGCAGACCACGGGAGTCTTATCGGCGATAAGCTTGTAGGCCAGGGCCAGATCGAATCCTTCCTTGTTGCAGACCGCCTTGTCGTGCGTGGAGATCTGCGGATAGCAGAATGTCAGCCCCGCTCGTCTCAAGAGGGCCGCGTGATCCAGCCAGGCGACGTAGAATTGCACCTCCCGATCAAAGGCCGCCACCTGTTCATCCAAAAAATTGACCTGCGCCGCGCAATACCGATCCAGATTTGCAAAAGTCTCCGGGTAGAGGAGGGCGACGAAATCAAGGATCTTCGCTTCCACATGGTTCAGCCCCGCATCGGTGGTGAAACGAGCCCGGTAGTCTTTCACCGCCCCCTGCTTGAATTTTTCGAACGTCCTCTCTACCTCGATGCTGTAGTCGTCCTCCCCTTCGTACCTGCGCACGCTGACGCGGTCGCCCTTGATGATCAGGCAATACCTGACCGCGGACAAGGCGGCCTCCAACTGCTCCGTCTCCGCGCACAGCGACGCAAAACGGTCCGAACGGACGTAGCCCGCCAGATAGTCCCGGAACGCGGACAGTCCCCGGGATTTCAGATCGAGGCCGGACAGGTCCTGCGCCAGAGAGCGAACGGCGTCGCAATAGAGTCTTGCCGCGTTCAGGAACCATCCTTCCTGGTTGTATCGGTAGTAAAGCTTGTCCGCCAGGGCCAGGTGCCGCCGCACGATCCTCATCCTTTCCGAAAAAGACCTGATGAGATTGCACAGGGCCGTTTCTTCCAGATCCCGCATGACCTCATGGCGGTAGAGGATGGCGTCGACATCGTGCAGGGGGTTGTAGAAGAAGGGCGTCAAGTCGTATTCGTCCCTCCCGGCGGTCACGGCGTCGATCACCTGGTCGAGATTCAAGTCGCGAAAGAACGCGGGCGCTTCCCGTATTTCCCTGACAGTGCCCTCGTCCGGCTGTGCAAACAGGATGCTTGCGAATGTCACGGCAACGACACCTCCCCAAGAACTCCGCGGATCATTTTTCACCTTTCCGGGAGATCATCCCTCCAACCGGACCCTGGCCAGTCCGCCTGATCACAGCGGCGAAGAGCGGAATCGCCAGCAGTTGAATGGAGACCGAAAAGAGGAGCAGCGCGGCAATGGAACGGTCGTACAACACGCCCATCAGGGCGCTGCCGAGAAACCAGAAGATGCCGAAGTTCATATTGAACGTTCCGAAGGCGGTGGCGCGACGGTCAGCCGGCGACATGGCGGCAACCGCCGCCTTCATGATCGACTCCTGCGCCCCCATGCCGACGCCCCAGAGGACCGCACCCGCAAGCGCCGCCTTAAAGCCGCCCAGAAAGACGAGCGGGGCGGCCGGAACGGCGATCAAGGCGGCGGCGATCAGCACCGGCATGCCCAGGCGGTCGTACAGCCGACCGAAGGCCAGCGCCGCAAGACCATCGACCCCCATGGCGATGGAATAGAGGATCGGGATCCACTCCGGCGGGACCGTCGCAGCCTTCCCGAAATGGTAGGCGATGAGCGGGTAATCGGCAAATCCCGCCGCGATGCAGGCCGTAGCCGCGAGGTAAAGCCAGAAGGGCGCGGCGTATCCATGCATGGCCATTTGCGGCGTCTTGGACTCCAGGTCCCGGGGACGGGGGTAGAGCGATCGCGCCGTCAGCAGGACCCCGAGGGCGATGATCGCGGGGACCAAGAGAACGGCGAAGCTGAGGCGATAGTCGCTCCGGACATACATCACCGCCGCGACGATCAGGGGACCGAGCGTGGCCCCGGTCTGGTCCATCGCCTCGTGCAGGGCAAACCCCCAGCCGGCGCCCATGCGGCTCCCCGCGAAGGAAAGCATGGCGTCGCGCGGCGGATTGCGCATCGCCTTGCCGACTCGTTCCAGAAACATCAGCGCGACGGCCCACTGCCAGTTCCCGGCCAGGGCAAGGGTCGGAACGGCCAGCAGGTTCAGGGCGTACCCGAAGAGGGTAACGGCCCAGTAGCGGCCGGTCCGGTCGGCGATGCGGCCGGAAACAAAGCGAAGCGCGTAGCCCAGGAGTTCCCCCAACCCGGCCACGACGCCCACGGCCGTTGCGCTGGCCCCCAGCAGGGCAAGAAACGGACCGGTGATGCTGCGAGCGGACTCGTAGGTCATGTCGGCAAAGAGGCTAACGATCCCCAGGAGGACGACAAACCGGGTGCACCGCGCGGCGTCGGCGCCCTTCCCGTTCCGAGTGTCTTCAATTAGCGTTTTCCTCATGAATCCCAATCCTTTCTACTGATTGACGCCATCTGTTTGAGAAGCTGCTGAATTTCCGTGGCAACGGCATCCAATTCGGCAGCGGCTTCTTCCGTCAGCGAGCCATACCTCCGCATGTGCTTCGGGCGCAATTCTTCGGCGGCAATGTCAAGAAACGTCACGAGGGCATGGATCGACCGGCTGACCTCAACCGACGGAGTGTCGATGCGAATCCCCTTTTCTGAGAGAATCCTGCGCATCGTATCACGTAAACGGGCGGCGCATTCCCGAACAGCCTCTCTCTTGTCCGGCTCCAGCGGCTTGCATCCTCGCGAGAAGGTCGCGGCGGATCGCCTCCCATCGGCGATGCGCTCGATCTTGGACACCATCTGGTCCAGGTGCCTGAATGTCCGTAAGAGCTGCTTCTTATGTATCTCATGCAAGGCCGTCATGAATCATTACTCCATCTCGTACCTTTCCCTTACCGGAAGGGAAAGGAGAGGTTGCGCGCCCCCGCAATCAGGACTAGGGCGCGGCGGTCCGCGTCCTTTTCATTCGGGGTACAGTCCTGCCGATGGAGCGATTCCAGCTTTTTCCCGAACGATCCGAGGCTGGATTTGAGCTCCTGAAATCGGCGGGCCGCCTTGCGCAGGAGCAAGGCCGCAGTGTCCCCGGAACCGACGGATCGCGTCAGCAGCCCGAGATGCCGCAGACATACCCCCTGGGCGCTCTCGTAAAGCGAACGTCCCTCTTCCGAATGGAGAAAGCCGGCCAGTTGCGAAACATAGCTCCTCTCGCGATCGAAAAGCAGGTCGCAGACGCGGCAATGATCGCCGGGCACTCCGGGCAGCCCTGGCCCGCCGGGCCGGCCGCAACCGCTGTCGGCCGCGCGGTTCAGCGCTTCCGCCAGTCCGGACAGGAGAGGCGGAAAACCGCTCGCCAAGCCCCGCTGCGAGGTAAAGGCGGCGAGCTGCCAGAGGTGGGTCGGGCAAAAACCGCGTTCCTCGGCAAATGCGTCCCGCGCCTTCTCCTCCTGGACCAAGTCATGCTGCCAGCGGGCAAGAAAGGAGAGGAGCGCCTCTTCCAGATGATCGCAGACGGGACATCCCCGCGTCCGCAAATCCCGTCTTATATCTATTCCCATGCAGTCTGGCCCCCTGCCGGAGATGCTTCCGGTTTGCCTTTGCGTCGCCTCAGCAGCCTCTCGGCGGTTTCCCTCATCCCCAGAGGATAGCCGCCGGTCGCCTTGGCTAAGACCAGCAGGTCGCCGTTTGCGACACCAAGCCCGTGCCTGTCTGCAAGGCGCTGAAAATAGTCGCAGGCGTCCCGCATCGGAAGATGGCCGAGGGAGATGGTTTCGCTGGGGAATAGACAGGCGCGGAGGAGAAACTGAGAGCGTTCGGTCAGGAAAGATTCGACGATGGCGATGAAGAGATAGCGACGCTCCATGTTCAGATCCCGGAGGAAGGACAGCTTCTGTCGCGTCAGCCTGCCGAGGTTATCCAGAACAATGACGGGCTTGGGTCCTTCAGGCAACCGCATGCCGGCCAGCAGGTTGCGCCCGGTCCTGTAGCGGGCGGATCGGACAGGGCGGCCGGAAGGCGCTTTCGGCAGGAAGGCGGCCAGCAGGCTCCCGCAAACCTCTCCCGGGGTTTTGGAAAAGTCGGCAAAGACGAACCGTCGCCCAGCCGCGCTATCGGCGGCGGCCTGACGGACCAGCCGCGTCCTGCCGCTGCCATAGGGTCCCGAAACAATCACGTGACGCCCCCGTTCCAGGGCCCGGGCCAGCTTTTGCAGCTCCTTCCGTCGGCCTACGAAGCACATTCGCCGCCCCCCCATCCTCTCCGTGGGACGTCTTCTTCCAAGGCCGCGTGGGCTATTTGTCGCCGGGGTGCAGGACAACGGTTCGCAGTAAGGGAGTGAAACGAGGGCCGGACGAAACTTTTCGGATTTGCCATAAAAAAACTCCCAACAGAGCCTTTCTGTCAGGAGTTATCAGCCGATAGGCGGTTGCAGGGTGAACTCCATCACCTGGGGCGACAGAGATCATATTATTGCGGGCATGTCAAGAAATATCGCGGATTGGGTTATTTTAGTTATTCGCTCTTGCGGCAATCGCCGCGACCGGCTATCATTCTTCAGTTTGGAGGCGATAAAAACGATGGACTGCCCCTTTTGCCCGGGAGGGATCAAAGCCAAAATCATCGCGGAGCACGGTTCGGTCTTCGCCGTCGAGGACGCCTATCCAGTGGCCAGGGGCCACACCCTCGTCATTCCTCGCCGGCATACGCTTGATTATTTTTCCATGACCCCCGAAGAAACGAGAGACGCCGAATGTCTCCTGCGTAAACTCAGGAAGCGACTATTGGAGCAGGACCCGACGATCACCGGATTCAACGTCGGCATGAACTGCGGCATCTCCGCGGGCCAGACGATCCTGCACGCTCATATCCATTTGATCCCCCGCAGGGACGGGGACACGCCCCGTCCCCGCGGAGGGGTCAGGGGCGTCATTCCCGATAAAATGTCCTATCCGCAACCGTAGCCGCCTTGCGACTCTCAGCCATTTCCCGTGGTGAAACGCAAGGCCGTCGGTTCCTGATCCGACGGGAGGACGGACGCTTCCGCGGACAGGGGTGTTGCGGCTACCAGCGCAACTCGCCCCTAAAGACCGCCCTCTTGCCCAGCTCTTCCTCGATCCGCAAGAGCTGGTTGTATTTGGCGAGCCGCTCCGACCGGGCCGGCGCGCCGGTCTTGAGCTGGCCCGCCCCGGTCGCCACCACCACGTCCGCGAGGAACGAATCCTCGGTCTCGCCGGAGCGGTGGGAGAAGAGGCAGGTGTAGCCCGCCTTCTTGGCCGTGGCCACCGTCTCCAGGGTCTCGGTCAGGGTCCCGATCTGGTTGAGCTTGATCAGCACGGAATTGGCCACGCCCTGCTTGATCCCCTCGGCCAGGATCTTGGGGTTGGTGACGAAGATGTCGTCGCCGGTGAGCTGGATCTTCTTCCCCAGCTTCTTGGTCAGGAGCCGCCAGCCTGCCCAGTCGTCCTCGGCCAGGGCATCTTCGATGCAGATGATCGGGTATTTGGATACGAGCCCCTTGTAGTAGTCCACCATCTCCGCGGAGGAAAGGGTGCGGTTGTCCGCCTTGAGGAGGTATTTCCCATCCTGGTGAAACTCGCTCGCCGCCGGGTCGAGGACGATGGCGATCTCTCGGCCCGGCTTGTAGCCGCTCTTTTCGATCGCGCTGAGGATCATCTGGATCGCCTCCTCGTTGGAGGAGAGGTTGGGGGCGAAGCCGCCCTCGTCGCCCACCGCCGTGTTGAGGCCCTTGGCCTTCAGCACCGATTTCAGGGTCTGGTAGGTCTCGGCGGCCATGCGCAGGGCCTCCCGGAAGGAGGGCGCGCCGATGGGGGCGATCATGAATTCCTGGATATCGACGTTGTTGTCGGCGTGCTTGCCGCCGTTGAGGATGTTGAAGCAGGGGACGGGCAGCCGCCGGGCCGCCCTGCCGCCGATATACTTATAGATGGGCTTGCCCTTGTCGCAGGCGGCGGCCCTGGCCACGGCGAGCGACACGCCCAGGATGGCGTTGGCGCCGAGCCGGGCCTTGTTCTCCGTGCCGTCCAGATCGATCATCAGCCGGTCGATCACGGCCTGCTTCTCCGGGGCCATCCCCTTGACGCGCGGGGCGATGATCCGGTTCACATTGGCCACGGCCGTGAGCACGCCCTTGCCGTGAAAGCGGGCCTTGTCTCCATCCCGCAGTTCCACCGCCTCCCGGCTCCCGGTGGAGGCCCCGGAGGGCACGGCGGCCCTGCCCAGGATCCCGTTGTCCAGGATCACGTCCACCTCGACGGTGGGGTTTCCCCGCGAGTCGAGAATTTCCCTCGCTTTGATCTTCTTGATTTTCGACATAAGACCTCCTCGTTAATCGGATAATAGTGATTCAGCCTTCTTTCGGACCATGACCGTCGCGGAATCAGCCACTTTGCGGATAACATTCAGCGCTTCCTCAGTCCCAATACGATGAAACGCATCGAGGATCTCCCGTTTGAGATAGGGGCGCAGTGAGGGCAGAAGCCGGGGATATCGATGTCGATCATCTTCCCGCTCCTTCCTGCGCTGGATCGTCCAGTCGAATCTTCAGTTCATCGATCCACTTTTCGATCTCCGCCGTCTTGCCGTCACTTCCCGCCAACAGCGCTTCGATCGTGGCGATCTCGTTCTTCACGTAACCCGCCGCTTGTTTGCGCATCTCCTCGATCGCCACGTTGATCCGGCCCTCCCACTGGGCCCCCAGGCGGAAAAGATTCATCTCCACGGCCCGCGGAATCAGGGCGAGGAAATGCCTTTCGAAGAGTTTCCTAAACAGGGCCATCGGGATCAGGTACCACAGGAGATCGAAATGGAAGTCGAAGACGCGGATGAAGCCGACGTCCGGACGGCTCGGTTCGGCGACCTCGATTTGCCAGTCCGCCTCCGCTATCTTTACTCCCAGGGCGCTTTCGATGTTCTGTCCCAGAAGGGCCCGGAAGGACGAAAGCGACCGCGCAAACCCGTCGTGGGCTTTTCTCAGGGTTCCGAGAAAATGGCGGCTCTCCGTCCGGGAGATGCGGTCCATCTCGGCGGTCATCGTGTCCGTCAACCACTCCTCGTATCGCCGGGTGAGACGCCAAAGATTCCCCCGCCACCGGGGAAGCTCCCGGCGCAGTTCTTCCAGGGTCCTTTCCTGAAGCGGCGTCTGCAAGCGGCCGAGATGCTGCATGATGTACGTCCTGGTCTGGCGGGAATTCTCCCGGGCGATCAACATCAGATCCTCCTGAATGGCCGTCAGGCTCAGCTTCTCGTCCAGGATCCGCCCCCGGATCTCATCCCTGTCCCGGTCGTTCCGCAGGGCGCTTTCCCGGGCGATCTCCAGGTAGCCGATACAGGCCAGGGCGAGGGATCGCACCTTGTGGCGCAGGATGTTCCTGAATTCGAAATCGCGGCGCAGGGAGAGCTTGAGCAGGATTTCCATGGCAAGCCGGCGGCTGTGGCGCTCCGTGTCCGCGCGGGTCGAAAAAAGGTAGATTGCGTATTTTGTTCCCAGTTCCCTCTCCAGCGCCCCTTCCAGGAACCGGACGACCTCGGTCCGCTGCTCCGGAGTCAGCAGGTCGACCTTGGTCAAGAGCAGGATGACGTTCGGCGTGTGGCGTGCAAGCTCCCGGAGGAGCTCCAGGTCGTCGCCGGAAAGGGGGCGGTCGGAACTGACCGCTACGATCGCCGCGCCCACCTCGGGAAGCCAATCCTGCGCGGTCTTCATGTGGGCCTTGAAGACGCTGCCGAGGCCTGGCGTATCCACGAGCCGCAGCCCCGGATAATCCTCCAGGAGGGGCGTCTCCACGTCCACCACGTCAACGTTCTTCGCGTTGCCGGGGTTTCCCGCTTCGGAGATGAAGTCGGCCAGGTCTTCAAGTGGGATTTCGACCCGCGACCCGTCGAAAAGCGCGACCGTGGCCCGCGCCGCAGGGCCGTACCGAAGCCGGGTGATCACGGTCGTCACCGGAATGACGCCGGTCGGGAGGATTGCCTTTCCCAGAAAACCGTTCAGGAAGGAGCTTTTACCGGCCTTGAATTGCCCGAGGATCGCTACGTCGATCGGCGGATTCTCGGTAAGGAACGCCTCGCAGATTTCGATCCGGCGGTTCAGGGAGGTGATCCCGAGGCTCCGGCAGTTCTCGCGGATCAGGGAAAGCTGGTTTTGCGAGGGAAGGATGAATGAGCCGTCTGTCTTTTCCGCCATAAAAAACCCCCCATCAGAACTTCGTCTGGTAGGAGTTATCAGCCCGGCGGCGGTTACGGCGAACTCCATCGCCTTTGGGCAAAGAACCACATTTTCCTTATGAAGTCAAGGAAGAACCGGAGTTGCGATAATCACCGGCGCAAGTCGTTGGGAGATCGGGCAGCCGCGTTACTGGAAATCCGGCCCCGCTGTAAGGCAGTCGCCTCGACACGGGGATGCCGGGAGCGGGGAAAGAGGCGGAACGCCGATACAGGCATCCCTGGCTGACCGGAGGCATCCACCCTGCTTCATCAGTAACACCCCTCACTGTGCAATGGTTTCTTCTTATTTGTTATTCGCGTGGGTTGTAGTATAGACGCATCTCATGGCTTGACGGTTGCTTGTATTTGCGTTTCATCCACTTCCGTGGAATCAGTGATCGCCTGCCCTTTTCATGCAGGCGGATCAAAAAGGCTATCGCAACCCGAGGTTTATGTCTTGACGGACGCCGACGAAATCAAATTATCAGATGAAGACCTGATGGTCAAGATCGGTCGGGGCGACGAACGGGCATTCGCCGCCCTTTTGCGTCGCCATCAAGGGCGCGTCCTGAACCTGATCCACCGCACCATCGGGGATCGGGTGCAGGCCGAAGACTTGGCCCAGGAGGTCTTCCTGCGCGTCTGGCGGGCAGCCAGGGACTACGAACCGAAGGCCAAATTCACCACCTGGGTTTACCGCATCGCGGTCAACCTCTGTCTGGACACCCGGAAGTCGGCACGGCGCGGACCGGCCGTCCTGCGACAGGAGGGCGACAGCGATCGGCAGGACGAATCCACCGAAACCGCCTGTGGTTCCGGTAATGGACGGTCGCCCGAGGAGCTCCTGCTGGCTGCCGAGGAAAGTCGCCGGATCTTCGCCGCGCTCGACAGCCTGCCGGCGAAGCAGCGTTTGGCGGTCGTTCTCAGGAAGTTCGATGGGCTCTCCTATGAAGCGATCGCCCGGATTCTGCGCTGCTCCGTGCCCGCGGTCGAATCACTCCTGGTCAGAGCAAGGCGCACGCTGCGCGAGAAGCTACTTTTTCGGCGCGAGTGATCACGAGCTGAGAGGCCAGCCTCTTAATCCGGGAAGAGCTCCGTCTTCCTGAGGCTGACCATCTTTTTGAGCCGTTCCAGTCCGAAGCGGCAGGCGTCGAAGGCGTCACTGCTCGTCGGAGAACTGACGGCAACCAGGGAAATCACGTCGCCCACCTTCAGCGTTCCGATCCTACGGGCAAGCAAGACGTCATCGACTGCCCATCGTCCCCTGATGTCCGCCGTGATCCCGGCCATTTCAGCTTCCGTGTCACCATTTCTTTCAAAACGGATGCCCGTCGAGGTCCTATCGCCCGCCTGATCCTTGACCACCGCGTAGTGAAAGAGAACGGATCCGGAGCCTTGTTTGTCAATCTGCTCAAAGCATCTCCCCGGATCCAGGGGATCTTCCGTAACAATCTCCACCTCCACCTCCCAGGACGTTCAAAGCAGAAGGTCCATATTTATTTCCCGGCCCACCTGCGTAAGCCATTTTTGGCATATACATACCGCTTCGTTCCGCAAATAGCAACCGTCTAAGTGGTCGTCTAAGTGGTCAATTTGAAAAAAGAAGAAAAATATTTTCAGACCGACCGCAGGTTTTTCCATTCCGCGTCGTTTAAGTAAGTATGAATCGAGATGAGAAGGGGGAATCGAAATGAAATGCCATCGCATCCAGGAAAGACTGGCCGCTTACCAGGATGGTGAAATCGCCGGGAAGGAACAGGAGCGGATTGCAGCGCACCTGGAAGGGTGCCCTGATTGCCGGAAGGCCTACGCCGAATTGGAACAGGTCTGGCAGGAGCTGGGGAAAATTCCTGGGATCGAAGCCTCGCCCGGATTCGAACAACGGCTGCTCGCCAGAATCCGCACCACGCCCGAACCGAGTTCCCTGTGGGGCTTCTCCCGGCTTTCCTGGGTCTATCGGGCTTATCCCGCCCCGGCGATGGCGGTTGTCGTTCTGCTGGTCGGGTTGGCGCTGGGCGGAGTTCTCGGAAATGCCCTGGTGTCGGGTTTCGCATCCGCGCCCGCTCCGATGCAGGTCTCTCGGGTGGATACGGACGTTGTTTCCTTCAGGGCCTTTGCCGCGGTGCCGCCGGGGACGCTGGGCGACGGGTATCTACGGATGGCCAGTTTTACGGAGGATAATCGAAAATGAAGAGACAAATCCTGACCGCGATACTGATCCTGTCACTGGCCGTGAACGTGGCGGTCCTCGCCACCGTCGGGTATCACTACTGGCGCAACACGTGCCTCACGCCGGCGGCGCCCTGCCCGCTGAACCCATCTGACCGGCATCTGTACGAATCCCTGGGCCTGTCGTCCGAACAAACGGCGCGGATGGCGGCGCTCGCGCAATCGTTCCATCGACGCCTGGGCGAGCTGGACTCGGCGGTCGGGGCAAAGCGGAACCTGCTGATCGACCTGTTGGGTGAAGAGAATCCCGATCCGGCGAAGACGGAGGCGATCCGCAAGGAAATCGCCGGCCTCCAGGATGAGATTCAGAAAGAGGTCATCCTGCACATCGCAGAGGCAAAGAAGGTCATGAACGCCGACCAACAAAGACGGTTCATCGAGCTTCTGCGCGCGAGTTCGAACAACGGGCGATCGAGTTCGCCCATTTCCATGAACGGAGGCAACCGGTGAATCTACGGTACGTGTTTCAGGAACTCACCCGCCAGAAGCGAAGAACGGTGATGGCCGTGATCGGCCTGTCCATCGGGATCGCGCTTCTGGTCATTCTCAATGCCCTGTCGCTCGCCTATCATGAGGCGGCCCGCGCCCCGCTCAAGGAGATCGGGGCCGATGTCACGGTGCAGCGGCCGGGAAACGTCCCCGAGGAGCTTTCCGGCGCGGTCTTCCCCTGTTCGGCCGTGACGATCAAGAAGGATGAGATCGACCGGATCGGAAAGGTCCCCGGCGTCCGGGGCGTCGGCACGGCGGTGCTCCTCTGGGTCTTCGAACCGAACCGGGCCTGGATCGTTCTCGGGATCGAGCAGGAGAATCCCGTCGGACCCTCGATCCTCAAGAACTTCATCGCCGAGGGGCGCTACCTCGAAGCGGGAAAGCCCGAGACCCTGGTCGAGTCGGCCTATGCCCGCCAATTCGGGATCAAGCTCGGGGACAGCGTCTCCATTGCAGGCCGCCCGTATCCCGTCGTCGGCTTTGTCGACGCCTCCCGCGCCGCGAAGATCGCCGTGGCCAATCTCTACCTGCCCCTGGCGGAGGCGCAGACCATCGCCGCGGCCTCCAAGCCGCTCCAATCGGTGGCCCCTTTCGGAGCCAGAGACGTGAACCTGCTCTTCATCCGGGCCGACCAGGAGAAGATCGCGCCCGTGGCCGCTGCGCTCAAGGATATCCTCGGTCCCAAGACCGCGGTAGCCACCCCGGATTCCTTCCTGAAGCTCCTGGGGAGCTTCTTCGCCCTGTCGGACAAATTTACACTCGTCGCATCGCTCATCGCCATCCTGATCGCCGTGCTCATCGCCTTCAAGACGATGGCCGGAAACGTGGCGGAGCGGGCGCGCGAGATCGGCGTCCTGAAGGCCGTGGGCTGGACCAACCGGAACGTGACCCGGCAGCTCCTCGCGGAGTCGGTAGTCCAGTGTTTCGTCGCGGGGATCGTCGGGCTCCTGATCGCCTTTGCGGCGGCCTTCGCCCTCGGCTTCATGACGGTGAACATCCCGATCCCCTGGGAGATGAGTCCGACCCCGCATTTTCTCCCCGGCGGCGGGACGCCGCTCTTCAAGACCCTGCGGCTGCCCGTGGGCATCCCCGGGACCCTGGCCCTGTTTTCCGTCCTGCTCTCCGTCGTGATCGGCGGCCTGACGGGCGCGCTCCTGGGCAGACACATCTCAAAAATCAAACCTTCGGAGGTATTACGACATGAGTAATGCGATTCTGGTCGGCGCCGGGCTGACCAAGACATTCGACAACCTGACCGTGGTCAAAGAGGCCACCATTGCTGTCGGGGACGGCGAGTTCGTCTCCCTTGTCGGCAAATCCGGCTGCGGCAAGACGACGCTGCTCTCGATCCTCTCCGGCCTGGAGCGCCCGACCTCGGGGAGCGTGAAGATCGCCGGGAAAGAGATCTCCACCGCCTCGGAGGACGAGCTGGCCCTCTTCCGGCGCCAGAACGTCGGGTTCATCTTCCAGTCCTTCAACCTGATCCCGACGCTGACGGCCTGGGAGAACACGGCCCTGCCCCTGTTCCCCGTCGCGATGAGCGATGCGGAACGGCGCCGCAGGGCAACGGAAATCCTCGAGAGGATGGAGATGGGACACCGGGTGGATCACCTGCCCGCGGCCCTCTCCGGCGGGGAGAAGCAGCGCGTGGCCATCGCCCGCGCCCTGATCAACGACCCGAAGATCGTCTTTGCCGACGAGCCGACGGGAAACCTCGACACCGCCACCGGCGACGCGATCATGGCGATCGTGAACCGGCTCCACCGGGAGCAGGGGATGACCCTCCTGATGGTCACCCACGAGGCGGAACTGGCCAAGACGGCGGACCGCGTGATCCGCATGCAGGATGGGGAGGTGCTCTCATGAAAAAAACGATTCTCTATGGCGCGATGGTTCTTGTGTTGCTCGCTTTTCCGGCGGCGTCCCTCTCCGCAGCGCCGGTTTCCGTGGAGATCCTCTACATGAACCACGGCCCTCTCCTGCCGACGATCAAGGAGATCAAAGCCCTCTGCGAGGGGTACGGCAAGGCCCTCAGCGTCGCCTGGTACGATTTCGAGAGCCCGGAAGGGGAGAAGTTCATGGCCAGGAAAGGGATCAACCAGCATCTGCCTCTGGTTATTTGGATTGCCGGCAAGCCGAACGTCAGCGTCAATGGAAAGCAGATCCAGTTCGTGGGCTTTCCCACCGGCTCCGGTCCCGCCTTCTTCCAGGGAAAGTGGACCCTGAACGACCTGCGGGCTGCGCTCGATCAGGCCGTCCCGAAGAAATAGCGCAGCGACGGAGAAAACGCCATTAAAATACTGCGAGGCAACCATGTACTACCCATACGTTTTGAAGGAACTCAGCCACCATCGCCAGCGCATGCTGGTCAACTGCCTGGGCATCGCCGTGGGGATCGCTCTGTTCGTCTCGATCAACGCCGTCTCGTCAGCCTATCGGGAGGCCGTGAGCCTCCCCTTCAAGAACCTCGGGGCGGACCTCGTGGTCCAGCGGCCCGAGCAACGCGCCGTGGACTCGGGTCAGCCTGCCCAGTCGATGCGGGGAATTCGCCTGCCCATATCCAGCCAGATCCTTGCCGCCGACGATATCGCAAGACTCCGAGCCGTTCCCGGCGTAGACGCACTCTCGGCGGCCCTCCTCCTCTGGGAGTTCGACAAAGGCGGCTTCCGGACGATCATGGGGGTGGACCTGACGCAGCCGAGTCTGGGGCCGGTCCGGGTGAAGGAGTGGCTCAGCCAGGGACGGTTCCCCAACCAGGCGGGCGAAGTCGTCCTGGAGAAGCATTACGCCAAATTCCATCGGGCCAAACTGGGCGATGCATTCAACATCGGCGGCCGATCGTTTACCGTTGTGGGGACCCTGGAAATCAAGGAAGGTTCGCAGATCGCCGCGGCGAACATCTACCTTCCGCTTACCGATGCCCAGGCGCTCCTCGAAAACGGCGCCGGCGGCGTCAACACGATCTATCTCCGGCTGAAGGACCCTTCGCTTCTGGACCGGGTCAAGGCGGAGATCCTCCGGAACTTGCCGGGCGTTTCCGTGGCCAGCTCGGATTCGTTCCTCGAGGTGATGGGCGGCGTCTCCCGGATCTCCGACCAGTTCGCCCTGGTCGTCTCCCTGGTCGCCCTGGGCGGGGCGATCTTCCTGATCATCAAGACCATGCTCGCCAACCTCGTGGAACGCGCCCGGGAGATCGGCATCTTGAAGGCGGTGGGATGGACCGGCGCCGACGTGCGCAAGCAGATCATGGGGGAGGTCTTCATCCAGGCCGTTCTGGGGGGCGTGGTCGGCATCGTGGCGGGCTACCTGATCTCGTACCTCCTGGGCAATTTCTCCATCCCCGTCTCCACCCCCTGGGAGGTGAACCTCACGCCGGCCTTTGCCAAGGACGCGGCTTCCGCTGCCGGCCAGACGATCCGCCTCCCCGTGCAACTATCGGCGCTTCTGATCGCGGCCTCGCTGGCCCTGTCGCTTGTCGCCGGGGGGCT
>Ga0172368_10000389_pt1 | contig 63070 bp, 47 predicted proteins | sample Lak11m_FD_114540 | JGI IMG/M metagenome (GOLD analysis project Ga0172368, IMG submission 114540) | Freshwater microbial communities from Kabuno Bay, South-Kivu, Congo - kab_022012_11m | ecosystem: Environmental > Aquatic > Freshwater > Lake | place: Democratic Republic of the Congo: South-Kivu... | reverse complement strand
CCCTCTTTACTGGTGTCGCCACGGCACTGATCACGGCATTCCGAGATGGCGAGATAGACTGGCAGGCGATGGAACAGCTCATTGAGTCGCAAATCGCAAGCGGTGTATCGGCGCTCGTTCCTTGCGGAAGTACGGGCGAATCGTCAACACTGACACATGGTGAGCACATGAATCTCGTCGATTTCACTATCCGTAAGACGCGTGGTCGAATACCGGTCATCGCCGGTACGGGTTCAAACTCAACGCGGGAAGCGACAGAGCTCAGCTTGAAAGCGCGAGTTTCTAGGGCAGACGGCGTCCTTCTTATTTCTCCGTACGGCAACAAGCCGACACAAGAAGGCCTTTTCCGTCACTACCAAACGGTGGCCAAAGCTGGTGGGCCTCCGATCATCGCCTACAACATTCCCGGCCGCACCGGAATCAGCATCGATCCGATAACGATCGCCCGCTTGGCCGAAGGTGGTTGGATCGTCGGTGTCAAAGACGCCACTGGATCGCTTGACTGGACGCAGGAAGTTATTAGACGTTGCGGAAACGAATTCGCCGTCTTTAGTGGCGATGACTCCCTAACCTTGCCGATTATGGCCGTTGGCGGACGCGGAGTCATCTCGGTTATCTCTAACGTCGTACCTACGGAATTCGGCAAAATGGTGGAAGCCATTACGCGCGGAGACTACGAACAAGCGCGAACGCTAAACTACCGCTTGTTACCACTGATGCGTGCGTTGTTCTTGGAGACTAATCCCATTCCCGTCAAGGCGGCCTTGTCGATGATGAGGATCTGCCAGGATGAACTGCGCTTGCCGCTTGTTTCTATGACAACGAGCAACCGAGCCAAGCTTCGCGAAGAGTTGGAGAAAGTAGGTGTTGTAAAGAAGTGAGAACAAGGAGGACTCGCTTATCCCAAAGGGCCCCCGTGACACACAATCACGGGGGCCTGGATTTTTTAAAAAAACGTAAAAAATTTTAAAAAATTACACTAATATATGTTATATAAATTTAAAGGGCCCGTCGGTGTTCCAAGTCGACGGACCCTCAGGAGAGAGTGGTTGGCTGGGGCCCTACAAGAGGCCGAGCGCTTCCGCAGTGCTTTCCAGCACGCACAGAACGCCCAACGCGGGCACTGTATACCAAACACCATGACGAGAAAGTTCCCTCTTCGTTTGCGACCCAAGTTGTCCTGGGTCAATAGCCACGAAAAGTGGTTTCCTGTCGGCAGCCTCTAGGGCTATTCTCTCTGCTTCGTCGGCCTCCGTGCCGACGCCTCCTTGCTGATCCTGCATCTGTTCCTATCCTCCTATTTGTCCCAATGTTACGGGATTAATTAAATCGCCCCCTTTCAAAGGCGATTCATAAATAAATATTATCGCAAAAATAAATTTTCGTCAAACTTTTTATAATTTATAATACTATTTTATAAAAATACATTTAAAAACTTAAGGTACTTCCTTTTTACACATTTTTGTGCGTACGCACAAAAATGTGTAAAAGTAATTAAAAAGACATCAAGCGATAATATTGCCAAAAGCTAAAAAATGTTATAATTTTTCCAATAATCATCACCTATTTATATATGATTTCACCAAGCAAATGATAAGTTATAGTACGTGGAACGGCATTAAAACTTCCTTTTTTCTTGCTTACAAATCAATTGCCAGAGGCAACCGCGCAGTCATGATTTTAACTCCGGTGGTCATTAGTTTTGCTATGGCTAATATTATTTTTTCAACCGCACTTTTTTCTGGAATGATACATTCACTGAACGCTCAACTCATCGATAATCTTTTCTCTAACATTCTTATCGAACCGCAAGATGATCACGAATATATAACTAGTGTGGAAGCGATTGTGAAGGCCGTCTCGCAGGTACCTACGGTGGTGGCAGTTGCGCCACACTATAAAGCTTCAGCAAAATTTTCTTTTGATCCGGAAAAAGACAATCAACACGTTACTCAACGTGGATATCAAGTTGTTGGCATCGACCCCATTGTTGAACCGAATGTCACAAAAATTAAAGAACTTATTATCGATGGTCGCTATCTTGAGCCGGACGATCGAGATAATATTGTAATTGGCGCCGAGGTGGCTGGTGGCGGATTAGGATCTTTTGAAAAAATTTCTCTCGGCGGAGTAAGGGTTGGAGATAAAATAAGGGCTACCTACCCCAACGGCACAACACGTAACTATAAAGTCGTCGGCATTTTTAAAACCGGGATGGACGGAATCGATATTATGACCTTCGTTACGCGCAAAGAGTTTGAAGCCGTCAACGGCATAACAGATCGCGCCCACGAAATAATGATACGCCTGCCAGCTTTGGGTGGCGAAAAAGAAATTATAGAAAAAATACGCGCCCTCGGTTATACCAAAGAAAAAATTGGTTCCTGGGATTCGTTTTCTAATTTTACGGCTACCATGTCCAGTAGTTTTAAAATACTAAACTTTATTACCGGTATAATAAGTTTAGTGGTGGCCTGCACGACGATTTTCATCGTTATTTTTATCCACGTGGTTAATAAACGTCGCCAACTTGGAATATTAAAAGCCATCGGTGTTGACGAACAAATTATTATTTCTTCGTATATATTTCAAACAGTTTTTTACAGTCTTGCCGGTACCGTATTGGCAATGATAATTATTTACGGCTTGGCTAATCCTTATTTCAATAGCCACCCTTTAGATATGGGGTTCGCTAAGGTACGACTGCTAATTGAACCTTGGGAAATTGTTAAAAGCTCATCTATAATTATCGGCGCAAGCTTGATAGCCGGTTTTGTACCCGCGTGGATTACTGTTCGTCAATCTATTATTAAAGCTATATGGGGTTAATTGAAGTAAAAAATCTTGAAAAAACATATGAGGGGGCGGTACCGACTCATGCTTTACGTGGTGTTTCTTTTTCTGTTGAAGAAGGTGAATTTATGGCAATAATGGGTAAAAGTGGTTCTGGAAAATCAACACTTTTGCATCAGTTAGCGCTTCTTGATACGCCAACATCCGGATCGCTTCAAGTTGATAACATTGATGTTTTATCTTTGACCGAACACCAAAAAACAGGTTTTCGTTTAGCCCGCATTGGATATGTTTTTCAAGAATACGCCGTGCTGAACGAATTAACTGCATTAGAAAATGTCGCTTTGCCACTTCGAGTACGTGGTACACAAACAATTAAAAACGCATACGCGGAAGCTGCCGAATTACTCAACCGCGTTGGTTTGGGTCATCGCTTGCATCACCACCCCAGCGAACTTTCCGGAGGCGAACAACAACGCGTGGCTATTGCTCGTTCTCTAATTAATAAGCCTCGGATTTTGTTAGCCGATGAACCTTGTGCTAATTTAGACAGTATTTCTTCCGATACCGTGCTTCAACTGCTTCTTGATTTAAATAAAAAATACCGCCAAACTATTATTATGATTAGTCACGAGCCAGAAGATCGCCAATGGGTTAATCGCATTTTGTGGCTTAAAGATGGCATTATTGATAAAATTGAACCAATTAAATAATTTGTTAATACATAAATTTATCTTTTAAAATATGTCAAATCATCTTTCGTTTTTACGCTCTCTTTTTGGAGAAAATGAAGAACCAAAAAGAAGAAAAATGTTACGAAGTATTAAAGCGAAGGCCGACGCCAAAAGAACGACATCGGAAAAAATTGCCGATTGGATGACCTCCCATTTTGGTAGTATAGCCTTTTTGTTACTAAACTCATTAATATTTATTGCTTGGTTAGTTATTAATTCTGAACGAACAAAAGAATTACCCAACTTTGATCCTTTTCCGTTTAATTTATTAACGACAATGGTTTCTCTGGAGGCTATTATTCTCGCTATTTTTGTCCTTATTTCCCAAAACAGAAGTATGAAGGTGGATGATTTAAGAGAAGAAGTTCATTTACAAATAAATCTCATTGCCGAAAAAGAAATAACAAAAGTAATGAAAATGATGGTCTTATTATTAAAAAAGAACGATATAGATGTTTCGGAAGATCCTGAATTAAAAAAATTATTAAAACCTATTAGTGAAGAAGAAATAGAAAAAATACTGGAAAAAGAAATCTTATAATAAAGCTTGTCTCAATTATTCCTTTTCCAAAAAACAGGCTATTAAATACTTATTATTTAATAGCCTGTTTAACTTTTTAATTTAATTTACTCTTTTAATTTGACTAGCAAGTTCAAACACTTCATTGGCTGTTTCCCAATTTAGATTATCAAAATAATCATCAATGTATTTTTTACGATCCGCGCCGTAGTCAATAAAGTAAGCATGCTCATAAATATCAAGAACAATAATAGGAATTGCTCCCCAAACTCCGCCTTGGTTGTGGGCGTCACCACTATAAATTCTTAAGCCGGCAATATGTGTGTCCCAAGACAAAACGACCCAGCCACGAGCCGCCAGACCGCAGGCCTTAAAGTAATTAACGAAATTATTCAACGAACCATATTGTTTTGCCAAAGCTTCAGCTAGCGCACCTTCGGCCCTGCCTTCACCGCCCAAAACATTAAAATAATATTCGTGCAAATACACGCCATTAGTAGCAAAAGTTTCAGCGTCTTTTAACGCTCGAAGTTCGGAATAAGTTTGATTCGCTCCGGTCAAATCTTTTTCACCATGACTATATTTATAAAGCTCACTCCCTATTTCGTTTTTCTTTTTAACGTATCCGGCATAAAGAACGTCGTGGTGAAGAGCCATCGTTTTTTCCGATATACCCTTCAAGGCCTTTTTAAAAGGCAAAGGCTTGCCTTCGTAAGATGATGATTGAGACATAAAATTAAAAAGATAAAAATAAACTTATTCACCTAAAACAAATTCGTGACCGCGGTATCTAACAGAGGTCTGACCATTTGGATCTATAACTATATCGTGAATAAATTCACTTTCTCCAATGGCGGTTCCACCGGTAACTTCATTAAAAGAATCCGAATTAACCTTACCTTTAGCTAAATAAGTAACAACAGCGTCTAAATCCCATTGGTGACCTACTCCATGTATGATCAATGGACGTCCGGGTAATTGACCACTGGCAAAACCATGAATTCTTTTAAGCCCTTCAATATATTCTTTAGCTACTATATCAGGTTTTGGCCCATTTAAAATCGTGCCATCGGCCAACTCAAGTCTCCCTTGATTCTCTATCCAATCATGCACCGCTTGAGCATGGTCTCCGTTATATTTATCAACAAGCCTTTCAAAATAATCTGTTTTTTCTCCACCCCTAGACCACCTGTCATTATAATTATAAGAAAATTGTTTAATAACAAACGGATAATCAATAATAAATTTAGTGTCTGGACTGCTTTGCACCCGACTCACGATCTCTTCTATTACGTCTGTAGCGCTTCGTCCTTTTTCCCTCAAATCTTCTCTTATTCTATCGATTTCTTCTTTTGTTATAATCTTTAAACTATCACTTTCTAATTTCTTAAGCTCTTTCACATAAACCTCCACTGTTTCACCTGTGCGCTCTTGATCTGATTTACCACCAATAAATAATACCGTACCTTCTGGCGCTTTTTTAATAGTATCGAAAAGGTCGCCCCTGGCCGTATCGCGGGCTTGTTCTACACCTCTTTGAGTAAGGGTTGAGTATTCTTTCGAGCTCGGATCTTCTCCTGTTTTATGTCGTAAAGATTTTGCATGACGAGAAAAAATTCCTCTTACTTTTTCTGACATATAATTTATATAACTAATTTATAATTTTAACACAACCCTTTTGGGCATCAAGACTAACTATCATACCGTTTTTTAAAACTTGTGTGGCTACTTTGGTGTTAATAATGCTTGGTTTCCTAAATTCCCGCGCAATAATGGCACTATGTGCCAGCACTCCTCCGTCGTCAGTGACAATGGCGCTACATTTAATAACTGCGGGGATCATCCACGTAGCTACAGTATGAGACACGAGAACATCACCCCTATGGAATTGATTAAGATCCGCTTTTTTACGGACAATACAAACTTCGGCTTTAATTTTACCACGATATATACCCTGGCCACTAAGTTCTTTAGGTTGGGCAATATCACGTTTAATAATTTTAATTTTTTTAACATTTTTACCCCCTAAAATATCAGCTACTCCGTTTATTTTAACAATAGCAAATTTAATAGATCTATTATGAATTTCTTTAACTGATGGTTGTTTATTACTCTTTAAATATCGTTCAATCTCCCAGCAAGCAAAATATTTAAGTCGCTCAAAAGAAATACCCATAAATTGGGCGATGGTTTTATGCAAAGGGCGCAAAGTATAAAAACCATAACTCATAAGCTCCCGACGATAAGTCCGCACCCATACATTCTGTCGCATTAACCTCACCAAAGATATAACTGACGCCGGAAGATATAACTGTTTTAATTTCTGTTCAACAAAAGCTAATGCTTTTTTTCTTTCCTTATTAATAGCTTCTATTTCTGTTACCAAGTTTTTTCTCTTTAATAAACCCTGTAACTCTTTATACAAATCTTTTTCGCTCAACGGATTATCGGTAGGCCGATAGCAAGACAGCCAAGCATAGTTATTTAAATGCTTTTGAAAATTCTTATTAGAAATATCAATATAAGCACTCCGTTGAAACCCTAAAGCTAGTTTCAACCGACTAATGTATTCTAGACTTGTTTTGTTTTGTTTATGAGGAACAATAAGTTTTGTATAAAGAAGCTCCGGTACTTTAGATTTTTTTTGAAGATACTCTAAAATTACAGAATGAATTATGCCTTCAAGTATAATAGACACAATAAAAGAATAAGGTATTAAGCTATAATTATAAAAAAGGTAATCATTATATATTTTAATTAATTGCTGACGAGACATTTTGGAAAAATCTTTGTTTTTATATTGATCAAGAAATACTTCATATCGATGACCAATTTTGATAAAGCGTGCAGTAATATCTTTAAAATATTTAGAAAGCTCTTTTTCTTTTTTCGTAAAAAACTCTTCCGCTTGTTTTAATTCCGCATTATCAAAAAACAACCGCCCATCGCTAAAATCAAGACTATTTTTAAGACCAAAATTAAGGCCGAGTTGTTTAAAAAATTTTTTATCGTGACCCATTACGTATATTGATTCAATAGCAACGTCGATATCCCTCTCCTTCAATGGCACCCAATCAATTTTTTGAACCTCAGCTAATTTCATATTTACTCTATGATTTTAATCTTCCTTCTATCCGCGTCGACTTCGATATTCATACCATCCTTAAGTATCTTACTTGCTACTTGGGTGCCAACAATACAAGGTTTATTTAATTCCCTCGCTACAATAGCGGCGTGAGACAAAACTCCACCGACATCGGTGATAATAGCTGAAGCTTTTTTGATTAAGGGCATAAACTCTGGCCGGGTCATTCCAGTAACTAAAATGTCCCCCTCGTTAAACTCCCCCACCTTAAAAGGATCCAACACTATTCGACAAATACCAATGGCTTTTCCCTTACAAGCAACAACGCCACTTAACTCTGAAGTGTTTTTTGTGGTTTTTTCTATTAATAAATTTTCTAATTCCGACACATTCGGCTCAAACAAAATAGATAATTTATTATCTTCAAAATACAAGATACTGGCTCGATAACGTTCGGCCAATTCCTTGTCTTTGGGTAATTTTTTATTTTTTAAATAATTTTCAAGTTCGGCTTGTGTTAGACAGGTTAAATATTCCGCCGAATAATTTTCTTTCTCGCCTATAATCTTAGCAATACTTCTAAAAAAACTCTCAGTGTCGCTATAGATGCTTTCTGAATACAGACGAGCATCCTTAAAAATAGGTAAAAACTTATCAAATTCCTCAAGGGGTAAATAATCTACGGTCTTTTTAACAAAAACATGATAGGGCAAATGATTAGCAAAATATTTAAGAAATACTTCATATTCCTCAAGAGATGGTATTTTATTTTTCAATTTATTCATTACAATAGTTAAATTATCGGCATTCTTTTTTAACTCATTGCACCAGTCTTGAGCCAGAGCGGGATCCTGGCTAATCTTTTTAACCAAATAATTACCAAGAGCGTCTAATTCTTGTTTAGTAACATAAAAAGCAACAACCCCTTGGCGATGAATAAAAAGCGTATGTTTGAAACCGAGACCCAAAGTTTTCTTTAAAGATTCGTTATACTGATACCCCCAATAAGCCGGAGAGATAAAGGTATAAGAGCCAGCCCAGCGGCTAACCCAGTCAAATTTAGCTATATATTTTGCTTCTTTTTTAAACTTAAAAAACATAAAATAAAATTCTATCTTTCATTACCCAAAATACTTCTCTTTGTAAAAACGAATCAACTGCTCGACTTCTAAAAGAATATCTGGATTTCCAATTCCAACTTTTGTTTTGGCTTGTACTTTCTCCAAAGTATCGCATCCATCGATAACCGCTTCCTCAATGTCCTTATCAGTAACATTAGCGTTTGCATCAATCATTTTAGCGCCACTAACAAGCACCCGATTAAATTGACCGGTATTCCGAAAATACGCATTTATGGCAGAACGCAGAGCCTTATCTCCTAAAACTGAACAATGAATTTTTCTGCTAGGCAAACCATCAAGACGTTTCATTATTTCGTCTGGCGTAATTTTGAGCGCCTCATCTATTTTTGTTCCACCATTTTCTTCAACCATAACCGACAACATAGAAGTTGAAGCAATAGCCGAACCACAACCGAATGTTCGCCATTTAAATTCAATAATACGATCGTTGGCAGAATCTATTTTTAACCATACCTTCATTTCGTCACCACACGCCGGAGAACCAACGCGCCCAATTCCGTTATATTTAGTTTCATCAACTTCATCAAGCATTATGTTTCGCGGGTTAAAAAAATGGTCTTTTACCATATCACTATAAACCCATGGCTGGCCATCTTTATCTCTGACGTCGGCCGTTCCCTGCTCGGTTTTTTTTATATTCACCGGATCTATTGTCATATTAATGTTGAATAAATTTTGGATGCTTATTCTTTTTAGGACTTTCTTCAAGTTTAACCGGAGAAATTTCGCGCAAAGCCTCAACAACCGGTTTTAAAATTTTAAGAACGTAATCTACATCTTTTTTTGTTGTTGTTTTACCAAGAGTAAAACGTAAACTACCATGAGCAAATTCATAAGGTAATCCCAAAGCCAATATAACATGGGAAGGATTAAGCGTAGCCGAATCGCAAGCCGACCCAGTGGCCGAGGATATTCCGTATTCATTTAAATACAAAAGCATTGCCTCTCCTTCAACATCAAGAATTGATACATTAACATTGTTAGCTAACCGTTTAGTTGGATGTCCGTTTAGCCGGCACTTGGGAATTTTATTTATTAACTCAGAAATAAAATAATCTCGCAGTTTAACCAGACGAACGTTTTCTTCTTCCCTGTTTTTTTGCACAAGCTTTAGAGCCACAGATAGTCCAACAATATTAGCTACGTTTTCTGTTCCGGCAATTAGTCCTTTTTCTTGTCCTCCGCCAATAATTAACGGTTCAAGCTCTATCTCGCGCCTTATAAATAAAGCACCTGTACCTTTTGGCCCATAAATCTTACCCCCGTTCAAAGTTAATAAATCAACGCCCAATTTTTGTACATCAAGAGACAAAAAACCAGCCGCCTGGCAGGCGTCGGTGTGAAAATAAATATATGGTAAATTTTTTTCTGCTCTTTTCTTATTAACGCGTTTCAATAAACGACCTATTTCTATTATCGGCTGAATCGTGCCAATTTCGTTATTGGCATACATTACTGAAATTAATATTGTGGCGTCATTAATTGCCCTCTCGATACTTTCTATCTTTATTAAACCATCGCCATCAACTGGTAATATAGTTGTTTTAAATCCTTCTTTTTTTACCAGATACTCAAACGGTTTTAAAACAGCGACGTGTTCAATAGCCGTAGTAATTAAATGTTTGCCTAATTTTTGGCGTGCCCGCGCTACACCTAAAATTGCCAAATTATTGCTCATTGTCCCGCTTCCTGTAAATATAATTTCCTCTGGCCGACAATTTAATTGTTTGGTCATACTTTCACGAGATGCGTTAATGGCTTCTTTTGCTTCACGACCTAAATCGTACAGAGAAGATGGATTACCAAATTTTTCATTCAAATATGGATCCATTGCAGTTTTTACCTCTTTTGCCAGATGAGTAGTCGCGGCATAATCAAGATAAACTTGTCTTTTATTAATAACGGTTGGTAACATAAAATAAATTTTACTGTACAACGATATTATTAAGTTAGTAGCCATTAATTATAAGCTCGTCAAGACCATTGTCAATGGTTACAAAATAGATCATATGCTATACGTTGTACGGCGTACGGATTACGGACTGCAAAATTAAAAACTAAAGCCAACTTTAGAACGCCCAAAAAATTTATTTCGATTGTACCAAAATAATCCGCCACCAAGAAAAATATAATAAATAATTACCAGCCATAACGGCATAGAAAAATCTACCGAAGCGTAAGGAAACCGCGCAGAATATTCAATAATTTTCAAAACAATAGAAGCGCTTATCCACCCACCCAAACCAATTATTTGCCCAAGCGGAGTGATAAATAAACCAGCCAGCCCAGCTAAAAAACCAAATAACATAATAATGGGTATCGGCCCGACCACTACCATATTAACAATGGGTGAAATAAGAGATAATCGTTCAAAATAATACAACAATAATGGGACAACAAAAACTTGAGCGGAGATAGTAAGGAGTAATGCTTCTTTAAATTTTAAAAAATTAGAATAATTTTGACACCATTTTTCCAAAATTGGATACAAATAAATTATTCCAATCGTAGATAAAAATGATAACTGAAAACCAATATCGTTTAAAAGAACCGTTGGATTTATAAACACCATAATTACCGCCGCTAAAATAATACTATTTTTAGGGCTCGACTGTCGACCCAAATGACGAGCCGTAACAACCAACATTCCCATAATAGCCGCACGAACAATACTAGCTTCAGCACCAACCATCAAAACAAACAGAGTTAAAACAAAACCAATCATTATTAATCGTAATCGTCTTGAAAACCCTATAGCGTCTAATATAATAATTAAAAATCCGGCAATAATCGTTATATTAAATCCAGATAAAGCCACTAAATGAATAGTTCCAGTATTAACAAGCGCCTCACGCCATTCAACGGACAAACCAGAAGTACCTCCAACCAAAAGACCGGAAATAAATCCGGCAACAGGTTCAGGAAAAACTTTAGATATTGAGTTTGTAAAACTAGCACGCATACTCTCAAGAAGTCCACGAATTGAATATAAATTATTTCTTTTTTCAATTCCGACATCAGGAAATAAACATTTAAGACTATTTGCTGAGTAAAATAACGGTTCGGCCTCTATCCGGCAACTCAAATTCAACCTATCCCCAAATTTAACTTCTGGATAAGGACGAGCAATAACTGTAATTTTTTCTCCCTTGGGGATTTTACCTATCCCAGCTACTATATCGGCTGAAAAAATAAAACGCACAGACTTATTTTGACTAATTGGCGTTTCAGAGACTATCCCAGTTATAGCTACTTCTTTATTTACCAAGCTACGCAATAAAGATTGTTCAATTTTTTGATTAAACCGTGCGACACGAAAAATACCCAAAATAAAAAATAAAACAAACAAACTTATCATAAAAATTAATGGATACTTTTTAAAAGATAAAACTGTCGCCAATAAAAACAGCCATGTGACCATATATAAAAATACTAAAGAAACCGAATAAAAACTGGCAACAAAAATACCGAGAAGAAAAAATAAGCAAACAAAAAAGAACACCCAAGAAGGGGTCATAAAAAAATATAAAAATTTAATTGTCCTAACAATTTTAAACCTTAAGTTATCAACCATAAAAACCAAACTCTATTCGTTTAACTTTTTGGTTTAGGGCTATTTTTAAGTTCCCATCTTAAATAGGCTTCAGAAAATTTATCCAATTTTCCGTCCAAAATAGCCTCCGTGTCACTAGTTTCTTCGGCGGTACGATGGTCCTTAACCAATCTATATGGTTGAAGGACATAGGACCGAATTTGATTACCCCACTCCGCCGACTGGTAAGAACCACGTAATTTTTGTTTTTCGTCGGCCTGTTCTTGAATCGCTAAGCGGTGAAGTTTTGCTTGCAAAATTTTTAGAGCAGTTTCTTTATTTTGTTGTTGTGATCTCTCATTTTGACAACTAACGGTAATACCGGTTGGAATGTGAACAATACGAACTGCTGAATATGTCGTATTAACAGATTGGCCGCCATGACCGGATGATAAAAATGTATCTACACGCAAATCGTTAGGATCAATTTGTTGTTCTTCAAGTTCTTCAAGCTCGGGTAAGACTTCAACTAAAGCAAAAGAAGTATGCCTCATTTTTTCGGCATCAAAAGGAGAAATACGAACGAGTCTATGAACGCCATATTCACCCTTTAAATATCCATAAGCAAACCGACCATTAAAATGTACCGTAATACTTTTAATACCGGCCTCTTGACCACGGCTTTCGTCGATAACTCTAGATTTAATTTTATGCATTTCCGCAAATCGTAAATACATTCGAAGCAACATTTCAGCCCAATCTTGCGCTTCCGTACCGCCACTACCGGCATGAATCGCTAAAATAGCATTTCTTTCGTCATATTTCCCTCTAAATAAGGTTGTGAATTCTAACTTATTAAAATGATCGACTATCTTTACATATTCTTCTTCAATTGATGAAATTAAATCCTCGTCTTCGCTATCATTTTTTAATAACTGCAAAAGTTGCTTTGTCTCGTCAAGAATTGTATCCCAATCACCAAGTTCTTCTCGAAGAACACCGGCGTGTTCCGCCTGCTTTGTTGCCATCTCGCGGTTGTCCCAAAAACCAGGACGACTCATGGCTGTTTCTATTTCTTTCAATTCGGTTCGTTGGTGATCTAGGTCAAAGTAGCCCCCGCGTCGCCACGATTCTATCGTGAAGCGCGTGGAGGTTGTCCGTTGTTTCTTTTAGTGAAGGCATACTATTTTCTCTCGATTAATGTTACTTGAACTTCTTTTTCTTCGCCTTGATGCAATACGGTTAACGTAACTTTATCGTTCACATTATATTTTGTAATAATTTTTACCAAAGGATTATCAACTGATATTTTTTCGTCGCCTATTTTAAGAATTATGTCATTTTCTTTAATCCCGGCTTTGTCGGCTGGCGACCCCGGACTAACTGCCAAGTCGGTTGAACGTTCACCGTGAATAACTAAAGCCCCATAACTAACAGGTAAATTATTATCTTTGGCTATTGCGTCGTCTACTAAGACATACCGAACCCCAAGATACGGACGAACAATTCGACCAAACTTTTTAACACTTTCCACAACCTGTTTCACTTCGTTTGAAGGTATGGCAAAACCAATATTTTGGCCTTGTGTTGATACGGCCGTATTAACACCGATAACCTCTCCTCGTAAATTAATTAATGGTCCGCCTGAATTTCCCGAGTTAATTGCAGTATCTGTTTGAATTACTCCTGATAACTGTTCGGCACCCAAAGGCGAACCGGAAGCCGTGATAGAACGAGACAGCCCTGATATTACCCCAACAGAAACCGTATTTCTAAACTCACCCAAGGCATTCCCAATTGCCACAACTGTTTCGCCAAGTTCTAATCGATTTGAATCGCCAAAAACGACAGTTGCAAAATTAGAACCATCAACTTTAATGATAGCCAAATCGTTCACGGAATCTCTCGCCAAAACCTTTGCCGGTAATTCTTTCCCATTATTTAACAAAACCGAATAATCCGCACCTTCGTCAGCTACAACATGTTTATTCGTCAAAAGAAGACCGTCGGACGTAATAAAAAATCCGGTCCCACCGCCAACTTTTCTTTTTTCTGTTCCAGTTGAACCCTGCGGAACCTGAGGCACGCCAAAAAATTGCTTAAAAAAATCGTCTCCAAACATATTGTTTAACGGAATTTGACTGACCTTAGGAACGTCCTTCGTTGCCACAATACTCACTACAGCCGGCTCAATACGTCGAACGGCATCAACAACACTTGGTGACGTATTATTGTCTCCAACTATAGCCCCCTCTTTATTTGTCCCGTCTTTATTGGTTCCGGTAGTAAAAGGATCAATCGATCTGGGCTCAAATAAACTAGCAGATAGTACACGATTTAGTGTTTTGTTTAAAGAAAAACTCATCATTGAAGCACCTAGCGTACCAAAAACCGCGCCACTTACGGCTCCAACGAAAAAGCTTGTTAAAAAAACGCCAAGAAATAACTGTTTTGATGTGTCGCTTATCCATTTCATATTTTTATTATTTTATTTATTTAAGTTTATTTATTCTATGTACTTATACTAAAATAAACTTAAATGGCAAACAAGTGGTCAAATAATATAGATCCCTCTTATTTATTCTCGCCGTTAATTCCTAAATTTTTTAGCATATTTAACAATCCCGATTGAGTATTTGCTGGGTCGCTAGACGGGATCTGCAAAGGTATTGAATTACCGTTGGGAATATTTTTTTGAACCGCCGAAAAAGAATCTAAAAGTTCTTGGTATTGAGATATATAAGGCTTAATAAGCGGTGGCAAATAAATAAAAGCGATAATAATTGGACCAATAATTAAAAGAAGGTAAATAAAACTAAAAAAAGTCCGCATAACAGCATAACGTTGCATTTTTTTCATCATCGTATGTGTTTCGCGTGACAATTTTAGGTTTTCTTCCAATAATTTTTTTATATCCTCTTCCATAGTCTAAAAATTATTTTTTACGTGATACTTTTTTCTTTTTTCGGCTTGATAAAACTCTTCGCGAAGAATCTTTAATATTCAAACGCATAATTGCTCGATGAAACTCATCAGCGTCTTTAAAGCCCTGATAAACAGAAGCAAAACGTATAAAAGCGACTTCGTCGACACGCTTTAATCTTTTCATTATTATTTCTCCTATTTCTTTTGAAGAAATTTCTGGCTTCCTAAGCAATTGAATATCTTGCTCAATAATTTGCAAAAGCCTAGCAAAATCGTCACGCGTTATTGGTCTTTTTTCAAAAGCCTTGGTAAGACCTTGAGAAACTTTTTCGCGCGAATAAGGCTCACGTTCGCCGGACCTTTTAATAACGGTTAAATCTAAAATTTGAACTTCTTCTACGGTGGAAAATCTAAACTCACACTTTAAACATTCGCGACGACGCCTAATCGCCGCGCCATTTAGAGACAAGCGAGAATCAATAACTTTTGTCTCCTGTTCTCCGCATGACAAACATCTCATGACGGCTCTATTAATTCATTTTTCGGCGAATAAATGCAGGAATATCTAAATCTTCGTCGTCAGATTTAGGTTTGCTAGGATTTTTAATTGATGATGGTTCAAAACTGATGGTTTTTTTCTTTTCGACAACCGCTTTTCTCTCAAAAACTGGTTCGGGGGCATAACTGGTTTCTTCGGTTGTTAAATCTTCCTCTATGTCTTCCTGTTGTTCTAAATAACGATTAACTGTATAAGGTTTGCTCGCCACCTGATTTTCTACCCTCAAAGGATTAATCGCATTTGGATTATTAAACCCGGTTGCCACGACGGTTATTTTAACCTCGTCCTTCAATGACTCGTCAATAACTGTACCAAAAATAACCCGCGCATTTTCATCGGCCGAGCTAGTAACAATCTTAGCGGCTTCGTTAACCTCGTGCATAGTCAAATTAGAACCGCCGGTGACCACAAATAATACACCGCGAGCGCCATCAATTGAAGTTTCAAGCAGAGGACTGGAAACAGCGGCTTTGGCCGCAACCACAGCTCGATTTTCACCCGCCCCTTTACCAATTCCCATCAGCGCCGTACCGGCGTTTTGCATAATCGATTTAACGTCGGCAAAATCAACATTAATGAGGCCCGGTATGGTAATCAAATCTGAAATACCTTCAACACCTTGACGTAAAATCTCATCGGCAGCCTTAAGGGCATCTATAAAACTCGTCTTTTTATCGATAATTTGTAAAATCCTATCGTTAGGGATAACAATTACCGCATCTACTTTGGTAGATAATTCTTCATAAGCGCGCTCGGCAATTTCACGACGCTGAGCGCCTTCATACGAAAAAGGTTTAGTAACAACCGCAATAGTTAAAGCCCCTAAGTCTCGAGCTATTTCGGCCACAACCGGAGAGGCTCCGCTACCCGTACCGCCACCTAAACCGCAGGTAACAAAAACCATATCTGCACCTTTTAATAAATCACGAATATCGTTTTGTGATTCTTCGGCCGCTCGGCGTCCCAAATCTGGATTCATACCAGCGCCCAATCCTTTTGTTACGGTTTTTCCTATATGAAGCTTCGTTTGAGTTTTAGTATAATGCAAATCTTGCGCATCAGTATTCATGGCAATAAAATCAACGCCTTTGATACGTGATTCAACCATGCGATTAACCGCCGCGCAACCACTGCCACCGACACCAACGACTTTTATTTTTACTATTGTTTGTATATCTGGTTTAACTTCGGCCATTATTTTGAAATAAAAAAAATTATGGAAGGAGGGATGAAAACCACGATTTAGCGTTCGCTATTAATTGGCTTGGACCAACTTTGGATAATATTCCCGAAAAATGTCCGCTCGAACCGCGGGAAGATTCTTCTCCCCAAAGAACAAGACCAAGAGCTGTGGAAAATGAAAGATCACTAACCGTATCAATGGCGCTCATAAAACCAGCTCTCGGAGCGCCTAAAGTTACTGGCAAACGTAAACGACGCTTGGCTAGTTCTTGAATACCAGGAAGCTTAGCGCCACCACCAACAAAAACTACTCCTGCAGGTAGCATACCTGACCGATCAACTTTCTTCAAGATTGAATCTACTTTATCTAAAATTTCTTCCATTCGAGCTTCAATAATTTCTGCTACATATCGGCGAGAAACTATCTCCCCTTCTCCGCCACCAAACTCTTCTAAATCGATGTCGTCACGCTTACCGGTTTCTTTAACGTTCGCCGTGCCATAATTAAGTTTAACTTGCTCGGCAATATCCAACGATGTCCTTAAACCAATAGCCACGTCGGCCGTGATATGTTCGGAACCAAGCGGTAAAACTTCAGCGGTTAATAAATCTCCTTCTTCAAATACAGCAACGCTGGTTGTCGCGCCACCTAAATTTACAACAACTACACCGAGCTCACGCTGTCGTTCACTCACATGACTTTCCGCCGCCGCCAACACAGACAAAATAACACCAGATACTCGGAAACCCGCGCGATACACGCAACGCATTATATTTTTAAGCTGAGCTGACAAACCTTGAATTATTGTTGTTTCAACCTCTAAACGAACACCGGTCATACCAATAGGGTCTTTAATACCGGGTTGGCTATCAATAATAAAACTTTTTGGAATAGCATGAAGTATTTCGTAGTTTGGTGGTGTCGCCACAGCTCGAGCCGCCTCTAGCGCCCTTTCAATGTCTGTTTCTTGGATCTCACCATTAGCTTTTCCTACGGCGACTACTCCACGACTTGGACTCGTAATAATATGAGGACCGGAAATACCCACCCATGCGGATTCTAACGGTATACCAATAATTCTCTCCGCCTTCTCTTTGGCCGCGCTAAGGCTTGAGGTGGCATCGTCAAGACTGGTAATAATACCCCTATTTACACCTTCAGAAGGAACCGATACGGCCGCCAAAATTTGAATAGTTCCGCCGGCAACACGCTGACCAACAACTAATCTAATAGAAGTCGAGCCAATATCTAATCCTGTAATAATTTCTTGTTGAGCCATAAATGATAGATGGATTATACAATAGAATTAAGATAATGGCCAAATCTAGTATTAAAAAATACTAGGCCAAAATATCAAAATTCCAACAATGGCGGCTCCGATTGAAGCCACAAATACAGAGGCAGCCAAAATATCCTTAAGCATACCAACATATTCATGGACTCGCGGGGATAAAAGATCCACCAATTTTTCAAAAAACGTATTAAGAATCTCAAGAACAAGAACTAATGTTATCAATAGAACCAAAAGAATAAATTTAAGAAGCGACAATTTAAATAAAATTCCAGCGATAATAACGACGAGCCCAATCATCGTTTGAATACGAAAATTTTGTTCCGCTCGCCAAATATGCGACAAACCTCGAGAGGCATAATGCACGCTTTTTTTAAATTTTCTCAAATTAATCATAGATCTATTTTAACGATTCACTAATAAGTCCCGACCTTCCCAAAATAGCTATCTCCGCTTTTTGCATATAAATTTTATCTTTTTTAATTTTGTGGTCAAAACCTAATATATGCAAAAGTCCATGCACAAACAATAAACAAATTTCGTCGTTAATACTTAACCTGTGCTCTCGGGCTTGTTTTTTGGCCACAGGCAAACAAATTATTATTTCACCATAACCAAAACTCAATACATCAGTAACTTTATCCTGACCTAAATATTTTTTATTTAAACCTTTAATGCGCGCCCTACTCACCAAAACCAAAGAAAGTTCTTTTAATTTTTCTTTAGTTTTTTTTTGTTTATATTTTTTTAAAGTCCGCAATAATAATCTGGTTAATTTTCCAACGGGTAAGCGATACCCAATTTCTTCGTTGATTATTAACTTCATTATTTTTTCACCTGAAGTCCTCTAATAATTAAATCAAAAGTCGCCGCAAAGTTTGTTTTTACTAAAGTGCCAACATTATAACTAATAACATAAACTGCCCCAGTATTATTTTTGGGCACAAAATAAAAACTACGTCTATCAGGGGTAAAAATTCCACGATCCGAACCTATTGTTTCGGTTTCCAGTGTGGCCGGAATCGCACTGGGAACTGCTTCTTTGTACCAATCGGTAATCAATAACTTTTTGGGATTTGATTGAACTAATACAATAACAAATTCATCTGGTGAAGCCGTAAATCTTACGCTATCGTTATTAACTTTTGTGGCCGACCATCCTTGAGGATAACTTGCGGTAAACCTATCCAAAGAATCTGTATAAGAACCGAATAATTTTACGTCTGACAGTTTACCGGAACCGAGAGGATTATAAGCGTTTTTCATTTCGGCAAAATCAGTATATCCATCAGAGTCAGTGTCGGGTTTGTTTGGATTAGTTCCGTAAAGTTGCTCTTCAACGTCAGTTAAACCATCCAAATCAGCATCGGCGCTTAGTGGTAATACGGTAGTTTCTGCGAGGGACGGAATAATAGGAGATTCAGTTGATGTTTCTGATGTCTCATCTAATTTAACGAGTTCTTCTGTTGATTCTGACGGAACAAGACCTTCTGCTGGTTGGTTTTGGTCAGGGGGTGAAACATTGTTATCAACCGCAACTTCTTCTTGATTATTTACAATATTATCAACGATTGGTTGCTGGTTGGCATTTAACAATAGCCAATAAGTTCCCCCAACAACCGCAACTAGAAAAAAAATAATCAATACCCAAATTTTGCCCATTGTCCAAAAACGCTTTACTTTCTCCGTGCTTACAAATTTTTGAGGCATTGTATAAATAGCCGTGCCAGATGGCATTTGCATGGCGTTTAATTCGGTACTGTTCTCGTTTTCTTTTTTTAATTTTTTACGACCAAAATGTAACATATATAATTTTTATTTATCTCGCCTTAAATCATCTCGTTCAATAAATTGTCTATTGGTTAACCTTATTCAGGCACATTAAATAACTTTCCCGGACCCTTGGGGTTGTATCCACTCCTAACTTCAGCGCCATCTAAAAATCCATCGCCATCAGTATCGCTTTTGAGCGGGTCGGTGCCAAACGCTCGCACTTCTTCTCCGTCAAACAAACCATCGCCATCGGTATCAGGATTTTCCGAATCGGTACCATATTGCATTTCTTGTTCGGACGACAATCCGTCGCCGTCAACATCCGCCTTGGCTTCTTCAAGAATTTTATTTTCTTCTTCGAGTGTTTTTACTGTTTCTGTATTTTCTAAATCATTAACAATATCAACTTGTTCAACTTTAGGGTTAAAAAGATTAGACGCCCAAGCCACAATACTACCGGCGTATGAATAAGCGCCAATTCCCAAGACAACCAAAACAACTACAACAATAACACCAATAATTATTCGCTTTTTTAGTAACCCGGAATCTTGAGTTAAATATTCAGAAGGAATATCGTTTGATGAGTTTGCCGACAAACCCTCTCTTCTATTGTTTGAAGTGGTAGGAGACGTTACCCGAGGATTTGTTGAATCAACCTGAGCCAATACATCCTCCGGTTCCTTTTGTATTTCGGACTTATCAACATTTAAACCGGATAATGGAGCAACATTATTTTTTAATTGGTTCGAATTTTTTTCTGATATATTTTGCTCTTCAAACATATTTTATAATTAACGATATTATTAAAAAGATTATTTAGGCGAATCAAATAATTTACCTGACCCTTTAGGATTATATCCCTTTCTAACTTCTTCGCCATCAGAAAATCCATCACCGTCTGTATCTGATTTTAAAGGATCGGTACCGAACGAGCGCACTTCTTCGCCGTCGAATAGTCCATCGCCATCAGTATCAGGATTCTCGGGATCAGTACCGGCTGTACCCTCTTGTCCATTAGATAACGCATCTTGATCAATATCATCCGCAGAAGAAACGGGTCCAGAACCTTGTAATTCTAAATCTGGCCGAGGATTAATCTCATTTACCGGCACACTATCGGAAGGTATATTATTCATTGTTGGTTGGTTAGTTTTTACCGCACCTGATTTAAAATACCACCACGCACCGGTAACACCTATGACAACTATAACCGTAACTACTACACTCAGAATGACTTTTATTGACGTAAAAAATGACTCTTTTGAATTATTCTCCGAAATACTAGATGAAAGTGCCGGAGACGAATTTAATTTACCGTCAATTTTAGCCAGTATATCCTCAGGTTCCTTCGTAGACAATTGTGCGCCCACAAAGTGATCCTGTTTACCAACATTTCTCTGTTTGTTTTCCTCTTGTTCTTCGAACATAGTGCTTAGCGATAAGTATAAAGGGAAAAAATGAAGTTCTCAATTCAACATTCCTAGGGTGGTGTCAAAACATTAACAACGGAGCCGTAAATACGTTTGACTTCCGCTGATGTATTAGCCGCTGAAACATAAATAATATCTCCCGACAAGTAGTTTAGGGTTAACCCATGATAATCGCCTGGTGTACTAATAACTGTGATTGGGCTTGTCCAACCAGCAGTCCGCCACGTCGAATCGTTCATGCTTTTTACTGATCGCCGATACTTTATTGTTGCCGTTCCCCATCCACCCGATTGCTCCGCATAAGCCACATAAATATATCCGGTGCGTGAATCAAGTGCTATTGATACTCCGATAAAACCATTCGCTGTTGTCTGGAAACTACCACCAGCCATCGTCTGGAATGTTCCGCCCTTTGGTCGCCATTTAAATGACATCGTATCGTTGCCATCAATAGTACCTCCATCGTTTCGATACGCCACAACACTTTCACCTGTTGTAGGGTTTGTCAAAGCGCTAAATCCATTACCTGCATATCCCGTCATGATGGCGTTAATGTCTATGGGTTCTTCTGCTCCCCATGCAGATCCTGTCCATTCTTTTGCCTGTAGTTTCTTACTTGTCGGATTGTAATGATAAAGGAGCAACTGAGCGCTATCGCCTGTCGTCAAAGGTACAAATTGTGGGCCTTCATTATCAGTATCTGGATAAGGGTTTGTGAGACGAACACAAGAATTCGTGCTAAGAGTGCATTGATCTGTCAAGCTGCCCGTAATATTACTAACGGTAAAGTATGCTTTGTTGTCAATTGATTTTGCAACAGAAAGCAAATTTTGACCATCCAGTGGCGCAATCGTGTTCCCAGTTCCATTATACGAAGTGAGGGTGTTGTTTATGACGTTTAGCGTCGAATAATGAATGCGATTATTGTTCCCTGCTCCGGCATTTACTCGCGTTGTTGCCACATGAATAAAAGACCCGGTATTAAACGGCGCAGGCGTCCACTGATCATACCACGCCACAATGTGACGACAATTAGCGGATACGTCACTGGGTGTCGCTGACCAAGTAAATGCTCCAGATAGATCATTGGCGGCACGAGTTCCGCGAACATACTGACAGGTATTATTTCGCCCCGTAAAGAAAAGATAGCCATTGATTGGTGACGAAAAAACAGTTCGTGAGCTAGAACTATCACTAAAGGAGTCCGTAAGGTTTATATCGGCAATACTTTGCGTCGACCAACCAGTAATCCATACGTCGAGAGGATTGCTAACTGTGCTACCAGCGGTATTTGTTCCGGTAAGAGTAAACACTGTACTACCTAGCATCTGTACTGTCCATGAACCTTTGGAGCACTTTGTCTCTGGAGAAACGCCAATACACTCGGGACTAACATTGGTAAAAGTATGGCCGGTAGGATTGCCCGGGTTAATTGTTACTGAGTCCGCACCTTTCCAGCCATTCCAAGAAAAAGTAACGCGTGAGTTAGCAGAGCCGGTCACACACGCAGTTGACGTGGTTTGACACCTATTAACAGAAAATGTACCAGCCGCTGGAAGCGCCACAAAATTAGCAGTAATTGAAATATCACTTGATAGGGTTACAACACATATAGGACTCGGTGAGTCGTCACAAGCATTTCCCGGCAAAATCCAGTTACTAAATTTAACTGTCTCGGTGTCAGAAGCTGTCAAAGTAACGGTAGTGCCAACGGTGTAAGCTGAAGTAAATCCAGGTTGTCCATCTGTACTCGTAACAAGGTTCCCTCCTGAAGACGGGTTCACATCAGTAACAGCTACCTGCCCACTGATCGTACGTCCCAAAGAATCGAGTTTGCTCACGGTAAGGTTGTATGCTGGCACAAAATTCGCTACTACGTTTTGAAAACCGCTAACTGTAAACATACAAGGAGAAGTTGAGCCAGAGGGACAATTTGTCCAACCAGTAAAACGTGAGCCAGCATCAGCCACTGCCGTTAGAGTAACTGTGTCTCCCGGTTGTGGATAAAATTCACACGTAGCTTGAGCAGTAGTACAACTTCCACTCAAAGGATAAGCCACACCACTAGTAAAATCAATTTTTCCAGTACCACTACCTTGCTTAGTCAAAGCAACCGTCGGACGCACTTTAACAGTTACTTGATCAGTAGCTGTAAGAGATCCGTACCCCTTAACCACAATAGTATAAGTAGTATCAGACGATGGACTCACCGACACTGACCCACTAGCAGTATTAGAATAACCGACCGCAGTAAAGCTCGATATGCCTTTAAATTCGGTGGCGGGCGTTGTCGCCCAAGTAATGGTTGTCGAAGCGCCCGGATCAATCCAAACTGTACCATTTGGCTGCAAATCAACGGCCACGGCCTCATGAATTTTTACAGTAACCGTACGCGGTACGGTTGTACCGACAATATTAGTAGCGGTTAATGTATAAGTACGTACTTCTGTAGTATTGGTAGTTAAAGTAATGGAAGCCGTATCGGAATTTACGTTTTTTCCGGCAGTTGAAACGTTAGGATTACCGGTAATCGTAATACTGGTGGCATTTTGAGTCGTCCAACCAAAGACTACCTGCTCTCCTGTGGCTATTTCGGCTTTATCAACTGTAAATGAAGTAATACTAGGGGGATTTACAACATTAACAGTTACGGTCGCTTCCACGTGGCCTCCCGGACCATCGGAAATAAGTTTGTACGTTTTAGTCCCGACGGTAGTTGGTGTATGCGTAGTAGAACCAGCCCCGAGTTTAGCAGTTTGAGGAATTGTACTGGCATCAATTTCTAATACCAATGAAGTAGGAGCAGTGCCCGATATGTTCCAATTTAAAGTTACTAATTTATTAACCTCAACCGTACTGGCTGAAGATGTAAACGAATCAATAACTGTGGGGGTAGGATTATTAATATTTATTGTAACTGATTGTTGAGTTTGTCCACCCGGACCGTCCGCGATTAAAATATAGGTATTATCATTAATAGTAGTCGGAGTGTAGGTAGTTGAACCCGCTCCGGCTTTGGCGGTTTGCGTTAATGTATTACTACCAATTTCTAAAACGAGCGAAGTTGGAGCGGTTCCCGATATATTCCAATTTAAAGTTACAGATTCGCCGAGCATAATACTATTTGGCACAGCCCAGAAAGACGCAATAACCGTAGCATCATTTACAGTGACTGCCAAGTTTTGAGAATCTGTACCTCCAGGCCCAATCGCGGTGAGTGTTAACTTGTTCATTCCGTTTTTGGCGCGGAATATCTTACTACCACTAGGACTTAACCCAGAAGCATTAATAGATCCTTCGTTTGAGTTAATAGAAACTGATGCGGCGTTAGTCGTTGCCCAAGTAACGGTAAAGTCTTGATCACTTACTAATGATCCTGCTCCGGCTACAACAAAACTATTTATCACTGGTATTTTGGCGGTAAGTTCAACCCTTAGTTCCTTATTTGTATCCATAGTAATGCCCGAACAAGTATTACCGCCTTCTATTCCAAAATCAGTACAATTTTGCCAACCCACAAAATCGGAAAAAGAATCCGGAGTAACTGTCACGCTAACGTTTGCGGTGTCTCTGTCGAATGGGCGACCACAAGGCGAACCTGGTCCAACGGTACAATTGTAACCATTAATATTTACCGTCGCGCCACCCTTGTTTGCAATATTTTTAACTATCAAACTAACTTCGTTTATAAAACTAAGATTGACGATTTTATTTGAATTTAACGTAAATTCACAGGTTGACCCAGCACCAACACCGCTACATACTGAACCACCCCATTGACCGATATTGGCAGGAGATAGGGCTGTGGCAACCATAGTTATTGGTTCATTTTTTGGAATATAATAAGTTACGCTAACAGTAGCTTGGGCTGGTTTATTTATGATTCTACTATCAGCTTGAACTGAACCAGTAGTTACAACTGAACCAGCGCCACTACCAGTTATGTTTACTATTAATTCATAAGTATTTGACTCAGGTGGAATAATGCCACCAGCGGGTATCGTGCCGGCGGGGGGCGAAGGTAAGGCACCAATAACATCCCCAGAAGTAATAAGACAAACTCGATTACCACCCGTATTTTGTCCAAGAACCGCCGGTTCTGGTGTGTAGCTTCTCTCAAAAAAAGTACAAACAGCGTAATCTTGACCTTGGCCAACACAAAGATTTGAAGGACTGCATTGACTATCGACAATACATGCTTTTTGGTCGAATTCGGTACTGTCAGTACAACGACCATAAGATGAATACGTATATACACGAGACTGCGGGTTACCGTCTGGAACATCAGGTGGTGGTTCTACTTTTGTTATTTTTTCTTTAGCTACGTCTAATGTCGCATAATGTGAAGCATATGTTTTAGAAACTTCATCCCAACAAGTATTTGGATCATGCTTCAACATTGCTGTTCCGGGCGCGTTTTCCGTTCCGCCAGCCTCACATTGAGCAAAATAATTTAAAGGATCCACCGGCAATTGATGACCAAGGTCGTTTCCTAATGTCGACACCCAAGACGGCCAACGACTGGTCGACGAACCGGTAATATAAGTTCCAGCAGATAACGAAGGATAATTTGTTGTTATGGATGGTGACCTCTTGCAATATGTTTGAACAATATTTTTAATTAAACCAACATCAGTGTCGTCAACGATAGTGCTACCATCATAATCCGCCCCCAAACAATACGATGGCATATCGTTAGTTTTATAGTAAGTTGCCAGAATAATATCAGAACCATTAATAATGCCGTTACAATTGGCATCGCCCGGAGCGCCCGGTGTAACCGCCTTACATCCCGTACCGTAACGATAATCCGCAAGATAAACTGTCATTTCCATAGCATCATTCAAACGCTTAACATCTCTAGCAATGGCTGATTTGGTATTATTGCAAATGAACCCCTTCGCGCAATCGTTATCAAACAAACAGGACTCACGAGCCAAGGCTCCATCAGTCTTATTTTCACACTTTTTATTACTATTACAAACAAAACCTTCTGCGCAATCATTGCTAATAGCGCATGATTTGGTGGCAAAATCTCCATCAACCTTATTAGTACAACTGCCTCCGCTTAATTGGTTTATGCTAAAAATAACATTACTAATTAGCTGGTTGAATATATTTATTGTTGTTGCTTCGGCCCCTTGATTATGAGAAAAAATATAAATATTTGTGTAAAGCACGTCTTTACTGCCGTTATTCACAGCATTTCCAGCGCCAATGTAAATTGTCCGTCCGTCACGAATCGCCGGAAAACCATCGACCATTAATGATTGCGGACTGCCTTTGGTAATCGGTTGTTCGTTATACCATTCGGCCGGAGTTAAATGTCTTTCGTTGCCAACAACACGAACACCAATAGCGTCAACACTATTTTCGTCTTTCAATATCCACTCTTTCAGAATATTAAGCGGATTATTGTTCGCGGTAATTGCAATAGGATTAGTAATAAAATACGGCAATGGTATTTCTATTTTATTTTCATCAAACTTGCCCGTATCCCGACAATAAGTTGTATAAAAATTAGTGTCAGTATCACTCGGACCATCTTTAAGTCCGTCCCAACGATTTTTACAAAGGAATACTGTTATGGGCACAGTTTGTTGGCCGATAGTGTTCGGATCGTTGCCTAATTCAGCTCTAACACGCATAGAAGCAAAACCATTTTTTGACCCTTTTGTCATAAGGAACTGCTCGGGCGGACGTACACAATCGGCGTCAGTACTACAATTACCACCAGAATATTTACAAATTGCTGGGGAAGCTGCGGTGTCACAAGTATCCACATTAAGTTCAATTAAATCCTGCGGATCAAGTTCAATATTAGGAAGTTCCGTATCAAACCATTTATAATTTGAGCTAAGACTCTGCCCTAAAGCATCTTTGGCTGTGGCGAAATATCTATGTTGATTACCGGGGGCTGATGGGACTTGATCTTCCGGTTGTTGCCCAATAACCGTTAAGCGACATCCACGACTTCCGGTTGAGATAGAACAACTGCAATTATTTCCAAAACAACTAAACAAATCGTGCGGCTTAGTTAGAGATTGCGGATCTACGGCTTCAACATCCAACGGAAGCAGTGGGGCAACTTCAACATCAACTCTTTCCACTTTACAAACATGATCTCCTATTTCAAAATCTTTAGAATAGTCTGTACCGTCAGGATTTTTGTCAATTTTAATCCCATAAATATTTTTAGAACCAACCTGAATATTACTTGCGTCTTCCCCAACAACCACAACGCGATAATCGGGCGAACCAAAATCATATAATAATTGGGAGACAGAAAGAATAGCCTTGGTTTTAATAGGCACTCCTTTTTCGTCGGCAACTGTGCCGGCAAAAACAGTAGTATTTGGCACCCGACACCACGTATCTGTTCCTTGAGCGATAATGTTGTTTGTAATTTTTGTAACAAAGCTCCAAATCTTCTTCCACCAATTTTGTTGAATTGACACTATGTGTTCTTCGTTATACTTATCAATGGCGGCTTGATAGTTACACGTGTTATCTGGAGCTAACCACTCCAAAAAAATGTTATTTTCAACACTGTATCTGTCCATTAAACTATTAAACGTAACAACAAAAGCCGTGTTACGACATATAGACCAGTCTACTGGAGAAACTGAACCGGTAATTGTTTCAACCCAAGGTCTCGCTCCACAACAGCTATTATTATTAGTAGAAAAATTACAAAATCTATTATCCGGTTGACTATTCGCGTCTAAACATTCAACTGCCGTATCGTTACCACAATGATCACCGACACCGTCTCCGTCAATGTCTTTTGTGCATCCCCCAACAGGATTGCCCCCACCGCACAAATTTAGCTTATTACTACTCGCGTCAGTCGTACAATCAACGTCAGTATTACAAGATTTATTTTCGTTAGTACAAAGACCCGCCTTAACTGTTGTGCAGTCGGCGTTAACCGAACAAGCATTGCCGGAATTACGGCATTTGCCGGAAGTAGTATTGCAAAGCGGTCGACAATCATCATTTGTTACACAAGATCTGGTATTGTCCCCTAAACATTTTTTATTACTATTACAATAAAAAGCGCATCGGCCTGATTTTGAATAGCCACATTGTAAAATAAATTCGCCACTGTCGGCAATGGTTGTCGAGTTAATAACGGATTCAATATCCGCCTTACATTTATATGAACCTTCCGCTTTGTTGCAAGAAACATCTGTCCCAACGGCCGTCGCTTTTTGTAAAGGGTCTATTCTGGCTTCGTTCTCTGGCGTCGACGGATCGTCCACCGTGGGGGGCATAATATTATCGTTCGTTACTGTTGCTACAGCTACTTTATTTGAGCTCCAATCATAGCCAAAAGAACTTGCGTTAAGCCGTTGACCTTTGGAACTACAACTGTCCGGCGCTGAATAAGGTTGAGAAAAATATGATTGTTTGGCGCCAATTGTCTGAACAGTCGTCGAACTCGGAGTTACTACTAATTTTTTAGCTTCACATTGTTTGTCGGTCGTCTTAAAAATCCAACGATAAACTGGAACTCCGTCAATTATTCCGTTAGTATTTTTTAGCTCTTTACCCTCTATGCTTTTAAGCCCATTAGCCCCGCCAACCAATGTCACCTGGTAATAAGTGTTTATATCCAATAATTCACCGGTCGGTAATGATATTTGTAATTCGCCATCAGTTATAATTTCCCCATCTGGTCTTGTAAAAGGTATTGGTTGGAAAGTTAAATTCTTTACCTCTGTCGGACTCGTTACACATGTTTGCTCCGTACACTTCTCAAGTTTGACTGTTGTACTGTTGGCAGTAGACGTCTTAAGTGAAACACTAAAAACGGCACCAATAGCCGCATTGATACACGCCGTCTCACACGCCGGATAAACTTCTTCAACATTAAATTCGTTAAATACTACGGTTAACTTACACAGGCCAGGACGCGCCGTCGGATCTTTTATGGAAGCCGTAGAAATATTTGCTACTGGTGGGCTTTCCCCAACTGCGGTGGCAATATTGTTGCAACTAGTCCAAGCCGTATCGACCGTGGCAATGCCGTCAGCCGATGACGACCAATTAACATCCCCCGTACCGCAGTTTAAAATATTACAATTAACTGCGGTGAGTCCGGCCGCAAGACCAATGGTTGACCCAAGACCTTTTAACGTATACTTAGCCGGCTGGCAAGATAAACCAGCAATAGCACACGGAATAGCGCGCGTCTTAAATCGCCAGACATATGGTGTCCTCATAGGAACATTTTTATCGCTCAACACTGCAGACGTTACTGTGGCTTGATACCAAGTGTTAGGTTGCAGTGATCCAAGATTAGCTGTAAAACCACTAAGTTCATTTCCTTCTGCGTCCATATATGTAAAAAGTGCCGGTGGCGATATTGGCAATACTTTTGCTCCGGGAGTTTTACAAGATGAATCGTTTCCGCAAGATTGAAGTTCAAGAACGGCCACATCTAGCAAGTTATCATTGTCGTCAATTCCACCGTCTTTTAATTTTGTCGAAAACCGTACAGAAAATTGGGCATTCGTACAGGCGTCGGTCGAACCCTTCCAAGGACTCGGACTTTGTGTTATTTGAATGGCCGTCTCCAGTAAAACATTGTCAATTTGAGCGCCCTTATCAACATCAAAAACCAAATAAAACTTATCTACGGTTTCGTTTGCTGGTACAAGTATTGAACCGGTATATCGTTGCCAAGATGTAGTTAGTCGTACGGGTCCGGGAGTCGAGAAAGCAAAATCTCCTATCTTTCTATTCGTATCGTTAACGTCAACGATCTTAGCGCGTAGTGGCGAATTCGCTGTGTTGTGCCTGGCAGAAAATGATAAAGTAAATGATTCTCCACCAATAGATCGCGGCACAACAACATATTGCGCGAGAATGCTCTTGTCACCATAAGGACAAACAACACTATCGCAATCTGCTTGCTCATAAAAATGATTACCACCAACATCTCTCAAAAAGTCTGTAGCTGGATATACGTCGGGTGATGTACCCCACCAATCAATCAAACCATCGGCAGTCGTACCGCCTTCAAAATCTCCGTTATAAAGAGCGTTAACAGTGCAAGCCCTCTCTTCTACCACTCGCGGTGCCGGATTTCCAGTGGTCAAACGCCAACGATAAGAGCTGTCAGGTGTTGCTGGTGGCAAACAAGCCGGATCATCGTTTGCCCGACAAGAACCATCTCCACAACAAACTTGTCCCATAGCACATATATTTTGATTATTAAGACACGAACCAACACTAAAATTCAAAGGGTTGCTTGATTGACCACCTGCATCAACCGCACTGATAGCTTTGGTCGGACCAGTTACTGCGCCCACTGGAACTTTTGTTTTTATCTTTAAATTTTTCCAATCATCAATAATCGCGACAACATCATTATAAAATTTTACTACACCTTCACTACTGCCAAATTTGTCACCAATAAAATCAACTGAAATTCCTTCCGGTCCATTATCTGGTTTAAGACAGAACAAAGAAGGCGTCAAAGGTAAATTACTATCTAATTTAAAAGTTTTATCGTTGTTACTTTTTTCTCCGTCTTGGCGTTTAATGTAAACATTATATAAATCGTCTGCGCCGATATTATCTGGAACCTTAACAATAACCTGTTTGTCCTTCCAGTAAGCGGCGGGACCACATTCAATGGGGAAATCCATACTTCCCTTAACTTCTGTTGCCCCCAGAACAAAATACACTTCACCAACACCAGAACCAAAATTAGCTCCGGTTATGGTAAGTGTTTGTTTTCTTGGACCTTCGTTTGGAGCAATTGAATCAATTCGAGGTTTTGGCGTACATGATAAAACCTGAAATTGCAAAGGGTTGGAATATTCAGCGGCAACCTTAACTCGAGCGCCAACAATTGCGGGGACAATATTAGGAACAATGCTTTGAATTTGTTGTGGCGTCCAAACTGTTGTAGAAACTTTGGCGTCTCCAAAAAATAATTCGCCAGCCGCCGCCGCACCAAAATTTTTACCCTTAAACGTAATAGTCTGTTTGGCTGGATCTGGGTCATTATAACAAGCGGCATCTGGCAACACTTCGCACAATCCCGGACGCACCTTGTCGTTAACATCAAAATTGGTAATCAATGCGCCAGGCAATAAATCTGTCCTGTCGCTTAAGCCAGAGTCAACAATAACCTCAATCGGACCGTCAACTGCACCGGTCGGCACCTCCACTATTATCTGATTATCTTTCCAAGTAGCAGCCGCGCTGCAAATACTTGGCAATACTCCTACGGCGTCATCTGTCGAATCTAATATGTCTCCAAGGAAATTAATTTTGCCATTTGATCCCGGAGAATTACCAAAATAATTTCCAAAGATAGTAATAAAGTTACCAACGGCGCCATCGTTTGGGCGCACGTCGGTAATTATTGGTTCAAACGCGCAGGTGCAAGTTAAAGGATCGTTGCCATTACAAACACCCGAGGCGCAAGCATTGGGAGAGCAAGCCGGAATACTCGCAACAGAACATATTTCTCCGCCACAAGCCAAACATTCGCTACCGCCACAATCTATACCGGTTTCATCCTTATCACGTACATCATTAAAACAATGCTGGGCAACAATTGTAACGTCTTTGTTTTTACTTCCAGTATTTGAATCTAGATCCAGCGCGTCAACTTTAAGATTATATTTGGAAAAAAGTGGTAACCCGGTAGTCAACCAATTTGTTGACGCTTCAAGTTTTTTACCGTCAGCACCAGTATTAGGCATTGTCTCAAGTAAATTATTGTCAACATAAAAAGACATCTGGCTAACTCCGCCATTATCAGTTGCTAAAGCCTTAAAATTTACATCAGAATCAACGGGTGCCGAATTACCTGGTTTTAGTATACTAACTTGAGGGGTTTTAATATCAAGGCGGTCGTTGGTTGTAAATTTACTTTCACAATAATATGGCGGAGTTGGAGAACAAGTTAACTGCTCTACGCCATCAATCGCAATAATGCCACCAGCGCCATTAATGGTTTTTATGAGATGCGGTGTATTGCTCGAAAAACAAAAATCAGACTCTCTTGGCGAAGGACATAAAGTGCTTGGCCTAAATTCTGCAATGCTCGAACCGATAGTAGTAACTGTTCCAAGTACTTCCACGGGACTATTTTCGTTGGTTATGTCAAAAAGTTTGATGGTGTCGGTTGTTACGGTATCCGTCTTAAACGTTTTATTAAAATACACACGCACAACCGTATTTCTATCTACGTCATTATTTTCATTTTTAGGACTAAAGATACGAACAGAAAATGGCGCGCCCGGATCAACACAAATTTCTCCAACAATACAATTACCAAAATTAAATTTACCGTCGCCGTCCGGATCAACACAATTACGTACACCAGTACATCCATTAACTACGCAAGCTCGAGTCTCCCCCACAGTACAACTTGTGTCATCAGTCGCCACCAAAAGTCGAGTAATAAAGAAATAAACAATGGCATAAGCCGATAAAATAATTACAAGTCCAATTAAACCATTTATTAAAACTGATCTAGCTGTTCTGATGCGCTCTTCGTTTCCCGCCGCCGTCATCCATAAATAACCGCCGTAAAGAACAACTCCAACGGCCACAACAGCCAGAAAGCCCAAAAGGACTCTAATAATTTTGGCAATTAAAATTCTAATGTCGCCGCCACCCCCAAGACCAATGGCAGACATTGACCCTAGACCAGTATCTAAAGATTGGGCAAATGTTGGTAAAGCTATTAAGGCTACTAAAGCCAAAGTAGCGGCCGCGAGCCACCCTGTATGAATTAGTTTTATCTTAAACCGCGACATAGATAACTAGAATGGTTTAATGGCTTTATCGGGGAAACTATCCCAAGTGGCCGAATCATCCCTATCGGCTCCGGGATAAAGAGTGTTCGGGGTTTCGCCTATCGGTTTATAAAAACAGTTCTGGTAAACATCTCTAATACTGGAAGACAGCCGCGGTTCATACTGTATTAACGGATCTGCGCCAGCCATATTCGGATCTTCTAGTCCGGTGTGATTGATAAAAACTTGTTCTTTACCGCAAAAATTAAGAACATTGGAATTGCTTTTATAACACATATCATTAGACTCACAATCATCACCGGTTAAACTGCATTTATTAATCCATTCTTGACTCAAACTAAAACCGCCAGAAAATTCGTTCCACTTGGAAGCTCTATATTCGTACATCGCCGCCGGACTTAATGTTTGACCTGCCTTACTCTTATACGACTTAACAAGACGTAATGTTCGATTAAAATCAGACTCAAATGGCTCTTTTGGCGCCACTCCTTCGGCGTCTGGTGCTGGAATAACTTTTTCAATTATTGGTCCATTTATAACAATCGCGTTGTTCGTTAAAAAGCCCCAAACAAAATTATCTCCATTGGGTAAATCGGCAGTACTTATCGGTCCGTCGGCAGTACCATTTCCTGATGGTAATTTAAGTTTACCAGCCACCTCATTACGACTACCGTCGAGCGAATTGCCGGCAACGTCCGCTACCCCGTCAAAAATAGCCCCCGAAGGCAAAGGCGAACAGGCTCGCGAAGGATTGCCAAACGGTTCAGGATTTGGACAAGCTCCGGTCACTTTACCCCACAAACTCGCCGCTTTCACCAACACTCTTACGTCTTTGTCTCCGTCTAAACAATAAATATTTTCCCCACACGAATTTACCCCACATTCTACCGATGAAGTAAACTGGACTGTACGATAATTGTTACCAATTTCGTAAATACCAGATTGAACAGGGTCTGTGGTTGCCGGATCCCCATCATCATAAGTAACAACAATATTATCAAAAGGAGGAGTTGTGCCGGTTACGCTAATTGGGTTAATGGCTTCATTAAAAGTTATAAGAATTGTTGTATTCCTTGGTGTTGTGTCTTTGTCAAGCGGAAAAATACTTTTTATTTTTGGCGGGGTTGTGTCAATAATTGTCGAGACCTCAAACGGCCACACATAATCGGTAAGCATCCCCGGTTGGCCATCTTTTTTTACGAGCGCGCTTTTAATAGTAGCTAGGTGTTCACTATTAAATGACGGACTGCCCAATAAACTGTTGGGTTGAAATACAAAAGTTTTTTCATCGTTCGTATAAACCTTAAAATCGTCAAAAGGAACAAATCCACCAACATCTTTCCATACCAAAGTAAAAATATTGGTATTAACAACTCCGGACCAACATGTGGGGCAAGTAGCACTAACTACAGCGTCTTTAATAAATGACTGATTCTCCTTAGCATTATTATCGGGCACAACCAAAATCGGCTCCTTGAAAGTAATAATAACCATAGTATTCCGTGGTACTCCTTTGGCGTTTCGTGCAGGATAGTGATCTTCAATAATACCCATTCCAAGAGACGTACAATTTTTACATCCTCCACCTCCACCACCACCGTTGTCACCACCTCCACCTATTGCGCCCAATAAACGACTAATAATAAAAGATACTATGGCGAAAGCAGATAACATTATAATTAAACCAATAACACCATTTTGCAAAACTTTTTTAGCGGTTTCAATTTGTTCACTTTTTCCCGCGGCTGTCATCCATAAATAACCGCCATAAAGAATAACACCAATGGCAATGATGCCTAGAAATCCAAGTAGCCCCCTGATAATTCGCGCAATAAGCACCCGCACGTCTGTATTGGCTCCGCCAAGACCAGTTTCGTTTATCGAATTTAAACCAGTATCAAGACTTTGCGCCAAACCAAAATGCGGAGCCAACAAAAATACACCCACAACAAATATCGCGACTATGCCAAAACCGTACCGATTGAAAAAAGTACGGTGACGCTTAGCCGGTATTGCTGTCCTAGCTTCGCGATAATTCATTGGGTATTTATTTTATATTTATTCTAATTTTTAGTTTCGTCTCTAAACGCCGACTTAACCGTCTCGGAAATTGTTTTACCGTCAGCTCTTCCCTTAACTTCGGACACAACTCGTTTCATTGCTTGGCCAAAATCGGTTATGCCTTCCGTTTTTAATTTGTTAACGATCTCGACAATTAATAATTTTAATTCAGTCGGATCCATTTCTTTGGGAAGATATTCTGACAACACAGCCACTTCTTTTTTTGTCGCTTCAACTAAATCGGCTCTCGCCGCTTTAGTAAAATCAACTAACGAATCCCTGAGACGTTTTAACTCTTGCTTAATAACTTGCTCCACATCCGCTTCGTCTAAAGATTTTTTTACACTTGTCCGCGCGGCGATAGCCGCATTCTGAATTGATGCACGCAAAAATCGAAGTATGCTAACCCGACCGGCCTCATGATTCTTCATGGCTTGACGCAAATCTTCTTCAATCCTCTCCAGTAACATATTTATCTTTATTGATTAATAGACGGAGTAAAAATTAATAACGACGAGGTGTAGAATTTTTTTCATCTTCATCGGTTAAGCGACCCACTTGTCGAAGATATTCTTTTTGATCTCTTTTGGAGGTTCGTACTAATGCATCTTTTCGTGATTCGGTTTTACTTTTTTCTTTCGTCAAAAAACGAACCTTCCGAGCTTGACGCATACGACCACTTCGTTGAAGTTGTCGTGCAAATCGCCTGAAGAAAGATTCAAAAGTTTCACCCTTTTTTCTTTTTAGTTCTACCACAAACTCACCTCACTTTCCTAAGTTTAAATAAATATTAAGTCGTCTGTCTTAAGCTATATATTTTAGCCAAAACAAACAATAATAAGTGTTCATATTGTAACACAGAAAACCCATTTTGGTCAAAATAATTAAAAATGAAATTTAATCACTCTTTAAAATCCAATAATCGCTTGCAAGTTGACTATATAATCTGTGCGCATTTCCATGAGACAACAATCCTTTATACGATTCAAAAGTGGCTTTGGTCGAATGTTCACACAATCGTCGAAACATTCGGCGCTTGGTCGTGGTACGAAGAACTCGATGGTATGGAAAGTGAACCCAACCAAGAAAATCTATACCACTTGCTACCGTTTTTAAATAAGTTTTTTGTGGATGAAGTGTAAGTTGTAATCGTTCGTCAAGAAAATTGCGCATCGGTTTAATAAGATCAACCAACTCATCACGACTTTGACTAAATAGTACAAAATCATCGGCATAACGAACGTAATGTTTCACTTTGAGTTTGTGCTTCACAAATTGGTCAAACTCATTCATATACACATTAACAAAAAGTTGAGAAGTTAAATTACCAAGCGGTAAGCCTACTCCTTGTTCCGACGAATAGCTATTAATTATATTTTGAATCAACGATAAAAATTTAATATCGGAAATATAGAAACGTAAAATTTCAATAAGGACAGTGTGATCAATGTTATCAAAAAACTTACGAATGTCCCCTTTTAATACCCAACAAGTACGAGTACGATTACTGCTAACTTTAGCGACCATTGTATTAAATTGTTTTAGGGCGGAATGTGTGCCTTTTCCGGCGCGACAAGAAAAAGAATTGCTATCAAATGTGCGATCAAAAAATGAATATAAAACACGATGAATAGCGTGATGAAGTAAACGGTCTCGAACGCTTGCTTTATGAATATGCCGCGGCTTTGGATCAAAAACATAAAAACTTTCATATCCACCATGTTGATATGTTTCGTTGTTTAGATCGGTGTGAAGTTGTAAAATATTATCCATAAGACAGCGAGCAAAAATCTGTGTATTAACTCTTTTTCTTTTCCCCACAACAAACTCTTCCCAAGCGGCTAGCAAATTCTTAGTAGAAATAATTTCCTCGAAAGATTGCAAAAATTGTTTTTTCATTAATATAACATTATGGTAACCCCCCCCCAACGATTTTGTTACGATTTACCAATCATAGAAAAAACCGCAAACGCCTACAAGCTCTGGCACGATTACTTTGCGCACTTTCCGCGCCTTTATCGTTATACGCTTGGCACTAAAATTGACACACTTTTTCTCGAAACGATCGAACTTATATTACTCGCGGGCTATGCTCGGCGAACACAAAAGTTAGGGATCGTCGAACGTGCCAGCAGTAAACTTGATGCTCTTAAATTCTTTTTACGCATAGCTTGGGAAACAAAAACTATTGAACATAATAAGTATGCCAAGTTGTCCGAACCGATCTTGGAAGTAGGAAAAATGCTTGGCGGTTGGAAAAAACAAATAGTTAAAGAAACTCCTCCTGAATAGGAGGAGAATAAATAATATCGCAGAGAAGAACGCGATAGTTGTCGTTCCACTTGTTGTCCGGGTTGTTCTGATTGACGTTCACGTTGCGGTTGGAACCATTCCTGTTCAGGATCGCGTACCAGAACTGACCCTTTATCTAGATAACCATCTATACCACCACCCCTTGAATACTCTCGGGGCTGTATTTTATTTGGGGTTGACTTTTCGGCTACCCACTAGTTAACTAGACTGAGTTTATTTATTTTTAAACTACTAACAGCTCTCTAATATTAAGCTTGCCTAATATTATTCTGGCTCAATTTAATAATTTAGATTTCAACCGCCCAAAACCATAGCCTTGAGCTGTTTCGTTTACTCTCCGTTATTATAGTATCAAAAATCATTAATTTGTCATTTTGCAAAAAACGAGAGGGACCAAGGACTCAAGAACCAACAAAGGTTCAAGAGCCCAAGGTCCCAAACACTTACTCGCAGAGAAGAACGCGATAGCTGCCGTTCCACTCGTAGTCCGGGTCGTACTGAACGACGCACACGTAGCGGTCGAAACCATCCCTGCTCAGGATCGCGTACCAGAACCGACGCGAATGGTCTTTCCATACCACGAAGATCGGCCCTTCGAGCTGCTCCTTGGGGAACCTAGCCCCCAGAGTGAGCAACGTCATTGGATCCGCGATCTTCGGGTACAGACCGAACAATTCTCGGGTCGTCCTGATCTGTCCCAACGGAACCAGCCTGACCTTGCGGTCAACTGGCTGAATGATCATTGGAACTTCGACGATCTTATTGGCCTTGGCCGCGGCATAGTCGTAGCGGTATTTGTAACCGCCGGCAACGAGAGCCGATTCGGCCGACTCAAAGTCGCCGATGACGTGAAAGACGCGACCGCCGTCCGCGCTCTGAACAACCTTCGGCGTGATCTGGACGACCATGTCGTCCGAGATGATCGCCTGCAACGGACGCGAAACATCTTCGAAAGGTCGCTGCCCCTCACGCGCGAGCTCCATCGACTTTGAGAATTGAGCGAAAAGAATCGCCTTTTCCTCTGTTGTGTGAACGAACGTGCCATTACCCATGGCTCTAACCTCCTACTTTTCAAACCCCGATTACTCATCGAGGCACATAGACCGCCTATGTTAGCGCGATCCATTCTTGCCTTATCTTTAACTCCCAACACCACGTCAGAAGCTACAGACAAGACGATTATACGACTAGACAGTCGCACAGTTCTTTAGAACAAAGAACGCCCAAGGTTAGCATTTTTTGGGTATTATGTCAAACTATATCAGGCCATACGTTATACGCTGTACGGTGTACGGATTGCGGATTGCGAAATTAAAAATTTCCGTCAAAGACGCCCGCCTGCATCGGGCAGGGATCCGCCTCCCGTTCAGAGTCTGAGAGAACCGCTCAGGGTCTCGAACGACTGGCGGAAAAACTATTAGCACATACCTAATGCTCCATTCTAATTACCACGACATTTTCCTAAGGAAGATTGATTCTTTCCCTAAAACCCTTTGGTCTCGTGTCGATGGTCTGATCGATGAGTTGTTTGGATAACCAAGGATGATGTTTGACCTCGCCCGCCACTTGTGGCGAGGCTAGGGAGTTTCATCCTTGGCCGAACACGAAGTAAGCCAGACCCCGACACGACGACCTAGTGCGGGCTTTTCCGCCAGAGGCGGATCCGCCTTCGGCGGACTTTTCTCTTCTTTTTATTGCCCGACCAAAGAAATAGACAGACAAGCGTTGAGGTCAGAGACCGAACGCGTCTTAACTTTTGTTAAAATAAAACAGACAAGTCTCGAGTCCGCCTAGGCGGACGAGGACGTCTAATTTTTCTCAAACAAAAAATATATTGATATCCTATGATTAACCATAGGATAAATTATTGTAACTAAAATAATAATACTACTCTTACTTCTCGTCACTCGTAGTTGACCACTCGATTTTTTGTTCTGATGCTACATTTTCTTTACTAACCACGGCGGAAGTTTGAAGCTTGCGCTGAATTTCGGAAATAACTTTTTTGAAGTCATAAGTTTCTTGCATTCCCGCTTCCATATCGCGAATAATTATAGTGTTGTCCACTATTTCTTTCTGGCCAATAATTAAAGCGAACCTCACGCCCAAACGCGCCGCTGTTTCCATTTGCGATTTTAATCCGTCTTTAGAAAAACTGGCCGTAACAACAACTCCGCTTCTTCTTAGTTCTTCAAAAAGTTTTAAAGCTTTTCGTTTGGCCGGATCGCCAAGTTGCGCAATAAAAACTTCGGGCTTTAAAATTGGCGGAACCGCAACACCACTTTCTTTAAGCTTTAAAACCGTGGCTTCTAATCCTAAAGCAAACCCCGCAGCCGGTGTTGGACGGTCGCCTAACATTTCAATAAGTCCATCGTAACGGCCACCACCAGCTAAAGAAGTTTTGCCCCGTTCGTCATCTGCCGCCCATACTTCAAATACTGTTCGCGTATAGTAATCGAAACCGCGAACGAGCTGTGAATTCAAAACATAAGGAACATCCAGTTCGTCTAGATATTCAAGAATTTTCATTAAGTAGTCGCGACAGTCATCGCAAAGATGATCCACAAATTGTGGCGCTTCAGCTTTAAAAGGCTGACACTGTTCTTCTTTACAATCAAGAAGTCGAAGAGGATTTTTTAGTAAACGAACATTACAGTCTTCGCAAAGATTTTTTTTATGTGTTCGATAATATTCCGTCAACTTTTTTCGATAAGCCGGACGACATGCTTCGTCGCCAATTGAATTCAACTGAAGCGTAACCGGCAGGCCAAGATCGGCATAAAGGTTGGCCAACATAATCATTAAAGTGGCATCAATAACGGGGTGATTGTCTCCAATAACTTCGCAATCCCACTGATGAAACTCTCGCTGACGCCCATACTGCGGGCGCTGGTATCGATACATTGAGCCAAGGTAATACCATTTTATCGGTTGTGGCTGGTTAACCATTCCGTGTTGAATATAAGCGCGCGCCATACCCGCCGTTGCTTCTGGACGCAAAGTTAATGAATCGCCACCACGATCAACAAAAGTAAACATTTCTTTTTCCACTATATCCGTCGCCTTGCCTACCGCACGTTCAAAAAGAGACGTTGATTCCACGGCCGGAATCATTATTCTTTCAAAACCGTATGTTTCGGCAATACGCGTGCAACTATTCATTACAAAATTCCAGTATGGTTGTTCAGATGGTAATACGTCGCGAAATCCTCGAACTGATTGCGGAATCTTTTTTGAACGCTTGGCGACGGCTCCAACTGAAGTATCTTCGGAATTAGAATTATTTCCAACTGACTTAGTTAGTACTTTTTTTGCTTTCGCTTGGATGTTTTTTTCTTTGCTCGTGTTTTGTTCTTGTTTCTTAAAACTCATACCACTTATCAATTACTAAATAATGTCCACCGGTCAAACGGCCAAGCGCGAACCCATACGCGACCAATTATAAGATTGTCGGATACTGGACCAAAAACTCTTGAATCCAAACTGGCGCCACGATTGTCCCCCATTAAAAAATAATGATTATCCGGCACATCTATTTGATAATCGTTTGAGCCGATAAAAATTTTATTAATATACGACTCACTTAACACTAATCCTTCGGGATATTTATCGTTTACAATTGTTACCTGCGCGTCTTTAACTTTAACAGTGTCTCCCGGCAAACCAATTATTCTTTTAATAAAAAACTGGCTGGGATCTTTTGGGTAACGGAAAACTATAACCGAACCTCGTTCGGGTTTACTAAAATGATAACTAAGTTCATCGATTAAAAGATATTCATTATTAAGAAACGTTGGTTCCATAGACGCTCCTTTTACATAAAATGGCTGAACAACGTAATAACGAATCGGCAAAATTATAACCAAAGAAATTACGACAACCTTTAGTAACTCGGCAACAAATTCGCCGAGTTCTTTAAGGGTATTTTTCCAAGAAGGTAATTTATCTTCCGTAAGCATAACAGCTACCTATTATAGCGCATAATTAGGGTCTTGGCAAGACTATTATCTAAAAACTTAATTACCAAAGTAAAAATTTTTCGCAACCTTTTCCCTTAGCTGCTTAAGAAACAAAGTAATCTTTTACCAGCTTAATTACAAACTATAAGGTTTAATAACACCATCAATAAATTGTTTCAGTACGTGTCCGGAAACAGGGTCGCCATTTTTATCCAAAGTAAGAGCCCCAGCCGCCCCTATCCTGTTTGTAATCGAATTTAAATACAAACGAATTGCTTCGACGCTACCATTTGTTTTAGTTAAAGCTTCGATTATTATATTCATCGCGTCATAACCGAGAGAGGCATAAAGAGAATAGGTAACCGACTCGCCATAAACGCTTTCATATTTTTGAACAAAATCTTGAAAACTAACATTGCTTTCGTTAATATCCAAATCAGCCCCAATTATTCCGTTGGTAAAAGCTCTGTGCGCGTTAAGCTCTTCTTTGGCACCAAGCACAACATCGTTCGACAAAAGAGGAACAGACCAATTCATTTTTTCTAGCTCCGCAAAAATTAAACCTGCTTTCCCTGGAGACTGAACAAGAATTAAAAGCGCGTCAACATTGGATTCTTTAATAGACCTCAATTCATCTTCGACAGAAATGGCATCGCTACTATAATCGTTTGATACTACGCTACGATTTTGTTCGGAAAAAACTGATTTAAAAATCTGTTCAATACCAACCGCATAATCTGTATTTTCAACAATTGCCCCAACTTTTTTATACCCTTTTTTAATCGCCACTTCTGCCAACAGGCGACCTTGTGAAGCATCGGAAGGGGCATTTCTAAAAATATAATCCCCCGCTGTCGTAATATCGGGGCTTGTTGACGCCGGAGAAAATAAAATAATTCCCGCCCTTTCGGCAATTGGCGCGATGGCCAAAGTTTCGCTTGAACAAGCGCCACCAAATATTACAGGAATATTAAATTCATTAATCAAGTTTGTTGCCTCTTCAGCTGCTGTACGGGCGTCGCACTTACCGTCTCTAATTTCTAAATTTATCAGTCTGCCATTAACCCCACCTCGTCCGTTTACCTCGCTCAAGGCTAATTCGGCTGCGCGTTTAATGGGGACACCAACCGGCGCAGAATCTCCAGTGAGTGGCAATATTCCCCCAATAATAATAGGTCCAACATTAGACGATTGTTCTTGTTTCCGCCATTCCACCTGACTTTTTTGATAATAACTAAAACCAACCACGCCCATAAACATAATAACCAAACCCGCAATAATGAGGATAATTATAGTTTTTTTCATTTTATATTTGGCTCACGTGCAATTTATTATTGTTAAGGAAGAACCGAAAAATAAAATAAGACTACTCCGCCCAAAATCGCCAAAGCGATAAAAGCCGGACGCCACTTATTTATTTGCACGATATCAATATTACTATTAAGCTCACGAAGTTTTTTATACAAATGATAAGAATAAATAACAAAAAATGGAATTAAAATAGCACGCACAATTAAATTGACGATATCGCTCAACGCTTTATTGTCTATTAATTTTAAAATAAAAGATATCGGCGTCGTAACCAATACGCCAGCCATAACCGCAAAAATTATTCTCCAAGCAACGACGAACCATCTTTTTTTAATATATTCATAACTTATAAATAGAGCTTCTAGTCCTTTTTTATTTTCTATAACATTGACATAAACAGCTAAACTAAACAAAACAAACAATATAATTCCGGGCAAAACAAACATAACTAACCCGCCGACAATAATTGTCGTAACTAAAATTGCCACCCAAGTCATCGCTAAAAGCTGCTTACGACTTTCGTTATAGGTTCGACCAATTTGCCCAGCCGGAACTCTTTCACTTAAAACATACAAGATACAAAGCGCGACCCATACTTGCGCCACAATGATAATAAGATCTGATAACCCTGTTGTTGCAATCCAAACAATGGTCAAATAAGCAGTGTTGGAATCTGGGCCAAATAAAATAAGCGCGTAAGACAAAAGGCTAATAATAAAAAGGCTGATAGTGACACCAATAACGCCAATTACAGAAATAGTAGCGTAAGTATTAAAATGTTGCTTATAAGTAAGTAATGACTCGCGAAAAATATCCTGAGCGCTAGCTAAAGACGATATTGCTGGAGTATTGTTTTTATTTGTCCAAAACATAAATAAAGTTTACCTCGTAACAGATAAAATTGAAACCCCACCCCGCCAAAAAATACTTACTTTTCAATAATAATTATTAACCCGCGGTTTTATAGTATAATAAAATTACTACTAAGTAACTCCCCCAGTAAGAAAACAACGTCTAATTCGTCTTATATGCAGGATGAACAAAGAAATATGTTTCTGGAAATTTATGAGCTTTATAACGACGCTATTTTTCGACATTGTTTTTTTCGAGTCAATTGTAATCGAGAACGCGCCGAAGATCTTACCCAAGAAACGTTCATTAAAACATGGGATTATTTAAGAAAGGGAAAAGAAATCGATAATATGCAGGCTTTCCTGTATCGAGTGGCCAACAATTGCATTATTGACAGTATGCGAAAAAAAACACCGGTATCCCTTGACGCTTTAATGGAGAAAGGATTTGACGCTCCAAACACTACTGGGATGACTACCGAAGACACCATAGAAATAAGTCGCATTCGGGACATTCTTGAAAACATTGAAGAACCCTATCGCACGGCTGTCGCTCTTCGTTATATCGATGATATATCGCCGAAAAATATCGCCCTTATGCTTAATGAATCTGAAGATACTGTGTCGGTTCGTATTCACCGAGGGGTACAAAAAATTAAAAAATTCTATGAACAATCTTAATCAACAAAATTTTGAAAATAACGAAATCAAGGAGCTGTTTCGACACGCGCAAAAAATTACCCTCACACCAAGTGAACGAAACCGTTTACGCCGTACTCTTGAAATACACATAGAAAAACACCCCGTAAGAAATACGGCCGGTGAACGTCTAATAGGTTATAGATCATTATTATTAAATTTTATTCAATTACCAAACTATCGTATGGCTATTATACTTATGATTGCGTTGTTACTAGGAGGCGGAACATCCTATGCCGCCGAATCAGCTTTGCCGGGGGATGCGCTTTATGGCGTAAAGGTGAATCTTAACGAAAATGTACGTTCGGCTCTTGCTGTATCCCCCAAAGCAGAAGCAACGCTTCAAACAGAGCTGGCTACTCGTCGTCTAGAAGAAGCTGAGGAGCTAGCAGAAAAAGGGAAACTAACCTCTGCGTTACGCTCTGACATTGTTAAACGATTTCAGAAAAGTAGCGAGCGAGCAAAAACAGAACTTACTAAAATGAATACTTCATCGGAAAAAACAGCTGTTGCAGAATTAAATGTTCAAACAGAATCGTCATTTAATACGCATGGATACATTCTTAAGGCCATTGGTCTTAAACAAAAAGGGGAAATTGAAACAGAAATTGAAACAATACTTCCCGTCGTTCAAGAAAAAGTAGAATCCTTAGCTAAAGAACGAGACGATGACGAAGAAAAAGTAAAAACCGGATCTTCAACTGATGTCGAGGCCTCGGCTCGTGGAAAAATGGGAGCGGCGGAAAATAAGATTAACACTGTTAAAAAAGCCATAACAAAAGCGAAGGAACGAAACGACGAGTGGGCTACAGTTGAAGCAATCGCCCGCCTTGACGTCGCAGAAAAAACATTTGCCGAAGGAAAAATTGCGCTTGAGAAAAAGGAATACAATAATGCATTTTTACTTTTTGTAAAATCTATGAGCATTGCCCAAGAGGCTATGACCTTGGCGCAGGTTAGTAACTTCACTACCGTGCAAATTGGAGTAGTAACTTCAGGAACAGCGACAAGCACGAATCTGAAAAATAAATCTGATGACGAAGAAAAATCAAAAGAAGGTTTTGAAGATGGCGAACTTCCTCGTCCAGGAGAAACAGGACAAGGTACTTCTGTAAAAATAAACAAGGAAGTACAAGTTGGTGGCACTATTACTGTTCCAGCACCATGGAAATACGAACTACCAAAATCTTGGGAAAACACTGAATCTAACGAAACAGAAACAGAAGATGACGACGCTACAACTTCAAACACAATACCAAAATCGTCATCGGACGAATCAGAAACACCGTCATCAACTGGCGGAGGAGTTATGCCACAACCGGGTTCAACATCAACAGCTATCAAGGCGTGTCCGGAACAATGGATTGTTAACCAAATGCCCAAAATTGAGGATTCAAAAGAAACAGAAGAAAACGAAATTAAAGATTCAGATACAACAGAAATCGAAAACCAATACTTTATTTACAAAGGCATCCGTCGAGAGCTATCGGACTTTGATGTATATTGGATAAAATTAAACTGCAAAATTCAACCACAGGTTGTCTATTAACTTCAAAAAAAGATAGTAAAAAACACCACGTCCGCTAAAGCGGACGTGGTGTTTTTATAAAACTAATATTTAAAATTAAAAAGTTTTGAGTTTTCCCAAATAACATCAAATTGCCCTTACGTCATTTGTGCAAATTCATTGCTGGTAATTAAAAACCAAAAAGAAGTTTTATACCCAACACCGTTCCTATGATAGCAAACATAATTTTAATAAATTTATTGCCTTTATACCTGCCATATCGCGACCCCACATAACCTCCAATAATCGATCCAACTACCGTAGGAATCATCACCGGCAAACTGAAATATCCTTTTGAGAAAAACACAATAACAGCAAGAACTTCCCATAAAAATGCGACTGAATAGTAATAGCCAAGAGCGTCAATAAAATCAAATCCTTTGGTTTTAAATGTAACCATAGAAAATAGAATAGCATTACCGGAACCAAAAAAACTTTCATAAAAACCTAAAACCAAGGCAAAGAAATAAGCGCTAAATTGTCTGAATTTTGAATAAACTTTTATTTCAGTAAGGCCGACATTTTTATTAAGTAAGACGTAAACAACCAAGCTTAATATCAGTATACCAATAACAACTCCGGCAACTCTTTGGTTGATAGCAAGGACGACCAACGTACCTACATAAACCCCCACCAAACCGATAATCGCGAACCAAATAATAAATTTCCAATCAATTTTTCTCCCCTTAAGATAATTATACGATGCGGGTAAAACCCAAAACATTGAATTAACTTTTTGTGCGGCCGTAGCAAGAGGAAACGGAATGCCTAAAGAAAGCATCACGGGAATATTGATAACCGATGTTCCACCGCCCGACATTGAACTTAAGGCAGTGGCAACAAAAGACGTAAAAAAATTATGAAAAAGGTTAGCATATTATATGGTGCAATTATTTGACGAAATCCGAACCTTTTTTGAACGAAACTGATGGCGCGCTTCGCGCGCCAAACTGAACGCTCGGACGAGCAAAAAGAAAGGGGGTTGGGGGGAATGAATTTTTGCCCGCCCTCGCTTTTCCGCCACCGCCGAATTTCGTGCCAGTGAAACTGGCGCGCCACTAAAACTTTGCAACTGCAAAATACTTTCGCCTGATTTTCTCCATCACAATGCTAATTCCCATTGAAGCAAGCCCAACAACAAAGAGTGTAATCGGCCAGCCAACTTCGTTTTGGAAGTATTCCCCACCGATTGAGAAAATGTAAATTATCAAAAACAATGTTCCGATGAGGAGATATTGCCTTGCTAGTTTTGAAATACTTCCAAAAATAAACCCTAAGCTGAATAACAAAAGCAAGGTTTCGTAAACAAGTTTTTTGCCGTCGAGACCAAGATAAAATATCGCGCCAAGGACCCAAAATGGTCCTACGAGATTAAAGAACTCCTTGTATTTTGGTGCTTCTTCAAGTTGAAGATTTTTTAATTTTTCAACAACATAAGCAAACACAAGGAAAATCACGCCGACAATAACATTTGACCACCCGATAATATCTTGATCGTGAACAGCCGTACTATCGGTGAAATCTTTTAACAATGTGCCATCAATAGCTAGTCGCAAAAGTGAAAAGAATACAATTCCTGCACCGATAAGATATGGGGCTTGGCAATATTTCTTGAAATTGGTTTTTTCGTAGAAAATACCAAGAAAAAAATATGCTACTCCAAAAAAGAAGAGAAGCCAAGCCAGGTGCTCTTTATTTTGGGCAAATGTTTCTCCAAACAATCTGACAAAAGAAAGAACGAGGACTAAAGCCCCAATGGCATGAGAATAATGTCCCTCGTCTTTTTGTTCATTCTTGTCGTAAAACAAACTTAGGAATAAATATGCCGTTCCGGGGATAAGAAATAGCCAAGCCATTGTGAGCTTTTCAAAAACACTTTCAATGCCAATGAGCTTGAGGAAAAAGTAATAAACAAAGAGACCTACGCCCTGATAAAGAAAAGCCCAAATGGGAAAACGGAAAATGAAACTGGAAGTAAGATACAAAACGAAAGACAGAAGCGAAACAATTAAATTGAAATTGTCGTTAAATGGCTTGGCAAACATTTCCAATTCTTTGAACATAACTGATAAAAAGAATGGAAAGAGCAACGAACCAACTACCAAAAACACAATGCCTTGTTTCTTATGCTCGCCACTAAAGAACATTGGCGCGCCAGCTCCATAACAAATCAACATTGGAAGAAGAATTGCAAAAATCCGCGCCGCCGATCCCCACTGTGACCAATTAATGCCGATATAAATTATTCCTGCGAGAACGACAATCAGTCCACCGAGGTAAAGTAAAATCTGTGAGGCTGATAAACTTTTTGGTTCAATATTCCATTCCGATTTTTTCGGTGGAGCAGGAGGCGCGACTGGCGCAGCCGATTTTTGCTGTATAATTTCTTGAGCTTTCAGCAATGCCTCGTTTATTTCCGTTGGGTTCCATCCTTGTCCATTGAGAGCAGTGCTTATTTGCTCGACCGAGTATCCTCCCTCAAGCGATTTTTGAACATAATCCAAAATTTGTTTGTTGACCATATAGTTATTGTATCAATTTTAATTTGTTAAGTCATCTAAACGTACAATTATTTGACGAAATCCGAACCTTTTTTGAACGAAACTGATGGCGCGCTTCGCGCGCCAAACTGAACGCTCGGGCGGGCAAAAAGGAAGGGGGTTGGGGGGAAGGAATTTTTGCCCGTCCTCGCTTTCCGCCGCCACCGAATTTCGTGCCAACGAAGTTGGCGCGCCGCCTTTATTTATCTGATTTTTTGACTATAACTTGAATCCAATTAGTCTTTCCCGACGAGGTAATATTATCATAAACAATTTGTAAAACAATATCTGTAATGTATTTTTTTAATTCATCCAATGTGAAATAGCTAAAAAATCTCTCGTATTCATAACCATAATCATTTTCTTTAACAATTTCCTAATCTTTATTTCCAGGGCATAACTCTTTGACCGCCGCATAAAAATAGCCGCTTGGTTTTAGGGGTTCTATAATATTTTTTAAAACACCAACGACTTCATCTTTGGGAATATGTAGTAAAACCGCTTGAGCAAAGACTCCATCAAATAAATTCTCAAATCCTAATGATTGTTTGATGTCTTTTACAAAAAAATTTCCAGTTGGTACTTGTTCTTTAGCTAATTTGATCATTTCTTCGGAAAAATCGATACCAGTTACATCAAATCCTTTTTTTACCAAGTATTTTGATTTTTCACCAGTGCCACAACCGACATCTAAAATAGATGCTTTCGGTGTGAAATAAGACAGATATTTATTCGTTCCTTCTATCCACCAAGTATCTCCATGGTGGTCATTCATCCAGTCTCTCGCAATTTTATTGTAAGTTGATTTTAAGTCCATAGTTATTTTGAGCTTTTGTCCACCAGTTTTGCGAGTAAACTAATATACGCAATAAATTCCAAAGCCATTTCTGGATCGTCTTTAATAATTTTATGAGCGCGCGGATTCCGCAATCCTGCTACGGCTCCGGCGAACATCATCATAAACCCTTTTTGTTCATCAACATCCAAAGTGTCAGCCAGTGTATTGAATTTTAAGATAGGACTTTTCGGGCTAAATACTGTTTCCATTAACGTGCTTCCGTCTTTATTCTCAACACCGCTACGCATTCGTACTAAAGCATTTAGGGCTTTAGTTGCGTCCTCAACAGCGTTTGCATAATGGCCGTCTCGGTATAGATTGCCGACCGCGCGTTCAATTTCTGGGTGTAATTCAAGCCCTTCGTATGCCTTCAAAGTTTTTCCGGCAGAGGTAAGTCCAGCATCTCCAAGTTCCTCTAAAAATCCCTTTTTAATTGCTTCTAAGTGGGCTTTAGCGGTTACGATACCACGACGAAGCCCTTCATGAACTTCGTGAATTGGTGTTCGATGCATCATGTTTATTGAAGCAGTATCTAATCGCGTAACTTGCCAATGGTAACGGTCATATTCCACTGTTCCTGCCCCAAAGACTGAAACGAGCAAAACGTCTAAAGATTTTTCAAGCGCGTCAATCCTTGCATCGCTTCGGTCCGTTACAGAATCAACGTCAAAACTTTCAAGATCGGTTATTCTTCTATCAATTTTAGGAATAGCCGCCTCCATTTGTTGATACGAGAGATTTGCTTCTACAAGTTCTGATTGTTTTCTCTTTGCCATAAATTTACTTTAGGAAATCGTCCATCGAAGCACCTTTTTCTTTAAAGGTTTCTTCTAACTTTTTTCCTGACGCTTCAATTTCTTCATCATTTATTTTTCTTACAATTTTTTCCACACCAGAAAGTTTAATGAGAATTTTATCGAAAACATAGGTAATTACAAACCATGTAATTACTCCGTAGAGAATTGAAAGTAAAATGTTCACTTCAAAAAAATTCCAATACACAAAAATGCTTCCTAGAGCGATAAGGAAATAAATTACGGTAGTCGCTTTTCCAACGGGCGATTTATTAAAAAGCTCGCGAGATGTCCGCCTAAGTTCCATTTCCCGAAGCATTTTTGCTTCCGGAAATTTTTTATCGAATTTTTCTTTCATCGATTCCATATTTGTAAAAAATTATTTCAATAAATTCTCAGTGGATAGAAAGAAAGCGAAAGTTATCCGCGAAGCGTTTGAATTTTACGCCACCGGCAACGCTCGGCTTGAAGATGTCTCGGACTTTTTGGCGCAACGCGGGATTTTATCCCGCGGCGGAAAGAGAATCCACAAGACGAGGGCGACTTTTATCCTTTCAAATCCGTTCTACTGCGGATTATTCCGTTATGCTGGCGAATTACACGAAGGCAAGCACGAGCCAATGAAAGAATGGATAAAAGTCGCTTCAAGCCTCGTCAAAATCGCGCGGGATAGCAACCTTTTTGCCAAGAAGGTTGCCGCCAAAGAAATCTTTGGCTCGAACCTCGTCTTGGCCAACCGCGAGGCGCGGCTCACCGCGCCGAGCGGAGAGGATTTGTCGGGGGGAAATGCTTGGGACGCGCTTCGCGCGTCCACCGAAAAAATTGGTGTTATTGCGAAAAGTCAGATTTTGGTGGGCGCGGGAGGATTCGAACCTCCGACCTTTCGAATGTGAATCGAACGCTCTAACCAACTGAGCTACGCGCCCCTATTGCTGAACTCTAGCACGTAGCGATGTTGGTACAACTGCCTGTCCTTCATAGCTCCGACGATACTGTCGGAGCGAAGGAGGAAGCTACGCGCCCTTATTATTGAATTTTTCTTCAACAACCAAACAAAGAAAGTTGCCGATATGTCCTCCGCATTATATACTACACAAATCAATTTGCAACGGATAAATGTCTAAACCTCAAATAAATCTACTTCATCCCGATAAATCATCAATCGAGATCTCCGTTTCTAAACTTCAATCTCCCCGTCGGTCTCGATACGGGAGTATTTTTACTGCGAGCATAATTATTGCTGTTGTTTTAGGCTCATTTTTTATCGCTAACGTCATTATTCCGAGCATCAGACTGGCGCAAAATTTCGGCTCTGAAAGTTTATTTACTCAATTAAAGCATTTAACTTTTAGTGGAGAAAAAAAACTAATTGGAGAACCAGAAGACCGCATAAATATTTTACTGATGGGTATTGGCGGTGTTGGACACGACGGACCAATGCTTTCTGACACAATTATTTTAGCCAGTTTTCAGCCTTCAACCGGCAAAGCTTCATTGCTGTCTATCCCGAGAGATTTACTAATACCCTTCCCTGATGGTAGCTGGCGAAAAATTAACGAAGCCTACTCTGTCGGCTTAACGCAAAAAAATGAAGATGCCGGCGAATTTGCCGCGCGTTCCATCGGCTCGCTTCTCGGCACACGTATTCCATATTATGTTCTTGTTGATTTTAATGGATTTAAAGAATTAATTGACGCCACCGGCGGAATTGATGTTTATGTGGAAAGGTCTTTTTCTGATCCGTTATTTCCAATCAATATTTATAAGAATGAACAGGAAGTATCGACCATTTCGTTCAGCGCTGGATGGCAACATATGAATGGCGAAACAGCTTTAAAATTTGCTCGCTCACGACACGGCAATAATGGCGAAGGATCAGACTTCGCTCGATCAAAAAGACAACAAAAAATATTATTAGCCTTAAAAAACCAAATTCTTAACGCCGGAGTTTTACTTAATTCCATAACTGTAAACAGACTTTCGGGGCAATTTACAAAAAACATAAAAACCAACATCGAGCCTTGGCAAATTATTCATCTTTATCAATTATCTAATAGTATAACCACCGAACAAATAATCAGAATAACCATTGATGACAGCCCGAACGGTTTATTAGTCTCCGATATGGTCAATGGAGCATTTGTGTTAAGACCAGCGAACGGAGATTTTTCGAGCATACAAAACTTAGTAAATAATGTTTTTAATAATCCCGAACTTATTCAGGAACCAGCCCGAGTTGAGGTGCTTAATGGGACAAAAATTAATGGCCGCGCCACAGAAGTAGCTAATCTACTTGTGGATCGAGGATTTAAAATAGTAAAAATTGGTAATTCGGAAAATCAAAACGAAACAAATACCACTATCCACGATTTTACAAATGGGGCAAGGCCGGCAGCTCTGGCGACATTAAGAGTATTGCTTGGCGCAAAAGTAACTACTGGCGTGCCGTCTTGGTTGGTTCCTACAGCCGGAACAATTACCCCCGACATAGCTTCTTTTGAGTCTCAAATAAAACCATCCACACCAGCTGATTTTGTTGTCATTATTGGCTCTGACTCCATTATCAACACATCTAATTAATAATGGAGTAAAATATTTATATGACGTTTTCAACAACTAAATTACCTAAAGTTGTCCTAATTGGACGAATAAATGTAGGAAAATCCAGCTTATTCAATAGGTTAGTCGGAAGGCATGCCGCCTTAACCTCCCCCATTCCCGGAACAACTAGGGACAGGCGCGAAGATACGGTTGAGTGGCAGGATAAAATGTTTACGCTTGTGGACACCGGCGGAGTTGAAGAACCTACAACCAAACAAAATGAAGACGCTCAAAACTTTACCCCCTTAATAACAAAGCAAACAAAAATTGCGATCGACAAAGCAGATATTATTATTTTAGTCACGAGTGCCAATGACAGTATTATGCCGCAAGACCAAAGTTGGGCAAAAAAATTACGTCAACTCAAAACTCCAAAAATACTCGTGGTCAATAAAGTAGACACTACCAAAAAAGAATCTGCATTAGCAAATTTTTATTCTCTTGGTCTCGGTCAGCCGTATCCTGTTTCGGCTATTAACGGACGACTGACAGGTGATTTTTTGGACGTGGTTGTCGATGCTTTAAAAAAATTACCTATAAAAAAATCTGCCAAAAATATAATTGAGCACGACAACGAACGGCCTCTTAACATTGCCGTACTAGGCCAACCGAACAGTGGTAAATCATCGTTACTCAACGCTATCGTTGGAGAAGAACGAACGATTATTAGCCCTGTCCCCCACACCACAAGAGAACCGCAAGATGTAAATTTTTATTACCAAGGAAACAAAATCTGCATTATTGATACAGCTGGAATAGGTCGTAAATACAAAACCATAACCGGAATTGAAACGCACGGTATTAATGCTTCACTTAAAACCATAGATCGGGCCAACGTTGTTTTTATGCTTATTGATGTTTTACGCGGGCCAACTTTTCAAGATCAGCGATTAGCCACACTTATTACAGAAAAAGGCAAGGGTCTTATTATTGTGGCTAATAAATGGGATCTAATAAAAGAAAAAGATTCTGGTTCAGTAAACTCAATGGAGCGAACTCTACGAAGTAACTTGCCGGGTTTAGATTGGGCGCCAGTAATTTTTATTTCCGCTAAAACAAAGTTGCGTGTCAAAAACTTAATTGAACTTGCTTTAAATATTGAACGCGAACGAGGAACGAGAATCGATGACCCTACACTTAACGACTTTTTATCTACTGTCATTAGACAGCATCGTCCAGCTCGTGGAGGCGGAGTAAGACATCCTTCAATTTTATCCTTCAAACAAGTTGATGTTTATCCTCCCCATTTTGAACTGATTGTACAGGGAGAGCTTCACCCCTCATATTTAAAATTTCTGGAAAACCAACTCCGAACAAAATTTGGCTTCACCGGAACATCGATTCGTATTTCGATGAAATTGGTTAGAAAAAAACCAAAAAAATAAACCTATGAAAAAACATCTTCTTGTCGGCCTTGGTAACCCTTCACCAAAATATGACGGCACAAGACACAATGTTGGGCGATTAATTTTAAGTTCTGAAAATTTTTGGAAAAATTTAAATCATACTAACGAAGTATCTTCTAGACAAAAAATTTCTATTCCCTCTTTATCTGAAGCAGAAATATATAAAACAAAAATTAATAGCCAAGAAATAATTTTTGCCCTTGATCTTGGTTGCTATATGAATCAATCAGGAACGGCCGTACAAGCCATTAGTTCCTATTTAAAAATTACTCCTGATAACATTATTCTTGTTCACGACGAAATAGATTTGCCATTAGGCACAGTTAGAACCAGTCAAAACTCTTCATCGGCCGGACATAACGGAGTGCAATCTGTTATTAATTCACTCGGCACAAAAAAATTTACCCGGATACGAATTGGCGTAGAAACCAGAGTAAATAAAAATAGACCGTCAGCTGAAACTTTTGTTTTACAAAAGTTCAGTAGTAATCAAATTCAAATAATCGAATCAAAAATTGTTGAAGCTACGGCCAAAAAAATTTTAGAACTTCTGGTTTAGTGTTTATTTAAAGCTTCTTTTGGAGACAAACTTGCCGCTCGATGGGCCGGCCATAACCCTGCCAATAAACCAATAAAAGTAGCCACCACGACCACTAAAATAATAAACCACTGCGGAGTAAGGAATAACAGTACCGGTTTCCCGCCGAAGCGACTAGCCAACCAAGCTATAGTATAATTACCAATCTGTCCGCCCAAAAGACCCATCAAAACACCAAACACACCGCCTAAGAATCCCATAACGACCGATTCCATCAAAAAAAGTCTTCGCACGTCTTTATCGGTTGCGCCCAAAGATTTAATAATGCCAATTTCTTCTATACGTTCAAGAAAACTAACAAGCATTGTATTTAACATTCCAACAGCCGCCACAACTAGAGCCGTAATACCTATAACCGCTAAAATCATAGTAATAATGTCCATAGCTTTAGTGGCTTGTTGAACTAAGTCAATTTTTGCCGATATAAAAAATCCCTGTTCAATTAATTGGTCACGCAATTTTTCTACCATGTCAATATTTTTTGCCTTCACCCATACACTACGATAAAATAATGGTTTTTCGGATAAATAATTTACCGGAATAATCGCAAACGGAGGCTGTAGTTCGTCGGTAATTACACCAGCCAAAGACAACTGCGTTGTTGGTTTAACTTCTTCAACCGTTAAGTCATCTCCTTGTCCTTGATAATAAACAGACACAGCAATTGGATTTGTTGTTTTTTTAAAATCGGTTTTTTCGTTTACGTTGTTTAAATTGGTTAGTTGTAAGGCGGAACGAGATAAAATAATTCGTGGGTCGTTGTCGCCAATTATTTCTCCAAAATCTATATTCTGCCCCGATAACCTAAAATAATTTGGATCTACTATTTTTGTTAAAATTAAGCCTGAACCATTTGAAGATTCAACGCTACCGCTAAACTCGGCTACCGGAGAAACTTCGGCGACTTCAGATAAGTTTTTAATTTTACTAATGTCTTCCGATGTTATAGTCAATTCCGATTCCGGTGGATAAAGTGCTTCCATACTTATTAAAGAATCTTCTGTTGTAACAAGCCGACCAATTAAAATATATTGCAAACCATAACCCATTGAAACTAAAACCAAAACGACGCCGATACCAAAAGACATACCCGTAATTGTCAAAATTGATCTTAAGGGTTTAGTTCGAAAAACCCTAAAAGATAATCTTAAAACGTCTATAAATCTAAGATGATGTGTTTGTTTTTTCATCTTTGTTCAGTATTGCTCGAAGGAACCACCGTATGATTAAAACCATTTTGGGAAGGCGGAACAATGGCTGACTTCATAACACTATTCCTATCTTCTGCCACAACTATTGCTTCTAATTTATCGGCCAACCAATGACTTTCTCTAAAAGATAAACTAAGTCCGGAGTTTTGGCGCGATGAATTACCGATTTGCTGAACTTGTTCTTTGGTAATAAGTCCTCGGAGTCTTTCGTCAATAACCTCATCGAGTCTGGCTTGCTGATAAAAAGAAATATGACCGGTATAATCAGATAATAGCCATCCTCTGATGTGTTCTACTTCGTAGGCGGATGAATGTTCGGGATGATGTTTCAACTCTTCTAATAAAGCTCTTACAGCACTACGTTCTTCCATAATACTGTCAATAATATGAGCAAATTTTTCGGCGCGCTGTTTCCATAAACCAACTCCGCCCTCGTTAAATGGTTTGTCCAACATCTGTCTAAACTTCTGAGAATTAATACGTCCTTCGGCTCTTTCTACTATAAAATGTTCAAGTCGATTCAGCTCTTCTTCCGAATATCCACGAATAAGCAAATTTACCAACGACCGCGCCGATCGCTCGGCCGGTGATAATTTTGTCGTTAAACCGGCGGCCACATGTTCGGCCACTGATTCCATTATATGCTCATCGTGACCGGATTCTATATTAACGATTTGCCCGTCTTTCATAAAGAAAATTCTGTCCGAGTCGCGCAAACTCCACGCCTCGTGCGTAACCATGATAATTGTTCGACCGTCTTTTTTATGAAGTTCGTTTAAAAAATTTAAAACATTTTCTGCGTTTTCCGAGTCTAGATTACCTAAAGGTTCGTCGGCCACAATAATCGGCGGATTGTTGGCTAGAGCGCGGGCAATACCCACCCGCTGTTGCTGTCCACCCGATAATTCATGAGGATAACGATTGGCGGTTTTTTCCATTCCTAACCTCACCAATAGTTTTCTTGCTTCCTCGTTTCTTTTACTCTTCGGCATACCGACAAAAGCCATAGGCAACGCCACATTATTTAAAACCGTCAAAGACGGAATTAAATTAAAAGCTTGGAAAATAATACCAACACCAACCTGACGATAAATCGCCAACTCTTCCTTGGAAAGTTTCATTATATCTTTATCGTTGATGTCTATTTCTCCCTCTTGCGGTAAGCCAACCCCCGCAATAATAAAAAGCAGGGTCGTTTTTCCGCATCCCGATGGACCAAAAAATGAAACGTACTCTCCCTGCTTAATTCCCAATTCAACTTTATTTAAAGCTTGGACTTCCGACGGTTCTCCGCGGTTATGCCACAAGCTAACATTTTTCATTTTTATTAACTCGTCCATAAAGGTTTAAATTTATCTTCTCAAAAATCCAAATGATTCTTCAAAGTTTTTAACGATAACATCAAGAATTGACTCTGTTTTTTGAGGAGTAACAATGGTTCTAGTTGGTGTAATCGAAACATTGTTATAGGCGTCAGCCGAAGTAACACGTAGGCGATAAAGAGCGCCGGGTTTTAATGAAGAGATAATAATAGAATGATTGGTAACCAACTCCTTACCGTTATCAACTTTATTTTTAAGGGCTTCACTGCTCAAACCGGCACCGTCGGCGTATTCAATTACTGTAGTTGATGGCTCATCTGTTTGCCAAGTAATAACTGTTTGGACACGGTCGGCTCGACCGGGCATTAAGGCGCTATTAATTTTCAAATTAGTAATAATCGGCGCATTTTTATCGTTGCCCGTTGCCACGACCAATGGTTTAGCGGCTTCAAGCTCGTTACCTTTAGAATTGACTCCGGAAACATTTATACCGTATGTTGTGTTGGCCTCAAGACCAGTAAGAAGAACGTCATGATAACGAATTTGTTCGTTGCTAATACTTTGCTTAACCGCACCCGTTGTATTGTTTCTGTATTCCACGACAGACGTCGCGCTGTCTCTCGTTGTCCAAACAACTCTAATCGTATCAAGCTCAACCGAAGCGATAGTTGGTTCTATTTTTAGGGCTTTGGTTGTAAATGTTATGTCTTGACTTTTACCGATAATACTTACAATACTTTGTGATTTGACCTGGATATGGTAAGTGGTGTCCGACAACAAATTTTGCAGAACAACCGTATGTGTTGTTGTTCTTTCTCCGGCGTCTCCTATTTCTGTTTGATATGACGACCCGCTTTCTGGTTGATATAAATCTTCTGAAGCTAACGCCACAACGGAAGACGCTTTTATGTTTGTATTCCAAGTTACGGTAGCGGAGTCCGTAGTAATATCAATAACTTTAACGTCGGTCACAAGAGGTGGCTTAATTGACGGCACAAGCGAAGAAATTAAATCCTCCAGATTATCTTGAAATTGTTCTATTGTTTTAACCGTCAATAATTCGCCTTGTTCGGCAATAAACTTAGTTATAAATTTTTGATCGTCATCTGAAGTTAGCACCCCATTAGCATCTAACGCTTCCGCTTTAAAATGATAATTTGTTCCTAGTTTTAGACCAACCAATTTAACGGAATGACTGGTGGCTAATTCCGACGAACCGGCGGTATATTCATATTTTTCACTTTCGCCATACTGAACAAAAGTTCGAGTTGGTACATCTGTTGTAATATTAACAATAGCCGTAAAAGCGTTTGCCTCTGTTAATTCAACAGATTTAATGACTGGCTGAGAATTTAAAGTATTAAATGTTTTGTCGCTCGTGTCGGTTGTAGTGTTTCCGGTTTTGTCTATGGCTTTAGCGCGGAAGTGATATGTTTGTCCGGGTTTTAATCCAAATAATACTAAACTGTGTGTTGTACCAAAATCGGGCGAGGCGATTGTGTAGCCATAAGTTTCTGCTTCACCAAACATAATAAAACCAATGGCTGATTCGTTGGTTGTAAATTTAACTGTCGCGCCAAACATGCCAATGTCGGACGTTTCAATATTAGTAATAGATGGCGCTGTACTGTCGGACGGAGCAATATAACAACCACCGCCACCACCGCCGGCAACAACCGGTGTTGCAGAATCTGTTGTTTCAAAAGTTTGCTCACTTGAAGTAGCGGTGTTGCCCTTAGCATCCGCAGAAATTATACGATAATAATAAATAGTGCTTTCAGTTAACCCAGTTATGGTCACGGCGTGAGAAATAGATAAGGTGTTGTCAAGCGCGGTAGTCGAGCCGTAAACTCCGGTGACGTCCCCATACTCAACCTGCGCATTAGCCAATTCGTCGGTATTCCAAGTAACAACAGCTATGCTAGAAGTCAAAACCGGCGTAGCAATATCCGATATAACCGGTGGTTGATTATCGTAAGTTGTAGTAAAAGTGTAATAAGCGTTAGAGTTTGTGTCGGTGGCTGTATTCTCGTTGCTGTCGGTCGATTTAACGTAGTAATAATAATCGGTTCTTTGTGTTAAGCCAGTTACTGTTACACGATGTTGATATAGACCGTTATTAACACTGCCGACCAAGGTAGAAACCCCCACTTCAGTGACACCTACTCCGGAATCAAGGGCTGAAGTAGTGGTGGCATAGTCAACATAAGAATTACTATCACTATCAGTATTCCAAATAATGACGGCTGTGGTCTCGGTTACTGATTCGGTGGTAACGTCAGAAATTATTGTCCCCGGAAGCGTGGTAAAACTATAACCGGCACCCAAATTGTTATCCGTGGCGCTATTGGTAAAAACATCAGCCGAGCGGACACGATAAAGATATGTTGTATTCGGAGTTAGTCCAGTTAGAGTAACAGTGTGCGAGGTGGACATAGATGCGACTGACGTGGTTGTACCAAAAGCTGTACTAGGAGAAATAGAATAATCAACGAAGGAATTAGATAATTCGTCGGCTGTAGTCCAGGTAATTTTCGCCCAAGTGGCTTGCACTGTAGCCGCCGTCACGAGCGTAATAGTTGGAGCCGTCACATCTGTTCCGCCTTGCCCATCGGGATCATCGCTTACGACCGAACTGTATCCAGAAATATCACCATTACTGTCGATGGTTTGAACTTTATAATAATAAATCGTACCGGTACTAACCGTTGAATCGGCATAATAGTTAACTGCAACATCGGTAATTGTTGTTAAAAGACTGTAACTAGCACCGTCGGTAGAACGATAAATTTTGTACGATCCAAAAGCCGCGTCATTGGCGGGCGTATAAACCGTCCAAGCAATAAACTCACGATATTCTTCGGTAGTCGCGTTAGATACATCTTTAATATCAATACTGTTTGAAGCGTTTGGAGCTTTAGCTGACGTAGCCGTAACGTTGCCATAACTATCGCGCACTTCAATATAAACAATTTCGTATGATGGCGCACCAGTAAACACCCACGACAACGAAGTGCTAACTGAGTTAGCGCCCACGGTCTGCCACTCACCACTTGTTACATTAAGACCGTCAGCAGAAAAGTCAGCATTATTTGATAATCGATACTGAAGATTGTTAGTGTCTGAAGCGGCGATGGTAACGGTTTCGGCTGTAGAATTTATCGTGAAGGTAGTAACCGTTGGATCTGTAGTATCAATAGAAATATTTGTATCCGTGGCTGTGGCAGTATTATTAGCCGCCTCGTTGTCGTTTATAGTTACGCGAACTTGAGCAGTCGTAGTATCTGTACCGCTAATTTGCGACACGACATCCCAATAAGCCGTATAGGTTGTATAGGTAACTTCTTCCACGGTTTTATTGGTTGTTGCGCCTGAATTTAAATATCCAGAAGTTATACTTGTCCAACCGGCACCGGTATTATATTCAAAGGTTGGGGTAACAACATTCGGGCTTGTTGTACCGGTGGTTGTATCGGTATCTCGAATTTTATATTGAATTTGCATTTTGCCCCAGTTGGCGTCGCCAGAATCAGTAATTTGAGACACCGACAAACCATTAACATCAAAAGTAGTGTCAAATTGTGGCGGGGCATTAACCACATAAGTAATTACAACCTGACTTAATGTCGGAGTACTTACCCCATCAGAAGTAGCCAAAGTAACTTTATATTGTACCCATCTGTCGTCTAAACCATCCTTCATTCCCGCCGGAATAGCGGAAGAAGTACAAGTTACTGTTCCTGTCAATTTTGTACAATTAGAGGTGGCATTGGTAAAATCTGTCCAACTACCGGTTAATTCGCCAGAAGTGGATGCCGTGCGCAACGATACAGTAACAGTTGTATTTGCGGGTAAAGATGTATCTTCTGTCCACGATAAGCCACCAATAACATTAACCGCATCTCCCGAATCATATGCAGAAGAAGTTAACGTAGCGGAGGAAGTATAAGCGCTATATCCAATTGTTACGTCATTTAACGATGGTGTAATTGTACTGTCAGCTGTCGAAAGGACTGCCTGATATTGAATATACCTCTGACCATCAGTAACACACCCTCCGGTTGAAAGCGCGTTACCACTGGTAATATTTGTGCATACGGCATCCCAATTCGGCGCGTCCGCAAAATTACCATCGGCATCACTACGCGCTTTGAGAGTTACGGTTTGCCCCCCAGACGCAGTCCACGACAAATTTCCCCATGTTACTCCGGAACTTAAATCAATTGGACCAGAAACAAATGTTCCGGGTGTATTGTAGGTAGTAGCTTGATAAACGTATTTTAAATCAACATTGGTAACATCATAATAGGAAATTCGTGGTAAGTTATCTGATCCAAACGCCAAAGAGGTAAATTGCCCAACCACTCCACCTGAATCCAAAGCCGACAAACTGCTTGTCGAACAGGCGTCATTAGTACATTCCGCATATTTTAGATCACCATTTGTACCGTCATAATAACTAATCCTTGCAAAACCATCAGACGCAATTTTAAGAGAAGTATATTCTCCGGCAACTCCACCCGCATCAATAGTTGTCGTATTTAATGTAGAACAAGCGGCGTTCGTGCATTGAATAAACTTAAGATCGTTTCCGCCATAATAACTTATCCTAGCAAATCCATCGGTCCCTATTCCTATAGAATTCCATTTACCCATGGTTCCCGAAGTTTGATCAATTGCCGTAAGGGTTGGGGCAGAACAAGCGTCATCGTTACATTGTGCAAATTTCAAATCACCATTAGTGCTATCAAAATAACTAATTCTGGCAAAACCATCTAAACCAATTGCAATAGAAGTATACTGACCAACTATTCCGGTTGAATCCAGGGTCGCGATATTTTTCCCCGAACAAGAAGCCGTTGTACATTGAACATATTTAAGATTGGCGTTTGTGTTGTCAAAATAACTTATCCTTGGATAGCCATCTAAACCCATAACGACCGAGGTGTACAGACCAACCTGAGCGCCAGTACTATCTACCGTTGTGGTAGTTTTGCTTGAACAAGACGCATTTGTGCATTGGATAAACTTGAGATATGAACCGTTATAATAACTAATACCAGCATAGTTATTTGAATAAAGCACAATTGAGGTATTACTAGGGTTCACAACCGTCGAATCGATAATGGTTGTATTGTTGCTTGAGCACGACAAATTAGTACACTGGATAAATTTTATATCAGAGTTAGTACTGTCAATGTAACTTATTCGGGCAAAGCCGTCAGTTCCAATAACGATTGATGAACCGGTACCCACGCTACCGGTTGAGTCGACGGTAACAGGAGTTTGCCACGCCACAACTCCAGTCGTTGTGAGTTGCACACTCGCGTTTGATCCTGTTCCTGAAACTTGCGTTGAAGAATGCGAGTATCCGGCTAAATTAAAACCAGTATTTGTCGCGCCTTCATTTGTTTGCACCACTGTAGACGACGTTGTACCTAATTGTAAATCCGCACCGGCATTAACAACCGAAAGCGCAGAATCTTTAGCGCTATATTCTGTCCAGCCAGACTGATTAGAAGCATGAACAGCACTATTAGCTGTTGCGCCACCCGCCCAACTTGTTTGGGTAAAAGTATAAGTGGCGGCCGAAGCTGGCCCATAAGGCAAAACAGTATACAAAAGAATGCCCCCAATTGTAACTGAGGCCAAAAACCCTTTAGTAAAATCTTTATTTATCGTGAAATGCTTAAATCGAAAAACAAAATTAGCTAATTTTTGGAAACAAAAATAAAAATTACCACGCTTAGGTACTATTTTTTTGCGAAGTTTAGATTTTTGTTTGTAAATTTTTTTTACTCTTGAAGTAACCATTAAAAATGTCATTATTTATTCAAATATGTGCCTTTATTATAATATATTTACACACATAAACGCAAACAATCACGTCCGCCTAGGCGGACGTGATTGTTATTCAAAATATTTACTCTAAACAAGTTAGTTTTGGTGCTGTAATTATACACTTTGCGCGAACTTTCTTTGAACGGAACTAAGGAAGCCGCCCCGCCGCCGCGAGCTGACGCTCGCCACCCCACAAAAAAGTTTTCTTCGCTTTTCCTGATTTGCGCGCGCCGGATTTCTTCTAAAAGGAAAAGAAAACTTTTTTGTGGTGTTCTGCTCTCAACGAGCAGGGCGGCGGGGCTGGCCTCTGTTTGATTTCGCTCGGGTGCGGCGGAATTCCCCCCACACCCCCCTTCCGCCGCACCCTCGCTTGGCCGGACGGAATTTTTGGCGGACTTATTT
>Ga0172368_10000385_pt1 | contig 63357 bp, 79 predicted proteins | sample Lak11m_FD_114540 | JGI IMG/M metagenome (GOLD analysis project Ga0172368, IMG submission 114540) | Freshwater microbial communities from Kabuno Bay, South-Kivu, Congo - kab_022012_11m | ecosystem: Environmental > Aquatic > Freshwater > Lake | place: Democratic Republic of the Congo: South-Kivu... | reverse complement strand
TTGCGATTTATTTTCTCCCAGATCTCAAGCCCCTCCAGGTCTTTTTCTTTTATCAATCCTGAAGTCAGGCCGTCATCCAGGTCATGGTTATCATAAGCAATCTCATCGGCAGCATCTACCAGCTGGGTCTCTAAGGAAGGCATCCTTTCAGGGAAAAACTCTTTAATCTTGACCGCGATATCAAAAACCGAGGAATGTTTGACTATCCCCTCCCTTACCTCCCAGCTTAAATTTAAACCTAAAAATTCCGGATAACGCTCCTCAAGATAATCTACCACCCTTAAACCATGCAGGTTATGGTTAAACCCCCCGCATTTAGCCATCAACTCATTAAGTATCTCTTCCCCGGAATGGCCAAAGGGTGTATGCCCGAGGTCATGGGCTAATGCAATCGCCTCGGTTAAATCTGTATTCAAGCGCAACGCCCAGGCAACGGTACGGGCAATTTGCGCAACCTCAATACTGTGGGTCAGCCGAGTACGGTAATAATCCCCTTCGTGGTTGACAAAAACCTGGGTTTTATACTCTAACCTCCTAAAGGCGGCAGAATGTATAATCCGGTCGCGGTCGCGTTGATAACATGAACGGTAAGCATGCTCCTCTTCTTTATGCGCGCGGCCAAGCGAATGAGAGCTCTTAACCGCGTAAGGAGCGAGAAATTTATCTTCAAATTCCTTAATTTTATTTATCGGCATTTTTCAAACACCTGGTTAACTCAGCTAAAGATTGAGAAATAATCTTAGTATTAGAAATAACCGGCATAAAATTAGTATCGCCTGTCCAGCGCGGAACAATATGCATATGCAGGTGTCCGGCAATACCGGCCCCGGCTGTACGCGTAAGGTTAAGGCCTATATTATAACCTTGCGGCTTCAGGGTTTTCTGCAACAGGGACTTTGCCCTGTTCAGTGATTTAAATAAATCCAGGATCTCCTCCTGGCGCAACTGGGAGATATCGCGAATATGCCTCAGGGGAGAAACCAAAAGATGCCCGTTATTATAAGGATAGATATTCAACATAACAATGGTGTGCTTGCTCTTAAAGATCACATAATCACCAAAAGCCAAACTACGGTTCGCTAACCGTTTCGCCCGGCAGAAAATACAGCCTCTGCCTTTGTTTTGGCTTTGGCTACCGGAAGCCAAACCATGGCCTTGCGGCCTATTTCCGCTTACGTAATTTATCCTCCAGGGGGCCCAAAGTTTATCCATTTTAAATCTTAATTATCCTGGCGTTAATCCCTTCGTTTATTTCGATTATCCCGTAAGAGTTATACTCCGCCGAAAGATCCGTCGCGCTGCCCGGATTAAAAAACAATACACCGCCTATAAATTCATTCATCGGCTTATGCGAATGCCCAAAAATAATGATATTGGGGCTGTCTTCTTTAAAAGTGTCTTTAAGCGTTTCAACCAGATTCAGAGCGGGGCCGCGGCCGTGCATAAGCCCAATCCTGTAGCCTGAAACTTCAATAAGCTCTTTTAGCGGATATTTCTTTTTCACCGCATCCTGGTCCATGTTCCCGGCTACAGCAACTATCTTGGGGCAGGCGGATTTTAATTCATCGATCACACGCAAGTCCACCATATCACCGGCATGTATGACCATATCCATCTGCTTAAAAACATCAAGTATGATCCCCGGGATATGTTCATATTTATTGGCGATATGCGTATCAGAAATTACCCCTATTTTCAAGCGATCACCCGCGGTTTCGAAAACAAATCCAAAATCTGGTTTAAGTTGTTTAGATCCCAGGTCCAGACCTTTTCTTCCAGCGCCCTGAGCCTGGTGTTGGGTTCGACTTCCTTTAAAGTAACGATGATTTTGCGTTGAGATTTATGGTGATACTTTTTACATTCTTTGGAAAATTCAGTAATATCCTGCTCCGTAAGGGCATCAGACTTAATCGCCATGATCCACAATGAATCGCTGGAGCGGCCCAATAAACCGTCTTTTAGGAAACGCAGGTTAAATGCCAGCGGTTTTACCTCGCGAAAATGATTAAGCCTGATTTTTTTCCGTTCGATCTGCATAAGGTCATCTTCAAATAGCTGCAATAGCTCAAATACGCGGTTAGAGAGCGGTTTTTGTGACTGTTTTAAGAATTCCTGGATAAGACCTTCTATGTTGTCCCGGAACTTTTCCTTTTGATTCTTGGCATCATAAGATAAAGAGCGCATCTTTTCCTGGTAAACAAAGCGCATCCAATAAGCGAATAAGCGGTCGCTTACTTTAATAAAGTCTCCACTCCGCGTAATAGCGTCTAACTCAAGGAGATAGTTAATCCTGGCGGCGAGTTCTTTCTTTTGTTTATGTAAAATATGGGCAATATCTTTAATGCGGTTGCGGCCGCTGGCGACTAAATACAATATAGAGATATAATCATTACTGGAGGAAGAATCCAGAAAACGCTTGATATAATTAGAAAACCTCTGGTTAAGAATACCTGATGTGTTAAACAGCAGATCCTCAAGGGAATCCGCCAAATTAATATGCAGCTCACCGGTCCTGCCGGACAAGGCATCTGATATAAGTTCCAGATAAAGCGGATAGCCGCCGGTAAAGTTAATTATAAAATCTTTTAACCCGGGATTGGCTTTTAAACCCGGCAGGCGCTGGTCAAGATAACGTCCGCTGGTATGAATATCAAAAGGCTCCACATTAATTACCTCAAAATTTCCGAACAGCAAAGAAAGCTGCTTGGAAAGGATAACCCTGGTTTTAAACATCATTGAGCTGGTTATGGCATACAGGGTATTTTTCTGCAGGATCAGCAGCTTGCTCCACTCCCGGTATAAATTATTAATGCCGACATTCTCCAGGTTGTGAAATTCATCCAGGAAAAGAACGGTAAACTTGCCGGTTTCCTGGTGGATTAATTCCGGAAGGCTGAAAAGCTCGGTAACAAGATTTATTTTTTTTCTCCGGGAAAGCTCATTGAGTATGAAGTTTATCTTAAGCGTTGTATTGGGTAAATAACTGGCGGATTTGCTAACCAGAAAATCCAGGTCCTCCCTTAATGTCAATCCGCTGTTTAAGAGAAAATTATACAGAAGAGCCCCGATAAACCTCTTGGCAAATTCCTGGAAAGGCTCAACCCTTACCTCAAGGAACACCGTAATTATCCGCGGGTCATAGAATTTATCCAGGAATTTATAAACAATACTGGTTTTGCCGACATTCTCCTCGCCAATGATAGCGATATTCTGACGATACCCTTCCTTCAGGCTGCTGATACGCTTTTGCAATATCTCTAAATAATTCTTTCGGTCAAAAAATTTATCTTTTATCATGGCAAATAAAAAAGCGGGTTCTGGGGCATGGCGCCTTTACGGATCTCAAAATGCAAATAATTATTCTTGCCACCGGCGGTTGATCTGATGCGCCCGATCAATGCGCCCCTTTGCACATTTTCTCCCGGACGCACAAAAAATTCTGTTACCCGGGAATAAACACTGTGCAGGCCGTTTCCATGGTCAAGAATTAATGTCCTGTCGAAATTACCTAAATCGACGGTGTAAAAAACTACCTTTCCGCTGCGCGAAGCCAGGACATCTGCATCCGCGGATACCTGGATATTAATACCCTTATTGATTAAATTTTGATAGTTAGCGCCAAAGCCGGCAACTATCTTTCCCTTTAGCGGCCAGATAAAATCGTCTCCGCTGGCAAACACCTGTTCCCTCTGGGGCCTCAGGCGGTTAGGAATTAATAAAACCTGGCCGATTTCAATAGTCGCGTTCTCTGAAATATTATTTGCCCGCAAAATCTCATCAATATCTACATTATACATCCGGGAAATCCTCCAGAGTGTCTGTTTTGGCTCTACGCGGTGATGTAAGCCGGAAATAGCTTGCGGAGAAACAGGCGGCCTTGGGCCCGTATAAAGCGGGCTGCTTGCGCAACCGGAAATAATTAAAACCGTTAGAATAAAGATCGCTCTCTTAATCATCCCTGTATTCTATATTCTACCTGCTAATTTTATAAGCGGGTGAGCGGAATCGGACCGCCATATGCAGCTTGGGAAGCTGCCATTCTACCACTGAATTACACCCGCACTACCAAGTGCGTACCCGCGCAACTCCGATCAGCGCGGGGTACCGCGATACCTTATAATGCGTACCCGCGCAAACTACTATTTATTCATACAATCTTCCATGAGTTTAATCGAGCAATATTTCCCGCACATCGTGCATACATCAGAAAGGCTGGGCCTGCTGGATAATCGGTATTCTTTTGCCTTATCAGGATCAATGGAGAGCTGAATTTGTTTTTTCCAGTCCCTTGCCTTCCGGGCCACCGAGATATCCCTGTCCCAGCCTATAGCCAGCTTTTTACGTTTAACCAAGTCTCCAGCATGAGCGGCTATACGCGAAGCGATTACCCCTTCCCGCACATCTTTAACCGTAGGGTGGCGCAAATGTTCAGCAGGGGTTACATAACAAAGAAAATCCGCGCCAAAGCTGGCGGCTAAGGAACCGCCAATCGCGGAAGTAATATGATCATACCCTGGGGCAACATCAGTTACCAGCGGACCCAATACATAAAAAGGTGCCCCATCGCAATATTTCTTCTCCAAAAGAATATTCTTCTTAATCTGGTCCAATGGGACATGGCCCGGCCCTTCGATCATAACCTGCACCCCCCTTGCCCTGGCGCGCCTTGCTAATGCGCCAAGAATTTTTAACTCGGTAATCTGCGCTTTATCTGTCGCATCAAGAATTGACCCCGGCCTTAATCCATCCCCTAAGCTTAAAGTTACGTCATATTTATTGGCGATATCCAGTATCTGCTCAAAATAAACATAAAAAGGATTTTCTTTATTGTGATACTTCATCCAGTTAGCGATAATTGCCCCGCCGCGCGAGACAAGCCCCATCAGCCTTTTTTGTTTCTCCAAAGCGTTCAGGCTCCTGCGCGTTACTCCGCAGTGTATAGTAAAAAAATCCACCCCCTGCTTGGCCTGCTCATTTAAAACGTTCAGGATATCAATAGCCTTGAATTTAATAAAATTATTATTTTTTTCCTGCGCCCGGACCGCTACTTCATATACCGGAACGGTGCCTACGGGAACGCTTGAGTATTTCAAGACCTCCTGCCTCACTTTGCTCAAGTTACCCCCTACGCTTAAATCCATAAGCGCGTCTGCCCCATGCCTAATGGCGGTTTTAAGCTTTTCTATTTCATCGCTAATCCGCGATTCATCCGTAGAGGTACCTATATTAGCATTAATTTTTGTGGATAACGTACTGCCTATTGCGCAGGGTTTCTTAATTTTATGATTTTTATTTAAGGGGATAACCGCCATACCGCGTTTGATAAGGCGCATCAGCTGAACAGGCTTGATACCTTCCAGGCGCGCTACTTTACGCATGAGCTCGCTTACAATATTTTTCTTCGCGTATTCCAGTTGAGTCATTTTACTTTGAAGTTTTTCTTTTAAGTTTCTTGAGCAATTGCCTTGCCGCATACTTAGGATTGCCGGCTTTTAAGATTGCCCGGCATACCGCGATACGCCTGGCTCCGGCAGCGCTAATTTCTTTTACATTTCCTTCATGAATATCGCCGATAGCGAAATAAGGTATCCTTATCTTATCCTTTAACTGCCGTAAAACTCTTAAGCCAATCGCCTTATATTCCGGCTTAGTGGCAGATGGATAGACCGGCCCAATACCGATATAATCCGCCCCTTCTTTTTGCGCCTTCAAAGCCTGGCGCAAATTATGGCAGGATATTCCGATAATTTTATCTTTACCCAATAACCGCCTGGCTTGCTTTAGCGGAATATCTTTTTGCCCCAGGTGCACCCCATCTGAACCGGAAAGAACGGCTATATCAATATAATCATTAACAATAAAAAGCGTATTACTTTTACTGAAAAACCTGGCCAACTTAACTGCCGTGCCTAATAGGTGCGATTTATCAGAAACTTTATCCCGCAGTTGGATCATCCCAACTACATCAGAAGAAAATTTAAACCGCAGCGGCCTATCCAGAATCAGGTAAAGAAGAGACCTTTTTAAAAGAATCTTTCTCGATTTCATAAACTTTATACCTAAGCCGCTTAAATGATAAGGCTGATTTTTCGTCTATTAATTTACTGAATTCCTCAAGCACGCGCAGGGATTCTTTTGCCCTTTGGATATTTGCCCAGAAAATATCCCGGCAATTGGAACGTTTTAACTCTCCGCGGGAATTTAATCTTCCGACATCGCCAGCGCTGTTACGTTCTTTAAGCAGTACCGATGCCGGATAGGATTGCTTAATTATGCCGTCAATCTCATGCCTGATACTTTTAAAACCCGCTGTAAACTTATGGTTGTCCAGAATGAACCGCGCTATCTCCTCGCAAACACGCAAGCCCTCCTTAACCCGGTTAAGGTTGGCATCAATTATACGATTGACCTTGGCCGCCGCAGGCGGACAAGCGCTATTTTTTCGCGAAATCCCTGACGATCTTTTCAATGATTGCACTGGTTGACCGGCCTTTAACTAAGCTTATGGTGAGCACCTTACCGCCATAACTTTCCACAAAAGAAGCGCCAATAATACTTTTTTTATCCCAATCCGACCCCTTAACCAGTATATCCGGCTTAATCGCCTCAATTACTTTAAGCGGGTTATCTTCTTTAAACAAAACCGCAAAATCCACACACCCCAGGGCGGCGACTACCTTTAAACGGTCAGCCTCTCCAACAACCGGCCGGTTCTTAGCTTTAATTTTCTTAACAGAAGAATCGCTGTTAACCGCTACAACCAGGTAATCCCCTTTAGCCTTGGCATCCTGCAAATATTTAGTGTGGCCGTAATGCAGGATATCAAAACAGCCATTGGTAAAAACTATGCGCTTGCCATCCTGTTTAAGGCGGCTGACTTTACGCTTGAGTCCGGAAAGCGAAGTTATTTTTGCTCCTGGCAAAGTTCGTGTTCGATCATTTCGCATATTATATGGGCAATAGTGATGTGCGCTTCCTGAATTCTGGCGGTTATTTTAGAAGGGACTAACAGAGATACGTCCGCCAATTTCACTATCTCCCCTCCATCTCCCCCGCTTAAGGCAACGGTTTTAATCCCCATCTTCTTGGCTTGTTTAATCCCTAAAGCCACATTCTTTGCCTTGCCGCTGGTGGATATTCCCAGGACTACATCATTCTTTTTTCCCAAAGCTTCCACCTGGCGGGAAAAAACTACATCATAACCATAATCATTAGCCAAAGAGGTTAATATTGAGGTGTTGGTAGTCAGGGCTATTCCGGCTAATGCCGAACGGTCCCTTTTAAAACGGCCGACAAGCTCGGCGGCGATATGCTGGCTGTCACTGGCTGAACCGCCATTGCCAAAAACAATCACCTTGCCATCCTTCTTAAGGCAATCAATCATAAGATGTGCAATCTCGAAAATTGATTCAACCTGGTTGCGCAGGATCTCTTCTTTAACCTGAATACTTTCTAAAAGTATATCTTTTATTCTCTCGCGCATTTTTCCTCCACGTGGAGGACACCGACGCAATACCGATTAGCGTCGGGTGTCAGCCACTTATCCAAAAAATACTTTAGCAATATCATACAGCTCCATATCAACCGTTTTTAAATCCTTCACTGCTTCTTCCAGCGGTACATCAATAATCTTGATGCCGGCTAAAGCTACCATCCTGCCGAATTTCTTATTCTTAATCAGTTCTACCGCCTTTACCCCAAAGCGCGTACCCAATACGCGGTCAAACGCGGTAGGTGAACCGCCTCTTTGTATGTGCCCTAGGACACTGACCCTGGTTTCAAAACCGGTCATTTTTTCTATCTGATCCGCCAAATTCTCTCCGATACCGCCCAGGCGTACATGGCCAAATGAATCAAGCTTTTGCTCCTGAGTAACCATGGTTCCGTCTTTAAACTGTGCTCCTTCGGCAACTACAACAATACTAAAGGTCTTGCCTCGATTATGCCTTTTCTTAATAATTTCACACACCTCTTTTAAATCGATTGGGATCTCCGGGATTAAAATCACATCCGCCCCTCCGGCAAGGCCGGCCTCAATGGCAATCCATCCCGCGTGCCTGCCCATAACCTCAGCCACGATAATACGATGATGGCTTTCAGCTGTAGTATGCAGCCGGTCAATACACTCCATGGCCACATTCAAAGCCGTGTCAAAGCCAAAGGTATAATCAGTAGCCGATAAATCATTATCAATTGTTTTAGGTACTCCGACAATAGACAGCCCCTCTTTAACCAGTTTAGAAGCAACGCCCAGGGTATCTTCTCCACCCACAGCAACCAAAGCATCAAGGCCTATCTTCTTAAAACTCTCCTTGACCTTTTCCAGATCCCCTTGTTTTTTATACGGATTAGTACGGCTGGTTCCCAGTATGGTCCCTCCTTTAGGCAGGATACCTGAAACTGTATTTATATTCAAAGGCATGGTGTCATTTTCAATTAATCCCTTCCAGCCATTTTTAATGCCTACTATCTCATAACCTTCGAGTAAAGCCTTGCGTACCACCGCGCGGATCACCGGATTTAATCCCGGACAATCTCCACCACCTGTCAAAATACCAATCCTTGCCATCTCCTTACTCCTCCTTTAAATGAGCAGACGACTTATGGAGCGAAAGCGACATAAGTCGTAGGCCGTCTGCGAATTTGAGCACCTTATGCTCTTGTTTAGCGAAATCCCGAGCTTGCGAAGAAAATTCCGCAGGATGCGAAATTTTCAAGCGATTAAGCGAGGGAACACTTAGACTCTTCCATACCCGCTGAACGGTATTGCTGACGGGTCTTCTTTATCAAAATCTCTTTTCCTGCGGTTATCCTTTTCATCATGAGAAATTTTAGCCACATGTATCCTGATAATAACCTGCTCTTCAAGGCCTAGGATCTCCTGAATCTTGGATTTAGTAATATCCTGCAGCCTCGAGGTAAGTTCAGGAATATTCGCCTCGGAGCGCAGGATTATGCGCATATCCACAATAATGCCTTTTTTATTTGCCACAACATTGGGCCTGAGCTCTTTTACCTCAGGAATCACTCCTGCCAGCCTGCGGATTAAATCCTCTACGGCGGAAAGCGAGATGGTTACCTGGCCGCTGGAGGTAGTAAAAGCTATGGTCTTTTCCCTTTGGAACCTGCCTAAGATAATCTGGGCAAAAGAAAAACTGATAAGAATCAAAAGCAACCCGGAAAAACCGATAATCACCCGTGAATTCGAACTGGTCTGAGAGTAGATGAGCAAATTATTAATATCCTGGGGTAACAGTAAATTTAATGAAAAGGCAATAAAGACCAAACCGATCATAATAATAATCACGGCGTAAAACATAATCCCCAAAACAGTAAAGAATTTCATTCTCTACCCCCTTTCTATGCCCTGCACATTTACATTAATATCTTTTACAAAAAGATTACTCATCTTCTCTAATGCCTGACGAACATTCTCCTGGACTCTGGCGGCGGTATCCGGAATATTATAGCCATACTTAATAACCAGGGGGATATCCACCCTTACTTCTTCATTCTTAGATATATCTACTTTTATGGCAAGAAAAGACTTTTGGCCCACCAGTTCAAGCAGGCTGCCCTTTAAACCCGCGCCTACCTTTTTAACCCCTTCAATCTCCAAAGCAGCGATAGAAGATATGGAAGAAACTACGTTCTTATGAATCCTTACTGCCCCAAGCTCGTTCCTTGAATCATCGCGGTTCATTTATTCTCCTTTGGCCTCACTTATCAAGAAATCCTGCACAAAATGCGTGGAGATATCCCCTTTTTTAAACAATGGATTATCCATTAACCTGAGATGAAAAGGAATAGTAGTCTTAATCGGGGCGATATGAAATTCACTTAATGCCCTGCGCATAGTCCTGATCGCCTCATAACGGTTGTTTCCGTAAACAATAAGTTTGGCTACTAGTGAATCATAATAAGAAGGTACTTCGTAGCCGGCGTAAATATGCGTATCCACACGCACATTAGGGCCTCCGGGAAGAATCAGGGCCTCAATTTTACCCGGAGAAGGCATAAAATTATTATCCGGATCCTCTGCGTTAATACGGCACTCAATTGCCGCGCCCTTAAGCTGCACATTCTCCTGCTGGATCTTCAGCTTTTCCCCGCTGGCCACACGGATCTGCTCCTTTATCAGGTCAATTCCGGTGACCATTTCAGTAACCGGATGCTCCACCTGAATGCGCGTATTCATCTCCATAAAATAGAAATTATTGGTCTTGGCGTCTAACAAAAACTCAATCGTGCCGCAACTGACATAACCAATAGACTTAATCCCCTTTAAAACCATCTCTCCCAGTTTACGGCGCATTTTACTATCCACTGCCGGAGAAGGGGATTCCTCAAGCAGCTTCTGGTGCCTTCTCTGGATACTACAATCTCTCTCTCCCAGCTGTAAGATATGCCCCTGGCGGTCAGCGATAATCTGCACTTCAATATGGCGCGGCTTCTCAATGTATTTCTCAATGTAAACGCTGGGGTTGCCGAAATTGACCTCCGCTTCACTCTGAGCGGTTAAAAGGCTGGAAACTAAGGTCAAATCATTGTGGCAAATACGCATCCCTTTGCCTCCGCCGCCGGCAGCCGCTTTAATTATAATAGGATAACCGATCTCCTTGGCAGTTTTAAGCGCCTCTTCCTTATTTTTGATCACCGCCCGGCTTCCCGGTACAATTGGCAGGCCGGCTTTTTGCATAGTCGTACGCGCGGCCATCTTATCACCCATGAGGCGGATATTTTCCGGGGTCGGGCCGATAAAGGCAATTTTACAAGACTCGCATATCTCGGCGAAATGCGCGTTTTCAGCCAGGAAACCATAACCCGGATGTATAGCCTCTACATCGGTAATTTCGGCTGCGCTGATAATCGCGGGAATATTTAAATAACTATTGCTGGAGGATGCCTGGCCAATGCAGATTGCTTCGTCAGCAAAACGCACATGCAGGCTGTTGCGGTCGGCCTGAGAATAGACGGCTACGGTACGGATACCCATCTCATGACAGGCGCGGATTATTCTTAAGGCGATTTCGCCTCGGTTGGCAATGAGAATTTTAGAGAACATTTTTAGAGTGGATCAATAAGGAATAAAGACTGGCCAAACTCAACCGGCTCAGCGTTATCTACCAATATTTCAAGGATCTTGCCTTTAATCTCTGACTTTATCTCATTCATTAACTTCATTGCTTCTATAATACAAATTACCTGCCCCGGCTCGATAACCTGCCCAACCTCGACATAAGCGGGAGATTCTGGGCTGGGGGCGCGATAAAAAGTCCCTACCATAGGAGCCTTGATTTCTACCGTTTTGATTACGCTCTTCTCTTCGGCCGCCGGAACCCCTTGAGTTTTATCCTGGGGCATAGGGATATTCTGCCCCTGAAAGACTACCGGCCCGTTAAAACCTTCAATACCGTTGGCTGTTTTCTTGAGCCGGATACGCATATCATCTTTTTCTACCTCCAGCTCAACAAGGCCATTTTCATTCATCAGATTAATCATTTCTTTGATTTCCTTGATGTTCATTTAATTAATCCTTTCAGCATAGGTCCCGCCGGTACGCGTATCTACCTTAATCTTATCTCCCACGTTAATAAATAAAGGAACTTGTATGATTGCTCCGGTATCTACCTTAGCCGGTTTATTCCCGCTCTTTGATGAATCACCTTTGAAACCCGGCTCAGTTTCTACTATATTAAATTCAATAAAATTAGGCAGAGTGACGGATAAAGCAACGCCCTTAAAGAAATACCCCATGATCTCCAGGTTATCTTTTAATAACTTCGCCTTATCCCCGATAATATCTTCGGATATGGCAATCTCCTCAAAATTATCCTGGTCCATAAAATGAAACATCCCGCTGCTTGAATACTGATATTGCAGCTTGCGTTCCTCAACATAAGCCTGCTCTATCTTTTCTTCTCCGCGGAAGGTCTTCTCCTGGATATTATTATTTCTCATATCGCGTAAGCGTGCCCGCACAAAAGCAGCGCCTTTGCCGGGTTTTACATGCTGGGCGTCAACACAGACATAAACAATATCATCCACTAAAACAGTTACCCCTGATTTGATTTCATTAATTGATAGCGCCACTTAAGACCTCGCATCCTTTCCTGGTTACTAAAACCATATCCTCTATTCTTATGCCGAATTTACCGGGCAGGTATATCCCCGGCTCTATTGTAAAAACCATCCCTGGCCTGACTGCGCTGGCTTCATTTCCTGAAATACGCGGGTCTTCATGCACTTCCAGGCCAAGGCCGTGGCCAAGGTTATGGGTAAAATAGCCGGCATACCCTTTTGAGGCTATATATTCCCGCGCAACTTTATCAATTGCAGCCATTTCTGCTCCAGGCCTAATCCTTTTTATCGCTAACTCCTGAGCCTTAAGCACAATATCATAAACCTTGCGAGCAAGAACTGTTATTTTACCCAAAAACAAAACCCTTGTCAAGTCGGATTTATATCCCTGGTAGTCAACCCCCATATCAATAAGCACAGGTTCATTATCCCTTAACCTTCTCGGCCCGCTAAGGTGGTGCGGCTGGCTGGAGTTAGGCCCAGAAGCTATGATGATATCAAAAGCAGAGGTATTACAACCATGGTATCTTATAAAACGCTCAAACTCCGCGGCTACCTCTATCTCCCTTACCCCGCAAACAATAAACTTCCTGATATGTTCCAGGGCTAAAGCAGTAATCCGGGCTGCCTGCCTGATCTTCTCAACCTCCCCGGCTTGCTTAATCTGCCTATTATCTTCAATTATGCTGTGCGTAGGAATAAGCTGAAGCCGGCCGCTCCCAAACTCCCTGATTTTATTAAACTCCGCGAAGGCAAGATTCCTTTCTTCAAACCCCAGCCTTTTTAAGCCCAACCTCAGGGAGGCCTCAGTGATATGTTTGAATACCGAGCCATTACACTCTTTAAGCTTAATCTCTTTCTTTAAGAAAGTTTTGGCTTCTTCGGTATAGCGGGAATCAGTAAAATAGATATTCTCTTTTTCAGAAATTAAAAGATAGGAATCGCGGCTTAAAAATTCGGTCAGATAGGAGATATTGGCCGGCAAAGAAACAAGCAGCCCATCCAGCCCTCTCTGTTTCAATTGGGAATATACCTTCTTTAAACGGGAACTCATTTTGCCTCGATAAGATCAAGGAGGGCAGCCAAACCCAGGCTATAACTCTTTGCCCCAAAGCCCATAATCGTACCTTTGGCTACAGGACTGATCAGCGACTTATGCCTGAACTCCTCGCGGGAATAAATATTGGAAAGGTGCACCTCAACCACGATTAATCCGCATGCGGCTATGGCATCCCGCACAGCCACGCTTGTATGAGTATAAGCCGCCGGGTTAATCAAAATCCCCTGAAATTTATTTTTCCGGGCGTTGCCGATTAAATCCACAATCCGGCCTTCATGATTAGACTGCCTGATTACCAGGATAGCCTTATCCTTTTTTGCCTGGGTTTTAAGCATCTGGTTAATTTTGGCTAAAGTCACACGGCCGTAGACAGCCGGCTCCCTTGTCCCCAAAAGGTTTAAATTAGGCCCATGGATAACCAATATCTTTCTCATTCCTGCTCCGCCTCATCAATCAACATTATCGGGATACCTTCACGTATGGGGTATCTTTTACCGCACTTTTTACAAACAATCTTATTATCTTTTAACTCCACATCAGCTTTGCAGGCGGGACAAACCAAAATATCCACTAATTCTTTATCGATCATTTTGCCTCTCCTATTTCCGGGGCAAGATAAGCCAGCCTTAATTCATAAAGCAGGTTTTCCAGGAGTTTGGTTTCCTCATCAGAGAGGTTGCCTTTAGTTTTCTCCTGAAGCATGCCCAATGTATCGATAATAAATTTTGCCTGAGCAGGTTCTTTCTGGATTTTTTGTGTCTCCGGATTAGCCATATGCCCTAAAGCGATAGAAGCCTGTAAGGCAAGGGTGGTGATGAAAAACTTAAAATCCGGTTCAGGCGGGACAAACTTACCCTCTTCTTTTGGCGCTTGCTTCTCTTGCTCTACTTTTTCTTTCCAACTCTCATCAACCTTCTTCTGGTTCTCATCCATAGCTTAACTGATTGTGATTCCGGCGTAGCCTACAACACTGCTTGTATCACCGCTGGCATCGCCGCTGGTTTGATATTTAACTAACCTCCCCTGCTTTGCGCCAAGAAGCCTGGCGGCTTTTAATAAAACCGAAACCGGAGCAAAACCGCACATGGAAACAGCTGATTTTTTAACTACCTGCGCAAGCCTATCCTCATCTAACGCAGTTATCGCCTCTATCGCCAAGGCATCTTTTTTCTCAGCGTTTTTCTGCGGCTCGTAATGCGTCATGTCGGAACTGGCAATAAACATGCAAGAGCTTATAAGATTATGTTTAATGATTACCCCTGCCAATTCTTCCGCGGCCATTTTAAGGGCATCTAATTCTTCCGTCTTAATGGTAATAGGGACAATCTTAAAATCTTTTCTAAAATACTGCAGTATAGGCAGCTCTACTTCCAATGAATGCTCATCCATATGAGCGAAGAGATCAGCCTTTAGATACTTCGAACTGCCCAGGAACAGATCCGCCATCCGGGAATCAATCTCCACATTACCAAATGGTGTTTGCCAATAGCCCTGGGGCATCAGGCTAAAGGCCGGTCCATTTCCGGTGTGGTTAGGCCCTAAAAGTATTACCGTATCTTTAATATTGACCACTGACAGGGTCTGGGCTGCCACTCTTCCAGAATAAACATACCCGGCATGCGGCAGTATGCAACCCAACACATCTTGCCTTTGCGCGGTTTTGACAACAAAGGAAGATATTAAGGCAAAAAGTTCATCCCGCTCATCCGGATAAAACTGCCCGGCTACGCAGGCCTTGCGAATATTAGTTTGCTTCATCATAAAGTTGGGATATAAAATTACGGCTCTTGATTACTGTTTCCGCGGTTGCCGGATGATGCGCCTCGATAACCTTTAGCGTGCCTTGATTTAAATATGGCTTAAGTATAGCAAAATCTATTTTTCCTTCTAAGGGCGCAAGATGGTCCTGGCAGCCCAGGATATCATGCAGATGCACGCCAATCAGCCGGCCGCCATAACGCTCCAGAAAATCCCCATGCTTTAGGAATCCCAGGTTTTCCATTAGCTGGGCATGGCCTGTATCATGCCAATAGAACACCTGTGAGTTTTTAAATTTATCAAGAATAATTCCAATTTCGTCAATATTGGGAATTTCCCGGTGGTAGAACCTTGTTTCTATCCCCAATAGCACGCCTTTTAGTTTCGCGTAAGCGTTCAATTCATCGACACTGACTAATGCCTGGGCAAGGAATCTTGCGGCGTCTAACGCGCGCTCGCAGGACATCTTTTCTTTTAATTCCAGGAATTCAGCTGAATTTTTCTTACCCTGATTATAAAGATTGATCAATTGGCGGGTATAATCAGGAATCTCAACCCTGCCGCAATGTAAAACAACTGTTTTTGCCCCTAACCTGCCGGCGGTATCAATGCTGCCCTTTGCGTATTTTACCGCTAAAAAACGCTCTTCTTTATTCAATGACGCCAGGGAATAAAAATCCGGAAGCGCCTCTTTGCGGTTCAATCCTTCGGGGATAGGGCAGTAATTATGCAGGCTTACGATATCAATCTTCAATCTCCGGGCTGAATCCGCGATCTCCTCTAAGATCCTGCGGTCAAGATTGAAGCTTAATTCAATGGCCTTAAAACCAAGTTGACTTATTTCAAAGAGCAGCTTCTCCCCGTCATCAAAACGATAAGCGTTCCAAGAGGTAGAGATCGCTAAAGTCATGCTTATTTTCTGGATTTAGCTTTTTTTCTTTTGCGCTCGCTGGGTTTTTCGTAATGTTTGCGGTCGCGCACTTCCCGCAGGATGCCGTCCTGTTCAATCTTCTTCTTGAAACGGCGCAAGGCGGATTCGAAAGATTCGTCTTTTTTAACTTCTACCTGTGACAATATGATCATCTCCTTTCATTGTAATTTAAGAAATTAATATACCATTCTTTTAGGGAGGTGTCAATAATTGGCTTTTGACTCTACCTATTCAATTTCAAAAGAAATAATGATATTAAAAGAAAGCCGGGGATAATCCAGCTCTTTGGGAAAGTTGGGAAACGGCGAGGCATCCCTGACGCTTCTTACGGCAATCCCTTTCAGATAATCGCTGGCGGATGTCTTTGCCTCAATCAAACGCACATCTTTAATGTAACCGTCGTTTGAAATAATAAAAGTTACGTAGGCCTCGCCTATTTCATTATGAGTGTAATTCTGAAAGGCGCTGCGCCGGATCTTCTCCCGGACAATCTGATAGTAGCTTATATAGCTTGGGTTATTAATCCTGGCCATCTCTATTTTAGGCAGGACAACCTTCTTTTTTGTCATCATAATATCCGGGCTGCTAAAAGCCGGCTTAGCCAATTCCGGTGACTTATTCGCTAAAACCTTGGACCCTTTAAGATTTTTTTCTTTTTCAACATAGGGCGGAGGAATCCTCTTGTCTGCCCCTGCGACAACCTTGGAATCAAGCTTTAAGAATGGTTCGGGCTTAGGAAGTGCTTTTACTGAACCAGGCTTAACCAGCGGTTTAGAATGTAATTTTGATTGCAGCTCTTCTTTTTTAAGGTAGCGTACCTTGATCAGCTGCTCTTTCGGCGCAGGAGCAAGAGGGTTCAAATGGGGGCTCTGCATGAGCAAAACCCCGTGCGAAATGATGGAAAAGGCAAAAGTGAACCGTAGAAGCCGGCCAGAATTCATATCTTAGTTTATCACAGCCGGGATAATCTTGCAAGAATTAGGGGACGTTTCTATTTATCCATCTCAAGTGGAAGAAAAATAGAAACGTCCCTAATTTTCTAATTTTACATGCTTTAGAACTTCTTCGAGATTCTTAGAAAGAAATTTCTCCCTATAGCAGGATAATAATTAACAGCTCCAGATGTAGCATTGCATACACCATACTCATAGAACTTTTCATTAAACAGGTTATTTATTCCTCCGGATATTTTATAATCATTTTTTTCAAAGGTAAGTTTTGCATCCACAGTAAAAGCTTGTTTCAGGCTTGGCCACCTGTTCGCTTCATCGTTTATGAACCTGCGGCTGCTCATATAATTGAAAGCAACCCCACCTGACAAATAATCAGTAAGAAAATGCGTAAGCCCCAAATTAAACTTATGTCCTGGAACCATGGGAATATCCTTACCTTTGTATTCCCCTTCCTTAAAAACCGCCTGGTCAAAAGTATAATTACCGCTAAACTTTATTCTCCATGGCAGCCTAGAGCTAAATTCTACCTCAATACCCTGATGCCGTGTTTTATCATAGTTTTCATTATTAAAAGTTGCAGGATTATAATAAAGCTCATTCTTTAAGCTCATTAGATACCCGGAAATACCAAGATCTAAGAATTCACAAACTTTATGATGCATACCAATTTCATAATTCTTGCTATCCTGTTGTTTAAGATTCGGGTTAAACACCCCATAGACAAAATATTCGTCGGTTGCAGGAGAACGAAACCCTTTGCTATGGTTGATATAAATATTACCCTGATCATATTTATAAGTAAAACCGACATTATACGCGGTTGCTTTTAAACTTATTTTTGAATCAACAGGAGAATTAGGGGGGATGAACCATGGAGCTTTAGGAATGGAATAGTCATTATAATTGAAATTATATTTTATATCTTCATAACGATAGCCTCCTGTAAGTGTGAGCTTCTGAGTTAGAGCAAGTTCATCTTGGAAATATAAAGCTTTAGATACCTTCCTTACATAATTATCACTTTGCTTCACAACTGATATATCAAAAGTATCGGAATTAAAATCATACCGGTAAAAATCCATACCGATAATCGCTTTATTGACTAACGAAAATACTTCTTTATCAAAGACATACTTCGGGTTAAATCCAAGTGTTTTAATATGGGATTTAACTATTGGGTTCTCTCCCCCGTTGGCACCGATAAAATTTGTGAAAGTCTGACGCCTGCGCAGCGAAGTATCAAACGAAAACTTTCCAAAATCACCTGTAGGTTGATCAAACCCTAATCCAAAGTTGTAGTCAGTATCTTTAGCGTGGTCATCACCATAAGCAGAGTACCTGCGGTTAAACTTGGCTAAATCTGAACTAGAAAGCGCACCCGGCAAACCATACTCTGATTTACTATAACCTTGCGTAAAGCGCAAATTAGTATTAGTTGGCTCCAATAAATAATCAAGGTTAGTAGAAAAATTAGTGCCCTTAAAATATGAATTATTTCTATACCCATTAGTAGCATTATTGCTATAAGAAAAGAAATAATTAAGCTTATTCTTAGTCCCGCCAAAACCTATCCCTTCTTTATTCATAGAATAAGTGCCATATTCACCCGTTAACTCCACTGAAATAGGTTTATCTCCGCCTTTTTTAGTAATTATATTAATAACGCCACTTACAGCGTTATCACCATACAAAACAGAACCAAATCCTCCTTTTAAAACTTCAATCTTCTCAATCTGATCCATGGGAATCTGCGTCCAGCTAACTCCTGATAAATCAACTTCATTGACACGCCTGCCGTTAACTAATACCAAAACATTCAATCCCGCCTGTTCTCCAAAACCCCTGATATCAACAGTAGCCTTAGAGCCATTTCCCGTAAAATCCCTGACTACTATTCCGGATAAATCTGACAACAAACCAACTGTAGTTGAAGCGCTTGACGAAGCTATTTGATCTGAATCTATAACCGATACGCTTGCCGGAACATCACCTAAACTTTCTCCATAACGATACGGAGTTACTACAATTTTCTCCAAATCAACATCCGCTGCAAAAACAAAAAAACTACATCCTAGAAGCGTTGCGATTACCACTAAAAACTGTGTTGCTAACTTAACCTTGTACATCTTTTCTCCATTTTCCCGGACCCACATAAAACAAAAAACCCTTAACGCTTTAACTAAAAGCATTAAGGGTTATCCCTGATTTCTAACCCTTTTAAACCTGTCCGCGGGTTTAAAAGTAATTGTTGGACAAATGTTGTTGGCCAGGTCTTCTGACTTAAGAGTTTAACCTACTCTTCTCCTGCCTTCCCGGCTTTTGTTAAGCCAGTGGCAAAAACCCGGAAAATTTCGACCTCTTTTACAGCAGCGGGAACTGCGACCGATTTACACGGCCTTCCCTAAACCAGCAACGTTAACCTTATTTTCTTATAAAAGAACTTTTGCTAACTTTGTATCACGCACCCTGCGTGCGATAAGTTCATAAGCGCCAAAGAAAACTACCGTATATAAAAGCGTAGCTACTCCAAAATTGCGTAAGAACGGCAGGCCTAAAATATAACAATCTAATAAACCTTTTAGGTCTTGCGGATACCAACCCATCGCCCAGACACCAAAGTTGGTAATTAGATAAAACAAAAACGAAGACACCAAAGAAGAGGAAATTAAGCCCTTAAATGTTTTATGATTCTTTGCCCAGGAACCTATCATAGTAACCAAAACAAAGCTTCCCCAGGTAAAAATAACTACATTATGCATGCCTAAGAATATATCGCTTATGACCATAAGCAAAAGCGGGACAATGAATGCCTGCTTTTTGTTCAAATATACCCCGGCAAACAAGGCAATAGCCGCAACTGGTGTAAAATTTGCAGTATGCGGAACAAATCTTAATAATATTCCAATGATAATCAGGCTAATTGCTAACATTTTATTGCCTCCTTTTATTATTTGTAATACTAATCCAAATCACCTTTATTGTCAAGTGGAAAGTTAATGAGGGGCTTAAAACTCAATCCCCCTGCGGGCATTTATACCTCTACTGTAATAATGCCTCAACTCTTTGATATCACTAACCAAATCTGCCAATTTAGCTATCTTTGAATGAGCATATCTACCGGTAAGTACCAGCTCAATGCCCTTAGGAGCGCGTTTTATTAATTCCAGCAAGGAATTTAAAGATACCAGTCCAAATTTTACAGCGATGTTAATTTCATCCAGAATAACCACCTGGTATTTTCTACTGGCGATAATTTCGCTTAACCGCTCCAGCCCGGCCTGAGCCATTTGTCTATCAATTTTCTCAGGTGATTTTCTTATAAAACAGCGGCGGCCAAACTGTTCAACCTTAATTTTAGAGATCTTTCTTAACGCTTTAATTTCATTATAACATCTGCCTTTTGCAAACTGGCCGATATAAACATTCAAACCCGCGCCGGCTGCCCTTACGGCCAAGCCGATTGCCGCGGTAGTTTTACCCTTTCCATTGCCCGTATATACCTGGATCATCCTGATACCGCCTTCCAGCTCAGCAAACCTAAAGCGCACAAAGCTGTAACAATAAGCCCGGCGCAGATAACGCCGGCAATTATGGAAATAAACGCGTAACGAAAACGGATTTTAAATAAAGACGCCGCGATCACCCCGCTCCAGGCCCCGGTCATAGGAAGCGGTATAGCCACAAAAATAACCAACCCTAAAGCCTCATACTTCTGAATGGCATCCGAATTCCTTCTGGTGCGTTCAAAAATCCGGTCAAAGAATCGCGACCAAATCTTGAATTTACGTAAAAATTCAGTAACCGGTTTAAAGAGAAGGAGTGCGGGAGCTACAATGATACAATTACCCAATACGGAAAGCCAAAGAGCTTTTGATAAACTCATCCCGAATGACAATGCCAGAGGTATTGCCCCTCTTAACTCAGAAACAGGCAAGGCACTTACGATCATAACCACATAATCTTTAGGCAGGCCATTTAAGTAATTTAAAATAGGCTCAAGCATGTTTAAAGATCCTGACAGATTCCAGGATTATAAAACGCAAAAATCTAAAAGTATCCACAAAAGGATTGATCTGGCTCTTCTGTCCGGAATAGATGGTTTTAACCGGTATAGATTCAATCTTAAATCCTAAACGCGCCGCTTTAATTAAAATCTCAGACTCCGTCTCATACTTAGAAGTAGATAAATCCAGCTTCTGGAGCAATTCTTTTTTTATCAGACGGAATCCACACTGAGTATCAGGTATACATTGTTTGGCAACCGCTGAAATTATCCGTGACATAAAACGGTTAGTAACAACCCGCAAAAGCGGCATCCCCTTAGTCATAGCCATACGGTTACCGATAATAATTCCACAGTCTGAAGACTCTGCCTTTTGAATAAAAGCCTTAATATCATCTGCCGAGTGTTGGCCATCCCCATCCATACTGATCACCGCGTCAAACCCCTGGGAAACCGCAAACGCATATCCTTTAATTAAAGAGGCACCTTTTCCGCTATTCGATTTATTGCATAAAACCTCTGCGCCGGACTGTAGAGCAATTTTCGCGGTATCATCACTTGAGCCATCATCAATAATGATCGCCTTCAACCCTAATTTCTGTATCTGACTGATTAGCCCGGATATCGCCTTGGATTCATTATAGGTTGGAATAATCACACAAGTGCGCATATTTATTTAACCCAAAACCTACGGAAGACGTACCACTGATCAGGATATCTGCGTATATAATCCTCGAAGATATTCTTATAAACCGTAATCAGGTTAGCTAAATCTTTCGGCTTATCCCCGGTAGGCTTAAACTCGACCGGTTTCTCTATCCTTAAAGTAAAACTATCATCGGGATTTCTAAGCATAAAACCAGGGATAATACTGGCTCCGGTCATGAGAGCCAAGGCTGCCGGCCCTTCCGGGAAATGCGTAGGTTTGTTGAAGAAATCTATGATAATCCCTTTCTCGGTAAAATCCCGGTCTCCCACCAAAGCAACCATATGATTTTTCTTGATCTCAGAGATACAGCTCCTTACCGCCTTACCCATAGCAATAACATTAACACCTTTTACCGCCCTCTGGGCAACAAAGAAATCGTTAACCTTTTTGTTTTTATGTGACAGTGCTACTGCCCAAAACGGATAACCTAGCTGGGCCAGGATCACTCCGCCTAACTCCCAGTTACCCAGATGAGCAGTCAAAACAACTACGCCTTGGCCGGTTTTTAAGGCCTGGTCAAAATAATGCAGATTCTCTAATTTTATGTTTTTATCAATATATCTGCGGTTGAGCCTTTCAAAACGGAAGAAATCCGCCAGGTATTTGGCAAAATTCCTGAAAACCAGCTTGCTTATTTTTCGTAATTCCCTATTTTCTTTTTCCGGAAAAATAACCTTCAGGTTAGCTTTTACAAATCTCCTGTCGCGAAAGGCAAAGAAGTAATGCAGGTCAGCCAAGAAAACCGCGATGCCATACACTAATCTATTTGGCAAGGCTAGAGCGATAAATTGGCCGAAGCGGTATATATAATAATTTAGCACGTTTATAGATTCAAAAGAAGCTTGGCGATGTCCATACTGGCATTAGGCTTGGCAATTTTTGCCGCGGCAACCCTAAGGCTCTCTAATCTTGTTTTATCCTCCAATAATTCATCTATTACCTGGCACACTTCTTTAAGCTCGTCTACTTTGATCGCCGCTCCCTTATGGGTCAGGAAACTAGTATTGTTAATTTCTTGACCGGGGATAGGCTTTACAATAATCATAGGAAGGTTTGCGCTTAATACCTCCGCGGTAGTTACCCCTCCGGGTTTAGAAATAATTACATTGGAAATATGCATTAATTCATGAATATTCTGCACAAAACCAAAAAGACGAATCTCTTTTTTATAACGCTTGATCTTCCGCTTTAGGCTGCGATATAATCTTTTATTTGTCCCGGTAATGATTAACTCCTGGATATCCTGATTGGCCTTTTCCAGGGATTTAACTATAGTCTTAATCGGCCCCAATCCCTGGCCGCCCCCCATAATTAACACTACCGGTTTATGCGGGTTAAGATTTAGTTTCTTAAAAATCTCTTCCCTGTCCAACCTCTGGTTAAACTTATGATCAAAAGGTATCCCAAATGACTTAATCTTAGAAGGCATAACCCCTTTCTTCGCCAGGCGCTCTGAGACATCTTCCGAGGGGGTTATGTAATAATCCACCGTATCATAAACCCAATAGGAGTGCGGTATGTAATCCGTAAGCACTGCCACTAACGGCAAATTTGACTTATATGTCTTTTTGAAATCGGCGACCATGCCGCAAGGAAACGCCTGGGTACAAACCACTAGATCCGGGTTAAAACTATCGAAAAGCTTCTTAAGTTTAGGGGAATTTGATTTATGTACGCTATTTTTTATTTTTTCCAGCCCCTTGACTACGCTGGGGTTATCATAAAGGTAATCCCAAACCTTCGGGGTATGCTTGATTACCTCCATATAAATCCGGTTAATCACCTTCTCCGATATCGGATTGGTATAATTAAAAGCATTGATATTTAAAATCTCACACTTTGGCGAAAGCGTCTTAAGCGCCTTTTCAATAGCCATAGTGGCACTGCGGTGGCCGGAGACCTCAGATATGTACATTAAAATTATACGTTTGGGCTGCATATTGGGAATTAAATCCTGCCTTCCTTGCAAAGCTCCAGGAAAGTATCGGTAATACGGGGACAGAACTGCCGGCCGCTTAAATGCCTGATCTCGTTTACAACTTTATCCCGAGGCAGGGCTAAACGGTATGGACGGTCAGTACTCATGGCATCAAAAGAATCAGCTACGGAAATTATAGAGGCAATTAAAGGTATGCGGTCTCCTTTTAAACCATCGGGATACCCCTTGCCGTCAAACCGCTCATGATGATACCTGACTCCCAGCATGGAGCCTTCCAGCTCCTTAATCGGTTTAAGTATATTAACTCCAATCATCGGGTGCTCTTTAATCCGGTTACGCTCACCTATAGTAAGATCGTGCCTTTTATTTAAGATATGCTCCGGTATACCGATCTTGCCGATATCATGCAGGAGGCTGGCAATATGTAAATTCTCTAAAAACTTGGCGTCAAAATCTTTTTTATTCTTTTGGGCGATCCTGTTGGCTATTTCCAGACTTAAATTAGTTACCCGCGTAGTATGCCCGTGGGTATAATGATCTTTGGCTTCAATAGCCGCGGCCAAGGCAATAGTTGTACGCACAAACAACTGATGTTTACGGTCTAACTCAATACCCAATTCTTTAAACAACTGGGCATTCCTCACCGCCATTGCCACATTGGAATTAAGCGCGACAAAAAAATCCAATTCCTCGTCAACAAAATTCCTTCCGTTATCTTTTTTCCCTAACAATAAAATTCCCAGCAATTCATCACGGAAATAGCTGGGAATACAAACCACGGACTCCAAAAGCTCCATTTGATACATTACGTGAGCTAACTGCTGCTTAATTTCCTGTTTTATTTTAGGGCTTTTCAACGCGGATTTTGCTTCGCTGTGAAGCAACGCCTCCCTGCCGAATATAAAACGGCTCATGTGAGACCGGAAAAAACGGATCAGCACATCATCTTTATCAATACGCACCAAATCCAAGGGGATCTTCTTGCCTAACGAACCCTTGGAAACAGTGAGTGAATAACCTTCTCTTTTTTTATCATGCAAAAAGAAGCTGGCGTGGGCAATCCTGGCCTTGCTGACCATCATACGCACCATCATCTTGATCAAGAGATCAGGATCATGCACAAAGATCATGTTCTTGGCCGCGGTTTGAAGTTCTCTCTTATAATCAATCGCCATATTTTTAAGTTTATATTTTATGTATAAAAGATAGTAATACTTTACTAGAAAAACTCAAGGTTGTCAAGGAAGGTAGGGGCCCTCTGGCCCATTTAAATCGCGGGCTTACTCTTCATTAATAATTGCCAATATCTGGCCGACTTCCACGGTATCTCCTTCACTGTACATTATCTCAGAGATTATCCCTGTGCAGGGGCTGGGCAAATTGAAGGTAGCCTTATCAGTAGTTAATTCCACCAGGTCATCCTTCTCTTTAACCCTCTCACCATCTTTGGCAAACCAATACGAAACAGTCGCCTTAGTAATCCCTTCTCCTAATTCCGGTAAAACGACTTTTATCATGACTGCCTCCTAATATTTTCCTAATGCAACATCCCGCCTCATATAATGTGTAGAAATTTCTACACATTCGTCGGGATAAATTCGCGCAGAGATTCAGAAAGCGTGGGATGCGCGAAGATAATCGCACGGAGCTGCTTGGCCATTAGCTGCGCCGAGACAGCCATGGTTAAAATAGCAATAAGCTCTGTGGCTTTCGGCCCGATTATGCATCCTCCGACAATCTGCTCAGTATCCTGCCGGACAATAATCTTGATGAACCCTTCTGATTCATCAATAATACGCGCCATTGCAGAGGCGCGGAAATCAAATTTATATACCTTAACCGAAAAGCCGGAAGCGGCAGCTTTTTCTTCGTTTAATCCAACACTGGCAATTTCAGGATCGCAAAATACGCAGGCAGGCACCACGGAATTATCCGCTTTATATTTATTACCTGAAACCATGTTCTCAACCGCCATAACCCCCTGATAAGCTGCATAATGGGCAAGCATAACCTTAGCCGTGCAATCTCCCGCCGCATATATATTGGCTACATTGGTCCTGAGGTAATCATCAACGGCTATGCCTTTTTTCTCCAGTTTTATCCCTAGATTTTCCAGGCCTAAACCGGAAACATTAGGCTGTCTACCTACGCAAACCAGTACCTTCTCATAAATACTCAAATCAACAATTGACAGATCCGCGTTAGTATAAACCTTAACTCCCCTTTTCTTGAAAATAACCTCAATTTTTCTCGCTATTTCCTTGTCCTCCCCGGGCAAAAGCATGGGCAGCTTCTCCAGGAGAGAAACCTCAGTGCCTAAAGCAGAGTATAAACTGGCGAATTCACAGCCGATTACCCCGCCTCCTATGACTAACAAAGACCCCGGCGCAGATGATAATGAAAGTATCTCGTCGCTGGAAATGATTCTAAGGCCGTCAAATTTCAGCTGGGCTAATTCAACCGGGCGGCTTCCGGTGGCAATAAGAATGAACTTGGCAGGCAATATACGGCCATCAATCTTTATTTCATTGCCTGAAATAATCTCCGCGCTTGATTTAATAAAATCAATCCCCGATAGCCTCGTTTGCATGCCGGATGCCAGATCCCAAATAAGCTTATTTTTTCTTTCCTGGATTTTGCTGAAGTTAAAACGGGGGTTATCCGACTCAACGCCAAAAGCGGATGATTTCTTGATTAGCGAGTATGTTTTAGCGCAAGCGATTAAAGCCTTGGTGGGAATGCAGCCGCGGTTCAGGCATGTCCCGCCAACCTGGGCGCATTCAATAAGACAAACTTTTAACCCTGATTCTTTTGCCCTTAAAGCGGCATTAAAACCTGCCCAGCCTGCTCCGATAACCGCTAAATCATACATAGGCACTGGATTTAAGCCAATAGTTGCGCTGCTGCCTGGGCCACCAGCATAGCAGATTTATTAAGCCTTGCCTTTTCTTCCTGCGAAAGTTCTAATTCAATAACCTTCTCAATGCCATCCTTACCCAGGCGGCAAGGAACGCCGATACAGGTATCATTGATGCCATATTCACCGTTAAGATAACTGCATAATCCGATAATGCGCTTTTCATCCTTTACAATAGCCTTAACGATCGCGGCGATCGCGGCGGATGGGGCAAAAAACGCGCTGCCTGTCCCGAGGTTAGCGACAATTTCAGCGCCCCTGCCGATCGTGCGCTCAACCAATGATTTAATTTTATTTTCATCCATAAATTCATCAAGCGCTACACCTTTGACTTTTGTCAAACCCGGCAGCGGCATCATAGCCTCACCATGAGCGCCGATTACCAGTGCCTCAATATCAGTACACAACAAACCTAAATCCTGGGCTATTAAATTAGCAAAACGCGCGGTATCTAAACTAATCCCCATGCCAAAGAGTCTCCGGGGTTTAAAACCCGTAATCTTTAAAGCATAAAGCGTCATAATATCCAAAGGATTAGTCACTATTATAACAACGGCATCGGAAGCTAACTCCCTGATATTAGAACATACATCTTTTAGGATCTGGGCGTTTTTGGCTATTAATTCTTCACGGCTCATTCCGGGCTTACGCGCAAGCCCGGCGGTAACCACTATGATATCCGAATCTTTAACCAGCCGGATATCATCACTGCCCTTAATATTATAATTATATTTTAATAAAGGGCGGGCATCCTCCAAATCCAGCGCTTTTCCGCAAGCCAAGCCTTTCACTACATCAATAAGCAAAACATCGCCTAAACCCTCTCCGGCGATGCGCATTGCGGTTAAACTTCCGACGTTTCCAGCCCCAATAACGGAAATCTTCAAAACCTTCTCCTTCTTTCTAACTACCGCTTAATCTTTTTAATAACCGCATCCGCCATTTCCTTGGTTCCGACTGCAGATGGATCAAGCGGATCCGCCTTTAAATCATAAGTTAATGATTTTCCTTCGGCAAGAACATCTTTCACGGCATTTTCCAGGAGCCCTGCCGCCTTATCCTCTTTAATATGGCGCAACATCAGCACCCCCGATAAAATCATCGCCATGGGGTTAACCTTATTTTGCCCTTTGTATTTCGGAGCGGATCCGTGCACCGCTTCAAAAACCGCGCTATCGGTGCCGATATTTGCCCCGGGGGCTACCCCCAACCCTCCGACCAGGCCTGCGCAAAGATCAGAGATAATATCCCCGTAAAGATTAGGCAGCAGTAAAACATCATATTTATGCGGCTTGACCACCAGCTGCATAGACATATTATCCACAATCGCTTCTTCAAAGATCACCCTGCCGGAATATTCCAGCGCAACTTCCCTGGCCACCTTCAAGAATAATCCGTCGGTAAATTTCATGATATTTGCTTTATGCACACAGGTAACTTTCTTACGCTTGTTCGCTAATGCATATTCAAAAGCAAATTTTGCTATACGTTGCGTAGCAAATTTAGATATAGGCTTAATGCTTATCCCGGAATCCGGGCGGATATTCCTTTTTGTATCTTTTGCTATCTGGCTAATCAGCGCCTTGGTCTCAGGTTTCCCCTCTTCAAATTCAACCCCCATATAAAGGTCTTCGCTATTCTCCCTGACAATAACCAAATCAATATCACTAAACCTGCTTTTAATCCCGGTATAACTTTTTGCCGGGCGCACACAGGCAAAAAGCTCAAGCGCCTGCCTAATAGCTACGTTTACAGAACGAAACCCGGTACCTATGGGAGTAGTTATAGGGCCTTTAAGCGCGACCTTATTTCTCCTGATGGAATCCAGCACCCCCTGAGGAAGTATTTCTCCGGTTTTCTCAAGCGTCTCTGCTCCTGCAAGCACCTCTTCCCATTTAATATCCACACCTGTCGCCTCAATACACCTGACAGCCGCCTGCGAAACTTCGCCTCCGATACCATCACCAGGAATCAGGGTTATTTTATGCTTCATTTAAATTTTAAGCTCTCCGTATTTCTTATAATAATTTACTATTCCGCCTTCAGTCAAAAGATCCTGCATGAATTCAGGCAAAGGCTTGATCTTTAAATCTATGCCCTTGGTAAGATTCTTCACTAATCCATTATCCAAATCGATTCGGAGCTCGTCTGATTCATCAATCCGAGAAGTGTCGGTTTCAATTAACGGCAGGCCGATATTAAAACTGTTGCGGAAAAATATGCGCGCAAACTGAGGAGACAGCACCGCCACAATCCCGACCTCTTTAATTACTAAAGGAGCCTGTTCGCGGCTGGAGCCCATGCCGAAATTATTTCCGGCAACGATAATCGACTGGCCCCGGGTAATCTTTTGGGGGAAATTCGGGTCAATATCCTCCATAATATGTTTTGCCAACTCGGACATATCCGTAATCGCAAACTTATACCTTCCGGAAATAATGAAATCCGTGTTAATATTATCCCCTAATTTTACGCTTTTACCTGACAGGATCATAGTTGTTTAAATTCTTCCCTGTTTTTAACTTTGGACATCGCCATATCCAGGCTGATCAATCCTTTTTGATGTAATGCCTTTAAAGATTTATCCATAGTATGCATGCCATGCTGTGAACCTGTCTGCATCAAGGTGGGAATCTGCTCAATCTCCTGTTCACGGATAAGGTTACGGATACCCGCAGTAGCCACCATTACCTCAGTGCACAAAACCCTGCCCTTTCCTGAGATGTGCGGCAAGAGAAGCTGGGAAACTACCCCCTGCAGGCAATCAGAAAGCTGCATTTTAACCTGCTGCTGCTGATGCGGGGGGAAAACATCGATAATCCTGGAAATAGTCTGCGGCGCATCAGGAGTATGCAGGGTTGCCAAAACAAGATGCCCGGTTTCAGCCGCGGTTAAAGCGGTAGAGATAGTTTCCAAATCGCGCATTTCACCTACAACAATAACATTAGGATCCTGGCGCAAGGCATGGCGCAAGGCCTGGGCAAAAGAATGCGTATCAGAATAAACTTCACGCTGTTTAACTATACTCTTTTTGTTGGCAAAAATAAACTCGATCGGGTCTTCAATACATGTAATTAAACACTCCTTATTGCTATTGATATTGTCAATCATAGCAGCTAATGTTGTAGTCTTGCCCATCCCGGTAGGCCCGGTTACCAGGACCAACCCATTGGGTTTATTCGCCAGGTCAAGGACAATCTGCGGTAACCCTAACTCCGCGACGTTGGGTATCTCTAAAGGTATACGGCGGAAGGCAGCCTCCACGCTTCCTTTTTGCGTATGAATATTTACCCTGAAACGGTCTAAGCCGGGAAGCGCCAGTGAAAAATCCAACTCCAATTCACGCTCAAAAATCTCTTTTTGCGAGTTAGAAAGCACCCCGTAAACCATCTTCTTTAAATCCTGCTTATTTAATTTTTCCAGCTCAGTACGCGTTAATCTGCCATCAACACGCAAAATCGGAGGTTCATTTTCGGTAATATGTAAATCCGAAGCGCTTTTCTCAATACACATCACAAGCAAATCACGAATCTCCATAGTTCCCCCTTTTAGAAGTAAACCCTTGGATCACTTATGTAGCCCTTAAGCGCTGAAGCGGCAACCGTAGCCGGAGAAGCCAGATATATAAAAGCCGAAGGATTCCCCATTCTGCCTTTAAAATTACGGTTGGCGGTTGAAATAACCACCTCCCCGTCAGACGGCACGCCGTTATGCGTACCCACGCAAGGACCGCAGCCTGGCGCGACAATAGCCGCGCCGGCTTTGATAAATATATCTATTAATCCCAACCTTAAGGCCTCCAGATAAACCTCCCGCGAACTGGGAGCAATAATCAATCTCAGCCGTGGATGAATTTTGCGTTTATTTAAAACTCTTGCCGCTGCCTTAAAATCATCTATCCTGCCATTGGTACAGGTGCCTAAGAAGGCCTCATCTATCTTTATCTTTTTTAAAACAACGGCTTCAGCGACATTATCTACGCTATGCGGCATAGAAACCATGGGTTTAAACCTGGAGGCATCAAATTCATAAACATTCTCATAAACAGCCCCTTTGTCCGCAGAGACAGCTTCGATGTGTTTATTTTTCCCAACCCTGGATTCTAACCAGGCAATGGTTTTTTTATCAACAGGCATAAACCCGGACTTAGCCCCTAACTCAACCAGCATATTACAAATGGTGAAGCGGCCGTCCATACCCATATTATCAATCACCGGGCCGGAAAATTCAACTGCTTTATAGGTCGCCCCGTCACTTTTCAGCTTGCCGATTATATGTATGATTATATCCTTGGCAAAAACGCCTTTTGGCAATTTTCCTTTAATTACAATCTTGATGGTCGCCGGAACCTTAAACCAGTTTTTGCCGGTAGCCAGAGTTATAGCTAAATCCGTAGAACCGACCCCCGTAGAAAAAGCCCCTATAGCTCCGTAAGTGCAAGTATGTGAATCCGCCCCTAAAACCAGATACCCCGGCAATATATTCCCTGATTCCGGGATAACCTGATGGCAGACCCCGCATCCAATATCAAATATTTCGGTTTTAAAGGCCCGCGAGAAATCGCGCATCTTCTTATGCACACGGGAAACCCCTTCGCTCGGGGAAGGGGCGCTATGATCTATTACCATACAGAATTTAGTTTTAAAATTCTTAACCCCCAGCTCTTTAATCCGGTCAATAATGATTGAAGAAGTGCCATCCTGGCCAAAGGCAAAATCCACCTTGCATACGGCAAAATCACCTGCGCGCAAATCTTTTCCCGCGTGTTTACTTAATATTTTTTCCGCAATTGTTTTTGGCATTAATATTTCTTAAATTCTATCTACTAACTATTGAGTTTCTCCACCCAGCGCTCAATCCTGTCCATGCCTTTTTTTAACTCATCCATACTTGTGGCAAAGCTTATTCTTATATGATCATCCATCCCAAAACTTGCTCCCGGGATAACGCTTACATATTCCTCATCAAGCAGGCGCCTGGCAAAATCCATGGAATTAAGCCCGGTTTTAGCTATCCCGCAAAACATATAAAACGCCCCCTGAGGCAGGGTAAAACTCATTTTTTTGATTCCGCTTAAGCGCCCCGCAAGATAATCCCTTCTCCTCTGAAACTCCTGGCATAAATTAAGCGTAAAATCTTCGGGGGCGGATAATGCGGCAGCCGCCGCTTTCTGGGCAATAGAATTCGCATTAGAGGTTGAATGGTCCTGCAGATTAGAAATGGCATTCGCCACATCACCGGGTGCGCCAAGATAACCCACGCGCCAGCCCGTCATAGAATGGCTTTTGGACAAACCATTGACCGTAATCGTCAGGTCATAAATATCCTTATTGAAACTGCCTATTGATTCGTGTTTTGCCCCGTCAAAAATGATCTTCTCGTAAATCTCATCACTAATCACAAAAATATTCTTACTCACACAAACCCTGGCAATATCTTCAAGCTCAGAGCGGCTATAAACTGAACCCGTCGGGTTTGACGGGCTGTTAATAATTAACACCTTGGTTTTTGGGGTAATGTGCTTTTTAAGATCCGTTACGGTAATCTTGAAATTATTTGCTACGCTTGTTTTAATAAAACGCGGGGTTGCATCGCAAAGATTAACCATTTCAGGGTAACTCACCCAATAAGGCAAAGGAATAAGCACTTCATCTGCCTTATTTAATAAAACCATAAGCGCATTATAAATACTGTGCTTAGCCCCATTAGAGACAATAATCTGGCCCGGGGCATACTCCAGCGCGTTATCTTTCTTAAATTTCTGACAAATCAGTTTTTTTAATTCAGGTGTGCCTGTAGTGGGGGTATACTTGGTAAATCCTGATTTTAGAGCCTCAATTGCCGCGTTTTTGATAAAATCAGGCGTATCAAAATCCGGCTCGCCGGCGGCAAAAGTAACTATATCCTTTCCTTCGCTTTTAAGCTTTTTGGCTTTAGAAGTTATTGCCAGGGTCGAAGAAGGATTTATCTTTTTTAAACGCTCCGCAAGCCTTGTATCTATTTTCATAGAAGTTTTTCATTACTTACAAAGAATCGCTTTTCTTCCTGAATATATTCCTTATGCCTCCAATGAACTTTTTCTGCGGTTTCTTATCCTTAGCCGGATTCTCTTTTACCGTCGCCTCTGGCTTCTTTTCTTCAGGAGATTTCTCTTTAACAGATTTTTCTTCCGGCTTTTCATCCGCCTGTTGGGTTGGCTGAACCTTTGCCTCTTTAGCGGTCTTGGCCTTTTTGGCTTCTTTTTTCTTTATTTCAGTAAGCTCAAAAATGACCATCTCGGCGTCATCCCCCCGGCGCCTGCCCAGTCCAATAATCCTGGTAAATCCGCTGTTGCGTTTGGAAAAACGCGGGCCAATCTCATTAAAAAGAAGATTCACTAATTTATGCTCCCCCAAAACTTTTTGCGCCTGCCTGCGGGCAAAAAGCGTATTCTCTTTAGCCAAAGTGATAAGCTTTTCAATAATCTGCCGGCTGGCCTTGGCCCTGGTTAAGGTAGTCTTGATGCTCTGGTGAATTACGACATTCCTCACCAGGCTTTTTATTGTCGCCTCATGCCAACTGGTAAAACGACTTAGTTGCAGCCTTTTTTTTGCGTGTCTCATTTTATTTAACCCTTCTTTATTTTCTTAGGATCAATCTGCATCCCTAAAGTTACCCCCATACCCATAAGCAGCTCCTGAATTTCAGTAAGGGATTTTTTGCCAAAGTTCTTAAAGTTAAGCATTTCCTCTTCGCTTTTCCTGACCAAATCAGCAATGGTTTTAATCCCTGCTTCCCTTAAACAGTTAGAACTTCTCACTGAAAGCTCAAGCTCAGAAATAGGCAGCCTTAATTTCTCATACAGGGCCGCTTCCTCTTTAGTCATCTCCGGCTCCTCTTCCGCGATATCTTCAGGGAGCTGCCCAAAGTTTACAAAAATATCCAAATGCCTTTGCAAAATATTAGAGGCATAAAGCAACGCGTCCTTTGGACTGATACTGCCGTTAGTCCAAATCTCAAAAATCAACTTGTCGTAATCCGTACGCTGTCCTACACGGGTATTCTCCACGAAATAGTTGATCTTTTTTACAGGAGTAAATATTGAATCGACGGGGATAAAACCGGCGACCTTGTCTTCTTTTTTATTCAGTTCTGCCGGCATATACCCTCTACCGCGCGAAACCTCCATTTCAATACTGAGTTTCGTATCCTTAGTGAGTGTGGCAATATGCAATTCAGGGTTAATTATCTCTATCGTTTCATCTGCCTCAATATCCTTGGCCTTTACCTCACCTTTTTTATCCGCCTTCAAATAAATTGTTTTTGGGATCTTGGAATGAGAGTTTATTACCAGGCTTTTGATATTCAGGATTATCTCCGGGACATCCTCTAAAATTCCCGGGATAGTTGAAAATTCATGCGATACCCCGGAGATTTTGACCGCGCGCACCGCGCTTCCTTCTATCGAGGAAAGCAGGACCCTTCTTAACGAATTGCCCAGGGTTACGCCATAGCCTCTTTCAAAAGGAGCGGCAATAAATTTCCCGTATGTATCCGTATATGCTGATTCATCACATTCAAGTTTCTTAGGAAACTGAAAATCTCTCCATTTTATACCCATTTATATCCTCCTTAAGATATCACAGATTATTCAATAATTCCCTTTTACTTATTTCTCAATATCCTTCGCCTAATTACTTGGATTCGCAAGCTCAGGATAAATTCGTGCATTGGGTTATGTCGCTAATCTTAGTAAATACCTCCATAACCCAAGCACTCATTTACTTGGAATACAACTCAACGATCAGCTGCTCCTGGATAGGCTGTTGAATATCATTTTTCTCAGGAAGCCTCAAGACCTTTGCCTTCAACTCCGGCGCGGAAAATTCAAGCCAGCTGGGCACAGTCCTGTCTTTAGACAGCTCCAGATTATCCTTGATTTTAATCTTGGGCTTATCCTTGCATTTAACCTCAACCAGGTCATCTTTATGTACTAGATATGACGGAATATTCACCCGGCGGGAATTAACCGCGATCAGATTATGCCTTACGATTTGGCGTGCCTGCGAACGGGAAATACCCATCCCCATGCGGAAAACTACATTATCCAGCCTGCGCTCGAGAAGCTGTAAAAGCACTTTACCGGTTACGCCTTTGGTCTTTGAAGCAACCTCAAAATATTTACGGAATTGCCTTTCTAATACACCGTAAATTCTTTTTACTTTTTGTTTTTCTTTTAACTGCAGGCCATAGTTAGAAAGTTTCTTCCTCCTGCCCTCTCCGTGCTGACCCGGAGGATAAGCCCTCTTGTTAGCCGCACATTTTTCAGTTTGGCATCTCGTCCCTTTTAAAAACAGCTTTTCTCCCTGCCTGCGGCATAACCTGCAAACTGCACCAGTATAACGACCCATAAATTAAACTCTCCTTTTCTTCTTAGGACGGCAACCGTTATGAGGAATAGGAGTTACATCCTTAATCAGAGTTACCACCAAGCCTGCCGCCTGAAGCGCGCGGATTGCCGACTCCCTGCCAAAACCCGGACCCTTTACATAAACCTCAACTTCTTTAAGCCCTACCTCTTTAGCCTTTCTGGCGGCATCAGTCGCGGCTATCTGAGCGGCAAAAGGGGTGGATTTCTTAGACCCGCTATAACCAACATTGCCCGGAGCGCTCCAGGCTATAACATTACCCTGCTTATCAGTTATGCTAATAATTGTATTATTAAAACTTGCCTGTATATGCGCGATACCGCTGGTTATGCCTTTAGCAATCTTTTTCTTTTTTGCCTTCTCTTTTGTTGCCATATTCTATTTACTCCCCTTATTTACCCGCAGGTTTTGCAGTCTTGGCTGGTTCTGCCTTTTTGACCACTGCCAGGTTAACTCTCTTTTTGCCTTTTCTGGTGCGCGAATTAGTACGTGTACGCTGGCCTCTGACCGGAAGCCCTTTTTTATGGCGCATACCTCTCCAGGAACCAATATCCATGAGCCTTTTAATATTCTGGGATATATCGCGCCGCAAATCCCCCTCAATCCTTAAACTCCCTTTCTGAAGGATGTTGGTAAGGCGTGAAACTTCTTCTTCACTCAAATCTTTTGCCCGCTTATCAGGATTGATCCCGGCCTCTTTAAGCACGGCATTAGAGAGCGCCCTGCCAATCCCGTAAAAATAAGTAAGGGCAATCTCAATCCTTTTTTCTTTAGGTATATCAATACCCATAATTCTTGGCATATTTTAACTCCTTTAAATGAACACTTGATTTACGAATACGCAAGTATGAGTAAATCAATGTGTGAATTTGAGCACCTCGTGCTCTTGTTTAGCGAAATCCCGAGCGTGCGCAGATAATTTTGAAAAAATTATCAAGCGTTTACGCCAGGGATCATATCTTTAACCTTGTCTTTGTTTGTGTTTAGAAGTAACGCAGATTACCCGCACCACTCCTCTTCTTTTTATTATTTTACACTTATCGCAAATCTTACGAATCGACGCTTTAACTTTCATTGTTATCTCACCCTAAAAGTAATTCTCCCCCGGCTTAAATCATAAGGAGAAAGTTCTAATTTAACCTTGTCACCCGGGAGAATCCTGATAAAATTCATGCGCATCTTACCTGAAACATGCGCCAAAACCACATGCCCGTTCTCCAGTTCCACCTTAAACATAGCGTTAGGCAGCGCCTCGATTATTTTACCTTCTGTCTCAATCAGCTCTTCTTTTGGCATCGAGCACCTTATGTTTTTGTCTAGCGAAGTCCTGACGAGTGTATTAAAATTTTTATAAGAGAATTTTAATACTTGTTACGAGTCAGGATCCAAAGTAACTTTACTCTGTCAAAATAACCGGCCCTTTATCAGTAACTGCAATCGTATGTTCAAAATGCGCAGAAGCCAGGCCGTCTTTAGTAAGCGCTGTCCAACCATTCTTAGCGATAAAACATTCCCAGCCGCCAACATTGACCATCGGTTCAATAGCTAAGACCATCCCTTTTTTTAAAAGCGGGCCTAAATGCGCATCCCCGAAATTAGGGATCTCCGGTTCTTCATGCAGGGCAGCACCTATGCCGTGCCCCACAAACTGCCTGACAACTGAAAACCCGTGATCCTCTACAAAACTCTGGATGCTATGAGAAATATCGCTTAAATAATTACCCGCATGAGCCTGCCTGATTCCTGCATCCAAGGCCTTCCGGGTTACCTCAATCAATTTTCTTTTATTTTCATCCACCCTGCCCACCGGCAAGGTAACTGCCATATCCGAGAAATACCCCTGATAGTCTACGCCTAAATCTATACTTACGATATCTCCTTCTAAAATTACCCGCGGGGAAGGAATCCCATGCACGATCTCCTCATTTACAGAAACGCAGGCGGTTGCCGGAAACCCTTTATACCCCTTAAAAGCCGGGAGCGCTTTTTCTTTAAGGATCAACTCTTCGCTCAAGCGGTCAATATCCAGGGTAGTAATACCGGGCCGCACGCTTTTTTGCACCTTGCGCATAACAGCCGATAAAATCTGAGCCGAGCGCCTTAGTATCTGCAGATCTTTTTCCGATTTAATAGGGATCACTTAAACCTTAGCGCATAGCAAAACAATCTGCTCCAGCACTTTAAGCGCATCCAGATCCGCATTCAAACTGTGCAGTTTATTTTGCTGATTATAATATTTTATCAAAGAAGCAACTTCATTCTTGTAAACTTCAAGGCGCTTACGCACCGTAATCTCATTATCATCGGAACGCTGATACAACTCCCCCTGGCAATTATCGCATAATCCGGATTTCTTAGGAGGCATATTGACCACATGAAAGTTCGCTCCGCACTTGGAGCAAACTAACCTGCCGGTAAGCCGCTTTATGATTATTTCATCGCTTGTATCCAGGTAAACCACCAGGTCTACCGAAAGCTTCTTGCGGCTTAAAATCTCATCCAGGGTTTTAGCCTGAGCCAATGTCCTGGGGTATCCGTCTAAAATAAAACCCTTTTTTATATCCGGGTTATTAAAACGTTCATCGAGCATTGCCGCGACCAGTTCATCCGGAACAAGCAGGCCCTTATCCATAATGCCTTTAGCCTGTTTGCCTAAAGCCGTGCCATCCTTAACATTCTGCCTTAAGATATCTCCGGTAGATATATGCGGTAGCTTAAGTTTTTCTGCCAATCTTTTTGCCTGAGTACCCTTACCTGCTCCCGGAGGGCCTAAAAGTACCAAATACATTACCTTCTCCCTTTGATATGGCCGCTTTTTATAAAACCTTCATAATGATGTGTCAAGAGATGCGATTCAATCTGTTTTAAGGTATCCAGCATAACCCCGACGATAATCAAAATACCCGTGCCTCCAAAGAATGAAGCCACCAGGTAAGGTATCTTAAGCCAGGCCATAATAAAATCCGGTAAAATCGCGATTACCGCGATAAAGCTGGCGCCCGCCAAAGTAATCCTGGTCATCACATAATCAAGAAATTCAGCGGTAGGCTTACCCGGCCGTATGCCCGGAATAAACCCCCCGTATTTCTTCATATTTTCAGACAAATCATTAGGATTAAATACGATAGCGGTATAAAAATAACAAAAGAAAATTATCAAAAGAGCATAAACCGTTGAATAAAGCAGCTGCCCGCGGATTAACCCCTCTGCTAAGCGTTGAAACGCGGGGTTCGGAATAAAAGAAGCCAGGGTTGCCGGAAAAAGTATAATCGATTGCGCAAAAATAATAGCAATAACTCCGGAGGTATCAACCTTAAGCGGTATATATGTACTTTGCCCTCCGTAAATCTTACGGCCTACAATACGCCGGGCGTATTGCACGGGAATCTTTCTTACCCCTTGCGTAATCATAATTACCGCAAACACCACCCCTACCAATAAGATGGCCATGACTAAGAGGGTAATCGGCTGAATCTGCCTGCGGCTGGCGGCAAAAGGCGAAATCAAAACATATAACTGATTGAGCGCTGTAGGAATCCTTGAAATAATACCCGCGGTAATAACCAGGGATATGCCGTTTCCAATACCGCGCTCCTGAATCTGTTCTCCCAACCACATAATAAATATCGTACCCGTAGTAAGGGTCAAAACCGTAAGGACTCGAAACCCCCAACCCGGATTCATAACAATCTGCAACCCCTCAAAACGCGCCGGATTCTCCAGCCATAAAGCAATAAAATACGATTGCACGACCGAAAGAAAAACAGTGCCATAACGGGTAAATTGGTTGATCTTTTCGTACCCGGACTTACCTTCTTTGGCCATTTTCTCAAATGCCGGGATAACCGCAGTGAGCAACTGCATAATAATAGAAGATGAGATATAGGGCATTATCCCTAAGGCAAATATAGTCAGGCGCTCCATAGCGCCTCCGGAAAACATATTGATTATACCAAAGAGCGTGCCACCCTGGGTCTTGGCAATGCGGTTAAAGAAATCAGCCAGCGCCGTTCCATCTATGCCGGGAGTAGGTATATAGCAGCCTACGCGGTAAATCGCCACAAGCGCACCTGTGATGATCAATCGCTTTTTCAGGTCCGGGATCTTAAACGCATTGACCAGCGCGTTAAACATTTAATGAGCGCTTAACTTACGAACACAAAGTGTGAGTAAGTTAATGCGCGAATTAATCCCGACGAATGCGCCAAAATTTGCTTCGTTAATTTTGGCACTTATTATGAGTCGGGATAATCTCATATGTTAATAATTTCCGCTTTTCCCCCTGCAGCGATAATCTCGGAAGAGGCATGCTTAGAAAACGCATGCGCCTGTATAGTTAACGGATTCTTGATGCTACCGCTTCCTAATATCTTGACTAAATCCCGCTCGTCACGGATTAAACCATTATCCTTCAAGGTCTGCGGAGTAACTATAGCCTCTTTTATCGCATTTAAATCTTTAAGGTTAACAATCTGGTAAGTTTTTCTAAAGTTACTTACAAATCCGCGTTTGGGCATCTTACGGATAAGGGGAGATTGGCCTCCTTCAAAACCTAAATAAAAATGCCTTCCCGCGCGTGAGGTCTGCCCCTTACTTCCGCGGGTAGAGGTTTTCCCGTGTCCTGAGCCGGAACCACGCCCCAGATACTTTCTTTTTTTATGTGAACCAAAAGGGCGTTTCAAATTATGCAAAGTAACAAAACTTAAAGCGGCCTTTTCCTCTTCAACTTTCTTCAAAGCCGGCTTCCTGGCAGCGGCTTTTTTAACTGCCGGCTTCTTAATCTCCTGCTCTTTTTTAGGTTTTTTCTCTTTCATTTTATTATTTACTCTTTAAGGCTCCTTAAACCCTGCATCGTAGCCTTGATTACATTAATAGGATTATTTGATTTTAAACACTTAGTCAATATGTCTTTTATCCCGGCAGCCTCGCAAATCGCGCGCACAGGCCCGGCGGCGATAACACCCGTACCTTCGGATGCGGGCTTAAGCATAACGCTTGCCGCGCCAAACTTCCCGACTATCTCATGCGGAATAGTTGAACCTTCCATAGGAATCCTAAAAAGGCCCTTCTTGGCTTTAGTCAAAGATTTACGGATAGCCTCGGCAACTTCATTGGCTTTATCTAAAGCAAAACCTACTCTGCCCTTACTATCCCCAACAACCACTAAGGCGCTAAAATGCAGTTTTTTACCACCCTTGGTTACCTTGGTAACCCGGTTTATACTGATTACCTTCTCCACTAAATCCGACTGTTGAGCAATATTTAATTCACGCATAATTTAAAACTCCATTCCACCTTTTCTTAATGCCTCGGCAAAAGATTTAATCCTGCCGTGGTAAAGATAACCCGCCCGATCAAATATCACTTTAATAATCCCCTTTTCCCTGGCTGTCTTGGCGAAAATTTCGCCAAAAAGCACGGATGATTTAAGGTTTCCCGCCGAACTGAATTGCTGCTTTAATGCCTTATCCTTAGTAGAGAGGGAAAACAACACCTTGCCAGTCGTATCATCCAGCACCTGGGCTGAAATATTCTTTAAAGAACGGTGCACAACCAAACGGGGTTTCTCAGGCCAACCCGACATCTTCATTCTGATCCTTTTATGACGTTTTAACCTTAACTCTTCCTTTTTTCTCATTTTATTTACCTGTTGCCTGCGCCTTTCCTACCTTCTTTTTCACCTGTTCCCCTAAATAACGGATACCTTTGCCTTTATATGGCTCAGGAGGATAAATCGCGCGGATCTCAGACGCCATCTTCCCTATCAGCTCCTTATCAGCGCTTCTTATGATCAATTGCGTGGGCTTAGGAGTTTCAATCTTGATCCCCGCAGGAATTGCAATATTTACCGGATGGGAAAATCCCAAAGCCATATTCAATTTATCACCGGCTACCGCGGCCTTAAAACCTACACCGATGATTTCAAGTTCTTTGACATAACCCTCGGTTACCCCTTTAATCATATTTATGATAAGAGCGCGGAAAAGTCCATGCATGGATTTATCTACCTTTGTATCCGATACCCTTTTGACAAAAAGCTGGGCATCCTTGATCTCCAGGCTGATCCGGTCAGATAGTTTCCGGCTAAGCTTACCTTTTGGCCCTTCAACAAAAACTACCCCGTCTTTAACCTCAATCTTTACTTCTTTAGGTATTGCTACCAGTTTTTTTCCGATTCTAGACATTTATTTATCCTTTACGCAGAAACGTACACAACCCAGAGGTGTCGTACTTGTTACTCAAATAAAACAACGTACCGGCCACTTGCGCTACAAAAACCCACACCGACGCAACACCTATCAGCGTCGGTTGATTCCTAATGCCGGGTGTTATTTACCAAACATATCCGATAACTTCGCCGCCTACGCCCTGTTCCCGGGCTTGCTTATCGGTGATTACGCCTTTAGATGTAGAAATAATCGCCAACCCCCTGCCGCGTAAAACTGTAGGCACCTTCTTACCCGCGACATAAACCCTTAAGCCTGGCTTAGAAATCCGTTTAAGATTACGAATAGCCGATTTTCCCGCGGTGTATTTTAAATAAACCCTGACTATCCCCTGTTTTTTATCTTCAATCAGTTTGAAGTTATCAATGTATTCGTTATCTTTGAGAATAGCTATAATTGACTTTATGTTGTTAGATGCCGGCACATCCACGACATCCCTTTTAATTATTATAGCGTTACGTATAATCGTAAAAACATCCGCAATTAAATCTGTTCTTGACATTTACCCCCCATTTTTAATACACAAATCAAACACCTTATAACTTTTATCCAGTGATGTCCTGCCGAGTTTACGAGACAGGGCAAACACCTTATAACTTTTATCCAGTGATGTCCTGCCGAGTTTACGAGACAGGGCAAACACCTTTCTTACCAGCTAGCCTTCTTAACGCCGGGGATAAGCCCCTGCCAAGCCAACTCCCTGAAACAAATCCGGCAAAGCTGAAACCTTCTTAAATAACCATTGCTTCTGCCGCAAATTGCACAACGGTTGTATTTGCGGGTTGAGAATTTTGCCGGCCTTTTCCATCGAGCGATCTGAGAATTCTTTGCCATTCTTATTTAGTCCTTATCCTTAAAGGGCATCCCAAAATATTTTAACAGCGCCCTTGCCTGATCTTTGCTCTTGGCGTTTTTAATCACAAAGGTAATATCCATACCCTGCGTGCGCGTAATCCTATCATACTCAATTTCCGGAAATATTATCTGCTCGCTTAAACCCAGGGTATAATTATTTCCCTTGTCAAAAGAATCCCGCGAAACACCGCGAAAGTCGCGGATACGCGGCAGGGAAATATTCAATAAACGGTCCATAAACTCATACATCATTGATTTTCTTAAGGTAACCTTTACCCCGACCGCTTGGCCCTGCCTGACCTTAAAGTTAGCGATAGCTTTTTTCGCCCTGCGGATAATAGGTTTCTGACCGGTGATATTAGCCAATTCATCGGCGGCCTTCTCTAATATTTTAATATCCTGGGTACCTTCGCCAATCCCCATATTCACCACAACCTTAATTACCGCAGGCACCGCCATTTTATTCTTAAGCTTAAAATCCTGCATTAACTTGGGAACAATCTCATTACGGTATTTTTCCAATAATCTGGGTATCATTTTATAACGCCCCTTTACAGCTCTTACAAAATCTGGATTTTGTTCCGTCTTTTAAAATCATTACCCCTACACGGCTGGGTTTAGAGCAATGCTTACAAAAAAGCATCAGGTTAGAAACGCTGACCGGCATTTCAATCGAAACTATCCCGCCCTTCTGATCCTGGCGGCTCTGGCGCTTATGCTTCTTGGCCAGGTTTAAACCTTCCACTAAAGCGCGCGCGCCATCTTCAATGACATTGATTACCTTGCCCTGTTTGCCCCTATCCTTGCCCTTAGTTATCTGGACAAAGTCATCCTTCTTAATTTTTTGCATTAAATTACCTCTGGCGCTAAAGAAATTATTTTATTAAAATTCCTGTCCCTTAGTTCTCGGGCGACCGGACCGAAAACACGGGTGCCTCTGGGATTATCCTTTTCATCAATAATCACTATGGCATTACGATCAAAACGCAATATTGAGCCGTCTTTCCTTCTTATATCGTGCCTGGTGCGTACGATTACCGCCCTGGCTTTCTCGCCTTTTTTTACAGTTGCCCCGGGAATGGATTCCTTAATATTAACATTAATCACATCTCCAATCTCGGCATTAAAACTACCCTTTTTGCCCAGGGTAGCGATCATTGAGGCCCGGCGCGCTCCGGTATTATCAGCAACATCTAAAATACTGCGTAACTGAATCATTTATACAATCTCCTCAGGGGCAATTGCTACCTTATGAAACTTCTTAATCACCTCTTTAACAATAAAATGCTTATCTTTTGACAAGGGACGGCATTCCACGATCCTTACCGTATCCCCAAGCTTGGCAATCCCCTTTTCATCATGCGCCTTAAACTTATTATGTTTCTTTATCGTCTTGGAATATTTTGTATCCTTGGTCAAATGCATAGTCCTGACCACTACTGTCTTTTGCATCTTATCGCTTACGACCATACCGGTAAATTCTTTTTGCTTTCCCATCTTATTTATCTTTCTTCTCGTTTAAGATTGTCCTGATGCGCGCGATATCCTGCTTAATCAGTGCAAACTTATGCGGCTTTTCCACGCTGCCTGTATAACGCTGTATATTCAGCTTAGATAATTCGTCATACAAAGCCTTTTCTTTAACTAATAACTCATCTGCCGATAAATTCCTTAGCTCTTCTGCTTTCATATTATTTATGCACCCTGGTTACAAATTTAGTACGCAGCGGGATCTTAAAAGCTGCCAGGCGAAAACAGGCCTTGGCATACTCCTCTGGCACGCCGCCTAATTCAAAAAGTATTCGCCCTCTCTTTACCACGCATACCCAGTGGTCAAGATCACCCTTACCTTTACCCATACGTACTTCTGCGGGCTTCTTGGTTATTGACTTATCCGGAAAAACCCTGATCCATAATTTTCCGCCCTTGTGCAGCTGGCGCGCCAAAATAACGCGCACCGCTTCAATCTGTGTATTCTTAATCCAGCCGTTATCCAGGGATTTTAAGCCAAATTCCCCGAAAGACAAGGTCGCTCCGCTAGTGGCTATCCCCCGCCTCTGGCCTTTTTGTAGTTTACGATATTTAACCCTTTTGGGCATTAAAACCATTGCTCATTACTCCTGAATATTTTAGCGCTTAAGGCCAAACTGCTCTTTTGGCTGCTGCTGTTGGCCTGCGGTTTTTGTTTCTTCCTGTATAAATTGCTTTCCCAGAATATCTCCCTTATAAATCCAAACCTTAACTCCAATGAGGCCGTATGTAGTAAGGGCCTCGGCAAATCCATAATCAATATCCGCGCGCAGGGTCTGCAAAGGAACCTTGCCGATCTTATAAGTTTCCTTACGGCTCATCTCCGCGCCGTTAAGCCGGCCCGAACAGCTTACCCTTATGCCTTTTACCCCGGAGGCGATAGACTGCTCCATGGCCCTTTTTACGGCGCGCCTGAAGGCAATCCTCTTCTCCTGCTGTAAAGCAATATTCTCCGCTACTAACTGCGCGTCCCATGCGGGATTATTTATCTCATGTATATCTATGGAAAGCTCGTTTTTAACCAGGCTATTTAAATCTGAACGCAAGCGCTCAATATCGGAGCCATGCCGACCGATAATAATCCCCGGCCGGGCGGAAAATATACGGATCTTGATTTTCTCCGCCAGCCTCTCAATAACAATTTTGGAGATTGCCGCCTGTTTAAACTTGCTTTTAATAAATTTCCTGATCTTGTAATCCTGTTGAATAAACGCCGGGAAATCTTTAGCTTTAGCAAACCAGCGTGAATGCCACTGTCTTATAAAACCAATCCTTAATATTAAAGGACTTACCTTATGACCCATAAATTATTCTCCCTTTAAATCCAACTCGATTTTTATATGCGCGGTGCGTTTAACTACCGATGCCGCCCGGCCAAAAGCAGCAGCCTTGAACCTTTTCCACATTGGGCCGGGGTTGCAAACAATCTTAGAAACATATAATTTATCCGCGGCAAATCCTTTAACCTTGGCATTAGCAACCGCGGATTTTAATATCTTTATCAGGTATTCCTTGGCCCTTTTATTCAAATGCAGCAAAATACTCTGCGCCTCAATAGCATCTTTGCCGCGGATAAGGTCCATAACCAACCTGACCTTACTGGGCGAAACCCGTAAAAATTTTCCTTCTGCCTTTGAAATCATCTTATGTCTTCTCCAACGCCTTCTTAGCCTTAATACCACCGTGTTTTCTAAATATTCTTGAGGGAGAAAATTCGCCTAACTTATGCCCCACCATATTTTCAGTAACAAATACCGGGATATGCCTTTTGCCGTCATAAACCGCAAAAGTCAGCCCCACAAAATCAGGAATTATGGTAGAGCGGCGGCTCCAGGTCTTAATTGCCTGACGATCGCCGAGCTTAGTATGCCTTTCGACCTTTTTTAATAAACTTTCTTCAACATATGGACCTTTTTTTAATGAGCGTGGCATAATTATGGCTTCCTTCTCTTTATAATAAATTTGTTAGAATATTTATTGCGGTTTCTCGTCCTATAACCTTTAGTAGGTTTGCCCCAGGGTGTAACCGGATGAGGATTACCCTGTCCACTCTTACCTTCGCCTCCACCGTGCGGATGGTCAACAGGATTCATTACCACACCCCTTACTGAAGGTTTAATCCCTAACCAGCGATTTTTCCCCGCTTTACCTAAAATCAACGATTCATGCTCTATGTTGCCGATCTGTCCTATGGTCGCATGACAATCTAAGCTTACTAATCTTACTTCCCCGGAAGGCAGCCTGATATGGGCAAAATCGCCTTCCTTTGCCATAATCTGTGCGCTGGTTCCTGCGCCGCGCACAATCTGTCCGCCCTTGCCTTTAAACAATTCAATATTATGAATCAGCGTACCGGAGGGAATGTTACGTAAAAGAAGGCAATTCCCAACTTTAATATCGATATCTTTCTCATTACTGGAAATAATCATATCCTCTACATTAAGGCCAACCGGAGCGATAATATAACGCTTCTCTTTATTCGGATATTCAACTAAGGCAATTCTGGCTGAACGGTTGGGATCATACTCGATACCCAAAACCTTTGCCGGCTGATCATGGATATCGCGCTTAAAATCAACTATACGCAGCATCCTTTTATGCCCGCCGCCTATATGCCTGGTGGTTATACGGCCATAACAATTTCTTCCGCCGGTCTTCTTAAGCGGCGCAAGCAATGAACGTTCCGGCTTGTGCTTGGTAATCTCGGCAAAATCCGGGCCGCTCATATGCCTTCTTGAAGGTGTTGTCGGTTTAAATTTTATCGTTCCCATCTTATTTTCCTATATTTACTGAACTTCTATCTTTTGTCCGGCGGCTAAAGTAACTACTGCCTTTTTAGTATCTGGCGTACGGCCTAACTGATGCCTTACCCTCTTAAGCTTGCCCGAGGAAACAAAGGTGTTCACGTCTTTTACCTTCACCTTGTAAGCCTGCTCCACGGCCTTCTTAATCTCTATCTTATTGGCGCAATTATTTACCAGAAAAAGATACTTACCGCCAGCTAAATAAGTACTGGATTTCTCAGTCTGCAAAAGCGCCTTGATTATTATCTGATCCCTGCTCATTGCTTTAACCTCTTGGTCAAATCATTTAAGCCGTCTTTGGTAATCAGCAGCTTCTGGTTATTCATTACCTCATAAGCGTGACAATCTTTAGCCAAATCAACGGTTAAGAAACTGATATTCTTTAATGCCTTCTTTAAACCGGCGTCTAATTTATGAGTTAAGAATAAAACCTTTTTTTCTTTTTTAATCTTAGGGGAAAACAGTTTAAGATCAACCAGCACCTTTACCGCAAGCTTAGTTTTAGGCGCCTCAACCTTAAATTCATCCAAAACCAAGAAATTATTCTCTTTCAGCCTGGTATTTAAACTGGTCTTTAAAGCCAATGCCTTGATCTTCTGAGGCAGTTCGTAAGAGAAATCGCGCGGATGCGGACCAAAAACTACGCCGCCGTGCCTCCAGAGCGGAGAACGCGTAGAGCCTACACGCGCCCTGCCTGTTCCCTTCTGCTTCCAGGGCTTCTTGCCGCCTCCGGAAACCTCTCCACGGGTCTTAGTTGCGGCCAACCCTTTCCTCTGATTAGCCTTGTAGGCCTCAATAGCCTGATGCAGAGAGTCCGTGTTCTGACTACCGTCAAAAATTTCAGCATCAAGCTTTATTGTATCAATTTCCTTGCCTTCAATATTATATACAGGTAAAGTAAACATATTATTTTTTAACCGCCGCTTTCTTAGAAATCTTTTTCTTCGCCTTAGTAATTACCAAATAACCATTTTTATACCCGGGCACTCCCCCTTCAATTAAAAGGAGATTATTTGCTAAATCTACCCTGATAACCTTAAGGTTTTGCACTGTAACTTTTTCAGCACCCATATGACCCGGCATATTATGCCCCTTAAATACTCGTCCCGGAGTTGTACTCGAGCCGATAGATCCAACCCTTCGATGCGAGGTTGAACCATGTGTCCTCGGGCCGCCCTTCCAGTTCCAGCGCTTCATCCCGCCCGCAAACCCCTTGCCGAGAGAAATACCGCTGACGTCTACAAAATCACCCTCAATAAAAAGATCAACCTTAAGCTCATCCCCAACCTTATATTCAACATTTGCCTCTCTAGAAAGCTCCTTAATCACCTTGCGCGGAGAAATATTTAGCTTCTTGAAGAAACCTAACTGCGGTTTCTTCAGGCTTTTTTCAGAAACCGGCTCAAAACCCAGCTGGATATTCTTATCTTTAACCATCAAAACAGGACATGGCCCTGCCTGTATAGCGGTAACCCCAACCTGGCTGTTATCCGCCGTAAAAACCTGCGTCATCCCAATTTTTTTACCAATCAAGCCAATCATTTTCTTTTTTATCCGTTTTTGACACATTCGCTTCGCTTGAGTGTCAACCCTTAAACACCTTGGGTTTTCTTTAAGCTTATCGAATGGGTTGATTTGCTACTTGATCTCTACATCCACACCTGCGGGTAAGTTCAATTTCCTTAATGAATCGATGGTCTTAGCTGTGGGTTCAAAGATGTCAATAAGGCGCTTATGGGTAGATAAATCAAACTGTTCACGTGATTTCTTGTCAACATGAGGAGAACGCAATACTGTATAAATCTCACGTTTAGTGGGAAGCGGTACGGGGCCGGAAATCTTGGCCCCGGTACGCTTAACCGTATCCACGATCTCAATTACTGCCTGATCCAAAAGTCTGTGATCATAGGCTTTTAATTTAATGCGTATCTTTTGAGTATTCATTCTCTTTATGCAACAATCTCCGTAACTACGCCTGCACCCACGGTATGGCCGCCTTCACGGATGGCAAAACGCGATTCCTTCTCCATGGCAATCGGAGTAATCAACTCTACTTCCAGGACTACGTTATCACCGGGCATTACCATTTCTACCCCTGCGGGCAGAGTGGCTGAACCGGTAACATCAGTAGTACGGAAATAGAATTGCGGCCGGTAACCCTTGAAAAACGGGGTATGCCTTCCGCCTTCTTCTTTGGTCAGGATATAAACCTGGGCCTTGAATTTTGTATGCGGCAGAATTGATTTCGGAGCGGCAATAACCATCCCGCGCTCAATATCATTCTTTTCTACGCCTCTTAAAAGCAAACCAACATTATCTCCAGCATGCCCTTCGTCCAGCAGCTTACGGAACATTTCAATTCCGGTAACTACTGACTTCTTGGCTTCCGGCCTAAGGCCGATAATTTCAACTTCTTCACCAACCTTTACTTTACCGCGCTCAATTCTTCCTGTTCCTACAGTACCTCTACCTTCAATGCTAAAAACATCTTCCACCGCCATAAGCAAAGGTTTATCTAATTCTCTTGGGGGAAGCGGAATAAACTCATCAACTGCCTTCATTAAATCTAAAATCGGCTTGGCATCCGGCCCATTAGGATCAACTGCGGCATAAGCCTTATTTGCGCTGCCACGGATAATCGGAGTTTTGTCTCCGGGGTAACCGTATTTAGTCAAAAGCTCTCTGATCTCCATCTCAACCAGATCCAGAAGCTCTTTGTCATCCACCAAATCGCACTTATTCATAAATACAACCATAGCCGGTACATTAACCTGGCGTGCCAGAAGAATATGTTCCCTGGTCTGAGGCATAGGGCCGTCAGCTGCTGAAACTACCAGAATTGCCCCATCCATCTGGGCTGCTCCGGTAATCATATTCTTAATGTAATCTGCGTGGCCCGGGCAGTCAATATGAGCATAATGGCGAGCATCGGTCTCATATTCGACATGGGCGACTGAAATAGTAACCACCTTTGTGTCGTCTCTAACTGTTCCGCCTTTAGCAATATCCGCATAGTCTCTATGCGCGGCTTTACCAAGTTTCGATAAAACATTGCAGATTGCGGCAGTGAGCGTAGTCTTACCATGATCAATGTGTCCAATGGTGCCAATATTAACGTGCGGCTTACTCCTTACAAATTTTTCCTTAGCCATTTCTTATCCTCCTTGCCCTTAAGGGCATTTTAAAAAGTTTTTCTTGCGCCTGTATTCGCTGATCCTAAAACAACTTTCTCCGCTACATGCGTAGGAACCTCGCTGTAAAAGGAAGGTTCCATTGTATACGATGCACGACCCTGTGTCAAGGATCTTGTTATAGTCGCGTAATTAAAAACTTCGGACAGCGGAACGTTGGCCCGGATGGTACGTAAATTCAATCTTTGCCCAAGGGCAACAATCTTAGCCCTGCGGCTGGAAAGATCGCCGATAATCTGGCCCATAAATTCCTCGGGCACAATTACCTCGATATCCATAATCGGTTCCAATAAAACCGGATGCGCTTTTCTCATCCCGTCCTGAAAAGCAATGGAGCCGGCCATTTTAAATGCCAGCTCCGAGGAATCAACTTCATGAAATGACCCATCGACCAAAATAACGCTTATGTCGGTAACCGGATAACCCGCCAAAACTCCGTTTTTTGCCGCACCCATTATACCCTGCTTTACTGCCGGGATAAATTCACGCGGAATAGAACCACTTTTAATTTTATCCTCAAAAGTAATACCTGTTCCGGGAACCTCCTGAGGAGCCATTTCTATAACACAATGCCCGTACTGGCCGCGGCCTCCGGATTGCGAAATAAATTTACCGACGCTGGAAACACTCTTTCTGATTGTCTCACGATATGCCACCTGCGGAGCGCCAACTTGCGCCTCGACATTAAATTCGCGTAAAATTCTATCAATAATTATTTCCAAATGCAGCTGGCCCATCCCGGCAATCAAGGTCTGGCCGGTCTCCTGGTTATAGGTAACCCTGAATGACGGATCTTCATCTTCCAGCTTATGCATCGCCAAGCCCAATTTTTCCTGGGCATCTTTTGACTTAGGCTCAATCGCCTGCTGAATGACCGGCTCCGGAAAACGCATCGCCTCAATAAGAATAGGATTTTTTTCCGTGCACAATGTATCGCCTGTCTTTGTATCTTTTAATCCTACTGCCGCGGCGATATCCCCCGTAGAGATACTCTCCACTACCTCCTGGCGGTTAGCGTGCATCTTAACGATCTTAGTAACGCGCTCTCTTTCCCTCTTTGAGGCATTGTAAATATAAGTACCGGAGGTAAGCGTCCCGGAATACATCCTTATAAAATAAATTTTTCCCACAAAAGGATCCGTTGCGACTTTAAAACATAGAGCGGTAAAAGGGCTTTTGTCATCGGCAATGACCTCTTCGAATTCTCCGCTATCCGGGTTAGTCCCCTTGACCGGCGGCACATCAATCGGAGAAGGAAGGTAATCCTTTACCGCGTCTAAAACCAGCTGCACCCCTTTGTTTTTAAAAGAAGACCCACAAAGCACCGGCACAAATTTATTGGCAATTACGGTTTTGCGGATAGTTAGCTTTAATTGCTCATTGGTCACAGTCTTACCCTGCAGGTAATCCTCCATGATCACATCATCCGCTTCGGCTAATTTTTCAATCAGGATCATACGGTATTTCTCAAAATCAGCGAGCATATCCTCAGGGACATCTTTTAACTCAAACTCTTTTCCTAAATCGTCTTTATATAAAACAAGTTTCTTCTCGACTAAATCAACTAACCCGCTAAAATTAGCCTCTTTGCCAAAAGGAATCTGGATTGCCGCCACATTAGCCCCCAGCCTTTTATGCATCTGGTCAATTACCTCAAAGAAGTCCGAACCGGTGCGGTCCATTTTATTTACAAAAGCAATACGCGGGACATTATAACGGTCTGCCTGGCGCCACACAGTTTCTGATTGCGGTTCTACTCCGCCGACACCGCAGAAAACAACTACCGCTCCGTCTAAAACCTTTAATGAACGCTCAACCTCAATAGTAAAATCTACGTGGCCCGGGGTATCAATCAGATTAATGGTTACATCCTTCCAGATGCAAGTAGTAGCAGCCGCGGTAATAGTAATACCTCTTTCCTGTTCCTGGACCATCCAGTCCATAGTTGCGGCTCCATCATGGACCTCCCCGATTTTATAGTTTCTCCCTGTATAAAACAGGATACGTTCGCTAGTCGTAGTCTTACCGGCGTCGATATGCGCGATAATTCCAATATTCCTGATTTTCTCTAACGGTATTTTTCTCATTTTATTATATAGGGACGGTTCTCAAAACAAAGCAGAACTGTCCCTAACTATATCTACCACCTAAAGTGCGCGTAGGCCTTATTTGATTCGGCCATCTTATGTGTATCATCTCTCTTTTTAATTGCCGAACCTTCCCCTTTATAAGCGGCGATAATTTCATCGGCTAACTTTTCCTGCATCGGTTTGCCCTTTCTATTCTGGGCAAAATCCCTGATCCAGCGCAAAGCGATAGAAGTACCACGCTCCTGTCTGACCTCTATGGGCACCTGATAAGTAGCTCCCCCAACCCTGCGCGGCTTTACTTCCAGGCGCGGCCGGGCGTTATCCAATGCTTTATAAAATACCTTTAAGATGTCCTGTTCATTTAAATTCTTTTGGGCAATGTCAAAAGCGCTATAGACCAACTTCTCCGCTACCGACTTCTTCCCCTCGACCATAACCATATTGATAAACTTAGCAACTATCTTGCTGTTGAATTTGGGATCCGCTAAAATATTCTTTTCCTGCGCTTTTCTTCTTCTCATTATTTATCCTTTGGTTTCTTTGCCCCATATTTTGAACGCGATCTTCTGCGCGCATTCACCCCTGAAGCATCCAACGTACCCCTGACAATGTGATATCGTACACCCGGTAAATCTTTAACCCTGCCGCCCCTAACCAAAACAATGGAATGCTCCTGAAGGTTATGCCCCTCTCCCGGAATATAAGCAGTAACCTCAATGCCCGTAGTAAGCCTGACCCTGGCAATTTTTCTTAAAGCGGAGTTAGGTTTTTTAGGGGTCATAGTGCGCACCTGAAGGCAAACCCCTCTTCTCTGGGGGCAATTCTTTAAAGCTGGAGATTTACTTCTCTTCTTCTTGGAGACTCTACCAAACCGGATTAACTGGGCAATTGTGGGCATAGATTATTCCTTTTCCTCTTTCTTCTCTGCGCTCTTTTCAGCGCCTGTTTTTATTACCTCAATATCGCGGTGAGCCCTGAATCCTGTCCCTGCCGGAATCAAGTGGCCCACAATAACATTCTCCTTTAAGCCGAATAATTCATCGCGCTTTCCGCTGGTTGCCGCCTCGGTAAGAACACGGGTAGTCTCCTGGAAGCTGGCTGCGGAAATAAAACTTTCAGTAGTAAGAGAGGCCTTGGTTATACCCAAAAGCAACGGGGTTGCCTGGGCGGGTTTTCCGCCTTTTTTGATTACCCGGGTATTTTCTTTCTGAAACACCCACTTATCTACCTGTTGAGTGGCTAAGAATTCCGTATCACCCGGATCCTCTATCCTTACCTTTTTGAGCATCTGACGGATAATTACCTCTATATGCTTATCATTGATGCGCACACCCTGCAGACGATAAACCTCCTGGACCTCATTAACCAGGTACTCCTGCAAGACTTTATCGCCGCAAACACTCAGGATATCCTGCAAAACCACCGGGCCATCGGTAAGCTGCTGTCCGGCAGAAACCTTATCACCCTTGTAAACATTGGGATGTTTGCCATGGGGAATAATATATTCCCTGGACATACCGGTAACAGACTTAACAATAATTACGCGCTGGTTCTTCTTGGTTTCGCCGAATTCCACGAATCCGTCGATTTCGCTGATAACTGCCGGGTCCTTCGGGCGCCTGGCTTCAAAAAGCTCTGCCACACGCGGAAGGCCTCCGGTGATATCACGAGTCTTAACTACTGTACGCGGGATCTTCGCCAAAAGGTCTCCACCGCCTACCCGCTCACCGTCTTTAACAATAATATGCGCGCCGATAGGAATAGGATAAATACCTAAAACCTCTTTTTTATCGTCAGTGATAACCACCTGCGGATGGTACTCAGGCTTATGTTCAACAACTACGCGCTCAGTTAATTTTGTAACCGGGTTAAGTTCATCGCGCATAGTAACATTCTCACGCAGATCCTCGAAACGCACGATACCGCCGACTTCGGTAAGTACCGGTAAGGTATACGGATCCCAACGCACAAAAACCACGCCCTTCTTGACCTCTGCACCGTCAAGAATGGTAATAAATGCACCCTGGGGAACAGGATAGCGTTCAAGTTCACGGCCCTGAACATCATTAATACTGATCGCGCCGTTTCTATTTAAAGCTACGTTCTCTTTATTTTTAAGCGTAACCCTTAAAGAATGATATTTAACTATACCGTCATTCTTAGACTTAATAAATGACTGTTCAATTGTCCTGGAAGCTGTACCTCCGATATGGAAGGTTCTCATGGTCAGCTGGGTACCGGGCTCGCCGATACTCTGGGCAGCTACAACTCCGATTGCCTCGCCTAACTCGATTAACCTGCCGGTAGAAAGATTACGGCCATAGCATTTAGCGCAGACCCCCCTGCCGGATTCACAGGTTAAAACGCTGCGGATACGTATCTTTTCAATCCCCAGCTTCTCTATCTGATCGGTCTTTTCTTCGGTAATTTCATGCCCCTGCTCGACAATAACCTCGTCGGTAATAATATCTACGACGTTGTCCAGCGCCACCCTTCCGATAATACGGTCTTTAAGGCTGACCACCTCTTCATCACCTTCAATGATTGCCGAAACCGTGATCCCGTTAAGTGTGCCGCAATCTTCTTCGCAGACAATTACCTCCTGGGCAACATCCACAAGCCTGCGGGTCAGATACCCTGCGTCAGCGGTCTTAAGAGCGGTATCCGCCAAACCCTTTCGCGCGCCATGGGTAGAAATAAAATACTCTAAAACATTTAAGCCCTCGCGGAAGTTTGCGGTAATCGGGTTTTCAATAATTTCACCGCTGGGTTTAGCCATCAGCCCGCGCATACCGGCAAGCTGCCTGACCTGTAGACGTGAACCGCGGGCGCCTGAGTCTGCCATCATAAAAATAGGGTTAAATGAATGCATCCCCTTAAACAATAAATCTGAAATTTTATCTGTTGTGTGCGTCCAGATATCAATAACCTTGGATTTGCGTTCGCTGTCGGTAATTATACCTTTTCGGTACTGATCCTCAACCCTGTTTACCTCTTCCTTGGATTCCTTTAAGACCTCCGGTTTTTCCAAAGGCACGGTCATATCATCTATGCCGATAGAAATTCCGCCTAAGGTACCCATCTCAAAACCTAAACGCTTAATATCATCCAGTAATTTAATGGTTACGCCATGGCCAAACCTCTTATAGCAGCTGACTACTATATCGCTCACCTTGCCTTTATTTAACTCCCGGTTAACAAACCCGAATTCGGCAGGTAATACCTGATTAAAAATTACCCTGCCGACAGTGGTGGTAAGCAGTTGTTTGCCTTCAATTACCTTCTTCTGGTCAAAATCATATAAGGCATGAACACGAATCTTGATTTTAGCGTGCAGCTCAACCGCCTTATCATCATAAGCTACCAGAACCTCATCAGCGCTGGAAAACACCTTACCCTCCCCTAATGCGCCTGGCTTCTCTTTACTAAGATACGAGACACCCAAAATAATATCCTGGGTAGGAGAGATTACCGGACGGCCATCCGCTGGAGAGAATATATTATTTATGGCCATAATCAGTACCTTGGTCTCTAATTGCGATTCTAAAGATAAAGGCACGTGCACAGCCATCTGGTCTCCGTCAAAGTCCGCGTTAAAAGCGGTACAGACTAGCGGGTGTATCTTTATTGATTTACCTTCGATTAATAACGGCTGGAATGCCTGGATACCTAAACGGTGCAGGGTCGGGGCGCGGTTAAGCATAACCGGATGGTCTTTAATTACCTCATCCAAGATATCCCAAACCTCGATCTTGCCGCGTTCAACCATACGCCGGGCGCCTTTAATCGTATGCACAAAACCTTTTTCTCTTAATTTTTTAATAATGAATGGCTCAAATAATTCCAGTGCCATCTGCTTGGGAAGGCCGCATTCATGCAGCTTTAATTCCGGGCCCACGACAATAACCGACCGGCCAGAATAATCCACGCGCTTACCAAGAAGATTCTGGCGGAACCTGCCCTGTTTGCCTTTAAGCATATCGGAAAGAGATTTTAGCGGGCGGTTGTTCGCCCCATTTACAGGCTTGCCATGACGTCCGTTATCCAAAAGCGCATCCACTGCCTCCTGAAGCATGCGCTTTTCATTACGGATAATAATTTCAGGGGCGCTTAACTCCATTAACTTTCTTAAGCGGTTATTGCGGTTAATTACCCTGCGGTATAAATCATTCAGGTCGCTTGTCGCGAACCTTCCGCCTTCAAGCGGCACTAAAGGACGTAAATCCGGCGGGATTACCGGCAGGATACTTAAAATCATCCATTCCGGCTTATTGCCGCTTTTCTTAAAATCTTCGACGATTTTTAAATTCTTAATCGCCTTGCGGTTGCTTAAAACATCTTTGGATTTCTCCAGGTCTTTTCTGAATTTACGGCAAACCACATCCAAATCCAATTCTTTCAAAAGTTCGGCTATCGCTTCAGCTCCGATCTTGGCTTTAAAGTTTGCCCCGTATTTATCCAATGCCTCCTGATATTGTTCATCAGTAAGCAATTCTTTTTTCTTTAAAGGAGTATTGCCCGGATCAACCACAACATACTCCTCATAATAAATAATTCTTTCTAAATCCCTTAACCCGATATCCAGTAACGCGCTCATGCGGCTGGGCACGGCTTTAAAAAACCAGATATGGGTAACCGGGGTAGCTAAATCAATATGCCCCATGCGCTCGCGCCTGACACTGGAACGATCAACAGTCACGCCGCAGCGATCGCAGGTAATCCCTTTAAATTTGATACCTTTATATTTACCGCAGTTACACTCCCAATCACGCACCGGGCCAAAAATCTTTTCGCAAAACAGGCCGTCTTTTTCCGGCTTAAGCGTGCGGTAATTAATAGTTTCTGCCTTCTTGACCTCGCCCTTAGACCAGAGTTTAATTACCTGGGAGCTGGCGATCTTGATTGAAATACTATCGAATGAGACGATCTCTTCCATTATTTAGCCTTTTCTGTTTTGATATCAAGACATAAGCCTTGCAATTCTTTGATTAAAACATTAAACGACTCTGGAGTCCCATGGGTTAGGCGCTGTTCACCCTTGACTATTGCCTCATAAATACGCGTCCTGCCGCTGACATCATCACTCTTAACCGTAAGCATCTCCTGCAGGGTAAATGCCGCTCCATACGCCTCTAAAGCCCAAACTTCCATTTCCCCTAATCTTTGGCCGCCGAATTGAGCTTTACCGCCTAACGGCTGCTGGGTAACCAAAGAATACGGGCCGATAGAACGGGCGTGTATCTTTTCGTCAACCAAATGGATTAATTTCAGAATATACATGTACCCGACAGTTACCTTCTGGTCAAAAGGCTCTCCGCTGTAACCATCATAAAGAGTGATCTTTCCATCTTCCGGAAGCCCTGCCTTCTTCAATAATTCCTTGATCTCGCCCTCTTTAGCGCTGTCGAATATAGGGCAGCTCACATTCAAACCTAAGGCCTTTACCGCCCAGCCTAAATGGCATTCCAATATCTGACCTACGTTCATACGTGAAGGTACGCCTAACGGATTTAACACTACATCTACCGGAGTACCGTCGGGCATATAAGGCATATTTTCTTCAGGAATGATCCTGGCAACCACACCCTTGTTACCATGGCGGCCGGCGAGCTTATCCCCTTCAGAAAGCTTGCGTTTTGTGGCGATATAAACCACAACTCTTTTTAAGATCCCCGTAGGCAATTCATCGCCACGGCGCACCTTTTCAATCTCCTGCTCTTCTTCAGCCAATAATTCCTGTACCTGCTCATCAAAAGAGGCGGCTAAAATCTTTGCTTCATCATTATCGCTAAAATCATATTTCTCAACCTTCTTCTTGTCTATACCTAAAGCCTGAGCTAAACGTACGGTTTTTTCAATCTGTAAAAATTCAATCTCCTGTTTATAATAAGCTTTGAGTTCGCGGATTTTAGCCAGCTCTTTGGTTTTTTCTTCTTTTGTTTTACGGCCGCGATCCTTACGCTGAAAAACATGCACGTCAATAACTACCCCTTCAACACCGGGCGGGACAACCAGAGAGGTATCACGCACATCCCCGGCCTTCTCTCCGAAAATCGCGCGCAATAATCTTTCTTCCGGGCTGGGCTCAGAATCGGTCTTGGGAGTAATTTTACCCACCAGGATATCTCCGGCGCTTACTTCTGCGCCCACGCGGATGATCCCATCCTCATCTAAATTCCTTAAGGCCTCCTCGCTTACATTAGGGATATCACGGGTGATTTCTTCATTACCTAATCTGGTTTCAGCTGCCTCAATTTCAAACTCTTCGATATGAATAGAGGTAAAGGTATCCTCTTTAATCAATTTCTCGCTAATAAGAATGGCATCTTCAAAGTTATAACCTCTCCAGGGCATAAAAGCCACCAGTACATTCTTGCCTAAAGCTAACTCAGCATTTTTAGTGGCAATCCCGTCAGCAATCGCCTGGCCTGCTTCCACACGGTCGCCTAATTGCACCAGCGGCCTCTGGTTAATAGAAGTATCCGCGTTAGTACGTAAAAATTTCTTTAAATGATAGATTTTCTTGCCAACGGTAATTGATGAGGCATCGACACTGGTGACCTTGCCTGATTCCTCGGCAATAACCACTGTACCGGAATCATGGGCAACTTTTGCCTCCATATCAGTACCGACCAAGGGAGCTTCGGTAATCATCAAAGGGACAGCCTGGCGCTGCATATTTGAACCCATTAACGCGCGGTTTGCATCATCATGCTCTAAGAAAGGGATCATCGCTGCGGCGACAGAAACCAACTGCTTGGCAGAAACATCCATATACTGCACATCTTTCGCTAAAACCTTGGGAAAATCCTCTCTGTAACGGCAGGTAACAAACTTATCCACAAACCTTCCCTCGCTGTCTAACGCAACATCAGCCTGGGCAATAATTTTATCTTCTTCAATATCGGCGGTTAAATATTCAAACTTTTTAGTTACGCGGCCATCCTCTACTTTACGATAAGGAGTTTCAATCAGGCCAAAGAGTTAATACGCGCAAAACAGCTTAAGGAAGCGATTAAACCGATGTTCGGGCCTTCGGGGGTTTCAATAGGGCAAACCCTTCCATAATGCGAAGGATGGATATCCCTTACTTCAAAGCCTGCTCTCTCACGCGAAAGGCCTCCCGGGCCTAAAGCGCTCAAACGGCGTTTGTGGGTCATCTCCGCCAAAGGATTAATCTGATCCATAAATTGGGATAACTGGCTGCGGCCAAAGAAATCACGGATCTGGTTGCTTAAAAGTTTGGAGTTAATCAAATAATGCACGTTTAAATTATCAAACTCACCCAGGATGCTTAGCCTCTCCTTAATTGAACGCTCAACCCTGGAAAGCCCGATACGCACCTGATTTTGCACTAATTCCCCGACGCTCTTTACGCGGCGGTTTCCTAAATGGTCGATATCGTCAATCTTGCCTGTGCCGGCATTTAACTTGATCAGGTATTCGATTACCTTAATTACGGTATCAGAATCAAGTATTCTTTTTTCTAATGATACCTCCATGCCTAATTTACGGTTCAGGATAAAACGGCCGGCCCTTTCTAAATCATACCTGGCCGGATCAAAGAACAACCGGTAAAACAACCCTTCCGCAGCCTCTTTAGTAACCGGCTCGGTGGGACGCATCTTGCGGTAAAAATCAAGATATGCCTCTTCTTTATTCTTAGTGTAATCTTTCTTTAAGGTATTAACGATCTCAGGATGCTCTTTTCCAAAAGCGGCGAAAATCTGGCTGTCTTCAGAAAAACCAAGGATCCTTAAGATTTGTGTTGCGGGAAAATTTCTGCGGCGGTCAACATAAGCGGTAATTGTCTCGGTAAGGTCATATTTAAATTCAAGCCATGCACCACGGTAAGGTATAACCCTGCCGTAAAAAATCTTCTTTCCCGTGGGATGCAATTCTTCTTCAAAAGAGACTCCGGGAGAGCGCTGTAACTGGCTGACTACCACGCGTTCATCACCATTAATAATAAAGGTGCCGGTTTCAGTCATCAAAGGTATCTCGCCAAAATAAGCATCCTGCTCTTTTGTTTCCTTGGGAGTAGTCAGGCGGAATTTTACCTTTAACGGTGAGGCATAAGTCAATGAGCGATTCTTAGCTTCGCCCATTGTATATTTAGGCTTGCCTAATGAATAGCTGATAAAATCTAATTTTACCGAACGGTCAGGGCTCTCGATGGGGAAGATCTCCCCAAAAACCTCCTGCAGCCCCTGATTTTTTCTTTCATCTGCCGGCACATCTATCTGCAGAAATTCACGATAAGTATCAAGCTGTACATCCAAAAGATTAGGTAAATCGTAAACTTCTTTTATCTTAGCAAAACTTTTACGTTTATTCATAAGCCCTTATGGCTTTGGCTATTGGAAGCCAAACCATAACCTTGTGGTTTATAGCTAAAATCAGCCTAGTTCTAAGTTAATCAGATTTACTTATACTTACTTATATTTACTTTAACTTACTTTAATTCTACAGTTGCACCAGCTGCTTCCAGTTTCTTTTTCATCTCAGCAGCTTCATCTTTAGTAGCGCCTTCTTTAATCGGTTTCGGGGCAGCATCTACTAAATCCTTGGCTTCTTTTAAGCCTAGACTAGTAATTGTGCGCACCTCTTTAATTACCGCGATTTTATTTGCGCCAGCGCTGGTTAACACTACGGTAAATACGCTTTTCTCCTCTGCAGCAGCAGCTGGAGCGGCGGCACCGGCAGCAGGTGCTGCGGCCATCGGCATATTCGCGCTTACGCCAAATTTTTCCTCCAAAGCCTTAACTAAGTCGGAAAGCTCCAGAACAGTCATCGTCTCTATCGACTTGATTAATTCTTCCAATTTTGCAGTTGCCATTTCTCTTCCTCCTTGTGTAGAAACACACACCGGCGCAATTCCGCTTAGCGCCGGGTGCTTTTGTTATTTTGATTTATTCTGCTTGATTTGATCTAAACAATAAACAAATTTCTTTAAAGTTTGATTCAATACAACAACCACCTTGACAATCGGGCCGTTCAAAGCGCAGACCACCTGAGCCAGGAGCACTTCTTTAGCAGGCAGCTTGCTCATGGTTTCTATATCTTTTGAAGTTAATATTTTCTCTTGCAGCAGGCCGCCTTCCAATATAAGTTTTTCATGGTCCTTGCGGAAAGCGCATAAAATCTTAGAGATATCTACAGGTTCATCCTTGAAGAAAATCAACCCACAAGGAGATTCAATGGCCTTAATCAGCTGATCGAGGCCTAATTCTTTCATCGCCCTTCTGGCTACGCTATTCTTGACTACAAAAAGATCTGAACCGCTTGCCTTGAGTGTTTTTCTTAACCCGCTCATATCAGGGCTGGCTACCCCGGAGTATTTGACGACAATCAACCCCTTGGAAGATTTAAAGCTGTTTTTTATGCGGTTCTCTGATGTTTCCTTTACTAACAATCCGATTTTTTTCATATTATAAGCTCACTTTGCACGCTGCCTTAGCAGGCAATCCGTAATCCCGGATTCATCGAAGCGGCGATACTCAAACTTTTCACAAATTTACCTTTTACGGAAGCAGGCCTGGATTCATTAACAGCCTCTATAACTTTAGAGGCATTGTCATTTAGCTGCTCCTCGCTAAATGAAATCTTGCCCACAGACAAATGCATTCCTCCCTGTTTATCAACACGAAATTCAACCTTGCCCTTGCGCACATCTTCAATGGCTTTTGATATATCATTGGTAACTGTTCCGGTCTTAGGGGAAGGCATCAAACCGCGCGGCCCCAGGACCTTTCCCAGTTTACTTAAATCTTTCATCATTTCAGGGGTGGCTATAGCGCAATCAAAATCAAGAAATCCCGCCCCCACTTTATCTATTAACTCCGTACCCCCCACATAATCCGCTTTTGCTTCCCTGGCCAGGCGCTCATGTTCACCTTTGCAAAACACCGCCACCCGTACTTTTTTCCCGGTTCCATGAGGAAGCACAACTGTACCGCGGACCATCTGATCGCTCTTCTTGGTATCTACGCTCAAATTAAAATGCAGGTCAACTGAGCCGTCAAACTTTGGTTTAGGCAGCTTTTTTAATAAAATAATTGCTTCCTTTAACTGATAAAGTTTGTCCTGCTCAACCTGCTTAACTGATTCCTTATATCTTTTGCTGGACGTTTTCATAATTATCCTTCAACTGCAATGCCCATACTGCGGGCAGTGCCCTCTATAATCTTAATCGCCTGCTCCATGCTGGCGGTATTTAAATCCGGAAGCTTAAGTTTGGCGATCTCCTCAACCTGTTTCTTGGTTACCTTGCCAATAGTTTCTTTTCCGCTGGTGCCAGAGGCTTTAGCTAAATTAGCCGCCCTTTTTAGTAAAATGGATGATGGCGGGCTCTTTATAATAAAGGTAAAGGTCCTGTCCTCATAAACACTGATTACAACCGGAAGGATGAGCCCGTCTTTTCCTTTAGTCTGATCGTTAAATTGTTTACAGAACTGCATGATGTTTACGCCATGCTGGCCCAAAGCAGGGCCGACCGGAGGAGCAGGATTTGCCTGCGCTGCCGGAACATGTAATTTAATCTGTGCCTTGATTGCCTTTGCCATAGTTATACCCTCTCCACCTGCCAGTACTCTAACTCCACCGGCGTAGAGCGTCCAAATATAGAAACACTTACCTTAACTTTGCCTTTTTCCGGATAGACTTCCTCTATTACTCCGTTAAAATTCAGGAATGGCCCTTCATTAACCCTTACCTGCTCCCCTTTTTCAAAAACTATTTTAGGCGATGGCTTTGCGGCAGTCTCCTTGGTACGCTTCAGGATACTATCTACCTCCTCCTGGGGAAGCGGCACGGGCTTACGGCCTAAGCCGATAAAACCCGTAACACCCGGAGAATTCTTGATAAAAAGGTATGTCTCCTCGCTTAAATCCATCTCAACCAGCAAATATCCCGGGAAAAATTTTCGCTGCGTAATCTTTTTCTTACCGGAGCGCACTTCAGAAACCTGCTCCGTGGGGATGACCACATTAGAGATCACCTCATTAAGGCCGCTGGATGTAATCTTTTTCTCCAGGGATGTCTTAACTTTTTCTTCTATCCCGGTCTGGGTATGTACAACGTACCATTTTTTCATCTGAAAACCACGCTTAGAAATCTGGATAACCCCAGATCTACTATCCCGATAAAAATTGTCATTATTGCCGTAACCGTGATTACCAAAACCGTAGAGGCCAAAAGCTCTTTCCTGGTTGACCATGAAACCTTACTTAATTCAGCCCTGACCTCTTTTAAAAAATTAACCGGTTTCGCTATAATATTCATACTTTATAGGGCCTTCCCCTAACCTGCTACTACGGGAGCGGCAGGAGTTGCCCCGTTTTCCTGTATTTCTCATTTCGCAAACGGGACTGCGTTTTACCTGCAAGCCGCTCTTCTTTTCAAAACCACAGGAGCGGCAGGACTTGAACCTGCAGTCACGGTTTTGGAGACCGTTGGTTTGCCATTAACCGACGCCCCTAAGATTGAATCTTTCTAATTCCTATCCCGACTCATAATCCGCGTAAAAATTTTTTTAAATTTTTACGCATTCGTCGGGATAAATTCGCAGATTAACTTACGCGCACTAACGTGCTCGTAAGTTAACTGCTTATTTAATTTCCTTATGCGGGGTATGTTTGTGACAGGAATTGCAGAACTTACTAAGCTCAAGCCTATCCTGATGCAACTTTTTATTTTTACTCGTCGTATAATTGCGGTTTTTGCAAACCGTACATTCTAAAGTTATTGTTTCGCGCATAATTATATTTATTCTTTATACCCCGCGCTTATAAGGTATTGCGCGGGTATTCGTTAACTACGAAAGCTGGAGACGAGAATTGAACTCGTGACCCCGTCCTTACCAAGGACGTGCTCTGCCAACTGAGCTACTCCAGCAGAAAT
>Ga0172368_10000383_pt1 | contig 63512 bp, 59 predicted proteins | sample Lak11m_FD_114540 | JGI IMG/M metagenome (GOLD analysis project Ga0172368, IMG submission 114540) | Freshwater microbial communities from Kabuno Bay, South-Kivu, Congo - kab_022012_11m | ecosystem: Environmental > Aquatic > Freshwater > Lake | place: Democratic Republic of the Congo: South-Kivu... | reverse complement strand
CTGCCGGTAAAACAATCGGAAGAGTTATTGGAGAGGTGGGGATAGTCGCCAGAGGCGGAAGTTAAAAGTGCAAAGTTAAAAGTTCAAAGTTTTGTTTTTAATTACAGGTGAGAGTCTATTTTTGTTCGAAAAAAATTTGATTTTTCGGCTTTTTTATGCTATAATTGACATATGGAAACACTCAAAAAAGCCAATCTTTTCTGGGATGTTGATTGCGAGAAACTGGATCCGAAAAAACACGGATCTTTTATAGTTAATCGCATATTAGAGAGGGGAAACATTGACGACCTGGGATGGGCCAAGAATTTTTACGGAGAGCAATTTTTGCTGGATGTTTTTTCCAAAAACGCAAGCAAGTTTAGTCCTAAAACCGGCAATTTTTGGTGTTTATATTTTAACTTGGATAAAAAAGAATGTATTCGCGAGCAGTTAGCAAAAAAACACAGTCCGTTCTGGAAAAGTTAATAAGGATTGACGGGCTGAGCAATTTTTATCTCGCTGGCGGAACTGGATTGGCCGTGCAGCTTGGACATCGGGAATCAATTGATCTGGATTTTTTTTCCAGGATTGATTTTTCTGTTGCGTCATTAAAAAATTCGTTGGCGGAAATCGGGATGCTTGAGATAGATTATGAGGAAAAAGGAACCTTGTCGGGAACGCTCGATGGAGTAAAAATTAGTTTTTTCCACTACGGATATGAACAGCTTTTTCCATTGTTGGATTATGAAGGGATTTGCTTGGCTGACGAACGAGATATAGCCGCCATGAAAATTGACACTATATCTTCACGGGGTAGCAAGAAAGACTTTGCGGATATCTGGTTTCTGATGAAAAAATATTCTTTGCTCCAGCTCATAGAATTTTTTGAAAAGAAATATAAAAATATCAGCTACAACAAGCTGCATATTTTGAAAAGCCTGGTTTATTTTGACGATGCTGAAAATGACCCCAGTCCCATGATGCTTGCTGATTTTGATTGGAGCGAGGCCAAAAAAGACATAGAAAAAGAAGTTAAAAAAATTTACGGTAAATAATTCAGGCCAGCGGTGGCAAGACCCCATGTAGCAGAACAGGGTTCGCTACGGGGCAAGCAAAGTTTAAAGTGCAAAGTTAAAAGTTTAGTTTTTTCTATTTCAAGCGGAAACTTGATTTTTTTGTCTAAAAATGTAATATTGTCAATATCAGGCGGTATTCTTGAATGTTTCATTTATGCTTAAAAGCGAATTAGAAAATTTAATCAAAGATCTGAAAAAAGATTTATCCGGCATCAAGAGCCTCGCGGAAGCAGATGTGATTTGGAGAAAATATTTTGGCGGCGCAGGCGCCATCAAAGGGATGCTTAAGAAAATAAAAGATCTGCCGGCGGAAGAAAAGAAGATCCTGGCGCCTCTCATCCAAGAGAAACACCAGGACGCTTTGAATTTTTTCCGGGAAAAGGAAGCCGAGCTCAAAAAATGGAAAATTGAAGAAGATATAAAAAAGCAAGCGGAAGCGTTTGATTTTGCTTCACCAAAAATTGGACATCTGCATCCGATTTCTCGGACTATTCGGGAGATGAATGAATTTTTTCGAAGCATGGGGTATAGTATTATGGACGGACCGGAGATTGAATCCGATGATTTTTGCTTTCGGCGGTTAAATGTTCCTCTTGACCATCCGGCGCGCGACATGCAAGACACAATTTATATTCAAGAACCGGATTTTTTGTTGCGCACCCAAACTTCATCCATTGAAGCCCGTATTTTGGCCGAGCATAAACCACCGTTCAAAGTTGTTTCGCCGGGAAGGGTTTATCGCAATGAAAGCGTCAATAAAAGCAATCATTTTATCTTTCATCACTACCAAGGCGTGGTTGTGGTGGAAAAAACCAGTCTCAAGGACCTATTCGGAGTTTTCAATTTTTTGTTCCAGAAAATGTACGGGCCGGATGTGGTCATTCGTTTTCGCAATAAATATTATCCGGAAGTGGAGCCGGGAGTCGGGCCGGATATGCAATGCTTCAATTGCCAAGGAAAAGGCTGTCCGCTTTGCAAGAACGTTGGTTGGATCGAGATGGGCGGCGCGGGGATAATTCACCCGAATGTTTTAAGCGCGGCTGGCATTGATACAAAAAAATGGATGGGTTTTGCTTTTGGTTTGGGCTTGGATCGTTGGGTGATGGCGAAATACAATATCACTGACATCCGGACGCTTCTTGGAGGCAATCTGGGTTATAAATATTACGAAAATGAAAGTATTATATAGTCAAATCAAAGAACTGGTTCCGGAATTGACGGTCGGTCCTCTGGAAGTCGGAGAAGCGTTGACGCTTACCGGTTTCATGATGGACGGTTTTGAAAAAGTTAAATATAAAGGGGTTGAGGATTATTTGCTCAGCTTCGAGATTCGACAAAATCGCGCGGACTGTCTGTCGGTTATTGGTCTGGCTCGGGAAGCGGCGGCTTATTTTGGTTTGAAAATTGTTGTTCCAAAAGTCGCGCCGATAGAGGAAAGCGGCAAACCGCTGGATATCCAAGTCGAAGCCAAGGATGAGGTTAAAAGAGTTATGGCGGTGAAATTGGATGGCGCGAAGAATGGACAATCACCAGCATGGCTCAAGGAATACGTGGCTTTTTACGGACTCAATAGCGTAAATATTCTGGTGGATCTGTCAAACTATGTCATGCTTTTCACCGGCTATCCTTCTCATCTTATTGATTTCAAAAAGACCAGCGGCCATTTGGCGTGGTCGCTTAATCGTGATTTTGACGAAGTGACAACGCTTTTTGGTACGGCGGTCAAACTGCAAAAAGACAAAGAGATCATTATTCAAGATGGGAAAAATGTTGTGGCGTTGGCCGGTATCGTCGGTGGACAAGCGGCGGCAATCGATGAACAGACGGATTCATTCATCGCGGAAGTTGCTATTTACGACCGTTCGGTTATTCGTAAAAACTCACGAAGTCTAAACGTGGTGACGGAAGCCAGCCACCGGTTGGAAAAAGATATTGATCCAAACGGCGCCGAATACGCTCTAAATTTGTTGGTTTCACTCATCATCGAATATGCTGGCGCGCACACGGCTAGCGCCATTTTTAGCTATTATCCAAAAAAACAGATAGCGCCTGTGATTGCTTTTGAACCGAGCTGGGCCGGAAAATTTGCCGGAATTGAAATTCCGCAAGAGTCTGTTGCTAAAATATTTGAAAAGCTGGAATTTAAAATTGAAAAGGAAAACAAACAGTGGCTGGTTACGCCGCCAACCGTCCGGATGGACTTAGCCTTGCCGGAGGATTTGGTCGAGGAAGCCGTTCGGATTTATGGTTATGACAAAATTCCAACGAAAGAAATTCCAAATTTGGAAATTGTCTCCGATATCACGCCAAAAAATATAATTGTGGAAGAAAAAATACGTGATATTCTCGCAAGTCTTGGATTTGATGAAATTCTTTCCTGGCCCTTGACCGAAAAGGGCGGCAATACCAAAGTGAATTATGTTGATTGGAAGGAAATTTCCACGCAAAATTCGGTCAATGATCTTTTTCCGAATCTCCGCCAGTCAATAGCAACTGGACTTCTTAGTCAGCTTAGGGAATATGAAAAAAATAATGTCGAGTTTATTGATATTTTCGAAATTGGAAAAATTTTCGGTGAGAAAGACGGTCGCTATCTTGAGCATGGAGCGCTGGGTATAATGTCCGGGGGGAAAGTTAAATCCTTGTCGTATTTCAAAAACAGGATCGAGTCGCTGCTCCGTCTCATCGGTTTTGAATTCGTGAGCTTTTTTGATGCCAAGTCCAAGCCTGAAATCGCGAATCCCGGTTCCTGCTGGGAGATCCAAGCCGACGGGAAAAGTGTCGGAATAATTTATAAACTTATCCCAGATGAGTCAAAACTCAACACCTATTTCGCGGAGCTGGATATCGCCCAGATGACCGAGCTGCTCACCAAAGATAAAAATAATCCGGTGGTGGAAATCACGCAAAAACTGATCGCGCTCGACGCCAACATCGAACTTCCGGCGGAGGAATCAATTTATGAATATTTGGAGAAACTGAAAAAGACGCTGGACAAAAAGCACATCTGGAGCGTAAATGTGGCGGACACCTATCCGCTGGGTGCAAAAACCCGCTATACTGTGCGGGTGACTTATCAGGAACTGTCCGACCAAGAGGCTAAAAAAATCCATTTAGCAACTTTCAATCTGTAAATCTCTAATTTTATTGGTATGACCAGCCAAGAACTGCGAGCGGCTTATCTTAATTTTTTCAAATCGAAGGGACATACAATCATCCCGTCGGCTTCTTTGATTCCCGAAAATGATCCGTCGGTCCTTTTTACCACGGCCGGCATGCATCCGCTGGTGCCATATTTAATGGGAGAAAAACATCCCGGCGGCACAAGACTTGCCAATTGCCAAAAGTGCGTGCGGACGGATGACATTGATGAAGTCGGCGACGTTACTCATCACACTTTTTTTGAAATGCTCGGCAATTGGTCTCTTGGGGATTATTTCAAGAATGAGGCCGTCGCGTTCAGCTGGGAATTTTTGACGTCGAAAGATTGGCTTAATCTCGATCCGAAAAAAATAGCCATTTCCGTATTCGCGGGGGACGAAGATGCCCCTCGGGATAATGAGGTGGCTGAAAAGTGGCTGGAAATTTCCGCCGGGATATTAGAGGGGAAAATAGACTATCTTCCTAAGGCCAAAAACTGGTGGGGACCAGCCGGAATTACAGGACCGTGCGGACCTGACACGGAAATGTTTTTTTGGACTGGCGCGGAACCGGTCCCGGAAAAAATAAAAGCGGGCGATCTGGCGAACCATCCAAAGTGGGTAGAGATTTGGAATGATGTTTTCATGCAATACAACAAAACAGCCGATGGGAAATTCATTCCTCTTTCACAGCGAAATGTCGATACGGGCATGGGGCTAGAAAGAACTTTGGCGGCAGTCAATGGATTGGATGACAATTATAAAACTGAATTATTTTTTCCCATTATTTTATCTGTGGAAAAGTTGTCCGGAAAAAAATATGGCGACTCGTCCGATATTGACAAATCGATGCGGATTGTCGCGGATCATTTGCGTTCGGCCGTGTTCATCGTAGGCGATGATTTCGGTGTTCCGCCTTCCAACACCGGACAGGGCTATATAGTGCGCAGATTATTAAGGCGGGCCATCCGGCATGGAAAAATTTTAGGGATCGAAAATAATTTTACCAAAGATATCGCCGAAACGGTTGTGCGAATGTACGCGGAAGTTTATCCGGAACTGGAGAAGAACAGGGTAAAAATTATGGATGAGTTGGAAAAAGAAGAAAATAAATTCCGGAAAACCCTGGAACACGGCTTGGCGGAATTCAATAAATTGTCGGAGAAGGGGATTGCCGGCCAGGACGCTTTCGATCTATATCAATCCTACGGTTTTCCGTTCGAGATAACCAAGGAATTGGCCAAAGAAAGAGGAATAAAACTGAACGAAGAAGAATTTTTTGCTGAATTCAAAAAGCACCAAGTACTTTCCCGCACCGCTTCGGCCGGAATGTTCAAGGGCGGACTGGCTGATGCCGGAGAACAAACGAAAAAACTCCACACGGCAACGCACCTTTTGCAGGCGGCGCTCCGCCAGGTTTTGGGTGGTCACGTTTATCAAAAAGGTTCCAACATCAACGCCGAACGGCTGCGTTTTGATTTTTCCCATCCGGAAAAAATGACGCCGGAAGAAATCAGAAAAGTTGAAGATCTGGTGAATGAAAAAATCCAAGCCAATCTGGAAGTCAAAAGGGAAGAAATGACGCCCAAGGAGGCCAAGGCAGCCGGGGCACTCGGAGTTTTTGAAGCCAAATACGGCGACAAAGTCAGTGTTTATTCAGCTGTGGGATTTTCCAAAGAAATTTGCGGCGGTCCGCATGTCGAGTCAACCGGCGAACTCGGTCATTTTAAAGTCACCAAAGAAGAAGCTTCTTCGGCCGGCGTGCGGCGCATCAAAGCGGTTTTGGAATAAAAAAATTTTGACAGGCGAAAAGCCTGTTTTTTAGTTGGCAGTCACAGCTTGACTTACTGATAATATTTTATATAATTCCACATTGGGCAGTTAAGATGATTTTGATAAAATGGCACATTAACAACTAAACGACGAAACGGAGGAAAAGTCCATGTTTATACCGGAAAAACAGGAGTTTTGTAGCAATTGCGTGAACCCACTGGGCATGGGCGTTATGAGCCCGCTTACGAAAAAAGAACTGCGGTTCCATGAGGTTGAGGGAAGGATTTTGTGCGAAATTTGTACTGAATTTCTTTCCCCGGTCTATTTTCCTGAAAAGAATCATTTCAGACTCGAACTCGAAAATTATTTAGACACGCACGAAAGGGTTCTTATGGCTTATTCCGGCGGGATGGACAGCACTGTGACTTTGGCTTTTCTCCTGAAGGAATGCAAAAAAAGAAACATCAGGTTGGAAACATTTACGATCGAAACCGGAGCCAAAGGAAGGATAACCAAGTGCAATATTGATAATGTAATGAATTTTTTTGGGATCAAGGACCATTTTTTCCTTGATGTTTCAAGTAAAATTCAGGATGATCCCAAGGTGCTGGCAGTAACCGAAAAGCCAATGACTACGCTGGAAGTTTATCGATATTGCAGAGGAAAAGATATTCTTCCGTGCGGAAAGCTGTGCAATACAATGGTGGATGGGGCTTACGACGATGTAATGAAGAGGAAGGGATTTAGCGAGATGTTTACCGGTGGCGATACTCCAAAGAAAAACGCAACCGGGAACTATTCTATTTTCTGGAGAAAACCAAGTGGAGTGGTCATTATCAGAGGCGGGTTCGCCTTTGGTCTCACGAAAGAGAAAAACCGCCAGTTCATTGAGCAAAATAACATCCCGTGGGTTAACCCTGGATGCGGAGGCTATGACACAGATTGTCTGGTTCCGGGAATGTTTTTTGCCAATGTGACAGACGGAAAATCCGAAATGGCCCTGGGTGAAGTTGTTGAAAAATACCCTATCATCTTGGAATACCTGACTGAGCGGGTACGCTTCGGAGTAATCGATCGCAAAATCGGGATCAATATGCTTGTGCATATTGATATTGCTAATCTGCCGTCATACATCGAATTAGATCGGATACTCCGATCTATGTGAAAGGAGGTGAATCGTGAAGGCGCTATTACTGCATCATCTGGGCGTTCCCTGCGTAACAAGGATTAGGAAGTCCGAGGAGTCTATTTCCCAAACTGATATAATATATTTCCTTAATCCTGCGGCAATCGTCAGATATGAACCGGACGGTGCGGTAATAACCCCGCCGATACTTTATTCGTCATTCATATACGCGGATGCGGATCTGGCGAAGCTGTTGCGTCAGAAATTTTTTCCAGGAAAAGGATTGCCCGAAAAAATCATTTCCCTACTCCTGGAAAACCGGGTCATTTCAGAAGAACGGACTATAAGTCCACGTTATCGCGAAATGTATGTTGAAACAAAGGACCTGCCAACGCAGGTTCTTCTCGACGTAACGTCTGCATGTAACTGCAACTGCATAACCTGTTATCACAAAGCCGACTTGGATGGGCATACTCCGCCGCTTGCAGATGTGCTTTATTCCATTGAAAAACTCAAAGAACTCGGGATTAGTTTATTTGAAGTGACTGGCGGAGAACCCTTCCTGCGAAAGGATCTTTGCGATATACTAGACAGGCTGACAGAGCTTCACTTGCACTTTTACGTGGTAACAAACGGAGAGTTTCTGAAAGATGCGGATGAAAGGTTGATAGCGGCGCTAAAGAATGGACTCGGGCTTGCAGTAAGCCTCGATGGGGTCGGAGAAACACACGACCGCGTTAGACAGCGTCCCGGACTCTATGATAAGCTTATTGCGGGGCTCGATGTAATGAGCGAGGCTGGCGTCCAAATCTATCTCATTTCCACGTTGAACAACGAAAACATGGGCTGTATTTCCGAGATGATTGCAGTTGCCAAAAGGTATGGAACCACCATACACTTGCGGCCAACAATCAGAACGGGAGCAGCGATAATGAACAATCTGGAATCCCGCAATCTGAGCGATGTTCTGAAAGAGTTTCTGGGGCATCCAAATGTCAGGAATGGCCTATTAAGGACCAAAAAAACCATTCCGGAAGCTCGGTATTATGGGTGCGGGATACGAAAAAGGATATCAGTAAATTCATTCGGAGTGCTGTTCCCCTGCGTAATGGACAGGGATCGTCAGTTGGTGAATATCAGTAAATTGGATCAACGCGATTTTGTCCAAAAACTGCGAATTGAGACGGAAACTTTTCTCAATCGCAATGATCTTTGTAGAACGTGCGAGGCGAACAAAGGAAAATACGGGATCATTTGTGGCGGATTTTGCCGCTTTTCCATGTCACACCGAAAGGGGGTGATCTCATGAGCATTATGCATACACAGCAGAAAAATATCTATACAACCTTTGCCCGATTATACGATAGGCTTATGTCCGAAAAGAAGTATTCGGTATGGGAGAAGCTTATCGCAGAAGTGGTGAAGAAGTATGCGATTCCCAAAGGCATATGTTTAGATGTGGCATGCGGGACCGGGAAGATTACGGGCATGCTGCTTAAGCAAGGGTTCAGGGCGATTGGCATAGACAAGTCGGAAGCGATGCTTGAGATCGCCCGGAGGAATTTTCCCGCGGAGAGGTTCATCAAGTCAGATATTTGCGACTTCTCTGCCGGGGATAGCTCACAGGCCGTAATGGCAGTATCGTTCTATGATTCACTAAACTATCTGCTGACCGACGAGGAAATGTCAGCGATGTTTAAAACTGTGGCAAGAAATCTTGCTCCGGGGGCGATTTTCCTTTTCGACATGAACACGCGAGACCACGTTACTGTTTCTCAAAACAATAAGCCGAGATTTTTTGAAGACAATGATTTTTACGCCGTCTTCAGGTTCGGCGGGGAAGACAGGATGTGGATCTTGGATATTGATCTTTTTGCAAAGCGTTCGGATGGAGGGTACGACCTTCATCGTGAAAGGCATACTGAGAGGGGGTATGATAAGGAGGACATTGCCAAATTGCTGGAAAAATCCGGCCTTACTATGCTGGAGGTCAGAGAGGAACAGAAGATGTACGAAGACGGCAAAGAACATCTGAGCAGGCTGTATTTCGTGACAAGGAAATAGATTTTTTCGTATTGTAGGGGCCTAACTTGGAATTCCAAGTTAGGCCCATTATTGCGCTTGACAAGTAAAATACCATCCTGTAATATACTAGGAGCTTTAATTAATTTATTTTCTAAAATTATGGAAGAAAAATCAAACTCCAATAATGAACAGGAAATAACAACAGAGGCATCGCAAGACTGGAAAATGAGCGCGGAAGATTTGAAAAATAACGGTTGCCTAATCAACAGCGACTAATGCTCTTGTGGTGTTACAATAAAATTATCACTAAAACTAATATTCTTGTTTAGGATGTTAGTTTTTATTTTTTTATGTATAAGTTGAATAATGAAATTGCCTGGAAAAAGAAAAACAACACACTTGTTGTATATAATGATTTCAATTATTATTTTTTCAAAGATAAATCGAAAGAATGGACTTGGTCTTTAATCAAAAACGAAGGAAATAAAATAAAAAAAATTCCAAAAGATTTTATTGAATATTTATTAAAAAGGAAAATAATAATCAAATGAATTCGATTAATGGTTTTACATATAAAGAATTGTTTTTGTTGGCGATTGAGAAACCTGTCATGGCGCAGTTAGAAGTTACAAGGAACTGTAATCAGCGCTGCTTTTTTTGTTTCCGGCGCTGCAGTCCAGAAAAAAAATTCTCCAATCTTTCTTTAAAAAAATGGAAGCTCATAATTTTAAAACTTGTTTCAATAGGAATACGGGAAATAAATTTTAGCGGAGGAGAAATTTTTTTGTTTAAAAATATCGATAAACTTTTTCATTACGCAAAGTCTGTCGGGATAAAAAAAATTGTAGTTAACACGAATGGGCTTGTTAATCTTGCAAAACATGATTTGTCGCTTATAGACATTCTCATTTTCTCGATCCACGATCTTCAAAAGAATCACGATAAAATAACTGGAATCAGAGGGTCATTTTCTCTGGTAAATAAAGCGATCACATATGCAATAAATAAAAGATATCGGGTCGGAATAAACACCGTTGTTTGTAGGAAAAATGTTGCTAATCTGGACAAAATATATGCGCATTTTAAGAAATTACCTCTTGTTTTTCATTCTTTTAACCTTTCTATAAACAGAGACAGTATTGAAGATAATGTGTCTGAATTCGAACTCATATTTCTTCAATATTTAAAATTCTTAGAGAAAATTCCGGAAAGAAGAAGGAAATTGAGACATGGAATGCAGAATATTTTTGTCAAAGACAAAAAATTTTTCAAAAGTCCCATTCCATTGCCTCACTGCGCAGGCGGTAAATATAAGTTAGTCATAGATTATCAGGGCAATGTTTATCCTTGTCGATATTTTCAAGAAAGCAAATATTTTTGCGGAAATATTCTTAAAAGTAATCCAAAAACAATATGGAAAAAAGGCAAAGGATTTAAATTATTCAGAAGTATTATTGTTGATAAAAATTTGCCACACACGTGCCAGAGCTGCTTTAAGAAAGAAAAATGCTTAGGCGGATGCTTAGCCTGGAGGATTTACACTAAAAATAATAAATCATATGAAAAAGACATCAGATGCGACCTTGGGAATGCATATATTAGAGGTTGAGATAACAACTCGTTGTAATCTTGACTGCTTGCATTGCTACAATCGTAATCACAAGAACATAGATCTGCCGCTGGGAAAGATCAAGGAATTTTATAATTTTGCCAACAAAAATAAAGTTTGGACATTCATCATATCCGGTGGAGAAGCAATTTTGCATCCCAAATTTGACGAATTCGTTTCTTTTGTTAAAAAAAATCCGCACTCATTCAGACTTGTCTTGCAAAGCAACGGAATTTTGCTGGATGACAAGATTATTGAAAAAATAAGAGTCTTTGATGTTATCCATATAAGCTTTGATCTGACAAGTGACGTCAGAAAACAAGGCTCTGGAAATTTTAAATTAGCAAAAAAATTGGTAAAAAAAGGATTAAATTGCTATCTTTTTGTGACTGTGCATAAAAAAAACCGCCATTTAATTGACACGATGCTTGATTTAGCAGAAAAGAATAAAATACCTATAGGATTTAATATTTGTATTCCTGTGGAAAAATTAGACAAAAATCTACTAATGTCCAGGACGGAGTTCATGGAAACAGAAAAAAAATTGGTTCATCTTTTTAAAGAGAATAAAATTTTGCGCTACTCAAGTCCTCTTACTGCGCTTTTTGACAGAAGTAAATCAGGCACTTGGCAAGGAATACGCGGCGGTTGTTCGGCTGGTGTTGCTGCATGCGTCATAAATTCCAGCGGAGAACTTTATCCTTGTCCATTTTTTAGGCTTAGTGCCGGAAATATATTTAAAATTCCGCTGGAAAAATTATGGAATGAATCCGATGTTTTTAATAAAATAAGAAAAAGAAGGGAATTTAATGAGCCATGCAATTCATGCGAATATTTGTCCTATTGTGGTGGATGCAGAAATCGTGCATTTATCAAATCGGGAAATGTACAAGGAAAGGATCCGATGTGTTATAAAAGCGAGATGCTGTTTTAGAGGCCTTTAAATTTGACAAAAAACCGAAATAATGTTAGAAATAAGCGGTAGTATATTTTAATAAGATGAATCAACACCACCAAAACTGCACACGGATGGGCGATGCCGGAACCAATTTCCCGGTAGTTTCTCTTTGGATTGCGGCCGAAAAAGTCGCAAGTCCAGCCCAGGCGGTTTTTGTGGATTTAAATAAGGAAACTTAAAGTATTTTTCGCTAAATTCACGCAGTAAAAGACCTTCTCGGCTGGACAAAAGCCGAGTTTTTTGTCCGGAAAAGTTCTTTCAAATCCCCGAGGAGGTAAAAGCCATGGCAGCGAAAGTAACACGCGACGCAAACCCCAATCCTAAGGAGGGAAAAGACATGGAAAGGAAAGTGGAGCAGGTTGTGTTTCTCAGGGGAAGGAAAACAATTCTTCGTCCGATCAACAAGAACACTGATTTTGAAAAGTGCTGGCGCTGGATCAATGATCAAGAGGTGCGCCAGTATCTTAAGGTCTATTTGCCGGTATCTTTAGCCGAAGAAGAAAAATGGATAAATCAGCTGGGAAACAATGAGCACAACATGCTTTTGGCAATTGAAACCCTGGAGGGCGAGCATATCGGCAACATGGGGCTTCACAGAATTAGCTGGAAAGACGGGACGGCTGTAACCGGCGCGCTGATCGGCGAAAAAAAGTATTGGGGCAAAGGTTATGGCACGGACGCCAAGATGTCGCTTCTGAATTATGCTTTCAATTCCTTGAATCTGCGGAAAATATGTTCCAATGTTTATGCTTTCAATCAAAGGAGCGTGGCGTATAGCCTGCGCTGCGGCTACCAGATTGAAGGTCGGCTGAAAAAGCACATATTCAAAAACGGCCGTTTTCATGACCAGGTAATGCTGGCCGTGTTCAAGGAAGATTGGCTGCCGCTCTGGCGAAAATATAAAAAAACGGGAAAGTTAAAATAACAAGCTAGCGGCGCTCCGATGTTCTCGGCACATCGGAGCGCGGTTTTTATTTATTTAAGACTTTGGCGGCTTGCCAAAGTCTTTTATTATGCTTGTTTAGAGCCTAAAAATATGTTAAATTTAAAATAAATACGGCTAGCTTTAACAATTATAAAATAAAAATCGTATGGATAAAAAAAATTCTCAAAACGTGCCTTCGGAAGCTCTGGATATTTTTGTTGGCCGGTTAGTAGAGGAGAAGAAAATCCAAAATCTGGTTCCGGAGGTTATGGAGCAAATAAAAAGCGACCTTTTGTTTCGAGTCGAAGACCGGATCAATGCGGCTATTTTGGAGCATATGCCGTCTGAAAAATTGGAAGAGTTCAACAAACTTCTTGACGGAGCGGATACGGAAAAAATAAATTCTTTCTGCAAAGAAAACATTCCCAATTTCGAAAATATGCTGGCCGATGAGCTGATGAAATTCAGAAATATTTATTTAAATTCATAATAGCTGGTCATGAATCTTAAAAATGAATCAGGTGGAGCCTCTCCAGAACAAACTTTAGACAAAAAAAGGCATAAAATAATTTTTGCTGGCGTTGATATTGAAGACCAGGTCCGCGATGCCGCCGAGGAAAAACTTACGGCTTCCAAAGAAGAATTGGGAGGAATCACGGGTTTTTTCAAAAAAATCTGGAAGCATAATTTAGCCAGGGAATATTATCGTCAAAAATTTATTGCCAAAACAAGAAGAGAGATCCGGGAGTCTGGTAATTTATACGCTGGGGAAGGTGGCACGAAAGCGGATCACGAAAATGCGATGAAAGAAATTTTGGCAAGATTCGAGGCCGAATATGATTCTGATGAAACACTAAGGGCGGGCGAGGAAAGAAAAATTCTTAAAGATGAAGTGGCTGAAGAGAAAGTAGTCAAAAATGTTCTTCAGGATCTGGTAAAAAGGTACGCCGCCGGCAACATTACCGAAGAGCAATTAGTTTTGGAAAAAAACAAATTTTTAGACGGAGAAGTTGGAAGCATTCAAGGGAAAGAAGGAGAAGCTCTTTTTAAAAAAGGTTCGCTTTATGCGGACAATTTTCTTGAAATTGCCAAGCAAATTAAAAGCAACATCTCGCACGGAAACGGTTTGGACGCGCTTGACCTGGATTTTGACATTGTTGTAGGCCGAGCCAGATCCGGAGTGGAAACGCAGGCGCAATACAACGCAGTCGACAAAATCACAGAAAAAATACAAAAATCATTCATTGGTCGGTTTGCCAATGAAACAAGCATCGCCTCGGCCGTGGCCATGGTCTATGGAGTAGCGGTCAAAGGTTCGGTGAGCGCGGCTCAAAGGACGGCCAAGTGGGTAGGACCGGTGGGATTGGGATTGAGCGCCGGTATTGGAGGCGCGGTGGCGGGTATTCGGGAAAGCAAACAGTTGAAAGATGAAAGAGCGCAACACATTCGGGAAATGGCCAAAGGGAAAAAAATAGAGGTTGGCTCGGAAAAAAGAGAAGAAATGGAGAAGTTTCGGTACGAAACAAAAGACGCCGGCGAGCTTACACAAGGCCTGAAAGAATCTCTTGATTCATTGAAAAGCGCTCCAAACAAGGAAAAGCTGGTCGAGGTACTCGAAAGAATCAATGAGATAGATTCAAGGATTTCTTTTTCCGAACGCGAAAAAATAGATCTTATCAGTTTTTCGGACTCAAAAAAAGTTGAGCAGCAAAGGACGCGCATGTATATTTTAACCGCTGAAGCCAAAGCGTTTTTAAAAGAAAACATAGGTAAGGACTGGGCGGGGTTGTATAAAACGGAACAGGAACTTAAAAATTATTTAGCCAATCTTAAAGAAGAAAAGATCCAAAGCGAATTTAAAAACGAAAAAACTCTCAAGGACGAAGCTTTTGATAAGATGAGGCGGCGAAAAGTGGCCGGAGCGGTCATCAAAGGTACCGCTATCGGAATTGGAGTGGGAATTGTAGCGCAGGAAGCCCTTGCTTCGCTAGGTGGGTCTCAAGAAGGTCTTTTTACTCATAATAATTTGCATGCCAATGAAGCGGTTCGTCATTTCACTGCCTTAGAATATTTGAGGCGTTATATTTCAGGCGATATGCCGAAAACGAATATTACGGAACATATCGTTTCGGAAAAAGCTATTTCGGTTGAGACTCAAAAGTATGTCGAAGGCCATGAAGGAATATTTTCAAAAATAAAAAGAATTGCTTGGGCGGACAATGATTCTTCTCGGCCAGACAAAAACGAACTGAAGCTTTGGTGGGGCGGGGAAAAAGGGACTGGAATCGATAAAAATGGAAATTTCGTTTTCAACATCAAGCAAATGGCCGAGGAAGGATCTTTTCATAAAAACGCGCATTGGGATCCGCAAAACTTGATGAAAGAAGGGAAAATGAAACTTCTCATTTCCCTTTCTCAGGATACGCAAAACAATGTCGTTGAAATTCCGATTGATGCTGACGGAAATGCCATAATCGATCCACACAGCGAAATCGGAAAAATCGCTTTTAAAAATGCCGGTGGGCAAGCCAATTTTTTAGGTCGATTCGCGGAAGTAGCTGTTATGAAAGAAAATAAAGGCGGAGCTGGTATGGTGGACATTATCGCGACACATGAAGGAAAGGGATTGGATAGCGTGGCCGATATCCAACCGGAATACACCGATAAAATAACAGAAATTCCCGCTCAATCGGACGTCGATTGGCCGTACGCTATTCCGGTTTTAGGGCGAAGGCCGCTGGAAAAGTTAAAAGATAAAAAGTCTGAAAAGCCAAAGGGAGTTGTTTTGCCGCCGAAAAAGGGCGAGAAGAAAAAGGAAGAAAAAATTAAAGAAAAAGAAGAAAAAATTTCACCAGAAACTGCAAAAATCGAACCGGTGACGGCGGCGACTGTCGCTGCAGCCGGCGCAGCTGTTGCGGAAACAGCGAGCGGTGAACGAAAGACAGGAACGAAGGAAGAAACAGCCGGAGTCGGTGTTAAGGAGGATGGCACGCATCAAAAAGCGCCGGCAAAAACTCCCGTAAAAAAACCTGCAGTTGCGCCGGTGCCGGCCGGAGAGGAACCGAAAATTCTGGAAGAAAAAGAACATCCAGCGCGGGCGGCCGCTTGGCACACGATACGCAAACTGGAAGATTCATCGGAAAATCTTACTTACGCAGATATTGGAGGAAAAACAGAAGGAGAAGGCGAACAGAAATTTGTGGAATTAACCAGAAGATTATGGAATGAACTTTCGGTTCATGGCAGGACCGAAATAAATCCGGTAACAAAAGAAGTCAAGATAAAAAGCGAGACTGATCAAGACGGGAGAAGTTGTTTGAAACTTATGGAGTTGGCTGGAATCCTGGTTGATCCGAGTAAGATAAAGTTTGTGGAACAAGGAACATTCTCGGAAAGCGGAATAACAATGGATACTGCCAACAAAGACGGGGTGATCGCCGAAGAAGACGGAAAGCGGTTGGTATTCGATCATCATGGCGGGAAATCAGGCAGGGACACGTCAGCCACTAAGCATGTTTATGAAACATTGATCGCGCTGGGACTTTTGAAAAAAGAACCATATTTGGACAAGTTCGTTGAGTTTGTAACTAAATGTGACAATGAAAACTTTACCGACGAAGAAGATAAAAAAATATTTGAAAATTTTCATCGCAATCTCTATGGTCTTCGCGACAAAATTTCTGTGGAAAATATTTTGGAATTTTTCAAGAAGGGGGGCGATCCGACTAAAATCTTGCCAAGGAATTATCTCGATAGAATAAAAATCACCGATCCTAAGACTAAAAAAGAACGAACGCTTGTTCAAGTTAGCGCCGAGTTGAAAAAACAAAAAGAGAGCGCGGAGAAAACCATCAAAAAAATGGAAAGCGAAGGATTTTTTGTGGATACTGGAGACAAAAGATTCGGGAAAGTTTTGATTGACACCAGAAAGAAAAAAGCTGATGGACGTTGGTTTCCCAAAATTCCGCGTATGGCCAATGTCGGCCGGCTGGCGGTGCGGGTCCGAGGTTTCGGCGGTTATCTCATTTGGTCGCCCAGCGAAAACAGCTTTGTTTTATACACCAAGAAAAAAATTGATGAAAATTCCGTTCCGGGCGGATTTTCACAGGGATTTAATGTGCGTGGCAATATGTGGCTGAAGCCGGAAAAAGATATGGCGCCCCTTACAATCACGCTGGAGGAAGTGCTTTCCAAACTGGCCGGGCGGGACTTTAAGATCGAAGGGAGGTTGCAAGAGGCATTGGTAAAAGAGGAACAGGCGCGCAAAGAAGAGGAGGAAAAAGCCAAACAAGCCGCGCAAAAGGCGCAGGTCGTCGCGCCGGAAGCGCCGGCGCAAACTCCCGCGCCGGAAGCTATTGCGCCGCCGGAAAAAGTCGCAGAACCGCCGAAAAAGATGGACGAAAAGCAGGAAAAAATTTCCGAGTCGGTAAAAAAAATGGGCGAACTATTTTCCAATTTCGAACTGTTGTATGATGCCATTAAAGAAGAAGCGGCGAATATTCAAGTCGCTCCGGCGGAACTGGCTGTTCAGTTTATAAACGGCAATGGTGAATTGCGCTCTCAATTTGAAGAAAAAAAAGGAAGCGTTGATTTAAATGACAAAAAAGCGATTGAAAAATTAGCCATGACGCTTATTTTGGAGGAGGAAAGGAAAAAGGTGGAGGAGAAAATAAAATCAGAAGGGGAAAGTGATAACCTAAGAATAGCCCTAAGAGATATCAAGGCTAATTTGCTTCGCATAAAAATTGTAATGGGCTTGAGCTAATCAAATGAAAAAAGAACCATTTGATATAAATCCTGCAAATAATAAGGACCAAAAAACAAAGCAAGATGTCATAATCAGAAATCTGGCTGGTTTATTAAAGGAAAAAAAATTAGCTAATGACATTGTTGAGAGAGAAGTAAGAAATCTAGATATAAAACTTTACGATCTGTGCTATAAAATTATAGCAGAAGCCGGGTTGATGGATGATTTTCTAGATTATTTTTCAAAAAATGAAATGAGGAAGGCAATAGTTAGTATCGATGATGAGGAGAGGTTGCTAGTCGGTTTTTTGAAAAGAATCCAAACTGAGTTTGAAAAAACAGAACAGGAAATTACCGCGCCGGAAAAAGTTGAAATTCCCGAGCCAGTCGTGCCGCCACAGCCGGAGCAAGTCCAACCGGCAGAACCTGCAAAGCCAGAAGAAATAGAAGTAGCCCCAAAACCGGAAATGAAAAACTGGTGGGAAGTAAAAAGAGAAACGGAAGTAATGGCGGTGGAAGATTTAAGCGGCAGCATGGGCACATTTGAAGAACATGTGCAAAAACTAGGCGTAGCTAAAAAAGATTCAGCGGGACGATGGCAGTGGACGGGAGGGAATAAGAAACTGGTATTTTTAGGAGATATTTTAGGAGACAGGGATATGGACGGTCTCCAGATAATATCAAACATTGGCCGGCTGTCTGGAGAAGCCGAAAAGCAAGGTGGACAAATCGATGTTCTTTGCGGTAATCATGAGATGGAGTTCATATCCTTTTTAAGCAGGGCGGGGGGCGACAATTGGGCAAAAATAAATGCAAATCATTTCACCAGTCAAAGTATTGGAATTTGGGAGCTATCCAGATTTGATCCAGATCCCAATTCAGAATTAAAAAAGATATCTCCCCAAATAAGAGTAGGTCGCAATAAGGGAGAAAAAAACGAAAAATTTGAAAAAAAAGAAAAAGAGCTTTGGGATAAGCTTTATAAAAAAATGCCAGAAATCCTGGAAAATATGAGAACTGACCCGGAAGGAAGAAAAATTTTGGAAAGCATTTGCAAGATAAAAGTTGCGGCTGTTTATGATGATACTTTGTTTTGCCATACGGATCCGACCCGGTCGATGATGACTGATCTTGGGAAGGAGGGCGACATTTCGCGGCGAGTGGTTGAAATAAATGAAAATTTTCAAAGAAATCTGCGGGGAATTTTGTTAAACGGCGGACAGCCGGACGCGGAACTTTGGCAGATGGAAAAAATTTATATCAGTGCCAATAGCCGGAAGTATTTTACAGAAACGGAAAGGGGCGATCCGATGGGCGAGGAATTACTGGCACGAGTGGCCGAAAGACTTCATCAGGACGGAAAAATCGAGCTTTCACTTGTGGGCGAGAAAAGATTTAAAAACTTGGGGATGCAGCCAGATAATCAGTGGTATTATTGTGCATATCAGCTGGTCAATGAACTAAAAAAAATCGAGGTTGATGAAGTGGCGATTGCAACCTATGTGGAAAACTGGCAGCGGGAGAACGGAGTAGCAGGCAATTGGACAAAGCCGGTGGTGGAAATTTTTCGGAGAGTAGAAAACATGAAAGGCGATGTCAATTTGCTTTACAGTTCAGCGGAATCACTAAATCAAGAAATTGAAAGCAGTAATTCACTGGAAGAAATTGTTGCGCGGGTCAGGCAACTGGGAATAAACACGATTGTCCATGGGCACTCGCCAGATCAATTTGGCCGGTATTTTGAAGGAAATGGATTGCTAATTGTGTCACCGCACGCGAAATATTCCAGTTCGGGCAAGGGCATCTTTGAGGTCAAAAAAAACGGCCGAATCGAATTGACCGGGAAAACATTCCGGAGTGGAAAATAAAATTAAGTCAGGAAATGAAAAACCGGAATCGACGATGTCGAGTCCGGTTTCTGTTTGCTCGAAGAACTCAAGCAAGCAATTTACCACAACTGGGACAAATCACGGCGGTTTTGTGCGCGGTGAAGCCGCATTTCGAGCAGCGAAGGAGATTTCCAGCGAAATCCGAAAGGAGCTTAGTTGGGAAGGGCCGCTGCGCCTTCAGCCGAAGACACCGGTCGAGGTATGATCGCAGTTTCGGACCCAGCGCTTGAGCCGGTGGACCGCAGCGGGTCGTCAAGCGGACGGAAACCGCGCGGAAAGAAGTGTCGCCGTTGAGGATTCGATCTTCCCTGTCCGCCTCTCCCACCAGTCCCTTCATGAAGGGGTCGTACTTGGTGAGAACGATCCAGCTGATGAGCGCGAACGCCCACCAGTCGTGCCGTTCGGTGAATTCCGGTCGGGGCTTCTTTTCGCGATCGGCTCGGACAAAATCCGGGTGGTAGATGAGGGCGGTGTCCAGGACATCCGAGGAGAACGAATAATTCCCGCACGAACAGCCCGAATCTTTGCAGCGGAACGCCCAACTATCCACATCGATCACCCTGATTGCGAAGCGGTTCCCATCGCGGCGAAACAGGACATTGCTGGGGTTGAAGTCGCCGATGACGAACCCTTGCGCGTGGATCAATCGGACCGTGCGGCAGAGAGCTTCCAGGATCAGGCCGGCAGCATGCAGATCGATGTCGTGTGTCCGGCTATCCTCCTCGGTCAGAATTTGGTTGAGGCTTTGGTAGCCCTCCAGCTTTTCCATCGAATAGCCGATGATTTGGCTGGTGTCCTTGTCGCCGTCCCATATCATCTCGAGTGGAACAGCACTGACGGCTGCCACATTGTCGTAAAGAGACTTCTTGCTGACGATGATGCTGTGAACGTGCTCCAGTTCATCCTCGGAATCGGCGGGGTTGTGCATGATTTTTAGACAGCGCTTGTCGGCAGTGAAGTAGATGACGCCTTGTCCGCCGGAAGTTTGATCGGGACTGTTCTTGAACGGCTCCAGATCGAAACAGACCCGGCTGGTTCCGTTGCCAATGTAGACGTATTGAGGCATGGAATCCCCCCCCTCTCGTTTTAGGTGTTGATGTGAAGAACGAAATCCGGTTTGCAAGCTTCCGGGAGATCCTCATCGCCCATGCTCTTGGGCGGCTCCCACTCGTAAAGCGGTTTCCGGCCCTCGAAGTTCAGGCTGATGCAATGGACTCCCGGCAGAATGTTTCCGTTTTGATACCATGGATTGCGGTAAGCCCGAATCTGCCAGAAAGCCAGCGAGCAGATGGAAACAAACTCGCCCGTCCAGACTGTCCGATTGTTTTCGATTTCCTGCCAAGCCGGTTCGCCAATTTTCGCGCGATAGTCGGCCAGATGATCACGGTGACGGAAGCGAAAACGAATCATCCAGTACTGGGTATTCTGCCAAATCTTGGCGTTGGGATTCAGTCTCTCCTGCTTCCAGACTCCAACCAGAACATAGTTGGTTTGCAGCAGTTCAGCAGGCAAGGCGCGAAGATCAACCATCTTGCCCTTGAATTGTCCTTGGGATAGGTCAACGCCGGTGCCGGCCGCGCCCCGCGCCTTTCGCTCGGCCGAGGTCTCTTCCGTTTCCTTCGTAAGATCGTTGAGAAACTGGGGAATGGGTTCCTGGCTGGCGAAACTGAATTGCAAGGAAATTTCCCGATCGCTGTTTTCTACATCGGCCAATTTCGTTGGCATTTCATCCTCCCTCTCTTTTTGTCAAGGTTCCTTTGGTTGATTAGCATAAGGGCCAGTCCTTATTTTAATCAGGTTTGCTTTTGCAAAACCTTTCCAGTGGCGAAAGTAAATTTTCGATTCCGGAAAGATCTTGAAAATTAATATCTTACAAGCGGAGAAATATCGATTTCTCCGCTTGCCGATCAGTTCCTGCTCAGCTGGCGACGACCATTAGCGCGCCGCGGCCCGGCTGGAAAAGATCTCGAAGTAGTGGCGGAAGGCGGCCTGCTTCTCCTTGAGGGTTTTTCCCTTGGTGAGGTCGTAGTACCCCAGTCCCTCGAAGCCGGTCTTCTTGGCCATGACTTGGAAATCGCTCTCCGAGAGACCGCCGCCGGTCTTGAAGAACCCGATGAGGGACTGGATGTTCCGGCGCTCGAGGGCGGGAATTTCGTTGAAGGCGTTGGCAACCGCCGCCTCTCTTTCGGGCGGCCGGTTGTTGGCGCCGTCCGAGAGGACGATGATCTTGCCTTTCGCGACTTCGCCTTCGCCTCTCTTGCGCAGGTACTCCATGCCGGCGGCGGTCCAGAGAACGCCGGCCCGCATGGCGCCGTAGAGGGCGGTCCAACCGCGAAGTCCCGAATGGTTGAGCGCGCTCCGCTTGAGCGGCTCCTTGCCCAGCTCGTCGAGAGTCTTGAAGCCTTCCCAAGCGGGGATCAGCTCGTCGGAAAAGAGCAGGCAGCCGATGCGCATCCCACCCTTGTAGCTTTCGCTGGCCTTGGCGAGCGCGGGGATCATGATGGTGTTGAAGCTCTTGACCAGCTCGTCGTAGAGGGTATCCATCGACACCGAGATGTCGATGATGATGTCGAAGACCATGGGTTGGCCGACTTCCTTGCTCGACTTGGGTTTCGTCGGGGCCTTCCGGTTGTTCTTTTCCATTTTCTTCTGAGCTTCCTCGTAGGTGCTGATGGTTATTGTCGTGACCGAAGTCATAACATTTCTCCCTTGTCTCCCGAGAGGGGATTGTCTGTTGGCATGGTAAAGCTCAAAAATGCCAAGGTTGAAGTTGTGAAGCGTCGAGGGCAGAACAATTTTACGGCGGGCGGCAGGGTTTCATCGAGCACCTCCTTTTTTGGAATGAACTATGCGCAAACTTTGCGCAAGCGCTGCTCTTTTGGAAGCAGAACTTTTCCGAAAAAACAAATACTATTTTCTCAAAAAAGGCCTGTTTTTGATTTTAGTCCCAAAAAAAAGCTGGAAAATGATTCCAGCCAGTGGTTCTTATTTGCTCTTTGAAATTTATGAATTTTAGTCAGATTTTCCTTTATCCACCGGCTTTCGTTTGTCAAAGAAACGATTGGCTTGCGTGAATAGTCCAGCTTATCAGATTGGTGCTTTTTGTCAAGCTGAGACGCAAAGTTGAGTATGATACTTGACTGGCGATGGTTTTCCTGCTAGATTTTTTATGCCGAACGAACCTTGTGATTTTCTCGAACAACCTATAGTTCTGCGCACTTGTCTTGCGGGATCTGCCTCATGAGCAGAAGGCGCGGACTGACCGAATGGTCGCCCTCTCGAGGGTTAAGTGCGGGTTTTTATAATCAGGTTCGTTCGGCACCTATTTGTAAAAGAAGTCCCTTGAAATAAGAATGAGAGGAGGTTAAAGCGGTGAGTCGCCGAAGACGGAAGTGGAAAAAAGGGAAGCATGGTCGCCGGTGTTCAGGCGGCGGATCGGGCGTTTTCGATAACAGGAGAAAGCCGGGTTCTCGATGGGTCTCGCTCCAGGATGTCTGGTTCAACATCAAGGAGCGTGCTTACTGCTGGTTGTGGCGAGTGCCGGAGGGTTCCCGACTGCGTTGGAACAGTAAGGGGAAAATCACCGGTCACTACTCGAGCGCCAAGCGCCCTTGGTTTTCACGGTGAAACTGCGCCGCGATGAACAAAATCGCCTATGGTCGAATAGGCAGAAAGGAGAACCGAGATGGCAAGGTGGTCCCGTAAAAACGGCAAGAGACGTAAGTTGGTGTGGTGTCGGAAAGGTCGGCACCACGGACCCGGGCCCTTGCGAAATTGGAATGGTCATTGGGTCTGCACAAGCTGCTACAAGACCCTGACCAAGTTCCGGCTCGTTAGGAAACCCGCCGCTCCGCCGCCCAGAAAAGGTTTCTGGGCAAGCCTTTTCAGCTAGTTAACTTTAAAACCCTGAGGGAGGCGGATGAAATGGCGAGTGTTCGGAGTATGAAGAAGAGGGTGAGAAAGCTGAGCAAGTCGATTAGGCAGTCACAGAGAGCCACCGGCCGCCGGGGCTACACTACCGACAACTGCAGCCGCAAGCAGAGCAAGCTGGCGCGTCTCAAGAAGAAGATCAAGGGAAGGACGCGGCGCTGGTAGCCGTCGCAGATTCAAGGCGCGAAAATCGTTTTTGAGCGCCTGAGCCCTTTGCGTAAATCGACGCAAAGGGCTAAAATATTTAAAAGTTTTTACGCATATCAGGCAGAAGCCTGTTTTTTTTGTCGACAAAAAGGCTTATTTATGCTAAAATTTAAAAGTATGAAAGTAAATAAGGAAGAAATAAAATCAGTCCTGAAATATCTCAAGCCCTATAAAAAGATCATAATCTTGGCGGGGGTTTTTGCTATGGCCGAAAATCTTTCCCAGCTGGCCGCTCCGATTATCTACGGCAGCACCATTGACGTGCTGTCAAAAAATCAGTCGGTGGAAAAAAAGATAATTTTGTTGCTCGTAGCCTGGCTGGTCGTGGTTTTTTTGGGGGACTGGTTCGGGCGGATGAAATCCAAAAGAGCTTCCGAGATCGCGTATAATGCCTCCCAAGACATTCTGGTTAAGCCGGTTGCGCATCTGGTTAAATTGCCGGTTTCTTTCCATAAGAACAAAAAGATCGGCGAAATTATCCAGCGTTTCACGCGCGCGGACGGTTATATGTATCAATTGGTTGAAAACGGGATGTTTGAGATGGCGCCGATGATTGTCAACGCCATTCTGGCTTTTGCCATTATTGCCTGGATCCGCTGGCAGCTGGCGGTTGTTTATATTTTTTTCATCTCCGCCTATTTCGTCTTGACCATCCGGCGGACCAATCCCATCATTGAGCACCAGAAAAAGCTTAATCGAGTTTTTGAAAAGGCTTACGGGGATATTTTTGATCGGACTGAGAATATCATTAGCATCAAATCAAATACGGCCGAAGAAGAGGAAAATCAGCGCAACGCGGAAAATTATTCCCGTGGCTTCAAACACCTTACGGCCCATATGTCGCTGTGGCTTCGCCTGAGTTTCTGGCAAAGCCTGTTGTTTGTGGTTAATTTTATAATTCTTTTTGCTCTTGGCCTGTTTTATATCCGAGCCGGACAAATTACTTTCGGACAATTCGTCATGCTTTTGGCTTACATCAACATACTTTCTTCAGCTCTCACCGGCCTTGGCGGAAATTATAAGCGTCTTCAGGAAAGCTTGGTGGCGATAGGCCGGGCGGACAAAATATTTTCTGAGATTCCGGAAGAGTATGAAGCGCCCGACGCGCGCGATATTAAAAATATTCGCGGAGAAGTCAAGTTCCAAAATATAAGTTTTACTTATGACGGAGACGAACAAAAAGTTCTGGGGGGCATAAGTTTTATCGCTGAAGCGGGGAAGATGGTGGCAATTGTCGGAAAGAGCGGCGAGGGCAAATCGACTCTCGTTGATTTGATTTCCCGCTACAACATACCCCAGCGCGGAAAAATTCTTTTGGATGGAATGGATATCCAAAAAATAAAACTAAAAAGCTTGCGCGGCCAGATTGCCATCGTGCCACAGGAAATAGATTTATTCAACGACACGATCAAGAATAACATTGCATATTCAAAGCCGGGCGCTACCGAAGAAGAAATTTTAAACGCGGCCAAGCTGGCGTATTGCCACGAATTTATTTCCGAATTTCCAAAAAAATACGAGCAGATCGTCGGCGAAAAAGGCGTTAAGCTTTCCACCGGACAAAAACAGCGGGTAGCCATCGCGCGCGCTATTTTGCGCGATCCGAAAATTCTGATTTTGGACGAGGCGACTTCGGCGCTGGACAGCGAATCGGAAAAATACGTGCAAGAAGCGCTGAAGGAAGTCATGAAAAATCGGACGACTTTCATCATCGCGCACCGGCTGAGTACCATCCGCCAGGCCGATTTGATTTTGGTTTTGGAAGACGGAAAAGTCGTGGAATCCGGCAATCACCAGGAACTGATAAATCACGGCGGCGTTTATCAAAAATTATGCGAATTGCAGAGGATAAGCATCTAAATTTCATCTATGAAAAAAATTATCGCTATCGGCGGCGGAGAAATTGGCCGTCCCGGCTTTCCAGTAGAAACGACTAAAATAGACAAGGAGATCATAAAATTAAGCGGTAAAAAGAATCCGCGTCTTCTTTTTATTCCCACGGCCAGCCAAGACGCGGAAAGATATATTGAAATGGTAAAAAAACATTTCGGAAAAAAGCTGGGATGTAAAGTAGACATACTTTATCTCATAAAAAATAAATTAAGCCGGAAGGAAATTGCCAAAAAGATATTAAGCTCGGACATCGTGTATGTCGGCGGCGGAAACACTTTAAGAATGATGAATGTTTGGCGGAATAGCGGAGTGGATAAGCTTCTCAAAAAAGCTTATGAAAAAGGAATTGTTCTGTCTGGCTTGAGCGCCGGTTCCATTTGCTGGTTCAATTATGGTTGCAGCGACTCCAGAAAATTTAAAAATAAAAAATTAAAATTTATTAAAGTAAAAGGCCTGGGATTTATAAACGCATTCAATTGTCCGCATTATGACACCGAAAAGACGCGAAAAAAATCACTTAAAGAAATGATGAAAAAAATTCCCGGGGTGGCGATCGCTTTGGATGATTGCTGCGCGTTTGAAGTGGTGGGCAAAAACTATCGCGTCATATCGTCCAAGCGGGGAAGAAACGCTTACAAAGTTTTTTGGTCAAAGGGAAAATTCTACGCACTGCCGATAAAACAGGAAAAAAAATTTGTGCCTTTGCGCGGGTTGCAAAATAAAGACGTTTAAGGATTGAATTTGACAAAGCCCAAACACAAAGGTAAACTTTGAAACAGTAAAAGTATGAACAGCCTAGAATACAAAAATTCCGAATTGCATGCGCATAATTCCCTTAAAAACGGGCTGTTTTTGAGTGTTTAAAATTTGTTAAAATAAACTACTTTTAAATACCGAGAAGCAGCCCGCCGGGCTGTTTTTTAGTACATTAAAAATTGAAAGGGGAATGGACATGCCCAAGATCAGAATCGTTGTTCCGGACGGATCGATGCAAAAGCGCATTGAGGAAATTTTGGCAAACGCGGGGCTGGAAGTAAAAATTGAAAAAATCAGGACAAAAGTCGGCAAGGTAGATGTTGAGTGGATTGAGATAGTTTCTTTCCAGCGGCCGCAAGAAATTCCGCACTATCTCGAACGAGGTCAATTTGATGTGGCCATTGTTGGTCAAGACTGGAACGCTAACTGGGGATATGAATTTCCAGTTCTGCTGACACTGCCGATCGGCCGTAGCGGCAATAAACCGGTAAAAATTGTGCTGGCCGTCAGCCAGGACAGCGCTTTCCAAAAAGTGAAAGATTTGCCTGAAGGATGCGAAGTGGCGACGGAATACGTCCAACTGTCTCAAAAATTCTTTTCCAGCAAAGGACGTCCGGACATCGTTGTGGTTCCGTCATATGGGAACACTGAACACAAGATCCGGTTCGGCGCGACCGCTATCATTGATGTGGTCGAGAGCGGGGAATCGCTGCGGGAAAATAATCTCAAGGTAATTTGTGAGATTATGGAATCAAGCGTCGTTGTCGTGGCGAATAAAAAATCGTACGCGAATGCCGAAAAGCGCCGGTACATTGATTGTTTCGCCCAGTTAATAAAGGGAGCGTACCAGGCGTCTAAGTACGTGATGCTCACGGCCAATGTGCCAAAGCAATCGCTTGATGGCGCAAGGCGTATCATTGGCGGTCTCAAAGGGCCGACTTGTTCGCCGCTTACGACCGAAGGCTGGTTCGCGCTTCAATCGGTAATTCCGAGGGAAAACGAGCAAAAGGTAATCTTTAAACTTTTGCAGATCGGGGTTACCGACATCATTGTCAATCGAGATATTCCTCTGATAATGTCGTAGCTCACCAAAGGCGGCTTTTTCCAAACGGATAAAGCCGCTTTTTAATTTGCCCGAAGCCTAAAAATCCTGTAAAATAGGCATTATGGAAGACTGCATTTTTTGCAAAATCGCAAAGGGTGAGGCACCGGCACACAAAGTCTGGGAGGATGAGAAGCATCTGGCGTTTTTGTCCATTTTTCCTAACACCCAGGGCGTGACTGTTGTCATTACCAAAGAGCATTATCCCAGCTACGCTTTTGATCTGCCCGACGCGGTTCTCAACGATCTGGTGCTGGCCGCCAAAAAGGTAGCAAAGCTTCTGGATGCAAAACTGGAAGATGTCGGTCGCTCGGCTTTGGTTTTTGAAGGTTTCGGCGTAGATCACGTGCACGCCAAGCTGTTTCCGATGCACGGTACCAACATTCCGGAATGGAGACCTCTCCACTCAAAAATTAATACTTACTTTGACACTTACCCCGGCTATATTTCCTCTCATGACGCTGATCGGGCGGATGACGCGGAATTGGCTGATCTGGCGCTGAACTTAAGAGAATAAAACATTTTTATGAAACAATCGGAGCTTTTCACCAAAACTCGTAAAGACGCGCCGAAAGACGAAACGAGCGTCAACGCTCAGCTTTTGATCCGGGCAGGCTTTGTCGATAAATTGATGGCCGGAGTCTACACGCTTTTGCCACTGGGGCTGCGTGTTGTTAAAAAAATAGAAAATATCATCCGTGAAGAAATGAACGCCATCGGTGGACAGGAAATTGTTATGCCAACTCTGCATCCAAAAGAAAATTGGCTCAGGACCGGTCGGTGGGATTTATTGGACTCAGATGTTTATAAAACAAAGGACGAAAGTGATCGAGAATTTATATTAGCTCCAACGCACGAGGAAGTGATCGTGCCGCTCATGAAAAAATTCGTCAATTCATACAAAGATCTGCCCTTTTCCGCTTATCAGTTCCAGAATAAGTTTCGCAAGGAAAAAAGAGCTAAATCCGGAATGCTTCGAGGGCGGGAATTTATCATGAAGGACATGTATTCATTCCATTTAAGCGAAGAAGATTTAGATAGTTATTACGAAAAAGCTAAAGTCGCCTATTTCAATATTTTTAACCGTGCCGGCCTCAAGGAGCAGACTTATTTGACTTTTGCTTCCGGCGGAAGTTTTTCGAAATATTCTCACGAATATCAAACAATCACGCCGGCCGGCGAAGATATAATTTATGTTTGCAAAAAGTGTTCATTGGCGATAAATAAGGAAATAAAGCCGGAAGTGGAAGTTTGCCCGGAATGCGGAGGGAAAGATTTTCGGGAAGAAAAAGCTATTGAGGTGGGAAATATCTTCAAAAATAAGGATAAATACACAAAAGCGTTTGATATGAAAGTCAAGAATGCGGAAGGCGATGAGGCTATCATATTGACCGGGTGCTACGGAATAGGATTACAAAGGTTAATGGGAACAGTGGCGGAGGTTCATAATGATGAAAATGGGTTAATCTGGCCGGAGTCGGTGGCGCCGTTTAAAGCGCACCTGCTCAAAATAAAAAGCAAGAAGGAAGAAGGAAAAATTGATGAAGCGGCGGACAAAATTTATGCGGATTTAGAAAAAGCGGGCGTGGAAGTTTTATATGACGATCGCGAAATATCCGCCGGAGAAAAATTCGCCGACGCGGATCTCATTGGAATTCCGTACCAGCTCATCGTCAGCGAAAAGAATATTAAAGAAAATAAGGTTGAAATTAAAAACAGAAAAACGGGAGAAAAGAAATTTGTGAAATTTGAAATGGCAGAAATAACCAAGCATATTAAATAAATTTGCCGGATAATTAAATTTTTCTCGAAACTAACTCGAAGCCTTTATTTCTAACTGATATTTTCCCTCACTGGACGGCTGCCTATGAAAATATTAGAGAAACAAAAGCTTCTCAAACATGAGTTTCTCAAAAAATTTAATTATTCGGCTGTTTAAATTATTTTTTTATGAAAATTACCCTCAGCCAATATGCCGGTTTTTGTGATGGTGTTCGCCGGGCTTTTGAAACCATGAGCGCTCTAGTTACCGAAAATCCCAACTCGGATACTTTCGAATACCAAGGGAAAAAAATGAAAAAACCGGTTTATGTTTTGGGTTCACTTGTTCATAATCAGGATGTAGTCAATAAAATCGAAGAAAAAGGCATCAAAAAGATCGACATGCAGAAATTTAAAAATTCCAGACCAGGTGAGATCGGAACGATTATCATTACAGCGCATGGCATTGGTCCCAAGATTTATGAAATTGCCAAGGAAAAAAGCATTGATCTCATCGACACGACTTGCCCAAAAGTCATTAAGGTGCAAAGGTTGGCTCAATCATTCGTAAAAAAAGGATACAATTTGATTTTGGTCGGCGATAAAGATCACAAGGAGGTGAAAAGCATTTACGAGTGGGGCGGAGAAAAAGCGTTAGTGGTTTCCAGTGAAAAAGAACTGCAGGAGGTGAATTTCGATCCGGCGCAAAAAATCGTCATTTTGTCCCAAACTACGCAAAGCCAGGATTTTTTGGCGGCGGTTTATGAATATGTAAAAAAGAAATATAAGAACGTGGAAATAATTGACACGATCTGCATGGAAACGCGCCAGAGACAAGATGAACTCAAAAAACTGGCCAAGGACAGCGACGCGATGGTGATTATCGGCTCAACCGAGTCAGCTAATTCCACCCGGCTTTGGGAAATTTCCAAAAAAATAAATCCAAAAGCGATTTTTATTTCGCGAGTGGGGGAATTGGAAGATAATTTTTTCCGGGGGATGAAAAATGTCAGCGTGACGGCCGGTGCGTCCACCCCGGAATGGATAATTGCAGACGTCATGGACTATTTGGCTAAGCTATAATTTTTTCCCAATCGCCAAAAGTAGGTACTTCGGAAAAATTATAATGTTCAATTTACAAATTTAATCTGTCTTTGTGTCTGACTTCCAGTTGCTTACTGCGACACCAAAAAAATTTTTCTATTTTTGTCTCATTATTTGCCGACGAGTAATTATTTTTTTAGGTTATTGGCGGTATCTTTGAGATTTATCTGAGCCATCGACGCCCCTAATCGCCGCATCTTATTTGGTAGCTAATTTATGGGGACGGCAGATGGAGAATTTTGAAATTAGGATTTCTGAGGCGTTTGCTTTTTTCCTTAATTTAGGCTATATTTAAGTAAGCTAAGTGTTATTTAGCGTATTATTTTATGTCAAAAGTTGTTATCGTTGAAGATGATCCGATGATATCGGAGATATATTCAAAAAAGTTCTCTGATGTCGGTTTCGACGTTTCTGCCGTTACTTCCGGCGAACAGGTTTTGGATCTGGCGCTGACGGAAAAGGTGGATGTTATTCTCCTGGATCTTATTATGCCCAAGATGGATGGGTTTGAAGTTATAAAAAGACTTCGGGACGGGATATATGATCCGAACATAAAAATAATTGTGACTAGCAACTTGAGTTCGCGCGAAGACCAGGAAAAATCCATGAAACTAGGCGCCAATGGATTTGTGGCCAAGTCCGAATACAGTCCGAGTGAAATGGTGGCCCAGGTCAAACGGCTTATTAATCAATTTTCAGAACAGAAAAAAAATGAAGCAAAACTAAACGGTTCAGTTTCAGAAAGCGTTCCGAAAGGCGGCAAGAAGAAAATTCTGATGATTGAAGACGAAGAAATCATAATTGATATGTTTGGAGAAAAACTGAAACAGGATGGCTTTGAAGTAGTCTTCGCCCGAAACGGCGCTTGGGGGGTGAAAGAAGCGCTCAAGGGAAAATTTAATCTCTTTATAATTGATATGATGATGCCGGCGATGACCGGCGAGGAAATGGTGACGCGGCTGAAAATGGAAGATGAAACAAAGAACGTGCCGATTATCATGCTTTCGGCATCGGTGGAAGAACAATATGAAAGGAAAATGGAAGAGCTTGGTATCAGCGCGTTTTTCGGCAAAACCCAAATTACGCCAAGTGAGTTATCCAAAAAAGCGGAAGAATTATTGAACTAACTAAAAATAATCTAATTTTCCTCAAAATTAACTCGAAGCATTTATTTTTGGCTAAAATTTTTCCTCAATCGAAGGCTGCCAAAGAAAAATTTTCGAAAAATAAAAACTTCTCAGACAGGAATTTATCGAAAAATCAGATTATTCAAATTATAAATATATGAAGCGTATACCTATTAGTGAAATTCCAAATCTAATCGGCCAAACGGTAAAGCTTTCTGGCTGGGTGCATATCCGGCGCGACCACGGCAAGCTGATCTTCATTGATCTCCGTGACCGATCAGGGATTATCCAGCTGGTCATCATCCCGGACAAAGAAGAGGCATACAAAGCGGCCAAGGATGTTCGTAGTGAGTTTGTAGTTGAGGTGGAAGGACTGGTAAAGGCTCGGCCGGGCGGCGCGTCCAATGAGAAAATCGCGACCGGGGGAGTGGAATTGGAGGTGGAGAAATTGACGGTCCTGAATGAAGCAAAGTCTTTGCCTTTTGAGGTTTCCAAAGACACGAAAGATGTCAATGAAGAGCTGCGCTTAAAATACCGCTATTTGGATCTGCGGACCGAAAGAATGAAGAATAATGTTATCGCGCGCCATCGGATCGTGAAATTCATGCGTGATTTTTATGACCAGCGGGGATTTTTGGAAATTGAAACGCCAATTCTTACTAAAGGAACGCCGGAAGGAGCCCGGGAATTTATCGTGCCATCGCGTCTGCACAAAGGAAAATTTTATGTTTTGCCCCAGTCTCCGCAGCAGTTCAAACAATTGCTGATGGTTTCTGGGCTGGAAAAATATTTCCAAATAGCCAGATGTTTTCGCGATGAAGACCAGAGAGGAGATCGTCAGCCGGAGTTTACCCAGCTTGATCTGGAAATGAGTTTTGTCCGGCAAGAAGAAGTGATGGAAGTCATTGAAAATATGTTGATCGCGTTGGTCAAGGAACTTTATCCCGAGAAAAAGATCCAAGCCGTTCCGTTTCCTCGCATATCCTATAAGGAGGCGATGGAAAAATACAAAACTGACCGGCCGGACATCCGGACGGACAAAACAGATCCTAATCTTTTGGCTTTTTGCTGGGTGCTGGACTTTCCATTCTTTGAGAAGGATGAAAGTTCTCCGACCGGCTGGACCTTCACTCACAATCCGTTTTCTTCACCGATTCCGGAACACATGAATAATTTCATGGAAAAGAAAAATATTGGAGATATTCTCACCACTCAATACGATGTCGTGCTCAACGGTTTTGAGATTGGCGGAGGTAGCATCCGAAATCACAAGCCAGAGGCGCTTCAGAAAGCCTTTGAGATTCTGGGCATTCCCGAGGAAAAGATCGTTCTCAAGTTCGGGCATATGATTGAGGCGTTCAAATTAGGCGCTCCGCCGCACGGTGGAATTGCACTTGGCATTGATCGCATTTTTGCCATTCTCTTCAACGAGTCAAACATTCGCGAAGTTATAGTTTTCCCGAAAACCGGCGAAGCGGAAGACCTGATGATGGGCGCGCCTAGCGACATTGATGAAAAATCCCTCGAGGAAGTGGGGATTAAAAAAAGCGTAAAGAAAAAAGTTTTGGTTAATAAAAAATAAAAATAATCATAGATGTTTGCTAAGGTTCAGCCTTAGCGGCGCTAAGTTTTAACTTTAGATGCTAAATGAATCAATAGTTCATGATGAAGTATTTGATAAAAAAAAGGTAAAGCTTATCAGCTTTATTTCTTTTTTGTTCGGATTTTCCCAATCGATCCTGCTTTATGTCATGTCTTTCTATTTCAAATCGGCGACCGGAACGGAAAACGTGGGAATTTTCTACACGATTTCTTACGTAATTGTTCTGCTCATTCTTCTGAATCTTCACAAATTGGTTAGGAAGATCGGCAAGTCCAACGTATTCCTTTTTTCCTTACTTGCCAAGATCATCTTGGTGTTTTTTCTTACGCTGCTTTCTCCGTCCTTTCTTTCGATTGGTCTTTTGATGGGTTACATAATTTTTAGCAGTCTGGAATGGACCAACCTAGATGTGATCCTGGAGTCTTTCTCCAAAGACAAACTTTCGGGCCGGATTCGGGGAGCCCATCTTACGGTTTTTAATCTTGGTTTTCTTCTCGCTCCTTTTCTCTCGACGAAAATTTTGGAAAACCTCAATTTTCAAGCCATCTTCGCCGTTGTGTTGATCTTTAACGCGGTCGTTTTTTGTCTGGCACTGGTCGGTCTTCGCGGAGTTAATCACGAATTTAACCAGCAGCTGAAAGTCAAAGATCTCGTGAAAAAAGTTTTTCAGCGGAAGGAAATTATGGGTATTTATTACATTTCTTTTGTTTTGGAATTTTTTTTCGCGTTAATGGTCATCTATACGCCGCTTTATCTTCTGGACATTGGATTTTCGTGGGACAAGATCGGAATTGTTTTTACGATAATGCTTGTTCCGTTCGTCCTGTTGCAATATCCGGCGGGAGTTTTAGCCGACAAAAAATTCGGCGAGAAGGAAATGATAATTCTATCTCTTCTGATAATGGCTGCGTCAACGCTTGGCATTTATTTCATTCATTCTTTGAGCGTTTTAGTGTGGGGCGCGGCTCTTTTTGCGACACGCGTCGGGGCGGCGCTTATTGAAATTTTGCGCGATTCATATTTTTACAAAAAAGTGGACGGCCATGATGTGGACATTATAAATTTTATGAGAACATCCATGCCGGCCGCCTATATACTTTCTACCGCCATGTCCACCGTCTTTATTCTCTTTTTTTCCTTAAAGTTCGCGTTCATTTTGGTTTCCTTGGTTGTTTTGTCGGCTCTCTATCCGGCTTTTCGTCTGGAAGACAATAAAAGCGAAAAAGAATTGGCGATTTAATTGTTGAAAAACTTTTTAGGTGTTAAAATATATCGGGTAATAATTAAACAAAACAATATGGCAATTTCAAAAAAAATCACGAATTATCTAGACCAGAATAAATATAAATATGAAATTATTGAACATCGGAAAACTTTTACCGCTTGGGACACGGCGCAAACTGAAAGAGTCAAGCCGCAGGAAGTCGCTAAAACTCTGGTGATGAAAGCGGATCCGGATTATCTTTTGGTGCTGATACCGGCTAACAGAAATTTGGACAAAGGGAAACTTTTAAAAGTTATCAATGCCGGGAGAAAGAAAAACAAGGAGAAAGCGTATAAAAAAATAGATTTTGCCAAAGAAGTCTGGATGAAAAAGAGCCTGCCAGGCAAGGTTGGAGCGACGCCTCCTTTTCGGGGGCTTCTTGATTTGGGGATATTCGCTGACAGCCTACTTCTTAAAAGCAAAAAAATATATCTCGGATCAGGGGAGTATACGAGCGCCATTCGAATTAACACTAGCCAGTACGTAAAGCTGGAAAAACCAATAAGCGGCGCTTTCAGTAAGAGTAAAAAATAATTAAATTTAAGCTGCAAAACTCAAATTTTAAATAAAAGCTCAAGCGTAAAAAATTTTACATTTAGTTTAGAAAATTGGATTTTCGCGTTATGTCTTATCATTTCAAGCTGGAAAAATTTGAAGGGCCGCTCGATCTTCTGTTGGAGCTTATCGAAAAAGAAGAGCTTAAAATAAGCGAATTGAGCCTGGCCAAGGTGGCGGATCAATATCTTGAGTATATCAAACTTAATAACAACATCCATCTGGAGAATTTGTCTGATTTTCTTTCAGTAGCTTCCAAACTTATTCTGATAAAATCGCGCAGCCTTCTTCCAATCCTGAAATTTACCGATGATGAGGAGGGGGAGATCCATGACCTGGCTCGGCAGTTGGAGGAATACAAAAGATTCAAAGAAGCCTCCTTGAGTCTTGGAAAAATGGCCGGACTTGGCCGGATTGCATATTCCCGGGAGGGCTATTCGGGAATTGCTTCATTTTTTTATCCGCCGGAAAACCTGAATATTTTTGATCTAAAAAAACACTTCCAAGCGGTTCTGGCTGAAATTCCGATTATTGAGAAGCTGGAAGAGGAATACGTAAGAGAGGTTATGACTTTGGAGCAAAAAATCAACGATCTGCAAAATGTTCTCCGGAAAAAGGTGGAAACCTGTTTTTCTGAAGTAGCCTCTTGCGCCAAGGACAAGATTGATGTGATAGTTTCTTTTTTGGCGATGTTAGAGATGGTAAAGCAGCGGATAATTGATGTGGAACAAGGCGAATTGTTCAAGGAAATTAAGATGAAAGTCGCCGTTAGCACTAAATCAGAATAAAATGGAACAAGCAAAAATAAAATCAGCCATCGAGAGCATACTTTTGGTCAGTGGCGAGCCAGTGAAGATTTCGAGGATTTCAAAAATAACCGGTGTTTCAAAACCGGAAGTGGAGAATGCCGTCATGCTGCTTCAGGGCGAATATTCTGCCGGTGGATGCGGAATGATTATTATCAAAAAAGAGGATGAAATTCAGTTGGCGACCAATCCGGAAAACGCAACCTTAATAGATGACTTGGTAAAAAGCGAGATCCAGGAAAATCTGAGCAAGGCCGGACTGGAAGTGATTTCGATTGTAGCGTATCGGGGACCGATCAGTCGGATGGACGTGGAAGCCATTCGGGGAGTCAATTGCAGTTTTACTTTGCGGTCGTTGCTCATGCGCGGACTGCTGGAGCGGATTGATAACCCGGCTGACAATCGTTCTTATTTATACAAAATTTCCTTTGATTTTCTCAAAAAACTCGGAATTGAAAGCGTGGAAAAACTTCCTGACTTCGAAAAACTTTCAAAAGATGGTAGGATAGATAGCATAATAAATAATTAAGTTTTCGAATTTTAAATCGCGACGATATATGTTCAATCTGATTCTCATGGTTTTGTTGATGCCTTTTATTCCCGTAATTTTTTACGGAAACATTGTAAATTCCGAAATAATGGGAAGCATCTTAGGCTGCAATCAGTCGTCAGGCGTCTGTCAGGAAGCTGTTCCAGTCGTAGAAGGAGCCAGTGATTTCAAAGATGAAGCCGGGACGAAAGAACAAGATGCCAGTTCAAAAGGACCCGGTCTTTTTCCGGTGGATAAGGCAGCGGCCGCCGGATTTGTGCCGGTTAAAAAAGCGGAGGCGGCGGATCTAAAAGTATGGGCCGGTTCTACAGTAGCGATTGATGTCGATTCAGGAACGATCTTGCATTACGACGAAGGCCAAAAAAGAACCCAGATTGCTTCACTCACCAAGATGATGACTGCCATTTTGGCAATGGAAAGAATAAAGGATCTTAATGAAGAGGTAACCTTGACTAAAGAGGCTTTGCTTCAGCCGGGAACCGTCGTAGGCTGCCCCACCAGCACCATTTGTCAGAGCAATCGTTTGTATACTGGAGAAAAAGTCCGGGTTGTTGATCTTTTAAAGGCGATGCTTATGAACAGTGCCAATGATGCCGCTACGGCTATTGGCATTTATATTGCCGGATCAGCCGATGGTTTTGCGGAAATGATGAATGCGAAAGCCAAGGAAATCGGCCTTACCGACACGAATTTCTGCACCCCATCGGGGTTGGAGATCGACGGGCGGGAAAGCGAATGCTATTCGACTGCTTATGATATCGCGCGGATCGCCGCTTATTCTCTGCGGTACGAAAAAATATGGGAGATTATGCGAATTCCGGAAGGCCAATTTTACTCGTCTAACGGTAAATACATGCATGAGCTGAAAAGCACCGATAGAATAATGGACAGCACCCCGAATTATTTGGGAGTGAAAACCGGATTTACTCCGCTAGCCGGATATTCTCTTTTGGCCGGCGCAGTCGATCCGACCGGAAAGCACAGGATAATCGCCGTGATCCTAAATGATAACAAGAGATTTGATGACATGAAGGCGCTGACCGATTGGATATTCGCTAACTATAAATGGCAATAAGGCAAGATGGATAATATAGCAATATCAAGAATACAGGATATTCCTGCAGTGATAAACATTTTAAAAATAATTGTAACCGGTTTTTTTGCTTTTTTTTCAGCAATGCTTTTGACGCCAATTGTTACCCATTTTTTGTATAAATACAAGATCGGAATAAAGATCAAAAAAAATTCGGTGGATGGGGAAAAGCTGACCTACGTTAGCGAATTGCACAAGGATAAGTCAGGCACGCCAACCATGGGAGGAATCATTATTTGGCTTTCAGTGCTAGTCCTGATTTTGTTTTCCCACTATCTTTTTGGTTATTTGGCAAAATGGTTGGACGTGAATTTTATAGCGCGTCTCGATTTTTTCAGTCGAGCACAGACTTGGTTGCCGCTTTTTGTGTTGGTCACGGGAGGGATTCTCGGAATATTTGATGACTGGATGAGCGTCAAAGGATGCGGGAAAAATAAGGGTGGCGGAATGCGGTTTTTGATGCGTTTTTGGTGGCTTTTCATCATCGCCGGAGTCGGCGCCTGGTGGTTTTATTACAAGCTTGGTTGGGATTTCATTCACGTGCCGGCCGTCGGTGATTTTGGAATAGGGCTTTGGTATATTCCGGTTTTTATTTTCATCATTCTTTTCAGCGCGATATCATCAAACGAAACTGACGGATTGGACGGCTTAAATGGTGGAATATTGCTTTTTGCGTTTTCCGCTTTTTCAGTTATTGCGTTTTTTCAGAATAAAATAGACCTTTCCGCTTTTGCGGCTGCGGTGGCCGGGACACTCCTGGCTTTTCTATGGTTCAATATCTATCCGGCGCGCTTTTTCATGGGCGATACGGGGGCAATGTCTCTCGGCACGACTTTGGGAGTCATTGCCATGCTCACCAATTCGGCTTTGGTTCTTTTTCTCATAGTTTTTATTTATGTTCTTGAATCAGGCAGTGTGGCCATTCAACTTTTCAGCAAGAAATTTTTCAGACGAAAAGTTTTTCTGGCGGCGCCGCTTCACCATCACTTCGAAGCCAAAGGCTGGCCGGAACCGAAAGTGACCATGCGCGCTTGGGTTTTTACCGCTGTTACGGCGATCATGGGTGTGATTATTGGCATTTTGGGCGGGGGAAAGTTTAAATAATCTTGAGATCGGATATGCGAAACATTCAGGACGCAAATTTAGAAAACAAAAAAATTATTCTGCGGGTAGATTTCAATGTGGCGGTGGAAAACGGAAAAGCAAAGGAAGTTTTTAAACTGAAAGCTTGCGAAGAATCCTTGGAATTATTGCTTAAAAATAAAAATAAAGTCGCGTTGATGACATACTTTGGCCGGCCAGAGGGAAAGATTGTGCCGGAGATGTCGCTTAGTCAACTCAAAGATGATTTGGAAAATATTTTAAAACGCAAAATAATTTTTGTCGATGACTGCATAGGAGAAAAAGTAAAAAACGCCATTGATAAATTGGGAAATGACGAAATATTGCTTTTAGAAAACGTTAGGTTTTATCCGGAGGAAGAAATAAACGATGAAAATTTTTCCCGGAGGCTGGCGGAAAATTTTGATGCTTTTGTTAACGAAGTCTTCAGTCAATCACATCGGAACCAATCTTCCATCACGGGAATAACCAAATTTATTCCAAGCTTCGCCGGACTAAGACTCCAAAAGGAAATAGAAAATCTGGACAAAGTTAGGGAAAATCCAATAAAGCCAGCGGTGGCCATAATCGGCGGCGCTAAAATAGAAACCAAATTGCCTTTGATCGGTGCGTTTGATAAAAAATACGATCACATTTTAGTCGGTGGAAAAATTGCCAATGAAGCAATTGATCAAAATTTTATTTTTTCAGAAAAAGTTTTGCTACCGTCGGATTTTGGCGAGGGGCGGCTAGATATCGGGCCAAAAACAATTGAAAAATTCAAGGAAATAATTGTCACGGCGAAAAATATCGTCTGGAACGGGCCGATGGGAAAATTCGAGGAAAAGCCACATGATACCGGAACCAAAGAAATATTAAAGGCGGTTATAAATAGCGGTGCTTTTACTCTCATGGGCGGGGGAGAATCGGTTCAGATTCTGGAAGAAAATGACGCAATGGATAAAATTTCGTTTGTTTCCACTGGGGGCGGCGCGATGCTGGAATATCTTTCCGGGAAAACTTTGCCAGGGATAGAAGTTTTAAAAAATAAGTGAGAATATCTCCTGCAACAGGAGCATTTTATTCTTAAATTTTTGTCATTTTTATGCATATGCATAAAAATGACAAATTAAATAATAAATAAGAAATGAGATTCAAGGATGATTTACAAAGGATAAAAAAAGAAAAAACAATAAAAGAGATGCTGGAATCCTTCATCGAAGATGATTCTATTCCTGTTACGGCAGCTAAATTTTTGATCGCAGTTTTGGCTTTGGGTCCCCTTCTTTTTGTTGGGGCGGCAGCACCTGGAATAATTTCGTTACTTTCCCATGTCAATAGTTCGAGAGAATATTCAAAAAAGCAAATTACAAACGCTTTTTATAATCTAAAAAAGAAAAAGTACATCGAGATAATTCAGGAGGGGAATGAGAAAATGAAAGTTAAAATAAATGAAAGAGGAAAGAAAAAAATCAAAGAATTATGTTTTGAAATAATAGAAATTCAAAAGCCTGAGATCTGGGATAAGAAATGGAGAATATTGGCTTTTGATATTCCAACGAAACCAAAAATTTACAATCAAGCCAGAAACGCACTGCGGCAAAAAGTTAAAGATCTGGGATTTTATCAGCTGCAAAAAAGCCTCTGGGTCTATCCATATGAATGCGAAGATGAAATTTTATTCATAGCAGAGGCCTATCAAGTGCAAAAATATGTGGAGATTTTAAAAGTGGAAAGGCTGTTAAACGACGAAAAATTAAAAAAAGTGTTTAAACTTAGATAACTTTAAACACTAAACCAGCAAATATAGCTCATGGCGCTTAGTTTTCTAAATTAGTCGCTTTTGTGCATATGCACAAATTTAACTAATTAGGTGAAGAGGAGGAATTTTTGAAATGATTGTTTTGCGTGGCTGTGGATAAACGCAAATTGACTTCTTGGGGGGGTGATAACATAAAAGCAAGTCTTGAACTTACTTAATTTTTTAATTAATAAAATGAAATTTGAGAAAATAGACTACAAAGCATATAAACAACAAAAAGAAAAAGAGGATGAGGCGGAAAAGATGATGACAAAAAAAGAGGATGATACTAGCTACGCAAGGCTGGGCTTGAATAATAGTGCAAAATATGAGGCCGCTCATGAAATTAGAAGATTTAAAGATACTACTTTGCGCCAAATTAATGAATTGAAGAAAGAAATTACGCTTTATGGCCTGGGAGGAAAGAAAAAATCAGAAGATTCCCATGCAAGGAAGATACTAGGTGACGATAATTCGTTTGAAAGAAATATTTCTCCCGAAATATTGGAAAAAAGAAATCGGCGACTGGAATTACTCTCAGAAATAGAAGGAAAAATTATGGAACTTGATTCTATTTCTCAGCTCGGATATTAGTAGCTGCCATAATAGTTGTATATCTAGACAAAAAGGCGGGGTAACCCCGTTTTTTGTTTGTCTAAATCATGGTATAATCAAAACGGAAAAATAATCATTAAAGCGCGAAAAGGTGGGGCGCAAATTTTTGTTATGTCAGCCATTAAAAAAATAAAAGCTAGGGAAATTTTGGATTCTCGCGGCAATCCGACGGTTGAAGTGGAAGTCGAACTTGAATCAGGCGTAAAAGCCGTGGCGGCGGTGCCGTCGGGCGCGTCCACCGGCATTTACGAAGCGCTGGAGCTTCGCGACAAGAATCCGAGACGTTATAAGGGACTGGGCGTTTTGAGCGCGGTGGAAAATGTGAATACTAAAATAAGCGAAGTGATTGTCGGAATGGAATCGTTGGAACAGGTTAAAATAGACAAAAAAATGATCGAACTGGACGCGACGGAAAATAAGACCAATCTTGGCGCCAACGCGATTCTTGGAGTTTCTTTGGCCGTGGCCCGGGCATCAGCGCTCGAAAAAAACATCCCGCTTTACAAATATATCGCCCAAACTTTTAAATTCCCGGCGAAATTTAAGCTGCCTATCCCGATGTTTAATATTGTCAATGGCGGGATGCACAGCGATTCCGGTTTGAGCATTCAGGAATATAAACTGGTTCCAAACGGCATAAAAACTTTTAAGGAACAGTTGCGGGCTGGCAGTGAAGTTTTTCACGCGCTCAAGGATATTTTGGCCGAAGGGGATTATTCCGTAGGCGTGGGGGATGAAGGCGGATTCGCGCCCAGGCTCGAAAACAACGCTAAACCGCTGGAGATGATCAATAAGGCGATCGAAAGCGCGGGATATGAACCGGGGGAGCAATTGAATATTGGGATCGATTCTGCTGCCAGCTCCTTTTTTAATGAAAAAGAAAACCAGTACATTTTCAAGCCGGAAAATGCCGTGTTAAGTCGAGAAATGCTAGTTAATATTTATAATGAGTGGATTCAAAAATACAATGTGATCTCCATTGAAGACGGGTTAAATGAGAATGATTGGGAAGGCTGGCGGGCGATGAACGAGAAAATTGGAGGCAAAACAATGCTTATTGGGGACGACCTTCTGGTGACTAATGTCAAACGGGTAAAGACGGCCATTGAAGAGAAGGCTTGCAATGCGGTGCTCATCAAAGTCAATCAGATCGGGACGCTCACAGAAACGATCGAATGCATCAAGCTGACCAAAAAAAACGGGATGAAAACGGTCATTTCTCATCGCAGTGGAGAAACGACGGATGATTTCATCTCCGATTTGGCTGTCGGTACCGGCGCTGAATATATGAAATCTGGTTCGCTTTCTCGCGGGGAGCGCATTTGCAAATATAACAGGCTTTTGAGAATAGAGGAGGAACTATAAAAATTTCAAAGCATAGATTCTAAAAAATGAAAAATGTTAAATCGCCGACAGTGTTAGTGATCCTCGACGGTTGGGGTATTGCTCCGCCTTCTCGGGGTAACGCCATAACTTTGGCCAAGACTCCGACATTAGACAAGCTCTATGAACTTTATCCGTCAACGACCTTGGGAGCGACCGGTCAGGATGTGGGACTCGAAGATCATAAAATGAGCGGCTCGGAAACCGGGCATATGAACATCGGAGCCGGAAGGGTTGTTCCGCAGGATTCTTTTTATATAACGGAATCAATCAAGGACGGCAGTTTTTTTATTAATCCGGTTTTGGTCGGAGCAGTCAATCACGTCAAGAAATCCGGCGGAAATTTGCATGTTATGGGTCTTATGGGCAATTCCGACAGTCCGCATAGCGATCCGGAACATTTCAAGGCGATTTTGAAACTGGCAAAAAACAACGGACTAGAAGAAGTATATTGTCACTTATTCACCGACGGCCGGGATTCCTATCCGAAAAGCGCTTTGGATCATCTGAAACATTTCAGAGAAATAATCGCCAAGATCGGGATCGGCAAAATTGCCACTCTTTCCGGCCGGTTTTATGCTATGGATCGGGCCAAAAATTGGCGCAGGCTTACCCGGGCCTATGACACGATAGTTTTTTCGCGCGGCGAGACTGCTCTTTCACCTGAAGAAGCAATTGAAAAAAATTATGAAAAAACCCAGACGGATGAATATCTCAATCCAACGGTCATTTTGAGCAATGGAAAGCCGGTAGCTAAACTGCAAAAAAACGACGCGGTGATATTTTTTAATTTTCGTTCCGATCGAGCGCGCCAGTTCACGAAACTTTTCGTTGCAAACAACAAACGAATGATCGTAAAAGACAACATGCCAGTTTTAGACAAAATAAAAAACTTATATTTTGTCGCCATGACCGGTTTTGGTCCGGATTTGGATATTCACACCGCGTTTCCGGAGCACAACATCTCCGCTACCTTGCCCATGATCCTCGGAAATCTTAGCCAGCTTTATATCGCGGAATCAGAAAAATATGCCCATGTGACTTACTTTCTCAATGGCGGCTATGCCGAACCGGTGGACGGCGAAAAACGAATGATGATAAATTCTCCAGTCGTTGATAGTTACGCGAAAATTCCCAAAATGTCGGCCGAAGCGCTGACCCAGCACGTCATAAGCTATATTAAGAACGACACTTACGATTTCATAGCCTTAAATTATGCCAACGCGGATATGGTCGGGCACACCGGCGATCTCAAAGCCACCGTCAAAGCCGTTGAATTTATCGATTGCCAGCTCGCGCTGCTTTGCCGGGAAGTTCTCAAAAAGAAAGGAAATATCATCATTACCGCAGACCACGGCAATGCCGACGACATGTTGGATTTCAAAACCGATCAACCAAACACGTTTCATTCCAAAAATCCGGTTCCTTTCCTGGTGGTTGGAGAAAAATTTAAGGACAAAAAACTACAGAAGGGAGTCCTCGGAAACATCGCTCCGACAATTTTGGATATCCTCACGATAGAAAAACCGCCAAGCATGAGCAAAAATTCCTTGTTTAATTAAATAGCGCGCGATAAAAATAAAAATATGAAAAAAGTAATTTGCATCGGTTCGGCCTGCAAGGACATTTTCTTTCCCACATCAGAAGGAATAGTCAAAGAAACTCCGAATGATCTTTTAAGTCAAAAAAAAATCTCATTCGAACTTGGGGCAAAATATAAAATTGAAAATCGGTTCGAATCTTTGGGCGGAGTGGCAGCCAATGTTGCTTCTGGCCTTGCTCGGCTCGGAGTGTCATGCGCCAGTTATTCTCACATTGGCGATGATGAAATGGCCGGGTGGATAGTGCGGGAACTTGAAAAAAGCGGCGTTGCCACGGATCTTGTTAGCCATGAAAAAAATTCTCCAAGCGATCTATCGGCCATAGTTGTGGACTCAAATTCCGGCGACCGGGTAATCTTTTCCAATCAGAAAGCCAATAGTCACATGGAAATTTTTCCGGAAAAATTGAAAGACGCCGAGTGGTTTTATATTGGTGATCTTCACGGTAATTGGGAGGAAGACGCTGAAAAAATAATCCAAACTGCCGGCGAAAATGGAACAAAAATTGCAGTCAATCCGCGCCAAGTCAATATTCGGGACAATGTAAAAAAAGTTATCGAAATAATTCGGTCAAGCAGCGTTGTATTTCTCAATAAAGACGAATCTGTCGAAATTTTGTCTGGTATGGGAGAAAAATTTTCCGAAAAAGAACTCAATGATGAGATTTTTCTGATAAAAAAAATAAAAGAGCTGGGGCCGGATGTGGCGGCAGTGACTGACGGGATCCGCGGAGCCTGGGGATATGACGGAAAGAGACTGCTTCATGTTTTAGCCATAGAGGATAATCCGGTTGATACAACGGGAGCGGGTGATGCTTTCGCTTCGGGATTTTTCGCGGCCTTCCTTAAGAAAAAAACTTTGGATGAATGTCTGAAGTGGGGGGCAGCCAATGCCGGGGGTTCTGTAAAATTCTACGGTGGCGTGGAGGGGCTGCTCAAAGACGAAGAAATTTCAGAAAAAATAAGAGATTTGAAGGCCACAGACATCTAAAACAAAAATTTTCAAAAGTATGCGCAAGTTAGATACATTTTTCAATCCGCAATCGATTGCCATTGTCGGTGCTTCGGAGGAGGAGGGGAAAGTCGGCCAAGTTATAGCAAAAAATATCTCTACCCTAGGTTACAAAGGGAGAATTTTTTTTGTAAATCCGAGGCACTCCGAGATTTTCGGAAGGAAATGTTATGCCGAACTTGCGGAAATTGAAGAAAAAATCGATCTCGTTATAATGGTCATTCCGGCCAAGTTTGTTAATCGGGTTATCAAAGAAAGCGCGAAATTGATCAAGAATTTCATAATAATTTCCGCCGGATATTCGGAAACAAATGAAGAGGGAAAAATAAGAGAAGCGGAACTTAAGAAAATTTCTGAAGATAATGGGCTGAATGTTCTTGGACCTAATTGCCTCGGGTTTATAATTCCCAGCCTCAATCTCAATGCCTCTTTTGCTGGCGGGATGCCGGGCGCGGGAAACATTTCTTTTGTTTCGCAATCCGGCGCGCTGGCGGTTGCGATCATGGATATCGCTAAAAGTGAAGAAATAAATTTTTCCAACGTTATCTCCGTTGGCAATAAAATGCAGATCGACGAGGCAGATCTTTTGGAATATCTTGGAACGGATGAAAAGACAAAAGTCATTGGAATGTATCTGGAGGGAATAAAAGACGGTCCAAAATTCACGGAAGCGGCGGGAAACGTTTCCCGAAAAAAACCGGTAGTCATTCTGAAAGCTGGAAAATCTGAAAAAGCGCAGCAGGCCATCAGTTCCCATACGGGAGCGCTGGCGGGAAGCGACGAGATAATAAACGCGCTTTTTGAAAAAACTGGAGTGCTGCGCGCGGATGATTTTGAAGATTTTTTCAGTCTGGTCAATCTGATTTCGCGAACTGGTGCGCCAGCGAACAATAAAGTTCTGGTGATTACCAATGCGGGCGGGCCGGGCGTTTTGACGGCGGATGCGTTCGAAAGAAAAGAAATAGTCTTGGCAAATTTGTCAGTAGAAACAAAAGAGGAGCTAGAGTCATTTTTACCCGAAGAGTCAACAGTCGAAAATCCCGTCGATCTTTTGGGCGACGCGATGGAAGATCGTTACCGGAAGGCTCTGAAAACAGCCGAAACAGAAAAAGAAATTGGAACTATCGTGTGCGTTTTGACTCCCCAAGACCAAACCCCGGTGGAAAAAATTGCTCGGGAGATTATCGAGTTTCACAAAAAAACGGAAAAATCCGTAGTTACAATTTTCATCGGCGGAGATCGGGTCAGAAAGTCAATTTTAGATTTGGAAAAAGAAGGTGTTCCGAATTTTTCTTTTCCTGACCAGTGCATCCGGGCGTTGGATAAATATTTCCGTTGGAGCCAAGTCGGGAAAAATGTGGCGCTAACGGAAAAAAATGTCGATCAAAAAAGAAAAGAAAAGGCGCTGAGTATCATCGAGCAGGCGAAAAAAGAGGGACGGAGCGCTTTATTTTTTTCCGAAGCCAGTCGGCTGATGGAGATTTACGGCGTTCCGGTGATTAAAAACGAAAATATCACCACATCCGGAAAAATTCCGGAAAAGATTTCTTTTCCGGTCGTGCTAAAAGTCGACAGCGATAAAGTTCTGCATAAAACTGATAAGCAGGGCGTCATCTTAAACATTCAAAACCAGAATGAGCTAGAAGCGTCCGTCCTAAAAATGAAAAATAATTTTCCAGGAGAAAATTTAATCATCCAGCCGATGCTTTCCCGGCAAACGGAACTTATAGTTGGGATAAAAAATGATCCGACAATCGGACCGGTTGCGGTGTATGGCCTTGGAGGAATTTACACGGAAATTTTTCACTGGGTTGATTTTCTGATACCGCCTCTTTCTTTGGAAGAGATCGAAGGTTCTCTTCTAAAAGGAAAGCTAAATTTTCTTTTTAAAGAAACCCGCGGCCAAAAAGCCTACGATGCGGAGGAAATTAGTCGGATTTTCCTTGGCATCTCGGATCTTGGCCACGAAATAAAGGAAATAAAAGAACTTGATGTGAATCCGTTGCTCGTTTATAATGATGGCAAAAGGAGCGTAGCGGTAGATGTAAAAATAATCATTTAGGCATAGTTTATTATTTATATGGAAGAAAAAAAAACAAAAATTCTCATTGTCGATGATGAAGAAAATGTCCGAAACCTGTATGCAGATGTTTTCCGAGAGAAAGATTTTGAAGTGATTGAAGCGATTGACGGAGTGGACGGATTGGATAAGGCGACCAAGAACGTGCCCGACCTGGTTTTTACCGGGATTGTAATGCCGCGGATGGACGGCTTCGGCCTGATCGAGGCCTTGAAAAAGAATGTTTCCACGAGCGAAATTCCTGTGATGGTGTCGTCGCATTTGGGGCGTGAGGAAGATAAGAGACGAGCAGAGAAGCTTGGGGCGAAAGACTTTATAATGCTTGGATATCATACTCCCTATGAAGTTGTTGAAAAAGTCAGGTTGCTTTTTTCTTCGTGCGATTACGAGCTGCGGATAATTTCTAATGATCTCGGGGCGAAAAAACTGGCGGAAGATATGAAAATAAAGGAAGGATTCAGATGCAAAAAATGCGATGGCGAATTGATACTCTCACTCAGACTGGCCGACGCCAAGAACGGAACTTTTTCAGCCAAGCTGATTTGTATCCGATGTGGAACTCGAAATTAATTTTTGCCGAATTTTTAAAGTTTAAAAAAGCCCTGTTAGAAGTTGGTATGCTAAGAAGCGTTATCGGTAATATTTCTCACGTTTCTTAGATAGGTGACTTCTGATGGGGTTTTCAGTTAAAAATGGAAAAACTTTGGAAAATAAAAAAAGACTTTCAATCCGAAACGGAAGTTGATAGTCTATGCAACGTGCTGGCGGGAAAAGAAAAAAATTACAGTCGAGTACTTTTGCAACTGCTAAAAAATCGTGGGATCAGCAGTGAAAAAGAAATTGAAGAATTTCTCAGTTTTGATTATGAAAAGGATATTCCGAATCCGTTTTTATTCGCGGATATGGAAAAGGCGGTTACGCGCATAATAACCGCCCGGGAAAAAAAGGAAAAAATCGCAGTGTTTGGTGACTATGACGCTGATGGCGTAACTGCGACCGCTGTAGTTATACAAGCTTTAAATTCCCTGGGATTTAACGAGGTAATTCCTTACATTCCGGATCGTCAGCTTGAGGGTTATGGCATGAATGCTTCCGCTTTGGAGTTTTTGGGAAAAAACGGAGTAAACTTGGTCATTACGGTTGATTGTGGCATAACCAGCGTTGAAGAAGTATCCTTGGCAAAACAGGCGGGGATAGATGTGATTATAACGGATCATCACCATGTCCCAAGCGAACTTCCGCAAGCTTTAGCCATAATAAACCCACATAAAAAAAATTCTACTTATCCTTTTCGCGAACTTTCCGGAGTGGGGGTGGCGTTTAAATTGGTCTCGGCCTTGTATCAAAAAATAAAGCCTGAAGAATCAGAGCAACTGAAATGGCTTTTGGATCTAGTGGTGATCGGAACAATCGCGGATTGTGTTCCGCTACTCGGTGAGAACCGGGTTTTGGTGAAATACGGCTTGATCGTTCTTTCAAAAACCAAGAGGGCTGGACTTTTAGAAATGTTCAAGGTTGGGCGCATTGCCATCGACGAGAACAACTTGCCCGATACTCAGAAAGTTGCCTTTCAAATATCACCGCGAATCAACGCGGCCGGTCGGATGGATCATGCCAGCGTTTCCCTGAATTTGATTTTGGAAAAAGAAAAAGCCAAAGCCAGGGATTTGGCGCTTGAGGTTGAAGATAGTAATCAGTACAGGCAAAAAATCACCGGAGAAATTGTCCGGGAGATCAGCGTTCTAGCTGAAAATTCTTTTAAGGATAAAAAACTGATCTTTGCTCATAACGAGCATTGGCGAGTGGGAATTCTTGGTCTGATTGCGGGAAAGATTGCGGGTGAGTTTCAGAAACCAACGGCGATTTTCCAAAATCAAGGAGCGGAGTTTGTTGGGTCGCTTAGAAGCATTCCGCAAGTGAACATAATCGAAGCATTGGAAAAATGTTCCAAACTCCTCGTTAAATTCGGAGGTCACGCGCAGGCAGCCGGAGTCCGCGTAGCTCAGGATAAAATGGAAATTTTTTATGAAAAACTTTCCGAGATAATCGAGCGGGAGCTGGCGGGTAAGGAAACATGTCCGGAGATAGAAATTGATATGGAAATAAAATTGGCAGAAATTGGCTGGGATATGATGTCCGATCTTCGAAAAATGGAGCCTTTTGGAGAGGGTAATGCCGAGCCGGTTTTTTTGGCTAAAAACATTATTATCGAAGACATAAAAAATGTGGGCAATGGAAACAAGCATATCAAATTGGCACTACGGGCAAAAGAAGGCGGGCCGAAAATTTTTGACGCGATCGGGTTTGGAATGGGAGAAAAATTTTCCGGATTGAAAATGGGTGATATAATTCAGGCAGTTTTTAATCTTCAGGAAGATGAATGGAACGGGAACAAAAAATTGCAGTTAAAATTAATCGATTTAAAAAAAGAAAATGCGTAAAAAAATAATAATGTACACCGATGGCGGGTCGCGGAACAATCCGGGGCCGGCGGCCATCGGTGTTTGGATTGAGACGTTAGGCAAAAAATACGCCGAATATATCGGTGAAAAGACCAATAACGAAGCCGAATATGAAGCTTTGATATTTGGCTTGAAAAAAATAAAATCAAGCATCGGAAAGGCCGAAGCTAAAAAATCCGAGGTGGAATGTTTTCTGGACAGCGAACTGGTGGTGAAGCAGCTTAGGCACGAATACAAATTAAGCGAAAGACACATCCAGGAATTATTTTTGCGCGTCTGGAATCTAATGCTTGATTTTAACTCGGTAAAGTTTTACCATATACCAAGAGAGAGAAATAGCATTGCGGATAGTCTGGTAAATAAGGCCTTAGATGAAAAGGAAAAACAAGGAAGTTTATTATAAATAATAATATATAAATGTCATTCCGGACTTGATCCGGAATCTAGTCAAATAAACTTTGATATCGCACTGGATTCTCGCCCGCCTGCCGTCAGCATGGCTTTCGCGGGAATGACATTAGATCCTGAAATAAATTCAGGATGACACAGGAAGGTCATGAAAAAAAAACGGATTATTTGGGGCATTATAATTTTAGCTGTAGTACTCGGCGGCTATTTTTATTATTCAAAATCAAAAAAATCCAAGATTGAATATACGACCGCCGATGTGATACAGGGAACTCTGACGCAGACAGTTTCGGTTACCGGGACGATTAATCCCGACCGGAAATATGAGCTGGCCTTTCAGACGACCGGCAAGGTTTTGGAAATGAATGTTGATGTTGGGGATCAAATTACAAAAGGACAGCGGCTGGCGAAGATCGATCCGGGAACTTTGCTTTCCCAACTCAGAAAATCGGAGGCGGAGGCTAGCGTTCAGAAGCAAATTCTCTATAATATGAAGCGCTATGACAGGGCCTATAAGCGGGAAGAAATTGATGCGCAAAGAGCCAGAATCAAATCAGCCGAAGCCGGAGTTGACATCATAAATGATCAGTTGAAAGACACCGTGATCTATTCGCCGATTGACGGCGTAGTGCTAAAACGCTTCGCGAATGTTGGCGATACGACTTTTGTCAACGCGGCCCGCAGCACTTCGATTCTGACGGTCGCTGAAAATGGCGATCTGGTAATTGAATCAAACATTCCCGAATCGGATGTTACAAAAATAACAGTAGGGCAGAAAGCCGCGGTAACCTTCGATTCCCTGATGCCGGATGAAATTTTTACGGCGGAAGTTACGGAAATCGATCCTGATTCGACCGTTATTCAAGACGTCGTCTACTACGGGATAAAACTGAAATTGGATAATCTTTCTCAGAAACTCAAAGCCGGCATGAGCGCCAATGTTGACATTCATTCGGCTGAAAAGACGAATGTTCTGATGATTCCCCTTCGGGCCGTTCAATCGGAGGACAATCAAAAATTTGTCGAAATTCTCAATCCCGACGGGGTCAGTGTTACGAAAATTAAAATCGAAACCGGCTTGGAAGGGGATGAGGGAATGGTTGAAGTGAAAGCGGGATTGCAAATTGGGCAGAAGGTTGTGACATTCACCAAAACTTTATAAAATGTCAAATTCCATCATTCAGGTAAAAAATCTTTGCAAGACTTATGACAATGAAGGCGTCCAGACTCAGGCGGTCTGCGGCGTCTCTTTTGACGTGAAAAAAGGCGAATTTATTGCTATTATGGGTCCGTCTGGCTCCGGTAAATCAACTTTAATGCAGATTCTGGGTTTCTTAGATCGGCCGACCGAAGGCGACTATTTGTTTGACGGCAAGGATACTTTCCAGTTTGATGACGACCAGCTGGCGAAGATTCGAAATATTAAAGTCGGGTTTGTTTTTCAAGCTTTTAATCTGCTTCCGCGCACATCGGTTTTTGAAAATATTGAACTCCCGCTGCTCTACGATGAGAAAAGGGAAACCAAATCAAATAATGAAAAAAAGGTTCTGCAGGCTTTGCGCTCCGTCTCCATGGAGCATCGTTCCGGTTATCTTTCCAATCAGCTTTCCGGAGGAGAAAAGCAAAGAGTGGCCATCGCTCGGGCGCTGGTTAACGATCCGGAAGTTGTCTTTGCTGATGAGCCGACGGGCAACTTGGATTCAAAGTCGGGGACCCAAGTCATGAAAATACTTCAAAAACTCAACGATGATGGCCGCACAATAATTTTGGTCACCCACGAAACTTTTACCGCCGAGCACGCCAAAAGAATTCTTCAAATGAAAGACGGGGCGCTGGTCTCTGATAAGCCGGTGGCAAACAGGAGATATGCCGAGGACGGAGAACTATTAAAATAGTTAAAAGTTAAAAGTGCAAAGTTAAAAGTGTTGGAATTCGTTTCGCTCATAAGTTTTTATATAGTCTAGTCGTGAAGCGGAGCACGTTAATTTTAAGCTTTGAATTTTTCATTTTGAATTAAATTCATGCGATTGATTGATCCGGTTAAAATTTCATATAAAAATCTTACGGCGGCGAAATGGCGCTCTTTTTTGACGATGCTCGGAATTATCATCGGAGTGGCCTCGGTCGTTATTGTTATGGCAATCGGCGCCAGCGCACAAGCCCTGATTCTGAACGAAGTGCAAAGTATCGGATCCAACCTGGTCGGGGTTTTACCCGGAGCATCGGACGAAAAAGGACCGCCGGCCTCTGTTTTCGGAGTGGTGGTTACGACTTTAAAATATGCCGATCTGCAGGCCCTGCTCAAAGAAAAAAATGTGCCAAACGCGGTGGCCGGATCGGGCTACGTAACCGGCTCGGCAACGGTGAGCTATAAAGAAAACAGCTTCTCCTCAAGTTTCCAGGGAGTGAGCTCCGATCTTCCCAATGTTGAAAAAATTACGCTCAAATCAGGAAAATTTTTTTCCAAAGAACAGGAAACCAATCTCTCGAGGGTGGCGGTTCTCGGCTATAATCGGGCGAAAGATCTCTTTCCGAATGTCGATCCGATCGGAAAAGCGATAACATTGAAAAATCTTAACTTTACCGTGATTGGCGTGATGGATAAAAAAGGTTCGTCGTCATTTTCCAATCCGGATGACTTGATTTTTGTGCCTCTTTTCACCGCGCAAAAATTGCTGCTCGGAATAGACCACTTGAATTTTGTCCGCATCAAAGTCGATGACGAAAGAAACCTGGACCGAGCAGTGGCGAATATAAAGTCGACTCTCCGCGAGCAACACAACATCAAAAATCCGGCCGATGATGATTTTTCAGTAAGAAACACCGCCCAGGCGCTTTCAATTTTAACCAATATCACGAATGTTTTGAAATATTTTCTTGTTTCGATCGCCGCCATTTCGCTGATTGTCGGGGGGGTCGGCATAATGAACATTATGCTGATTGCGGTCAACCAAAGAATACGGGAGATCGGACTGAGAAAAGCGGTCGGCGCCCGGAATATCCATATCATTTATCAATTTTTGATCGAATCGATAGCCGTGACTTTTTCCGGCGGTATTGCCGGAATATTGATCGGAATATTTTTTTCCTATTTGGCGGCTATTATCATAAGAAGCCTAGGAAATGACTGGCAATTTATAATAACCTGGCAGTCGGTGGCCCTGGCGGCGGCGGTCACCATTGCCATCGGATTGATTTTTGGGATGTATCCTGCGCGAAAAGCGTCAAAAGTTTCTCCCATGGAGGCTCTCCGGTATGAATAATCTATGATTCATGAATTAATAGTTTCAATAAAACTGGCCTTGAAAAATCTTCAAAACAATGTCGGAAGGACGGTTTTAACGTTAGTCGGCATTGTCATTGGCATAACTTCCGTCATTGTCATCATGGCGAGTGGACAGGGAATCAAAAGTTACGTGCTTGGCCAGATTCAGGCTTTCGGAACGGATGTGATTCAAGTTGAAAAAAAAGTTCCTTCGACCGGCGCCATGTCTCCCGCCAATGCCATCGGCCAAGCTCAAGGAATTCAAATAACAACACTCAAGGCTAGGGATGCCGAGGCTATTTTGAAAATTCCGAATGTCGCCGATCTTTACTCGGCGGCATTTACCCAGGAATTAGTCACCTACAAGGATATCAATAAAAGAACTTTGCTTTTCGGGACCAGCGCCCATGTTCCGGTCGTTGATTCGGGAGTGAAGGTGGTCGAAGGCAATTTTTTTACCGACAGCGATGACAACAGTTTGGCACAGGTGGTTGTTTTAGGTTCAGACATCCGGGAATCTTTTTTCGGGGAAAGTGAGGCTATTGGCAAGGAAATTAGGATTAATAATCAAAATTATAAAGTCATCGGCGTTTTGGAAAAAAGAGGGATCAGTACCGGAATGAATATCGATGAAATTCTCTATCTGCCGGTCAGCACGCTTCAAAAAAAGATCATGGGGATTGATTATCTCCATTCCATAACGGTCAAGGTCAAAGATGAGAACCGGGTGGATGTTACGGCGGTTGACATTACTGATACCATGCGGCGCCAGCACGGTATAAGCGATCCAGACAAGGAGGATTTTCTGGTCAGTTCAATCAAAGAAGTCCAAAATACAATTGCCAAAGTTTTCGGAACAATAAACATTCTTCTTCTGGCATTAACATCCATTTCGCTGATTGTCGGGGGAGTGGGCATTATGAATGTCATGTATGTCGCCGTTGTTGAACGCACCTTTGAAATTGGTCTCCGCAAAGCCGTCGGCGCAAAAGCTTCTGACATTCTCAAACAGTTCCTTTTTGAAGCAATTTTCATAACCTTTGCCGGCGGAGCGGTCGGAATTATCCTGGGCTTTCTGTTTTCGCTCCTGATGTCTTATGTTTTTTCAACTCTCGGATTCAGCCTGAAGTTTGCCATTACCGGACAATCACTTCTCTTGGCAACCGGATTTTCCGTAGCGGTCGGGATAATCTTCGGTTATTATCCGGCCCGCAAGGCTTCTCAGCTGACTCCGATCGAGGCTTTAAGGCGGGAATAATCGTGCGGACTTTAACCGCTGCGTAGGTGGAGGTAAATTAGACAATATTCTCTAAAAACGCGCAAGTTGATGATTTTTTGACGGCGTGGTATTATAGGTAAGCTAATTTTTTCAACAATCAACATGGCTGAAGAAACTAAAATTCAAGAAGCAGAGGTCGAATCGGCGGATTTCTCCGATGAACAAAGCGGGGAGAAAAAAGTAAAGAAAATTTCGAGCGAAATAATAATGATTCTCATCATTGGATTCCTGTTTGGGATTGCCATAAAGACCGAAGTCGCCAAAAGGATAAACGTCGTGGATTCGACTTTTTACGCAAAGCAGGGCTATGATTTCGTGGAAATTCAAAAAAGACTGGATGAGCAGGTTAAGGCGCGAAGCCAGGAGCAAAATCAGGCTCCCGCGGAAGTTTCTCCAAGCCAAGTTCCGGACCAAACTCCTCCGGCGCAATAATTTTTTTTGAAATTTAATTAATAATTTATTCCGGTTAAACCCAACCGAGGGACTGCTTAGCAGAATTTAACAGGAAAAAATATTTATGCAAGAAGAAAATAAAGCAGAAGTTGCCGTCGAGGAAGCTTCCAAAGACAAGAAGATCAAAAATCTTATTTCGCTAGTGATCCTTTTGGGCGGATTATTCGCCGGAAGCCTTTTCGTGGATGTGGCGCAGCTGGTCAAGGGCGGCGGATTTTCCTTTGGGCGGCTTCCGGGAGCGGATGTTTTCCAGTCTGGCGGCAAGACCTGGGTTTCCTACAGCGATCCGATAATCAAGGTAACAATCGTTAACGATGATACTTGCGAAGCTTGCAAACCCGATGAAGCCCTTTTGGGATTAAAACGGATTTTGCCGACGCTACTGGTGCAAAAAGTTGATCAGAATTCTCCGGAGGGTCAGAAATTCATAGCTGATTTCGAAATAAAATCGCTGCCTGCGTTTATTTTCGCGAAAGATGTTGATAAGACTGATTTCTATCAGCAGGCCGCCGCGGTGCTGGATAAAAAGAATGACCAATATCTCCTGAATACCGCCCAAGTCGGATTATCGGTCGGTAAATATCTAGAGTTGCCCAGCGTAACTGATTCGGACATCAAGATCGGTTCAGATGATGCCAAAGTCAAAGTCATTGAATTTTCTGATTTCCAGTGTCCGTATTGCAAAGCGTTCCAGCCGACCATTGATCAGGCGCTTAAGGAATATGGCGATAAAATCCAGTTTATTTTCAAGGAATTTCCGCTCACCAATATCCATCCCCAAGCCAATAATGGCGCGCTGGCGGCTGAATGCGCCAACGAACAAGGAAAATTCCTGGAATATGCGAGCAAATTATTCACCAGCCAGAATGAATGGACCGCGGCCAAGGACACTCAGAAATTGAAAACATACGCGGTTCAGCTAGGAATGAATGCCAGTCAATTCAATAGTTGCGTGGACGGCAAAAAATATCAGGAAAAAATAAGTGCTGATCAAGCGGAAGGACAGAAATTCGGGATTTCAGGAACGCCGGATGTTTTTGTGAACAGTCAATTTCAAGGCGGAGCGATTGATTATCCAACCTTAAAGTCGATGATTGATCAGGAACTCAACAAGTAATGATTATCCGCAAACCCGTCGCGCTTTCACGGCGGGTTTTTTTGGTCGTTGTTCGCAAAAGGGCCTGATTCGTATTTAGAACATTAAAAATTCACGCGCGAGGTGCGTTATGCCAGAAAAGATAGAGAATCTGTTGAAATGGTTAAAATGGAATTCGTCCAACTTTCTTTCCCTTTTCCGGTTCGCTGGAATTTTTTTCACTTTCTTTCTTGCCGAATGGAGCGTTCAAAAAAAACTTTTTGTTTATGTCATCCTGGAGACAACCGACGCCCTGGACGGTATCTTGGCCCGCAAGCTCGGAAATAACCGGGGATTTGGCATGATATTGGATCCGGTCGTGGACAAAATGAGCAAGGTCTTTGTTCTCATTTTTTTCTTCATCCATAGTCTTCTGGAAAGTTACATGATCGGCGCTATCATTCTCGGAGAATCTTTTGTTTTGGTAATCGTGTTCTATGGGGTCTATCTTTCCGTAAAGTATCATGCGCAAGCAATGCATATAACTAATCGGAAGCGGAGTTACCGAAAAATTTTGCTCAACGCCCGCGATCTAGTTTTGGAGAAATGGGGGGTTAATTTAGCTGGAAAAATAGCCATGATTTTTTATGCCATCATGGCGGCGCTCATTTTTTTCAACATTCAGATATTTAAAAACGAGATTGTTGAATTTGGATACCATCTGGCTTTTTGGGGCGGCTTTCTTGCCCGCGTAGTTTCAATTCCTCTTTATGGATATGCCGTATACGAAGCGCAAAAAGAACTGTTCTAAAAAGGGGGTAGCCACATCGGTGGCTGCCCTCTTATTTTTGTGGTATAATAACGGGGTGAAACAGCAAAAAGAAATTTTTGAAATTATTTTATTTGGGCGAGGCGGCCAAGGAGCCAAAGTAGCGGCGGAAGTAATTACTCAGGCCGCGGTGAAAGAGGGAAAATTCGTTCAGGCCTTTCCCAATTTTGGTCCGGAAAGAAGCGGAGCGCCCACCAAAACCTTCGTCAGAATTTCCGATCAGCCGATAAGAAATCACGAGCCGGTTATTGATCCGGACACAGTTTTGGTTTTGGACGAAACACTAATTGATGACCAAGATGTGACAAATAATCTTGATAAATACGAGTCAATAGTGATCAACAGCCCGAAAAATCGCGAGGAGTTGGCAAGATTTTTCCCCAGGTTTGAAGGCAAAATCTATCCGATCGACGCGACTGGTCTTTCACTCAAAATTATCGGACAGCCTAGGCCCAATACGGCGATTTTGGGAAAATTCATCAAAGTAACGGAAATCGTCAAATTGGACAGTCTGTTGAAAGAATTCCGGGAAATATTTGAAAAGAAGATTGGGAAAGAAGAAACTGACAAAAATATTCTAGCGATTGAAAAAGCGTATGATACTATTTAGTTATGAAGTTTGTAAAGTTTTAATGTTCATAAAGTCATGGAAAAAGGCGCGGTTATAAAACATGATATCAAAAAAGCTCCCAAGACAGGCGAATGGCGGTATATGAAACCGAAAGTTTTGGAGGAAAAATGCACGGCTTGTAAAGTGTGCGTTCCTTTTTGCCCGGAAGCGGCAATTGAACTGATGAATATCAAAAATGTCGGTGGGAAGGTGCCGGCCAAAATAAGAAAGATCATCGAAATAGATTATGATTTCTGCAAAGGTTGCGGCGTGTGTTCGGATATCTGCCCAGAACGGGCAATTATCATGCAAAAAAATGACACAAAAAAATAAATTAGCATTAACAGGGGGAGCCGCCATGGCGGAAGCCTTGAAGCAGATCAATCCGGATGTGATGCCGGTCTATCCAATCACGCCCCAAACTCCGATCATCGAAACCTACGCCAAGTTTCAGGCGGATGGCGAAGTGGAAACGGAGATCATTCAAGTTGAATCGGAGCACAGTGCCATGAGTGCCTCTATCGGTGCCAGTGCCGCCGGGGCGCGCACTGTCACCGCCACCAGTTCGCAAGGGCTGGCTCTTATGAACGAAGTTCTCTATATTGCGAGCGGCATGCGGCTGCCAATCCTCATGGCAGTTTCAGCGAGAGCCTTGAGCGCGCCCATCAGCATCCATGGCGACCATAGCGACGTGATGGGAGCACGGGATGCCGGCTGGATTCAGATTTTTTCGGAAAATGTCCAGGAAGCTTATGACAACATCAACATCGGCATGAAATTGGCGGAGAAAACAAGCACCCCAGTCATGGCTATCATGGACGGATTTATCACTTCTCACTGCGTGGAAAATTTGGAAACACTCGAGACGGAAAAAGTGCGGGAATTCGTGGGGGAATTTCAGCCGGAAAAATATCTGCTAGATGTTGATAATCCCGCCACATTTGGCGCTTTTTCGCTCCAAGAATCTCATTTTTATTTCAAAGTTGACCAAGAAAAAGCTATGATCAATTCGGCGGAAGAATATCAGAAAATTGCCAAAGAATTCGAAAAATTGAGCGGCCGAAAGAAAGGTTATTTTGAGGCATATGAACTCGAAGGCGCGACTCACGCGGTGGTGCTGATGGGTTCTACGGCCGGAACTGTCAAAGAAGTAGTTGATAGAATGCGCCTTCGCGGAGAAAAAGTCGGGATTTTGAAAGTGAACCTGTTCCGTCCGTTTCCGGCGAGCTATATCGCGGAAGCGTTAAAAAAAGTGAGGAACATTGCCGTTCTTGACCGCGCCATGTCCATCGGAACCATGCCGCCGCTCTATCAGGAGATTGTCAGTTGCCTCAGTCGCATGCCGGACATCAAGAAACAAGACGAAGAAACATATATTATAAAAAATGCTAAACCGGAAATCCAGTCATATGTCTACGGGCTTGGCGGACGAGATATCTTCGCCGCGGATATCGAAAAAGTATATGAGGATTTGATAAATGGGGACATATCCGGAGAAATAAAATATATTGGAATAAAATTATATGAGTGACAGCGATATAAAACAAAAAGCTGAGGAAGTGAGGATGATCCATCGGGAGTATATGGAAAAGATGGCCGAATTAAGAAAGGAACAGAGTCAACTGCTGGACGATTTCATGAGTAAATTGGAAGATGTAAAAAAGAAGGAAATAATGAATAAAATTCGCGCCTGATGTCACACGAAACAGAACTCCTATCAAGAAAACAGGAAATCGCACCAACGGAAAAGAAAAATCCGGAAAAAAAAGACGATATGGATATTGAAACTACGGAAGAGTTGAATTTGTTGGCGGTAGAGCGGATTAAATCAGCAGAGCAAGAAGCAGAGGCGTTTTCGGGGGAGAGCGAAGCAAGAATGGGCCAGGTGAAAGATTTGATTGGCTTGCCAGAGGAAAAAGTCGATGAAATAGGCGCAAGCCTGGATGTTAAAAATAATTTGGGAAAAATTAATGAGAAAGCAAGCCAACTGCTTTCGGAAATGAGATCCAAAATTAAATCAGTCACGGCGATAGGAATGGCGACGCTGGCGCTTGGGGGAGCGGGAAATTTTGAGCGAGGCATGGTTGCGGGTCTCGTTAAAAGTGAAACCAGTATCACGGACACAAAACTAGATGCAAATCTAAAACCTGCGGATTTGGAACAAAAAGAAGTTTTCAATGAAGAAAATGCTGAGCTAAGAAAAGAAATTATAGCTAAAGTCGAAAAAATTAGGCAGAATATGATTAGTCACATGGAAAGCAAGGATTATCGCGATAGGTTAAGGGTTGAAATAGGGCGTGTTTTAAATTATGATAAAAATTCTCCAGATTATGATAAAAAAATCGACAAATTTTCGCAAGCAATTTTTTCAATGAGACTAGAAAGACTTAAAAAAGTTCGAATTGTATTATTGCCCGCTGACGAGATAGGAACTCATGAAAATAATAATGAAAAAAATGGCAATGTGCTGGCATTTTATAGCGGAAAAGGGGAGATTTATTTACCGCTTGAAAAGCCCAATGAAGATGTTATTTTTCATGAGCTGTCGCACACCGTCGCGTCAGATGAAGATGATTTGCTAAAAGAGTCCTATATAACGCAAAACAGCAATCAGGATAGTTATCTTGGAAGTTCATCTGAAAGGCGGGCCTTTAAGAGCGCGCTCGATCAGGAACTTGAGAATTTGGGAATAAAGAAATACGGCGAGAAATTTACGCAAGAACATTTTAATAAAATGATAGAATGCGATGAACAAGGAAAATTTTCTCCTGGGGCGAGAGTTTTCATAAGAACAACCAAGCCGGAATTATTTGAAAAAATTTTTAATGAAGTCGCGGACAATGAGGTTGATAAAAAAAGTAAAATCGTCTAAAAAATTTTTATGAATAATAAACTGACAAAAAATTTTGCTCCTGGACACAGTGCCTGCGCGGGTTGTGCTTTCCCGGCCATTGTGCGGGCAGTTTTGGAAGAAGCCGGCGGGCCGGTCGTAGTTGCCAATGCGACTGGGTGTCTGGAAGTGACTTCCACGCTCTATCCCTATACAGCTTGGAAAGTTCCATATATCCACAACGCTTTTGAAAATGCGGCGGCGACCATTTCAGGGGTTGAACGGGCCTATAAAGCCCTAAAAAAGCGAAATAAAGTCACAAAACAGATCAAATTTGTGGCTTTTGGCGGAGACGGGGGAACCTACGATATTGGCTTTCAAAGCTTGTCCGGCGCGCTCGAGCGGGGACATGATTTTTTGTATGTGGTTTATGACAATGAAGGCTATATGAATACCGGTAACCAACGGTCAAGCGCCACGCCCTATGGCGCTAACACGGAAACAGTGCCGGCCGGCAAAGTCTCATTTGGAAAAACCCAGAAGAAAAAAGACATGATGGCCATCGTGGCGGCGCACCATGTCGCCTATGCAGCTCAAGCCAATGTAGCCCACCTGGATGATCTCAAGAAAAAAGCCAAGAAAGCTTTTGCCACGCCCGGGCCGACGTTCTTGAACGTTTATTCTCCCTGCACCAACAATTGGAAATTTCCGACTTCGCAATATGTCCGCATCGCGCGCCTCGCGACCGAAACCAATTCCTGGCCGCTCTATGAGATAGAAAACGGCAGTTACGTAATTAATTATGCACCTAAGGAAAAAAAGCCGATTGAAGAATATCTGAAAACGCAAGGGCGATTCAAGCACCTTTTTGCGGAAAAAAACAAGGAGGTGATTAAGGAAATCCAAAAACAGGTGGATGAAGAATGGAAAAGGTTGCAAAAATTAGCAAGTCAAAAATAATGTCACCCTGAACTTGATTCAGGATCTAATTACCTGCCTGCCGGCAGACAGGGATTCCGGATCGAGTCCGGAATGACAAAGAGTTGAGCCGACGGCCGGAATTGAACCGGCAACCTATGGTTTACGATACCATTGCTCTACCAATTGAGCTACGTCGGCGTGGGATAATACCAACTGCTTGCCCCGTTAATTTCGAAGTAATTTTTACGGGGAGCTAGGGTGGCCTGTGTTTAATAATAAGTTATAATAAATAAATTTTCAACACTATGAAAACATACATCTGTCAGATCTGCGGCGATGCCTACATCGGAACGGAAAAACCGCATGACTGCCCGTTTTGCGGGGCCACGGAAAATTTTATCAAGCTCGGGAGTGAGGCTTATCCAATTGTCAATCAAAAAGAGGAAATTGGAGAGTTATCAAAAAAAAATCTACTGGAAACCTTGGAACTGGAAAGGACGGCCAATGCCCTTTACCTTTGCATGGCTAACAAAGCCGAAAAATATGAGATTAAGGCTATGTATAAGCGGTTGGCCAAGGTAGAATTGGAGCACGCGATAATTGTAACAAAACTTTTGGCTATCGCGAGACCGATGGTGAAAGAGGAACCTTGCAGTGACGATTTGGTGAAAAATTTCCAAAAAACGATCGAACTGGAAGACGCCGCGACCAATCTGTATGCCAAATTTGCCAAAGAGGCGACGGAACGGAACGTTAAAATTTTTTTCACGGCTCTGGCGCAGGTGGAAAGGGGACACATCGAACTGATCAAGAGTTATCTATAACTTAAAAAGCCTAAACAAACATCAAACATCAAACATCAAACATCAGATAGTAAATATCAATAGCAAACATTAATAAAGTTCACTACCGTAATACAGATTACTGTAGTGGGTGTAAAACGAAGATGCCGGGGAAAGTGAAATATCATCAATTAAGCGAAAGCGAAAAGAAAAAATGTCTCGGTGATTTTTATTCGATGGTTGCCTTATTGAAAACTCGCCAAGATGTAAAAAATTTTCTCAAAGATCTTTTGACTTTGAGTGAAACCGTGATGATTTCCAGAAGAATACAAATCGCCAAACTTCTCCTGGAAGGGGATACTTATGACGACATACGGCAGCAATTAAAAGTTGGTCCCACGACGATTTGCCAGGTAGAAAAGTGGCTCAATAATGGGTTTGGCGGATACCGCAAGGCCATAGAGGAATATAGGAAAAAATATCCAGACCGGAGCGATTTCGAAAAATACGGTTATCCGGCTTTTTCAAGGGAATGGATAAAGAAAAAATATCCGATGCATTATTTATTCTCTAGCTTGCTTAACAAGCGAAAATAAATTTGCACTACCGTAATACAGATTACTGTAGTGAGTGGGGTGGAGGGGGTGGGGAGTGGAAGGTGCAGAGAGGGAGAAATAGAAAGGGGGAAGGGGGAAGGGGGAAAGAGGAAGGGGGATTTGGATCAAAAGGAGAGGTTGAAGGGGATTTAAATTTCATGTAAAATAGGCGAATGGCGAAAAAGCACGAAAATTACAAGGAACTCATCTGGATGCTGGCCAAAACGGACTTCAAACTGCGCTACCATGGCTCGGCGCTGGGATATGTCTGGGCTTTGCTCAAGCCGCTTTTGACCTTTGCCATCCTCAATTTTGTTTTTTCCTCCGTTTTCAATCCGCGGGGCACCGGCGCAGACACCTATTCCCTGCAACTCTTGGTGGGCTTGATTATGTTCTATTTTTTTTCCGAAGGGACTTCCGCCGGCATGGGTTCGCTTTTGACTAAGGCGCAACTGGTGACCAAGATCTATGTCCCGCGCTGGACGATCATTTTGGCTTCAACTTTGAATGCCACCATGATATTTTTGATGAATCTTCTGGTCATCGTTTTCTTTTTTGCCATTAAAGGGTTTATGCCAAGCCTCGGTGCCATTGGAATGTTTTTGCTTTTTTCGGTCTTTATCTACATCATCGTCCTGTCGTTTTCGCTCATCACCGCGCCGCTCTATGTGAAATTTCGCGACCTGGCCATGATCTGGGAAGTGCTTTTGATGATCATCCTTTATGCCTCGCCCATAATTTACCCGCTGGTGACGCTGCCGGTCAAATATCATCAACTGATTCTTTTAAATCCGCTGGCCTTCATCATTCATTTCACCAAAGAGTCGCTCATTAACAATCACTTCGCGACCTTCGGGCAATACGCTGTTTTTATCAGCATCGTTTTCGGCGCCTTTGCCCTGAGCATTTTTTCGTACAAAAAATTAATTCCGAAAGTGGCGGAAGAGATATAAAATAGTTGAAAGTTATAAAGTTCATAAAGTTTATAAAGTAGATAAAAGTATGAAAATTGAAAAATTTGAAGATATACAGACTTGGCAGAAGGCCAACAAATTGGCGCTGGATGTTTATAAAATATTTAGCGGCAGCAAGGATTTTTCTTTCCGAGATCAAATACGACGCGCGGCAGTCTCGGTTATGAACAATATTGCTGAAGGTTATGAGCGTCATGGCAACAAAGAGTTCATATATTTTCTTTATATATCAAAAGGTTCATGCGCAGAAGTTCGTTCAATGCTTTATCTTGCTTTTGAATTGAAATATATTGATCAAAAAGAATTTCAAAAATTAGCTAATCAAACAGTAGAAATTTCGAAAATGCTCTCTGCATTTATCAAAAGCATAAGACAAAAATAATTTTTTACTTTATAAACTTTCTAGCTTTACGAACTTTATGAACTCCGATATCGCCAT
>Ga0172368_10000382_pt1 | contig 63537 bp, 56 predicted proteins | sample Lak11m_FD_114540 | JGI IMG/M metagenome (GOLD analysis project Ga0172368, IMG submission 114540) | Freshwater microbial communities from Kabuno Bay, South-Kivu, Congo - kab_022012_11m | ecosystem: Environmental > Aquatic > Freshwater > Lake | place: Democratic Republic of the Congo: South-Kivu... | reverse complement strand
GGGACAGCGCCTTATTTTCCGCGGAAAATAGGGCGCAGCCCCCTCCCCATTTTCCCATTCAGCGAAGCGAGGATGATCATGGTCGAAAAATGTACAGCGCGCGGAGGGAGCATGATTTTCAAAGGTCTCACATTTGAAAATCACATCCCGGAGGCCTTTCCCTTCAGGCGGACTTCTTGAGGGCTTCGGCCTGAAAATTGGTCGTAAGGGCGTCGATCATGAAACGGATGTCCCCATTGAGAAAGCTTTCCAGACTGTAGGAGGTCAGGCCGATCCGGTGGTCCGTCACCCTTCCCTGGGGGAAATTGTAGGTCCTGATCCGCTCGCTTCTGTCCCCGCTTCCCACCTGGTTTTTCCGCGTCTCGGAGATCTCGGCGTTCTGCTTCTTCACCGCCGCGTCTAACAGCCTGGCCCTGAGCACCTTCATAGCCTTGTTCTTGTTCTTGAGCTGCGATTTCTCGTCCTGGCAGGTGACGACAAGGCCGGTCGGGAGGTGGGTGATCCGCACCGCCGAATCGGTGGTATTGACGCTCTGCCCGCCGTGGCCGGTCGAACGATAAACATCGATCCGCAGGTCGTTGGGATCGATGTGGAGCTCCACCTCCTCCGCCTCGGGCAGGATGGCCACGGTCACGGCCGAGGTGTGGATCCGTCCCTGGGCCTCCGTGATCGGGACCCGCTGGACGCGGTGCGTGCCGCTTTCGTACTTCAGCCGGCTGTAGGCCCCCTTTCCGCTGACCAGGGCGATGACCTCCTTGAATCCGCCCATCCCTCCGGCGGGGGTGCTGCTCATGACCTCGACTTTCCAGCCGCTGGTCTCCGCGAAGCGCGCGTACATCCGGAAAAGATCCTCGGCGAAAAGTGCCGCTTCATCGCCCCCGGTGCCGGCCCTGATCTCGAGGAAAACGTTCTTCTCATCGTTCGGGTCCTTCGGCAGGAGCAGGAGTTTTAGCCGCTCTCCGAGAGATTCCAGGGACTCCTTCAACTGGGGCAGTTCCTCCCTGGCGAGCTCCTGCAGCTCTTCGTCGCTCTCCTTCAGGAGTTCCTGGTTCTCCCCGATGCGGCGATCGGTTTGATCGTATTCGCGATAGGTTTCGATCAGGTCGCTCAGATCGGCGTGCTCCTTGGCGTACTTCTGGTACACCCCGGGCTTGCCGACTACGGCCGGATCGCTCAGGAACTGCTCTAGCTCCTTATACCGCGCTTCTATATCCTTTAATCTTGCAAACATGTCTGGAAATGCTTTCCGGGGAAAAGGCGCCGGGACACGGCGCCGTCCCGAAACTTCAGAGGCAGGGGTCCCTTAACCCGGCGCCGCGGCGGCAGGGACCCCTGTTTGATAACAGGGTGGGCGTTATGCGAATTTATCGGCCTTGTTCTCCCTGCCGGCGTATTTTCTCTTGAATCTCTCCACCCGACCGGCGGTGTCTATGATCTTCTGCTTCCCCGTAATGAACGGGTGGCACTGGGAACAGATTTCAACCTTGATATCCTGCTTGGTGGATCTGGTTTTCACCACATTCCCGCAGACGCAGGTAATGGTGGCTTCCTTGTATTCCGGATGAATGCCTTCCTTCATGCTGACCGATCTCCTCATCGAAAAGTGATAGACTCGTAAAATTCAAGTGCTTCTTACAACAATTCGTACTGAAGATTCAAGCTTTTTTCGACTTTGCCTGCGCTCCCCGCCGACGCTTCCCCTACGTGTTCATGGAATCCAGGAAGAGTTTATTGCTCTCCGTCTTGCGGATCTTGTCGATGATGAACTCCATCGCATCGACCGGATTCATCTCCTGGAGCAGCCTCCGGAGGATCCAGATCCTATTGAGATTGGCCTTCGGGATCAGCAGCTCCTCTTTGCGCGTCCCGGAACGGATCAGATCGAAGGCCGGGAATATCCTCCGGTCGGCGATGCGCCTGTCGAGGTGGAGCTCCATGTTGCCGGTGCCCTTGAACTCCTCGAAGATAACCTCGTCCATGCGGCTCCCGGTGTCGATCAGGGCGGTGGAGATGATCGTCAGGCTCCCGCCGTTCTCGATGTTGCGCGCCGCCCCGAAAAATCGCTTCGGCTTGTGGAGGGCATTGGAATCGACGCCGCCGGAGAGGACCTTTCCCGAGGGCGGCACGACCGTGTTGTAGGCGCGGGCCAGACGGGTGATGCTGTCCAGGAGGATGACGACATCCTTTCTGTGCTCCACCAGCCTTTTCGCCTTTTCGATCACCATCTCCGCCACCTGGACGTGGCGCGTCGCCGGTTCGTCGAAGGTGGAGGAGATCACCTCCCCCTCCACGCTCCGCTGCATGTCCGTCACCTCTTCCGGCCGCTCGTCGATCAAAAGGACCATCAGGACGACTTCCTTGTGGTTGGCCGTGATGCTGTGGGCGATGTCCTGCAGAAGCACGGTCTTGCCGGCCCGCGGCGGGGAGACGATCAGGGCGCGCTGTCCCTTGCCGATGGGGGTGAACAGGTCCATGACCCGGGTGGAAAGGTTTTCCGGATTGAATTCGAGGTTCAGTTTCTCCTCCGGGTAGAGGGGTGTCAGGTTGTCGAACAGGATCTTGTCCCGCGCCGCCTCCGGAGATTCGAAGTTTACCTCGTCTACCTTGAGGAGGGCGAAATACTTCTCTCCTTCCTTGGGGGGCCGAACCTCGCCGGCGACCGTGTCCCCCGTCCTGAGGCTGAAGCGGCGGATCTGCGAGGGGGAGATGTAGATGTCGTCGGGGCTGGGAAGGTAGTTATAATCCACCGCCCGGAGGAATCCGAAGCCGTCCGGCAATATCTCCAGGACCCCGGAACCGGAGATCGCGCCGTTGTTTTCGACCTGGGCCTGCAGGATGGAAAATATCAGGTCCTGTCTCCTCATTCCGCTGGCGCCGGGGACGTCCAGATTCTTGGCCAGCTTTGCCAATTCACTGATCGGCTGTCTCTTGATGTCTTCGATGTTCATGTTCTTTTCCCTGTATGATTTTTATTGGGTGCCTGCGGCGTTGGGCCGCCAGCCCCGCCACGTAAAAAAACCGCTTTCGCAATTCAGTTCGCTTAACCCATGAAGGATGAATTCAGATTATTAGGGTGTACCGACTTATTAAAGAAGTGCACTGACTTTCTCAGGTCGCTAATTTTGATCTCTGGAATCAATCCAAAAAGGAAGGACTTAGCATACGCCTTTCTGAGTTTTGTGCCTTTCTATACCAAACCATACCGGAAGTCAAGGGGATTTTTAATTACCATTCAGCATCAGGAAATTGAGCTGCCTGCCCGTGCGGCCGTTGCTTGCGCGGTGCGAAAAGAAGAGATCCCGCCGGCAGGCGGTACAAAATCCGGCCGCCAGGATATTTTCCTCGGGCAGCCCGCGCTCCAGGAGCTGGAGGCGGTTTATCCCGGCCAGATCGAGCATCCACCTGTCCTTCCCGCGGGGGATCAGAAAACGTTCCGCCTCCCGCCGGGATGCCAGCGCCGCAAAGACGGGGGCGTCCACCTCGTAGCAGCAGGGGCCGATGGCCGGGCCGACGGCAACCAGGATGTCTTCCGGGCGGGAGGAAAACCGCTCCTCCATGGCGTCCGCCATTTTCGCCGCCATGCCGATGGCGGTCCCCCGCCAGCCCGCGTGGGCGGCGCCGATGACCCGGCGGACGCAGTCCACGAAAAACAGGGGGACGCAGTCCGCCGTCCTGACGCCCAGCGCCACGCCCGGCCGATCGGTGATCATGCCGTCGCACTCCGGCGTCTCTCCCCGCGGCGGCACCGCCCCGTCGATCACCCGGATCGAATCGCCGTGGACCTGTCTCATCAGCAGCAGCCTTCCTTCCCTGATCGCAAACGCCTCGCCGATCAGGGCCAGATTGCGCTCGACCGCCCCCTCGCGATCCCCCATGCGGCGGCCCACGTTGAGGCCGGCAAAAGGCCCCTCGCTCACCCCTCCCTGCCTGGTTAAGAAGGCATGGGTCGTGAAACCCAGCGCCGAGATCTCCGCGGCCTCGATAAACTTGACGCCGCCCCGCTGAACTATATCAAACATGACGCTCTCTCTTTTGCCCTCTCCCGCAGGAACGAACAGAGACCGGCCATGTCCTCCGGGAGGGGCGAGGTGAATTGCAGCATCTCCCCTGTCTCCGGGTGGGTAAAGGAAAGCCGCCAGGCGTGGAGAGCCTGGCGTTCCAGCGCCCTCATCGCCGCCCTGGCCGCCGGATCGCCGACGGTCCGGATCCTCCCTGCGCCGCCGTAAACCCCGTCCCCAACGACCGGATGGCCGATCTCCGTCAGATGGACCCGAATCTGATGCGTCCGGCCTGTCTGAATATCCACTTCCAGCAGGGCGGCGACGCCGAAGCGCTCCCGGACGCGCCATACCGTTGCCGCTTCCTTCCCCCTGCCGCTGCGCGCGGACATCCTTTTGCGGTCCGTGGGATGCCGCCCCACTGGCGCCTCGACCCTGCCGCCTTCCGCCTTCGGGTCGCCGTAAACGAGGGCCTGGTAGGTCTTTTTCACCTCGCGGCGTTTGAACTGGCCGGCCAGCCCCCGGTGGGCCGCGTCGGATTTGGCCACGATCAAAAGCCCGGAGGTGTCCTTGTCGAGGCGGTGGACGATCCCGGGGCGCAGCTCCCCGCCGATCCCGGAGAGGTCGCGGCAGTGGTGCAGGAGGGCGTTGACCAGCGTCCCGCCGGGATGACCCGCCGCCGGATGGACGACCATCCCAGCCGGCTTGTCCACCACCAGGAGGAAGGGATCCTCGTAGAGGACCTTCAGGGGGATCGCCTCGGCCTGGACCGCAGCCGGTTTGAGCGCCGGGATGCAAATGGCCACCGCATCTCCCGCTTTTACCCTTCGGCCGGCCCTGGCGGGTCGGCCGTTCACGGCAGCCAGCCCTTCCGAAACGAGGCGCTGGATCCGGGCGCGGGAAAGCCCCGTTTCCCTGCCCGCCAGGAGGACATCGAGACGGACGCCCGCTTCCTCCGGCGCGACCGTGAAGCGGCGCTCAGTCCGGCCGTCTGCAGTCACTTCCGTCGGGCAGGGTCGGGAATCGGTGAGTTTTTCAGGCATCATGACTCCGCCGCAATTTCCCGCAGGGCATCGCGGATCTCGGCGAACTCTCCCCGCTCCAGCGTTCGGAGATCGAACAAGACCTCGTCCTCGGCTACCCTGACGATGATCGGCGTTGCCCGCCGCCGGAGACCTTCCTCCAGGGCGGCCGCGGAGTGCCCCGCGGCCCGGACGCCGACCAGGACCGTCGGGATCTCCCGGGCGGGGAGCGACCCGCCGCCGGCCGTCGAAACACCCGCTGCGATTTTGACAGCAAACCCCTCCGGCAGGGCGCGCCTGAGAAGCGCCGCCAGTTTCCTCGCCCGTCTCTTGACTTCGGCGACGGGCTCGGTCAAGGCCCGAAGGATGCGGATGTCCGCAAGGGCCTCCGCCGGCCGGAGGTACTTGACCATCGTCGCCTCCAGCGCCGCGAGGGTCAGCTTGTCGATCCTGAGCGCCCGGTTCAGCGGGTTTTTCGCGATCTTCCTCAGGGCCTCACGCTTCCCCAGGATGATCCCCGCCTGGGGTCCGCCCAGGAGCTTGTCGCCGCTGAAGGCGACCGCGTCCGCCCCCGCCGCGACGCATTCGCGGACGGTCGGCTCCCGCTCCAGGCCGTGGCGGTCCAGTTCGATCAGGCAACCGCTTCCCAGGTCGTACACGACCGGCAGGCCGCGCCTTTTTCCTAACTCCACGAGGGAAGGCAGGTCCGCCTCCTCGGTAAACCCCACGATCCGGTAGTTGCTCGTATGCACCTTGAGGATCAGTCCCGTCTCCGGGGAGATCGCCTTTTCGTAATCGGCAAGCCGGGTGCGGTTCGTCGTCCCCACCTCCCTGAGTCGCGCGCCGCTCTTCTCCATCACCTCGGGGACCCTGAATTCCCCGCCGATCTCGATCAGCTCGCCCCGGGAGACGATCGCCTCTTTCCCCTCGGCCAGGGAGTTGAGGACCAGCAGGACCGCGGCGGCGTTGTTGTTGACGACCAAGGCGTCCTCCGCCCCGGTGAGGGCGCAGAGGATCCCCCGGACATGATCGTAGCGCAGCCCCCTTTCCCCCTTTTCAAGGTCGTATTCGAGATTGGAGTAGCCCCCGGCCACCTCGCAGATCCGCTCGATCGCCTCCCGGCACAGGGGCGCCCGGCCGAGGTTCGTGTGGAGGATCACCCCCGTGGCGTTGATCACCCGGCGGAGACGGCGCCCGCCCAGGTCTGCAATTACAGTCGCCGCCCGATCCGCCGCCTCCTCCGGCGCCGGCAGCCGGAGGCCCGTCCCGTCCCCCTGCTCACGGATGATAGCATTGCGGAGGTCATCCACGACCGACCGGCAGGCCTCCCTGACGATCTCACGCGGGATCCCCGGGAAACGTTCCCCCTTTTCGAGGCGGAGCATCATCTCATCGATCTTCGGCAGGCTCTTCAGCAGTTCCTTCTTGCGGTCATCCATTTTGCATCCTTATTCTTATGCTTCATTGACCGGATATGCTCAGGCACAAGATGCAAGAAGCTCCTCATAGCCTTGAATCACATAATCCGGTTGTGCCGTTAGGATATCTTCCTTTGCATTCTCGCCATCCGTGATTATCATTATCCTGATCCCCGCGTTTCTGGCGGCATTGACGTCATCCAGACTGTCGCCAAGCAACATGACTCTGTCTTTGCGTACTCCCAGCTTCTCTATCGCCAGATTCAGCCCTTCCGGGTGGGGTTTGAGATTCCTGACGTCATTGCGGGTGAGGACGACAGCAAAGCAACCGGCCAGGGCGAGTTTCGGCAGGGCTTTCGCAAGGGCCTTTCCCCCCACGTTGCTTACAAGACCGGCGGCAATCCCTTTAGCCTTGATCGCAGCGAGGAAATCCCTTGCCCCCGCTCGCAGGGCCCAGCGAGTAAGCGCATCCTCGTCGTACCTGTCATATACCCGGCAGATCTCCTCCCGCACCTGTTCGGGCGGCAATCCTGTTTCAGCGGCCGCCTGCACCGCCTCCGCCAGCAGTGTGGAATATTTTCTGCTGAAAATCAGGTTTTTTGCAAAACCCATATTCCAGAGCATCTTCAGGGTCTCTTCAACGGCTTCGGAGAGTTTCCATTGAAAATCGACCAGGGTCCCCTCAAAATCGAAAAGCATCGCCTCAATATTATCCAAACGTATTCCGTGTGTCATATCTTATCATCCTTTCTTTGAACCCTGTCGAGCGCGCCGGACTGGGCCCTCGACTTGCTCACCCCTTTACGCACCGATAGGCGGCATCTCTTACGGCGCAATCCGCCCTCGGCAGTAATCCCGGAAGTTGTTGACCGCCGTGAAGAACTCCCGCATCAGGACCACCCAGGCGTACCGGCCCCGCTTCGTCAGGGTGATCTCCGGTCCCCGCCGGGAAAGCGCCCCGATCAGGGAGAAGGCAATCAGGTCGGGCCAGAGGCGGATAAACGAGCCGCCGTATTTCTTGCGCAGGTCCGAAATGTTCAGGCGGGTCCCGAAGAGCTTCATGATAAAATCGTAGCGGATCCGGTCCTGCATTGAAAAAACGCGGGAGGCCGCCAGCGGCAGCTCTCCCTTCTCGAGCCGGGCGATGTAGCCGGGGATGTCGAAGGTGTTGGCGTAACAGGTCCCGTTCAGGTAACCGATGGAGCCGCTGCCGAGGCCCGCATACTCGTCGTAATCGACAATGTACTCGTCGATCATGGCCTGCCGGCTGGAAAAACACCAGGCCGAGGAGTGCCGGTAGGGGGGGACGAGGCGCCCGGCGATCCTGTTATAGTAAAGCTTTTCCTGACGGAAATCCACCCGCCCCAGGGCGTCCATCACCTTCTGCCGGGTCGAATCGGAGACCATCAGGGGGTACCAGGTCACCTGATCGATGCCGATGTCCATCAGCATTTCGCAATCCCGGTCGATCATCGCCGGGGTCTGGGTCGGAAAATTGAAGATCATGTCGGCGTTGAGCGTCCGGAAGCGGCCGAGTGTCGCCCGGAGCAGTCCGGCAATGGCCTCGCCGCTTCCGTACTTGTCGTAACGGTCCATCTTTCTGAGCAGGCCGTCGTCGAAGCTCTGGACGCCGACCGAGAGCCTGTCGACGCCCGCCCGCTGCAGGACGGCCAGGCGGTCCTCGGTCAGGTGGTTGGGGTTGGTTTCGACCGACAACTCGCGGATCGGAAAGAATTCCCGCGCCAGGGCGATCGTCTCTTCCAGTTCGTCGATCATGACCGTCGGCGTCCCGCCGCCGATGTAGATGCCGCCGAAGTTATAGCCGAGGCCGCGATAGAGGATGATTTCCTTCCGGAGCGCCCGGAAATAGGCGCGGCAGAGGTCCGCCGCGAAGACGAAGCGGTTGAACGAGCAGTAGGGGCAGAGCCGCTCGCAGAAGGGGATGTGGATATAAAGGAGCCGGGGCCGCTGATCGCCGGGGGGAGGCAGGCGGGGTACGCCCCCCTCCTCGAAACGCATCGCCCGCGAGAATTCGTCCCGCGCCCTTTTGGCAATGATGGAATAAATCAAGATCCGCCTCTATCCTGTGATGGTGCGAAACTAACAGACATCGCCGCTTTCTGCAAGGGCGGAAAGGCGCCGGGCGCGCCGCGGGCTTTGCCGCGATCCGATCAACGCCGCGTCTCCTTGAGGCACAGGGCGCTCAGAAAGGCGACAATGCTGACCGCAAGGAATATCCACAGGACGGGGACATAGGCGGAGGGCGGATAGGCGGAGACGGCGCCGGAGAGGTCCAATATCATGCCGATCAAGGGCTGGAAAAGCATGCCGGCGGCGAAGGGAAACAGGTTCAGGGTTCCCACCGAAACCCCCGCCATTTCGATCGGGAAAAGCTCCTTGGCCACCGTTGCGCCGATCGTGCCGATTGCACTGGAGGTCAATCCCATAAGGAAAAAGATGGCGCACAGTGTCCCGAAGGTGAAATTTCCGTGGCCCGCCGCCATCGCCGCCCAGCAAAGGGAGAGGGTCAGGGAACTCGCAACGAGCACCTTTTTTCGGCTCTCGAGCACCCGGTCGGACAGGAATCCGAGGAAGGGGGCGCCAATGATCATGGCGAAGGCCACCATCGCAAGGACCGATCCCGCCGCCGGTTTGGACAGTCCGTAAACGTCCATGAGATACGGTCCGGCCCAGAGGCCGAGGAATCCGAATTGGATCCCGTTCGTGCAAAAGGACCAGATCACCATGGTCCAGAACTGCCGGCTTGTCAGCACCAGGGCGAATGCCTCTTTCAGATCCCGGCGCGCCGGACGTTTGCCGACGCATGATTCATCCGGAGAGGGAAAGGGGCCGTCGCAGGGTGTGTCCGAAAGCCAGAAATGCGTGCAGACCACCAGGAGCAGCCCCAGACCTCCGATGCACAGAAAAGCCGCTCTCCAGCCGAGATGCTGCGCCGTGAAGGCAAGAGGGGTCGTGGCGAACAGCCAGCCGGCGCCTCCTACCGCAAGAAACAGGCCGGAAATGCGGGCATATTCGCTCCCCTTGAACCAGTTCGTGAAGAGCTTCATGGCGCAGACGAAAAAGGCGGAGACACCCAGGCCGACGGCGATCCGGGCGGCAATGGCCGCGCCGAAGGTGGGGGACAGCCCGAAGGCGATGCCGCCGGCGGCGGCCAGAGCGGCGAAGGCCATCACCGTCTTCTTCACGCCCCAGGAGTCCGCCAGGATGCCCACCGGGATCTGCATGGCCGCATAGGCGTAAAAATACGTCGAGGCAAGGACGCCCAGCGCGGCGCCGCTGATCCCGAAGGTCCGGATCAGTTCCGGCGCCACGACCGCGGGAGCGACCCTGTGGAAGTAGCCGATCAGATAGTGGGCGGAGATGATCCAGAAGACCGCCCACCGGCGGTGTGAATTTGAAAGCATGTAATTCTTTACGTTCTCGTAAAAGTCCCGGTGTTTTTTATAATTTCTCCGTCTGTCCTGATTTGGCTTTCGATAAAATCCGTTTGAATTTTCCCCGCCAGTCGCCTTGGCCGCAGATCATGACTAGGGTCAGAACGATCAGCGCCAGCGTCAGCGGACGGCTGACGAATCCCCAGAAGAACTGGGGAATGCTGTGCTGGACGTCCTGCATCGCCCTGCGGTAATTGTCTTCCATGATGGGTCCCAGGATGACCCCCAGGATCACCGGCCCCATCTGGAAGCCGTACATCTTGAGGATATACCCGAAAGCGCCGAAGCCCAGCATCCAGTAAACATCCGTGATGCTGTTGTTGATGCCGTAAGTCCCGACCACGGAGATGAGGATGACCATCGGCAGGAGCAGCCCCTTGCGGAGCTCCACGCACTTGGCGAAGATCCGGATGCCGGACAGCCCCAGGGGGAGAAGGAAGATGTTGGCCAGCGTCAGAACGCCGACCCAGAACCAGAAGAGATGAGGCGTGTCGATCATGAGCATGGGACCCGGCTTCAATCCGTGGATGTAAAGGGCGCCGATGATAACGGCGGTCACGGCGTCGCCGGGGATCCCCAGGGTCAGCATGGGGATGTTGTCGCCGCCGATGCAGGCGTTGTTCGCCGTCTCGGGAGCGATGACCCCCTCGTAGGCCCCCTGCCCGAAGGGCCGCGTGGGATTCTTGACGCTCCGGCTGGCGCTCCCGTAGGCCATGAGGGAGGCAATATCCCCGCCCGCTCCGGGCAGCGCCCCGATCCCTATCCCGATCAGGGACGACTTTACGATCAAGGGGAGGTGCTTGAAAAGCAGCCGCCAGGAGGGAACGATGTTCTTGACCTGCTGCTTGACCGGCGCGACATGCAGATCATGGATCTGGGCGAGGGCTTCCGAGACGCCGAACAGGCCGATCATGATCGCCACAAAGTGGATCCCGCTCATCAGCCCGATGCTCCCGAAGGTGAACCGTCCCTGGCCGGTGAAGGTGTCCATCCCGATCATGCTGAGGAAGACCCCGAGGGCGCCGGCGAAGATCCCCTTGGCCAGGGACTCGCCGGAGAGGCTCCCCACGAGGAGGAGCCCCATGACGGCAAGCATGAAGTAGTCTCGGGATGAGAACAGCAGCGAGTACTCCGAGATGAGGGGCGCCGCCGTCGCCAGGGCCAGGATGCCGATGAACCCCCCGATGACGGAGGCGGTCGTCGAAAGGCCGATCGCGATCCCCGCCTCCCCTAACTTGGCCAGCGGGTAACCGTCGAATCCCGTGGCGATGGCCGCCGGCGCGCCCGGGATGTTCAGGAGGACGGCTGAGCGGGAGCCCCCGTAGACCCCGCCGCAGTAAACCCCGCCCATCAGGCAGAGGGCCTCGTTGACGTCCCAGGCGAAGGTGAAGGAGATGAGGATCGAGACGGCCATCGTCACGGACAGGCCCGGGATGGCGCCGATGTAAATCCCGGCGAAGGTTCCCGCGCAGACCAGGAAGATCATTTTGATACTGGTAAACGACATCAAAAAGTAACCCAGTTGCTCCATGAACGCTCCTTACCAGAGGGCGATTCGGAAGATGTACTGGAACAAAAACCAGATCACGGCGAGCAGCCCTGTCCCGACGAGCAGCGCCTTGACCGGTCCGGCCCCTTTGAGCAGGAGAAAGGAGCCGACCAGGAACAGGTAAGAGCTGACCCAGAAGCCGATAAAACCGGTCGTCAAGATATAGATTACAAGGACGCCGATATAGAGGGCGACCTCCTTCGGCAGCAGGAAGGGGCGAATCAGAGGCCGTTCCTCGCGCCATTGCCAGGAGGCGAAGACCTTGCGCCCTTTCCAGAGGATGCGGAGCGCCGAGAGGGCCATGACCGCCCCGATAAAGAGCGGAAAGGCCCCCGACGAGGAGAGGGTTTCGCGGGGCATCCGCCAGGCGGCGGCGCACACGAAGATACTCAGGGCCAACAGGAACCAGATGAGGATCCGTTCGCCGGGCCTGCGTTTGGTGGTTTCTTCCATGAACAGGAACTCCTCTTCCCCTGCCAGCTTTACCCCCCACGTTTCCCCCTCGAGCGGGAGCGGGGAGGGGGGAAGTTAAACTACGGCCTCGGGATGCCGAACTTTTCGGGAGAGAACTTGGTCGCCCCCGCCTCTTGGAGGAGCCAGGTCGTAGTCGATTGCCACTTGTTGAGGAACGCATCCGCCTCCGCCCCGGAAATCCCCATGAAGATGGAACCGAAGTTCTTGATGAACTCCTGGGCCTTGGGATCGCCAAGCCCCTTGTCAAAGGCGCCGACCAGGGCCTTCTTCACCGCGTCCGGGGTATCCCTCTTTACAAAAACGCCGTAGAAGGGCCCCCAGGGGAGGAACTTCCTGTAGTCGGGCGAGGCGCTGGTGATCAGGGGAACATCCTCGAGCCCGGCGATCTTGGTGTCCGACACCAGGCCGAGCGCCCGGACCCGGCCCGCCCGGATGTGCTCCCGCCCGGCCGCCATACCCACGGTCGTAAACTGGATGTGGCCGCCCAGCATGGCCGTCGTGGAGGGCCCTTCGCCGGGGTAGACGATGTGGTTGAAGGTCACCCCGCTGATCGCTTTGAACATGGCCGCCGTCACGTGGGGGAGACCACCCGGTCCGGTCGATCCCATCTTGATCTGGCCGGGGGTCTTCCTGGCGTCGGCGAAGAGATCGTTGACGGTCTTCCAGGGCTGATCCACATTGCAGATGACCACCCCCACGTTGCGGGCGATAATGTTGATAGCATAAAAGTCTTTGTATTCGAGCTGGGAGATATCGAGGACCCGGTAGAGAAGGGGATTTTCCGCACCGTATAGAAGGGTATAACCGTCGGAAGGCTGGTTATAAACCCACTGAACGGCGACGGCCCCCGTAGCGCCCGGCTTGTTCTGCAGGATGATCTGCTTGCCGAGCGCCTTCTCCACATAGGGCGTTGTGGCCCGGGCTACATTGTCCGTAGCCCCGCCGGCGCCCCACTGGATGACCCCCGAGATGTCCTTGACCGGGAAATCCGCCGCCTGGGCGGAGACAAGAAAACAGACGGCCAGCAACGCGATAACCACATACAAGAATTTAATTCTATTCATCTTAATACCTCCTTAATAAAGATATTTTTGTCAGCAAGCCTGCCTGAAATCAAGAACTATTTTTGCAAAGTTGCCGGTCAGGGCATCGGCAAATGCTTCCTGGTATTTGGCAAGGGGGTCAATTCTCGAAAGGATGGGAGCGACATTGAATTTGGGGTCTTCCAGGAGAGCGATTGCGTCCGCGAAGTCTTTTTTCGTGTAAATAATGGTGCCGTAAACGGTTATCTCGCTGCGGGTGATACGCAGAGCCGGGTAGCTGATCTCTTCTCCGGTAATGCCTAATGAAATCATGGCCCCCCCCGGTTTCACGAGCTGGAACGCCTGTTCAACAGACGCCTTCACTCCGGCAGCTTCGACCACTACATCATAAACCTGATCCTTAACATTAGCGGGATGCATTGCTTTAATTTTTTTGTTAAAACTCCTGGCCTTTTCCATTTTGAGCGGGTTGATATCCAGGACTGTCAGATCGGCGCCCATATGGTTAAGAAGGGCGGTCGCCAGCAGGCCTTCAGTCCCGCAACCGATTACGGCCACCGATTTCCCCCTGGGAATATCGGTTCTTTGCAAAGCATGGACGGTAACGGCAAAAGGTTCGACCAATATTGCCCTCTCATCCGCAAGCTCCGCAGGGATGGGCGCCACAAACTCGGAATCGATAATAATCTCCTGGGCAAACAAGCCATCAACATTTATCCCGAAGGATTGCTTATTCATGCAGATATTGGTCCGGCCTTGCAGGCAGAATTCGCATCTGCCGCAGTAGGTATTGGGGAAAGACACTACATTGGTCCCGACCTCATACCGTGATTTTTCCCCCGCCTCGACGACCGTCCCCAAGATCTCATGACCGGGACGGCAGGGATAGGTCGCATAGGGGACGGTCCCCCTGAAGACCCTGAGGTCCGAGCCGCAAATCCCTCCATAGACCACCTTGACTTTCACTTGCTTTTCTCTGGGCGCCGGCGCCGGCGCACTTTCTCTCATTCTTAAGTCGCCTGGTTTTTCGAGATACAATTCATACATGTTTTCACCTCTACAGCTCAAAAATGACTTTCGCAACCTCTCCCAGCCGGGCCGCCTCAAGGGCATCCCCGGCCTCTTCCAGGCGGAAGCGGCGAGGGGCGAGGGGCTTTGCCGTGATCTTACCATATTTCATCCACCGGAGGGCCCTGACAAAATAGCGGGGCAACGACCCCACGTCTCCGAAGACCTGCAGGCCGCTGCGGTTGATCGTGAGGGGGCTTACAGTAGCCTCGGGATAGAGGCCGAACAGGGAGACGCGGCCCCGTGCGGCGGCCGCCTCCATGGCCAGCGGGATCACGGCGGGCGAGCTGGCCGTTTCCACGACGATATCGGCTCCCAGGCCGTCGGTCGCCTCTCGAACCCGCTTTACCACATCTTCCCTGTTCGAGTTGATGATATGATCGGCCCCCAATGTCCGGGCTATCTCGAATCGCTTTGCATCCTGATCGATGCCGATCATGATCACCTGGCCGGCCCCGGCGGCCTTGAAGGCCTGGAGGTGAAAGAGACCTATTGCCCCCGGTCCGAATATCGCAACGGTATCCCCAACCAGGGGCTTCACCTGCGTCAGCGTCCGGACGGTCAGGCTGACCGGCTCAAGACAGGCGGCGTCGATAAAAGACACATTATCCGGAAGCCTGTGGGCGGCGCGGGCAGGAACCACCACATACTCTGCAAAGATTCCATTGTAGGTGATGCCGATGTGTCTCCAGTTCGCACACATGTTGCTGTTCCCGTTGAGGCAATTGATGCAGGCGCCGCATCCATAGAGCACTTCGAGACCGACGCGGTCCCCCACCGCGCAGTTTTCCACACCTTCTCCCAATTCCTGAATAACCCCCGTCCCCTCATGGCCCATAATGATGGGGATGGGGACAGGCCGTCGTCCCTTGTATTTGTTGTTCAAAATGGCGACATCGGTGTAGCAGAGGCTTGCCGCCTTCACCCGGACCATTACTTCTCCCCGGCCTGGTTTCGGGGTGGGGACCTCCTTTACCTCGAAGACCCCTGCTTCTTCACTCGTTTTCACAATGGCTTTCATGCCGGAAAACCTCCTCTCCCTTTACGCCCCCCAATCCCGATCAAACAACCCGTTCAGCGGTCCGGGCAAAGGCTATTATAACCGGATGGGTTGACCTGTTTCTCCGGATCTCTGAATGGCAAGGGTCGCCTCCAGGGTCTTCTTCCCATCCTCTCCGGAGATCCGCGGTATTTCCTTTCCCTGGATAACTCTGCAAAAATTGCTGAATTCTTTTATATAGGGGTCCTCACGCGCAATCTTGTACCCCTGTTCAGTGACAGGGTAATTCCACCCTGCCTTCGCCGGGTCGCTATAGTAGCGTCTCTTCATTTGAGGAAACAACAAGGATGCCTCCGTGCCAAAGAATTGATAGCAATTCCCGAAATCGCTGTATAGATAAGGGTTTTCACCGGTCGTCCCTTCCCAGGAGGTCAGGGAAGGCGTACAATCGGATAGGAAGATCGTCCCCAGCGCTCCGTTCTTGAATCGCAAGGCGACGCCTGCTGTATCCTCCACAGGGAAGTTTCTGACCCGGTTGCTCACCTGGGCATAGACCTCCTCGATCTCGCCGCAGATATACCTGAGGTTGTCGATCTCGTGGATCAGATTGATCAGGATAGGTCCGCCGCCCTTCTCCTTTCTCCAGGACAGGGGGCCTTCATAATAGGACCCCGGCTTCAGCAGGGCCCAGGTGATGGTGACGCCCACCAGCCTGCCCAGTTCGCCTCCGTTTACGATTTCACGGGCCTTTTCAACGAGACTGCTGAATCTCCTCTGATGCCCCACCAGTATCTGAACCTCATTCTCTCTTGCCGCCTCGATGAGGCGGTCGGCCTCGGCGACGTTCTGGGCAATGGGCTTTTCGACAAAAAGATGAAGCCCCTTCCCGGCACAGGCGACGCCGATCGGCGCATGGAGATGGTTCGGAACGGCAAGGACGACCCCCTGGAGGCTCTCCTTTTCGATCATCTCCTCATAATTCCTGTAGAAGTTGATTACCAGTTCCTCAGTGACCCCTTTTTGTTTCTCGTCAACGTCAGAGGCGGCCGCAAGATCGCACTCTTCGACCTTTTTCAGGATTCGGGCATGGGGCGTCCCCATCAGGCCCAGACCAATCAAGCCGATTCTCACTTTCCCCATCTTTCCCTCCTGTATGACACTCGCCCCCTGTCTCCCTCCCCCCATGGAAAAGGGAAGGGGGCGGGGGGTGATTGGTGTCACCCGAAAACGACGGGTTGCCCGGTCTCTCCCGACTTCTGAATCGCCAGGGCAACCTCCAGCGTTTTCCTGGCATCGACGCCGTCGATCTTGGGAGTTTCCGTGCCCTGGATGACCCCGCAGAAGTTTCTGATCTGCCGGGTGTAGGGATCCTCGCGGTCAATCTTGATCCCCTCCTCGCAGAGGGGGTATTGCCAGCCCGCTTTCGCAGGGTCCCGATAGAAGAATTTTTTCATCCCCGGAAAGGTAATCACCCCCTCCGTGCCGTAATAGTGATAGCAGTTTTCCGGACTGTTGTAGAAGAAGAGGTTCTCGCCGGTGTTGGCCTCGTATCCGATGTTTCCGGGGGCCGTATCGGTGAGAAAGATATTGGCCACAGCGCCGCCCGCTATTCGAAGGCTGATGCTGACCGTGTCCTCCACCGCGAACTTCCTCGCCTCATTGCTTACCTCCGCATACAATCGCGTGATGTCGCCGCAGATGTAACGGATGTTGTCGATCTCATGGATCAGGTTGATCCGGATCGGACCGCCTCCGGGTTGCGCCCGCCAGGCAAAGGGTCCCTGAAAATAGTCCCTGGGTTTGTACAATGACCAGAGAACCGTCACGCCGACGAGTTTCCCGATCTTTCCTCCCCGGACGATATTCCGGAGTTCCTCGATGAGCGGGTTGTGCCGCCGGTGGTGACCGACCATCAGATGGACATTGTTTTTCCTTGCCGCCTGAATCAGGCGGTCCGCCGCTTCAAGATCGGCGGCAATCGGTTTTTCCATCAGGAGGTGCAAGCCTTTTTCCGCGCAGGCCGCGCCCACCGCAAGATGGAGATCGTTCGGAACGGCAACCACCACGCCGTCCAGCTCTTCTTTTGCTATCATTTCCTCATAGGATCGGTAATACCTCGTTCCAAGCTCCTCGGCCGTCTTTTGATGTTTGACATCGATGTCGGAAGCGGCCACGAACTCCAGATCCTTAATCCTGCTCATGGTCTCGGCATGAAGCTTCCCGATCATCCCCATCCCGATCAAACCCAGCCGCACCTTTTTCATTCTTCCTCCTTTGGCATGAGAAATATCAACGCTCTCGCAAAAAGGGCCTCCCTCAATCAATCACTTTTCGCCTTGATCAGCTCCCAGGCGGCGCGCAGGCCCAGCAGGTAGCTCTGGACGCCGAAGCCCGCGATCTGGCCCTTCGCCAGGGGCGCGAGCACAGAATAGTGCCGGAATTCCTCCCGCGCGTGGATGTTGGACATGTGGACCTCGACGATCGGGACGGACAGGATCTCCAGCGCGTCCCTGAGGGCGTAACTGTAATGGGTCCAGGCGCCGGCGTTGACGACCACCGCATCCACCTTCTCCAAATGGGCCTGATGGATCCTCTCGCAGATCGCCCCTTCGAAGTTCGTCTGGAAGGTCTCCAGCGCGCAGCCCAGTTCGGCGGCCAGCTCCCCCAACCGCCGGTTGATCTCCTCGAGGGTCGCGGTCCCGTACCGGGCCGGGTCCCTCTTCCCGAACATGTCGAGATTCACCCCGTGCAGCACTAGTATCTTTTTCATGGCGCCTCCTTATTTTACAAGCTTATCTTACTTAACACGCCTCGGTAATCCCATCCGGCGCTCCTTCAGCGGAAACCGAAGAGATTCGGGATAAACAGGACCAGGGACGGCAGGTACGTCACCACAAACAGGGCCGCGATCTCGACCAGGATAAAAGGAACGGAGGCTACGACCAGTTTTGTAAAATCGACCTTGCCCACCGAGCAGGCGACGAAAAGGCAAAGCCCCAGCGGCGGGGTAATCAGGCCGATCATCAGGTTCATGATCACGACCATGCCGAAATGGAGCTGGTTGATGCCGAGGGCCTGGGCGACGGGGATGAGGATGGGGACGATCAGGACGATCGCGGCGATTCCCTCTAAAAAACACCCCACCACGAGAAGGAAAAGATTGACCAGCAGCAGGAATACATAGGGATTTTTTGTGAAGGAGGTCAGGGCCGCCCCCACCGCCTGGGGGATCTGCTGCGTTCCCAAAATCCAGGAGAAGATGTTGGCGCAGGCCATCACCATCAGGATCGTGGAGGTGATGAGCATGGACCGGTAGAAGATGCGGGGGAGATCCCGGAATTTGATGGTCCTCAGGACGAACAACCCGATAATGATAGCATACCCCACCGCCACACAGGAGGCCTCGGTCGGGGTGAAAATCCCGGTGAGGATCCCGCCCAGGATGATCAGCGGCATGAGCAGCGGTATCACCGCACCCGTCAGGCTTGACCAGAATTCCCGCAAAGACGCCCGGGGTCGCTTGCTGCCGATGCTGCGCTTCCTGGCGATCACATAGGCCACCAGCATCAGTGCCAGGCCGATGAGCACTCCGGGAATCACCCCCGCCAGAAACAGGCCGCCGATGGAGATCGAGCCCGACAGGGCGTAGATGACGACCGGAATGCTCGGCGGGATGATCGGTCCGATGACGGCGGCGGAGGCGGTGACGGCGGCGGCAAACGTCTTGTCGTAGCCGTCCTTCTCCATGGCCGGGATCAGGATGGACCCCAGGGCGGCAGCATCGGCGACGGCGGAGCCGGAAACGCCGGCAAAAAACATGCTGGCCACGATGTTCACGTGGGCCAGGCCGCCCCGGATGTGCCCTACCAGGACCGAGGCGAAGCGGACGACCCTCTCCGTGATCCCCGCGGAATTCATCAGGTCCCCGGCGAGGATGAAAAAAGGCACCGCCATCACCGGAAAGGAATCCATCCCGGTGAACATCCGCTGGGGGATCAGGTGGAGGGGCACGCTGCCCATGAGCAGCAAAAAGACCAGGCTCGTGAGGGCGAGGCAGAAGGCCACGGGAACGCCCGCGATTAGGGTCACGATAAAGGTGACCAGCAGGGAAAGGTCGGGGGATATCATGGCGAACACCCCGGAGTTGGATCGCCCGGATCTGCTAACTTTTCTCCTCCCGCGAAGTCCTTGATCAGTAGCGCCGCCGCCTGCACCAGGATCAGGAAGGCGCCCACCGGCACGGCGAGATAAGGCCAGCTCATCCTGATTTCCATGGCCGGCGAAAGCTGATCCGTCAGGAGCCGGCTCAGCCGGCCGCCCTGATAGACGATCACCGCCATCAGCGCGCCAACCGCCAGGTGAACCATGCGGGTGAGCCATCTCCGCCCTCCGGGGGGCAGGAGGTTGGCAAAGACATTGACTCCGATGTGCATCCCCTCTCCATAAGCCGCCGCCGCTCCGATACAGACAATCCATACCATCAGGTAACGGGCCAGCTCTTCCGAGAAAGTGAATGGGATGGCTATCGTGTAGCGGAAAATGACCTGCAGGAAAATGGTCAGGAACATCACGGCGGTCATGACAAAGATCACCCACAACAGGACCTTGTTGAGGCGCCCGAGAAGATTGGATTGCCCGCGCATGCAAATTTCTCCTTATTGGCCTGACGGCTTCGCAAAAAAATCCATTTCCCCTCCCTTGAGGGGAGGGGATTAAGGGAATAGTTAATGGCGCGCCCCGGACGCTTTTTTATACCATTACCTGGCCAGGTCCGCTTCCGCCTTGGCTACGGCGGCCTGCACCTTCCTGATCCAGGCCTGGTCCACCTGGGTCTTCATCCAGTCGATCACCGGCCCCTGGGTGGCCTGCATGAAGGCCTTGCGTTCCGCGGCCGTCGGCGAATAGACCTCCATTCCCAGCTTCTTCAGTTCGGAGATCCCCACCGCGGAGTTGAGCTGCTGCACTCCCCGCCCGCATCCGCCCCCGACGATGGCGGCGCGTTTGAGGATCTGCTGCTGCTCCTTGGTGAGCCCCTGGAACATCTTCTCGTTGATGATCATGAAGTCGGCCCCGTAGGTATGGCCGTCCAGGGTAAGGTATTTCTGGACCTCGTAAAGCTTGAAGCTGAGGATGACGCTCACGGGGTTTTCATGGCCGTCCACCACCTTCTGCTGCAGGGCGCTGTAGGTCTCGGGCCAGGCGATCGGCGTCGGATCCGCCTTCAAGGATTTGATCATCGTCACGTAAAGCGGGGTTTCCATGACGCGGATCTTCAGCCCCTTGAGATCGTCCGGGTTCTTTATCAGGCGCTTGGAACTGGTGAAATTTCTGAAGCCGGTTTCCCCATAGGCGAGGACCCGCGTGCCCACCGTTTTGAGGATCTCGTTGGCCAGCTCCTGTCCGAAATCGCCGTCGAGGACCTTCCAGGCGACCGCCGCCGAGGGGAACAGATAGGGGATGTCCAGGACCATCGTGGGTTTGAATTGCCCCGCCATCGCGCCGGAGACCATGCTCATCTGGATCGTTCCGAGTTTGGTGGCCTCGATCAGCTCGCGCTCGCCGCCTATCTGTCCCGCCGGGAAAACATCCACCCGGATGGCGCCGCCTGTTTCCGCTTCCACGATCTCCTTGAAGGCCCGGGCCGCCGCGCCTTTCTTGGAGGTATAGATGTCGGGGGGATCGACGTGGCCGAATTTGATTACCACCTGCTCCGCCGCCAGGCTGCACGGCGCCGGGACAATACACACGCCGAGAACAAACAAAACCGCCAGGAATATCGTCTGCTTTTTCATACCATCCTCCTTTAGTTGTTGTCCGTGAGAACTCTGCCTGACCTGAAAATCATGTCCCGGAAGCGCGCATTGTAGATTGAACGAAAAATGTACAGCGCGCGGAGCGAGCATGATTTTCAAAGATTTTCCTCCTCCTCGTTGTCTGCACGTCCGGCGGTCCACTGTTGCCGGACAACCCGGTTACTCGTTCAATTCCTTTCCCCCGCTTGCTCGCATAATCCCTTCCCTCCTCTCAGGCCGGCCAGGCGACCGTGTAGAGGTGCCTGCCGCCCCTGTCCGGTCCCTTGAGGAGCAGGTCGATCTCCTCGTTGCTCCTCTGGGTCATGTACTTTGCCTCCGGCAGGACCCCCGGGGGAAACTTCGCCAGGATGTCGTCGTGCAGCTTGACCATGTAGTTCAGGTAGTTCTCGATGGCCGCGAAGGCCTTCTCGGCCTTGGCGAGCGAGGGCTTTCCCAGCACGCCTTCCGGATAGAGGGCGAACTCCACCCCGCCGCCGCCGACATGGCTCTGGCCGGGGATGGGGTAGTTGTAGATGTCGCCGCCCTTGTCGATATGCCCCTCGGGCAGGAAACCCCACGTCTTGTTGTCGACGCAGTTCTCCATCCGCACGAGCTCCGGAAACAACGCCAGACAGAGGGAACACTCCGCCTCATCGCCATGGCGGAACGGCGTCTCGAAGGGACCGCCGTGGGCCTTGTCCTTCAGCGCGTCGCCCATGATCTTCATCACGTCCAGGAAGATGATCACGGCGGGAACCTGGTATTTCTTGGCCCACTCCTGGATGGCCGACGGGATGATGTACTCCTGCCCGTGGCTGCTCATCAGGATCTGCTTGCGAAATCCCGCGTTCCAGTACCCCGCGACGATCGAGCGCACCATCGCGGAGGTCAGGTCGTCGGGGATGGGAACGGTCCCCGTCTGCCCCAGGTGGGCAAAGGGGTGCGACGCGTACCAGAGCGGCTCGGCAACGGTGCATCCGGTCTTCTGCGCGACCAGCTCGCACATCCTGGTTACGATGAACCCGTCCTCGCCGTAGGGCTGCGCGTCTCCGTGGTTCTCCGTCGAACCGAACGGGATCAGCAGGATGTCATTCACCTTCAACCGTTCCTCGACGTCCTTCTTCGTCATTGTCTGGTAGTAGATCTTCGACGGTTTCTCCATGTGTCCGCCGCCCTTAAGCGGAAGGTTCCAATTTCCCATATTCGTGTTCCTTTCCATCATGAACGGTCACCCCTTCCGATGACCCGCCAGTTGCGGGGAATAGATCCAGACGAACCGCAGGACCTCATCCCCGTTGTTGATGATCTTGTGAAGCTTTCCGGGCGGATTGTAGACGCAGACCCCCGGCTCCAGGGGGATCTCCCGGTCGTCGGTCACAAATGTCCCCCGCCCGGCCAGGAAAAACATCACCTCCTCTTCCAGGTCATGCTTGTGCTCCGGGACCATGCCGCCCGGATAGGTTTCGTTCACGCCCATGGCCAGGTTCTGAGACCCCACGGTCTTCTCGGAAACCAGGATCCATGACGTCCGCGGGGGATCGCGACGTTCCCCCTTCACATCCTTGATGTGGACCACCCTCAACTCCGACATGTTCTTCTCCTTTTTTCCGGTTCAGAAAATATTGTCCGGTATCCTGATATCCCAGATGCGCCGCATCTCCTCCATAGGCAAGTCAAAGACGGAATTCATCGGCGGCAGCGGCTCCTCCCGCATGAACTCCGGCAAGTCGTGAAACTCCTCCCCGGCCCCGGCGAGCCGGTTGAACTCCCGCTCCGTCTCCAGGACGTCGAGGCCCAGGCGCTGCACGTCCGCATATTTCATATCCCATCCGTAGCGGCCCTTCAACAGCGGCAGGAAAAGACCGGGATCTCGGGTGAAGGGCGGCCTGGTGAAGAGGCACAGGCCCAGCGTGTCGAGGATGGCGGCGCGGACCTGGAGCTGCCGGGAGGTCTCCACCTGTTTTTCGATCCCCAGGGGGTCCACAGTCCTGGCCGTCTCCAGGGCGTTGCCGGCCGTGTGATCCGCCCCCATGGGGGAGGTGGCGTAGGTGACCCCGTTTCCCTTCAACGACCGCGGATCGTAGGCCGGGATCGCCTGGCCCTTGATCGCCGGGACCCTCCGGACGCCCAGGACCTTCCCGGTGACGACCACGCCGTTTCCGATGATCCGCCCGAGCCAGGTCCCCCGGCCGATCTGCCGGATGAGATCCTTCGCGCCCTCCGCATCCCCGAAGGCGATCACCCCCGCCTCCATGGCGACGCCGATGGCCGCGCCGGTCTCGATCGCATCCACGCCGACCTGATTGCAGAGATCATCCAGCGCGGCGATGTCGTCCAGGTTCCCGATTCCGCAGTTCGGCCCCAGCAGGGCGATGTTCTCGTACTGGAGCGAGGCGACTATCTTCTTTCCCCCGGCGTCGGGGAAAACGTTGGAGCAGGAGATGGCACAGCCGCGAACGCAGGGGGTCCCGGACCGCCCCGCGCCGCCCCGCTTCGCGATCAGCTCGGCCACCTTGTCCCCGCAGATCTCTCCTGCCTTTTCGAAGCTGCCGGCGCTGAAGTTCCTGGTCGGCAGGATGCCGAGCTCGTTGCACATCATCAGGACCGCGGGAGTCCCGTACCTGTGCCGGTTCTCCGTCTTGGGGTCCGCCATGATCTCCCGCACGAGGGCCTTGCCCGCCTCGCGCAGCAGGGTCTCGTCGAAGACGGAAACGGGCGGCGCGTCCGCGTCGTCGATCACAATGGCCTTGATCCCCTTGGACCCCATCACCGCCCCCAGACCGCCCCGGGCGGCGTAACGGACCTGAATATCCCGCGGGCCGGACACGGCCACCCCGGCGGCGCCCATTCCCATCTCGCCCGCGGGGCCGATGCAGATGATTCCGGCCCGTCTGCCGAAGCGTTCCCGGAGGAGCCGGATCGTATCGGATACCCATCTGCCTTTCAGCTCCGGCATCTCCAGAAGTTCGCTCCGGTCCGCGGAAACCGCCAGGACCCCTGTCCGGGGCCGGTCGGGCAGCTCCTCCAAAACGAGCGCCTTGATCCCAAGAGCGGCGAGCTTGCCGCCCGCCTCCCCTCCGACGTCGCTCTCCTTGACACCGCGGGTCAGGGGGCTTTTACTCCCAATGGAAAATTTGCCGGTCGTGGTTACCGAACTGTCGCCCAAAAGTCCCGGAGCGACGATCAGTTTGTTGCGGCGGCCGAGCGGATCGCAGGTCGGGGGAACCTCGCGGAGGAGGAATTTGGCAATCAGCAGCCGGCCGCCCCAGCGCATCTCCTCCGCCGCGGCCTTCTCCTTCGTGATCCGGCCTGTTTTCGCGTCGACCCGGACGATCAAGTCCATCCCTTTGCCTCCCTATGCCAGACGCAGCGGGCTTTTCATCTTTTCCAGAATTACGTTGAGTTTCCCGGCCGTGGCCGCAGCGACCTCGATCCCCTCCCTGAGGCTCTGCCGTTCTTTTTCATATTCGATCTCGCCCGGCAGGTAGATCCTGTCTATGTCTTTCGCCCTCCGGGACCCTCTGATCGATGCGACATAGCGCCCGAACAGGGCTGTGAACTGCCTTAGGGGCATGAACCTCTCGATCTCGACCGCCAGCGTGAAGACTCCCACCCCTGTGGGTCCTTCAAGCTGGTGGAAGGTCCGGATCTCCGGACCGCACCTGGAACCGGAAAGAAGGCCGGCCAGGACGTCGATGATCAGGGCGAGCCCGTACCCCTTGGGTCCTCCGATGGGCGCCAGCGTCCCCTTGAGCGCCTCTGCCGGATCGGTGGTCGGCCTCCCCTCCCCGTCGAAGGCCCATCCCTCGGGAATGCTCTCCTTCCGGCGGGCGGCGCGCCGGATCTTGCCCCGGGCGACCACGGTTGAAGACATGTCCAGGACCACAGGAGGTTCTCCTTCTTTTCCGGGAATGGCAATGGAGAGGGGATTGGTGCCGAAAAAGGCCTCCGCTCCCCCCCAGGGGGACATGGCCGCGGCGGCGTTGGACATGATAATGCCGACCGTTTTTTCCTTCGCTGCCATGAGGGTGTAAAAGGAGAGGATGCCGATGTTGTTGGTGTTCCTGACCAGGGTGCAGCCGACCCCGAATTTTTTCGCCTTGCGGATGCTCATCTGCATCGCCCGGTGGACGGCGGGCGGACCCAGACCGTTGCCGCCGTCGAGGAGCGCAGTTGCGCCGCTGTTCTGCAAAACGGCCAGTTTTATCGGAATCCGGAGCATGCCGGCCTCCACACGCTCCGGCAGCAGCGTCAGAAGGTGTACGCCGTGGGTATCGATCCCCCTGAGCTCCGCCACGATCAACGCCTCGGCCATTACGGCGGCCTCTTCCCCGGCTGCGCCAAGCCCCCGCAGGATGTGGACGGCAATTTCCTTCAGTCGGTCCGCCTGCACCTTCATCGCCTCAGCCCTCTTCCAATCCCGGGATGATCTTATCTAATCCGGGCTTTTTAGATGACGCTTTTCAGATATTCCAGCGAATTCCGGAGGTGGATTCTTATCGCCCTCTCGGCGCGCACAGGATCACGGGCGATCAACGCCTCGATGATTTCCAGATGTTCCTGGAAGGATTCTCTTGCTCGCTCCTGACGGTTCTGGTTGAAAAAATGGAGGGTGATCCGGACGATCTGCTCCTGCAGGCCCTGGTATTCCCTGATCAGTTTCCGGTTGCCGTAGGCTGTAAAAATGAAGCTGTGGATCTGATCGCCCGCGTTGAAATAACTCTTGCCGGTCCTCCCGCCATTTGTCTCCGAAGCGGCGAATCTGTCCCGGATGGCCCGGGCCTCCTCAAGGTTCAGATCCCCTTTCGAAGCTACGCGCCGGATCACCTCGCATTCCAGAATATCCCGGATCTCGAAGAGCTCCCGAATGTCCTGGAAGGAAAATCTCGAAACGAAGGCCCCCTTTCCGGGGATGTTCTCCACCAGGCCCTCTTTTTCAAGCTGCTGCAGGGCCTCGCGAACGGGGGTCTTGCTGGTCTTCAGTTCTTTCGAGAGGAGACCTTCATTGAGAGGATCGCCCGGTTTCAGGACGTTGGTGATGATTCTCCGCTTTAAATTCTCGTGTACGATTGCTTTCTTGCTTTTGAGGATATTGGCCATGGCTTGCCCCCTCAACGCCTGCGAATTAAGGGAACGGAAAATATATTGTCAAAATATTTTGGATGTATTAGATACATTTTATAAACATCCTGTCAAGTAAAATTTTCCGACAATATTTGCCGGCGGGACAAGATCAAATTTGAAATATCCTTGAAAAAGGGGTATTCATGACTAAAAAATTGCTATCAAGAAGAAGGGGAAAGATGTCTCAACACAAAGTCCTTACCCTCTGGAACGAGGAGCAGATCAACGAGAACGATACCCGCACCCTCCGGACCCCCGCCCGCGAGACGCCCGTTCCCTTCGACCGGGAAACGGAACAGGCCGTCCGGATACTGAGGGAGGCCTTCCTGGAGAGGGACGACGCGGCGGGGCTGGCGGCGCCGCAGATCGGCATCGGCAAAAGGATAATCGCCTTCCGGAGCCGGGGATTCGACGAAAAAGACCCGGCGCGGCGGGCGGAGGACTGCGAGATCCTCGTCAACCCCCGGATCACCCAGCGGCGGGGCGAACCGGTCGTTATGGACGAGGGGTGTCTCTCCTGCCCGGAAATCCGGGTGGAGATCAGCCGGCATCCGGAGATCAAGGTCCGGGGCCTCGACGCGGACGGTCGGAAGGTGAGCAGGCGCTACCTCGACTTCGCGGCCCGCGTCGTCCAGCACGAGCTGGACCACCTCGACGGAAAGCTGATCGTGGACTACGACGGCTCGGTCTTCATCCCCAAGAAGAGACAGGATTTTTTCGCCCGGTACTTCCAGGAAAAGTAGGGTGCTGGTTCCCGCGCTGAAACGGGACGGATTTCAAATCCGGCCCCGTTTCTGCGTCAAGCCCTGACCTCCTGCCGGGACCTCTGCAGGAGAAGGACGATGATCAAAAGCAGGATGCCGATCGCATCGGTATAGAGACCCGGTTTGATCAGGAGTATGGCGGCGGCGATCAGCATCGCCCTTTCCGGGAGGGTTGCCTCTCTTATCAGCCACCCCATCAGGCCGGCGGAGAGGATAATCACGCCGATCGATGCGGATACAACGGCCATGAGGATGTCGGCGGGAGAACCGATCAGAAGCAGGGCAGGGCCATAGACGAACATGAAGGGAACGACGAATCCAGTGGCGCCGATTTTCATTGCTGCGATGCCCGTCCTCCAGATATTCGATCCGCTGATGCCGGCGGCCGCATAGACCGCCATGGCCACCGGCGGTGTAATGGCGGAAATGATAGCAAAGTAAAAGACGAAAAGATGGGCGCCGATCGTAGGCACGCCCAGCTTGATCAGGGCCGGGATGAGCAGGGCCGCCTGAACGATATAGGCCGCCGTCGTGGGCAGTCCCATCCCCAGGATGATCCCCGCAATCATTGTGAAGACGAGGGCGGGGGCGAGGGAGTCGCCGGCGATGAGAAGGATCAGGCTGGTGAACTTGAGACCCAAGCCGGTGAGATTGATCACCCCCACCACAATGCCGGCGCAGGCGCAGGCAGCCGCCACAGGGAGCATGTTCTTCGCCCCGAACTCGAGGGCGCCAAGAATCTTCATCGGCCCCATCCTTGTGTCCGCCCGGGCCAGAGAGATCAATACCACGGAGAGCGTGGCAAAGATGCAGGCATACATCGGCGTATAGCCCGCAAGCATGAAGTAGATGATCACCGCCAGCGGGATAAAAAGGTGGCCCTTTGCCGCGACGACGGATTTCAGCCTGGGCCTTTCTTCCTTCGGAACGCCTAACAGTCCCGTCCTCGACGCCTCGAAATGGATCGCCATGAAAAGGGCCAGATAATAAAGCAGGGCCGGGATTAGGGCGTGCTTGCAGATATCGATATAGGAAATCCCCGTATATTCGGCGATCACAAAGGCCGCCGCGCCCATGACCGGAGGCATGATCTGGCCGCCCGTGGAGGCGGTGGCTTCCACGGCCGCGGCGAAGTCATGCCTGAATCCCGTCCGTTTCATCAATGGGATCGTCAACCAGCCGTCGACCATGACGTTGGCCACCGCGCTTCCCGAAATCGTTCCGAAGAGGCTCGAGGAAACGCAGGAGATCTTGCCTGGCCCCCCTTTGGCCCCCCCCACGAGCGAGGTGGCAAAATCCATGAAGAACTGGCCCGTCCCCGACTGTTCCAGAAAGGCGCCGAAAATGACGAAGAGGATGACATACGTGGCGGAGACGCCCAGCGGGATGCCGAAAATCCCCTCGGTGGTCAGATAGAGCTGATCGAGGATCGTCTCCAGGGTGAAGCCGGTATGCCTGAGCAGGCCGGGGAGATGGTTGCCGAAGGCGGCATAGAGGAGAAAGCAGATGGCGGTGATCGGCAGCGCCCAACCGATCATCCGTCTCGACGCCTCCAGGAGGATCAGGGTAAGGATCGCCCCCATCGTAAAATCCATGACGCTCAAAGGCTGGACATAGGGATAGCGGGTGACGACATCATCGTAGTTGAGAAAGAGGTAGCCGATGGAGAGGAAGGTGAGGATCAGCAGGACGATATCCAGGCCGGTCTTTCCCGCGGTACGTTTTTCTCTGTTTGCGATGCCCAGCAGAAATATCAGAACCAGCGTGAAGATCAGATGGATGCAGCGGTGCATCATCGCCTCCGGAGCGCCGAAGGCCCCGGCATAGAGATGATAGCCGGACATCAGAATAGCAACTCCTGTCGCAACCCTCTTGAGCATTCGCTTAAGACCCCCCTTGCAGTCGCAGCAGAGAAAAGGCGGGAATAAAGCCGTTCCCGCCTCAACACCGTGTTTTGAACACACCGACGACGGAGAGAAGATCTCTTATTTGATGGCGCCCTTCTCCTTATAGTACTTCAGCGCCCCGGGATGGAAGGGGACGCCGACATCGAGGGCAAGGTCTTTGACCGTCACCCCTTTCATGTCTTTGACGACATCCGCCAGGCGGTCCACATTCTCCGCAAGGACCTTTGTAATCTTGAAAACCAGCGGCTCGGGGAGTTTCGCGCTGATGACGAGGTGGGTGAAGTATCCGACCGTTATCGCGTCATAGTTTACGCCCGGGTACGTCCCGGCGGGGATGACCCGTTTGAGGTAGCCCGCATTGATCTTCTGGAGTTCCTTGATCTTGTCTTCGGGGAGGGAGAGGAGTCTGACCTTCTTGGTGGTTCCCAGATCGAGGATGGAGGAGGCGGGAATGGTGGTTCCCAGAAGGTATCCCTGGGCATGGCCGTCCTTCATCAGGGAAACGGCGTCCGCATAGCTCACATGGTTCACCTTGCTCATATCCTTGTAGGAGAGGCCGTGGATCTGGAGAACCTGCTGGGCCAGGAGTTCGCCGGTATGGCCCTTGGGTCCCGGGCAGATGCCCTTCCCCTTGAGATCGGCCACGGATTTGATCCCTGAATCCTCGAGGACGACCATCTGGAAATACTGGGGATAGAGGTTGGCCAATTGCAGGACGTTGTTGGTCGGCCCCTTGAAAGGCGGCCTCCCCGCGACGCCGTCCACGCTGGAGGAGGAGTTGCCGAACCCGATATCGGCCTTGCCCTCCTGAACGCCGACGACATTGGCCATGCCCCCGCCCGGTGCAACGGAGACCGTCGTTCCGGGAATATTCTTCTGGATCAGCTCCGCGATGGCGCCCCCCAGCGGAATCCAGGATCCTCCCGCCGGCCCGGTCATCATCTTCAGATCGACCTTCTCCTGGGCAAGCGCCGTAAAGGGAAACGTTAAAAGAAAGACTCCTACCGCCCAAAGCCGGATCATTCTTTTTAATCTCATCTTAGCCCTCCTTATTATTAATGGATTGGACAACCTGCCATCAAACCATACAGCGAGGCCCTGATCGATGAATTGAATTAAATTATTGAATGGATAAGAATTTCCTTTTCTGTTCGTGAAGTATACGAGGAATGATTATGTGTGTCAATGAATTTCGACCGCAAAATTTGACAAATATCGTTGACAAGACACAGGGAATCCTTTAGCCTGCTTCCGTGCAATTATCTCATATATTGAGAAAATCAACTATCCCGAAATCGCGGGAGGCTTGGACGGCAAGTAGCACGGTAAACGGATTTTCACAAATATCTGAAGAGGAGGAAAAAGTATGTTGAGAAAAAGGCATATCTTCATCGTCGCGGCGGCAATCATGGCGATGGCAGTCCTGTTTGCGGGACCGGCCATCGCCGCGGAGAAGAAATTCTTCGCGATCACAACGGGAGGAACCGGCGGAGTCTACTATCCCCTGGGAGGTCTGCTGGCCCAGGCCCTGACGGAGAGGGTCCCTGAGGTCCTGGTAACCGGCCAGGCGGGCAATGCCTCGGTCGCCAACTGCAATCTGATCAAGGACCATCAAATCGAGTCGGCCTTCGTCCAGAACAACGTGGCCTTCAGCGCCTACGAGGGCAAGGACCAGTTCGCGGGAAAGCCGGTAAAAAATCTCCGCGGCATCACCTCGCTCTATCCGGAGACGATCCAGATCGTGGCCCGGGCCGACTCCGGCATCAAGAGCCTCAAGGACATCAAGGGCAAGAAGCTGATCCCCGGCGACCGGGGAAGCGGAACGGAGGTCGACACGATCAACGTCCTGTCCGCCTATAACCTGACCTACAAGGATTTTGGCGGCGTGGACTGGCTCGGGTTCTCCGGGGCGTCCCAGCGGCTTCAGGATAAGCAGGCGGACGTGACCTTCACCACCGCCGGCTGGCCGACGGCGGCGATCACCGAGCTTGCCATGTCCACCGATATCGTCCTGGTTCCCATCGAAGAGGAGATGATCCAGAAGATCACCAAGATGTTCAGCTTCTACAGCAAGGTCGTCATTCCGAAGGGCACCTACAAGGGGATGACTGCCGACGTGCCGACCATCACCACGATGGCCCAGTGGGTGGTGGACGAAAAGGTCCCCGAAGACCTGGTGTACAAGCTGACCAGGGCCCTCTGGGAAAAGGGAAAGGACGGGCAGAGCGGCGCCGACGTCATGGCCAAGGTCCATGCCAAGGGCAAGGATGTGCAGCTCAAGACGGCCCTCAGCGGCATGGCGATTCCGCTCCACCCGGGCGCAGCCAGGTACTACAAGGAAGTCGGCCTCATCAAATAGGACCGATTGCCGGCAAGGAGAAAACCGGGCGTCTGCATCGCGGCGCCCGGTTTCTATGAAAAAACGAACGGTTGGTCTGCTGCTTCTGGCGTTGATCTTCCTTGCCGCGGGTATCTATCCGGTGCATGTGCTCCAGATCGAGGCCCCGCGGCAGGAAAAGGTTTTCTTCGCCGGATTCCTCCGGCCCGGCGACCGGTTTTCCCTGATGTACAGGCACTCCGTCGAGTTGATCCCGGTGTGGGACCGTTTTCGGATCGACGGGGAGTACCGCCTCGTCCTCGACGAAACGGTCTTCTCCTCCTCCAATACCGGCCTGCCCTCAGTGTTGAGCGACGGCGAGAAGTTTGCCCGTGATGAAAAGACCTTCCGCATCTCCAACATGCAACGGATTCTCCCCGCCGTCGAGATATGGGTGGACCGGCGTTACGACAACATCCTGGAGATCGGCGGACAGAAGATCTTCCTCCCCGAAATCGCGGGCGACACCCTGCTTCGACTCCGCATCCGGAAAACCTTTCTGGCGGAATGGGCCTATCGGGGAGTGCATCCCTTCCTGAACCGCCTTGCGAGGAGATAAAATGAACGACAAGCCAGCGACAGACAGGGAGCGCGTCCCTATGGAGGCAAAGGTGGTCGAAGACATCGATGCCGTCGCCAAGTACGACCCCGAACTCCGCTTCCGCAGGCTTTCAGGCCTTGCCCTGAAGCTGATGTACGCGATGACCCTGATCCTGTCGATCTTCCACATCTATACGGCGGGATTCGGCGTCCTGCAGGAATGGCGGCACAGGACCTTCCATCTCGCCTTCGTCCTGCCGCTCGTCTTTTTCCTCTACACGATTCGCAAGGATAAGCGTAAGGGGAAAAAGTTCCTGGTGTACGATGTCCTCTACGGCATGACCGGCGCCGCCCTCCTGACGACGATCTGCCGCGAGCTCTTCAGCCTCTCCGCGGTTTCGGCCTGGCTCCTGGCCTTGACGATCTTTCTGCTTTGCCTGTATTTCAAAAGGCGGGAATACCTCCCCGACCGGATCGCCGCCCGGATCGATTTCCCGGTCTTCACGGCGATGATCCTGGGGATCGGATACATCTTGTCCCTGGCGTTCTCCGATCTCCATTTCCTGACCTGGTTCGAGGACCTCAACGCCGCCCTCGTCTTCTGGGGATTTTTTCTGCTCGGGGTGTTTCTGAGCATCCTTTCCCTGTTCGTCCTGCAGTGGATCAAGGGGCTGCGGGGGATTCTCGGCGGCCGCGCCATCCGGTACGACCAGGACAACATCCCCTATTTCGACGTCTTTTTTGCGCTTCTCGCCTCGCTCGTCTCCATCTACATCTTCGTGGAGTTCCACAACATCGGCCTGAGGGCCGGGAGTCCCGCGCAGGCGGACCTGGTCGTCGGCGCCATGGCGATCGTCTTCGTACTGGAGGGCGCGCGCCGCAGCATCGGCGCCCCCCTGCCGATCATCGCGCTCCTGGTCCTGGCCAACTGCTACCTCGGCCCCTATTTCCTGAAGATCCCGGGGCTGACGCTCTTCGCCCACCGCGGCTACGGGGTCTCCCGGATCATCGACTACATGTACCTGGGGACGGAGGGTATCTACGGCATCCCGCTGGGCGTCGTGGCCACCTTCGTCTTCCACTTCGTCCTGTTCGGCCTGTTCATCTCCCGGACGGGGCTGGGGCAGCTCTTTATGGACCTGGCGATGGCGATCGCCGGCGGCACCGCAGGCGGCCCGGCCAAGGTGGCGGTCGTCTCGAGCGGAATGTTCGGCTCCATCAGCGGGAGCTCCGTGGCCAATACGGTAACCACCGGCTCCTTCACGATCCCGATGATGAAGAAGGTGGGGTACAAACCGGTCTTCGCCGGCGCCGTGGAGGCGACCTCTTCCACCGGCGGGCAGCTCATGCCGCCGATCATGGGGGCCGCGGCCTTCATCATGGCGGATTTCCTGGGGATCCCCTACATCAAGATCGCGGCGGCCGCGGTGGTCCCGGCGTTGCTGTTCTACTTCGCCGTCGGCTGGATGGTCCATCTCGAGGCTTTAAAGATCGGCCTGCTCGGCCTCCCCCGGGAAATGCTGCCCCGGGTATGGGACGTCCTCAAGCAGCGGGGCCTGCTGGTTGCACCTCTGGTCATCATCGTCTTTTTGCTCATCTCCGGCCGGAGCCCGTTCCTGGCGGCCTTCTGGGGGATCATCCTCACGGTCGCGATCGGCCAGATCCACTCCCGGACGACCTCCTTTCTGGTCCCGATCATCCTGGCGATCCCGGCCATCCTCTTCGAGATCAACCCGCTGCTCCACTCGCTTCCGGTCGCGTTCTTATGGGGAATCGTCCTGGTGGCGGGCCTGGCTCTCACCTTCCGGGCAAGCCTCCGGAGCGCCTGGTACGCCTCCCTTGCAGTCTCGGCAATCCTGGCCGTTTTGCTTTTTTATCAAGTGGAGCCCTACCTCTCTTCCTTCTGGACGAACATCCTGATCGTGGCGGCCGGCGTCCTTCACAAAGACAGCAAGATGAAGATCCCCGACATCCTCAGCGCCCTGGAATGGGGCACGAAAAACGCAATCGCCATCGGCGCCGCCTGCGCCTGCGTGGGATTCATCGTGGGAGGTACGACTCTCACGGGGCTCGGGCTGAAGTTCGCCGCCACCGTGATCAGCCTCGCCCAGGGGGCGACGGCGGGCATCCTCCAGTTGGACTTGCTGCACCTGCTGAGCGCCAAGGCACTGACGCTCTTTTTCACCCTCTTCTTCACGATGCTCTCCTGCTTCGTCCTCGGCATGGGGATCCCCACGACGGCCCAGTACATCGTCGCCTCGATGATCGCCGCCCCGGCCCTGATGGAATTCGGGATTCCGCCCCTGGTCTCGCACATGTTCGTCCTCTACTTTGCAGTCCTGGCCGACGTCACGCCGCCCGTGGCGCTGGCGGCCTACGCCGCGTCGGGCATCTCGGGGGCGGACCCTTTCCGGACGGGGCTGACGGCCTTCCGTCTTTCCTCGGCCGGCTTCATGATCCCCTATGTCTTCGTGGCGGCGCCGATCCTGCTTTGGTACCCGAGCCTTCTGGACGGCCGAGTCCCCTTCAATTACATTGCTTTCATCCAGGTCGTCTTCACCTGTCTTCTGGGGATCATCGCGCTGGGAGCCACGATGATCGGGTACATGAAATACCATTCCACGATCATCGAAAGGATCGCCACCGGGATCGCGGCGGCCTTCCTGATTACGCCTGAAAGCTACACGGACTATGTCGGCGGGGGGATCCTCCTGGCAGTTTTTCTGAAACAGTTGCTCCGGAAACGGAGGATCATCGGCAAAAACAAGGAAGTATCCAAGGCAAAGTGGGAGGTTTCCAATGACGGCTAAGAAAATCAGGGTCATCCAGTACGGCCTGGGTCCCATCGGCCTGGCCACCGCCAATCTCATTCTCGCGAAGCCCGACATGGAAATCGTCGGGGCCGTCGATATCGCCAAGGAGATGGTAGGAAAGGACCTGGGGGAAATCCTGGGCCGGCCGGAACCGCTGGGGGTAAGGGTCACCGACAACGCCGCCCTGCTGTTTGCCAAGGCGAAGGCCGACGCGGTGATCCATACGGCGGGCTCGCGCCTGAAGCGGATCTTCGGCCAGCTTGAAGAGATCATCCGCGGCGGAAAGAACATCGTCTCTTCCGCGGAGGAGCTTTTCTATCCCTTTCCCGCCAACGCCGAACTCGCCGCGAAGATCCACCAAATGGCCCTGGAGGCGGGCGTGACGGTCCTGGGAACCGGCGTGAATCCCGGCTTCGTCATGGACGCCCTGCCCCTGGCGCTCACCGGCGTCTGCCAGGAGGTCCGGGAGGTCCACGTGGAGCGCGTCGTGGACGCCGGCCGGCGCCGCTATCCCCTGCAGAAGAAGATCGGGGCGGGGATGACGCCGGAGCTCTTCCGGGAAAAGATCGCCGGGAAGGTCATGGGACACGTGGGGCTCGTCGAATCGCTCCGTCTGGTCGCCGACCGGCTCCGCTTCAACCTCAATGAGGTCCGCGAAGCGATAGATCCGGTGATAGCGGAAAAACCGCTGAAGACCGACTATTTCGAACTGAAGCCGGGGGATGTCGCGGGGATCAGGAACATCGCCGAGGGTCTTTGGGAAGGGAGGAAGATCGTCACCCTCGACCTGCGCATGTACATCGGGGTGGAGGCCCCTTACGACTCCGTGCGGATCGCCGGCACGCCCGATATAAGCCTGCGGATAGAGGGCGGGGTCGCGGGCGATCAGGCGACGGCCGCGATCCTGGTGAATTCCATCCCGGCGGTCATCGATTCCGCACCCGGGCTGAAAACCGTCACGGACCTCCCGGCGCCCTACTGCCGCCAGCCCTGAGCTGCCGGAGGGGAAAACCGTGCAATAGGCGGTTTGCGGAGGCTTCCTCCGGCCCTTCTCAAGATACCAAGGCTTTCGTCTCCGGTCCGGCGCCGCAGAGCGCCTCGGCATGGTACGAGCTGCGGATGAGAGGACCGCTTGCCACCCGTTCGAAACCCATCCCGAGCGCAAATGCACGCCAGGCGTCGAACTCCTCAGGCGGTACGTAGCGGACCGCCGGAAGGCATTCCTTCGCCGGCTGAAGGTACTGGCCGAGCGTCAGGATCCGGCAGCCTGCCTCAAGAAGATCACGGAGCGCCTCTTTAACCTCCCCGGGGGTTTCCCCCAGGCCGAGCATCAGCCCCGATTTGACGGCAATCCCCGCGCCGGAGCGGCCGACCCGGCGCAGGAGGGCGAGTGAACGGCCGTAGGCCGCCTGGGGACGGACCTCCGGATAGAGCCGCGCCACGGTCTCCAGATTGTGATTGAGGACGTCGGGCCCGGCCTCGACAACGGCGCGCAGGGAGGCGTCCTCCCCCCGAAAATCGGGGACGAGTACTTCGATCCGCGCCGCAGGCAGCCGGGTGCGCAAGGCGCGGATCGTCTCCGTAAAGGCCCCGGCGCCGCCGTCCGCCAGATCGTCGCGGGTCACCGACGTTACGACCACATGGCCCAGCGCCATCCGGGCCGCCGCCTCGGCGACCCGGCCAGGCTCGCCGGGATCGGTCGGCACCGGCTTTCCCCGGGCGACGGCGCAGAAGCGGCAGCCGCGGGTGCAGACATCCCCCAGGATAAGAAATGTAGCCGCCCCCCGTGCGAAGCACTCCCCGCAGTTGGGGCAGCGGGCCTCCCGGCAGACGGTGTGGAGCCGCGCATCCTCCAGGAAAGACCGCAGCCGCGCAAAAGCCGGATCACTGGGAATCCCGCGCCGGAGCCAAGCGGGCTTGCGAACAATGTTATCAGTGAAAATGATTCACCCCCACCCGTACCCTCCCCCCTCAAGGGTGTAAATAGAGACAGCGCCCTATTAAATTTAATCTCTTCGGGTCAAATTCCCCGTCGCTTGCGACGAATGAAAGAGTGATACTGGTCCATCAAGATACCCCGCTGCTTGCGGCGGGGAGATTCATTAGGGCGCTGTCCCTGTTTACCCCTATTTACCCGGCCAGGCGGGGGTTCCGGGCCGCCGCGGTCTCATCGAGCCTTCTGACCTTGCAGCGCACCGGGGCCTCCTTGAGGAGTCGCGGGCTCTCCTTCGCCTCCCTGGCGATCGCCCGGAATGCCTCGACGAACCGGTCCAGCTCCTCCCTGGTTTCCGTCTCCGTCGGTTCGATCATGATCGCGCCGCGGACGACAAGCGGGAAATAGATCGTGGGGGGATGGAATCCGTAGTCCATGAGGCGTTTGGCCATATCCAACGCGGTTATCCCCGCCCCCCGCTGGCCGCGGTCGGAAAAGACGCACTCGTGCATGCAGGGCCGGTCGTAGGCCAGGTGCAGCACCCCCTTCAGTTTTTCCCGGAGGTAGTTGGCGTTTAGGCAGGCGAGCCGGCTGGCCTGTTTTAGCCCGTCCGGCCCCATGCTGCGGATGTAGCTGTACGCCCGGACGAGGACGCCGAAGTGGCCGTGAAAGGCAACCAGGCGGCCCACCGACTCCGGAAAATCCTCGCTGAGCGAGTAAACCCCGTCCGTTTCGACCACGCGGGGAACGGGAAGGAACCTTGCCAGGTCTTTAGTGACGGCCACCGGTCCGGCGCCGGGGCCGCCGCCGCCGTGGGGGGAGGAGAACGTCTTGTGGAGGTTCAGATGGAGGATGTCGATGCCGATCTCCCCCGGCTTGACGATGCCCATGATAGCATTCATGTTCGCCCCGTCTCCGTAAACGAGGCCACCCCGCTCGTGGACGATGCGGGCGACCTCCCGAATGTTTTCCTCGAAGAGCCCCAGGGTGTTGGGGTTGGTGATCATGATCCCCGCCGTATCGTCGTCCATAAGCGCCGAGACGGTCTTGGGGGCGATGATCCCCTTCCCGTCGGACGGAACCGGCACGGGGGAATAGCCGCACAGGGCGGCGCTCGCCGGGTTCGTCCCGTGCGCCGTGTCGGGGATCAGGACCTTCGCCCGCTGCCTTCCCCGGCCGCGGTGGTGCGCGTGGATGATCAGCATCCCCAGCAGTTCCCCCTGGGCGCCGGCCGCCGGCTGCAGCGTCGCCGCGGCAAGGCCCGCGATCTCCGCGAGGTTCCGCTCCAGAGAGGCCATCAGGCGGAGCGCCCCCTGGGAGAGCCGCGAAGGCAGGAGCGGGTGGGCCGCGGCGAACCCCCTAAGCGCCGCCTGCCGTTCGTTCGTCTTCGGGTTGTACTTCATCGTGCAGGAGCCCAGCGGGTAGAGGCCCGTGTCCACCCCGTAGTTCCAGGTGGAAAGGCGGGTAAAGTGGCGGACCACCTCCCCCTCGCTGAGGTCCGGGAACGCGGGGCCTTCGCCCGTCAGCGCCTCGGGCAGGGGGCTTTCCGGGATGTCCCGCTCAGGCATTGAAAAGCCGCAGCGCCCCTTTTTCCCCCGCTCCCAGAGGAGCGGCTCGTCGAGGATCAAACCGGATGTCCCCGGCGTCCCGTTCATGTTCGCACCTCCTTTGCCAGGGCGTCCAGGTCCTCCCGGCGGGCGGTCTCCGTGACGCACAGTAGGAAATGGCCGGCCAGCTCAGGATAGTAAGGACCGAGCGGCAGACCGGCGACGATCTTCTTCTCGAGCAGGCGCCGGTGGATCGCGTCGAAGCCGCCGGGTGCTGCGACGACGAATTCGTTGAACGTCGGCGCCGGAAAGGCGATGGTGCAGCCCGCCTCCCGCAGGGCGCCTTTGAGATACTCCGCCTTGTCGCGGTTGAGCGAAGCCAGCTTCCGCATCCCCGTCCCCCCCAGGGAGGCCATGTACATGACCGCCGCCAGGGCGCAGAGGCCGTTGTTGGTGCAGATGTTCGACGTCGCCTTCTCCCGGCGGATGTGCTGCTCGCGCGTGGCCAGCGTGAGGACGAACCCCTCCCTCCCGTCCCCGTCCTTCGCGCGGCCGACGAGGCGACCCGGCAGGCCCCGCAGGTATTCTTTCCGGCTTGCCAGCATCCCCAGGGCCGGACCTCCGAAGGACCTGGGGATCCCCAGGCTCTGACCCTCCCCTCCCGCGATGTCGGCGCCCAGGCTCCCCGGGCTCTTCAGGAGTCCATAGGCCAGGGCCTCGGTGAAGGTCGCTACAAACAGGGCGCCCGCCGCATGCGCCCTCTCGCCCGCCTCCCGGAGGTCTTCGATGCAGCCGAAGAAGTTCGGCGACTGCACGGCCACGGCCGCCAACCCGCCGGCCCCTTCGAGAGAGGAGAAGTCCGTCAGCCCGTTATCGAGAAAGGGCAGCTCCACAAGCTCATAGCCGGTGGGCGCGAAATAGGTCCGGACGACCTGCCGGTAGTGGGGGTGGATCGCGCGGGAGAGGGCGATCCTTTTCTTTTTGGTGATGCGGACCACCATCAGCAGCGCCTCGGCGAGGGCCGTCGCGCCGTCATAGTGGGAGGCGGTCGCCACCTCCATCCCCAGGAGGCTCGCCGTTAGGCTCTGGTATTCGTAGATCCCCTGCAGCGTCCCCTGGAGCATCTCCGGCTGGTAGGGGGTGTAGGAGGTCAGAAACTCGGAACGTCCCAGCAGATGGGCGACCGTCGCGGGGATGCGGTGGTCGTAGCTCCCGGCCCCCAGGTAGATCCGGTACTCGGGGGAAACGGCCATCGCGCCGGCCAGGCCCTCCATGTGTTCGTCCAGCTCCCACTCGGTCAGCGCGGGCGGCAGCCTGAGCCCCCCTTGCAGGCGGCAGTCGGGCGGGATGGTCCTGAAGAGGTCGTCTATCCCCTCGAGGCCGATCGCGCCCAGCATGGCGGCAATGTCTTCATCGGTATGGGGAAGGTAGCGCATTCAGGCCTCTCCTCTGAGCAGTGAACGGTATTGCCCCGCCGTCAGGAGCGTTTCCATGCTTGCAGGATCATCCGGCCGGAGCCGGATCAGCCAGCCGTCGCCGTAGGGGTCCCGATTCAGGAGGGCCGGGTCTTCCGCCAGGCGGCCGTTCACGGCGACGATCTCCCCCGCCAGCGGCAGGAAACATTCGGAGACCGCCTTTACCGACTCCACCGTGGCGAAGACTTCCCCCTGTGCAAAGCGGGCGCCGGCGGCCGGCAGCTCCACGTAAACGACGTCCCCGAGCTGGTCCTGGGCATAATCGGTGATCCCGATGAGCGCCAGACCGCCCTCGGCCTTAACCCACTCGTGATCCTCGCTGTACCGGAGCAATTCCGGCAAATCGATCTCCTCGACCTTTTTCATCCTCTCCCCCCTTAGAAACCTTGGGAAATCATGTCCCGGAAGCGCGCATTGTAGATTTTTCGGAACGAAAAATGTACAGCGCGCGGAGGGAACATGATTTCCAAGTTCTCTATACAAGCCTGTGCAACCTCTCCATCAGGCCGCCGAACTCATCCTCCGCAAAGCAGTAGCGCATCTCGAGGAACCGCTTCCGGAAGGCGGCCGCCTCCTCCCGGACCGACCGGTTGCCGATGACGACGTCCCGGATGTACTGGGCCAGCTCCCGGAAATCATCCGGCTCCATGCCGAAGCGCGTCATCTCCTGGACGCCCATGCGGAGCGCGCCGGCCGCGGTGAACCCCTCCTCGTCCGGCGCCGCCTGGAAGTTGCAGATGATGTTGTTCTCCTCGAGCCGCCGGGCCGCCTCCACCCCCTTCGCATATTCCACCTTCACTATCACCTGATGTGTCTCCGTGAAGGAGACCGCCGGATCCCCGGCCACGCGCAGACCCGCATCCCGGAGCGCCCCGGCGAAGGCCTTCGCGTTCAGGATGACCGCCTGCTGGTAGTCGTCCCGGAAACTGTTCATCTCATAGAGAGCCGCCAGGAGTCCCAGGAGGGTCCCCAGGTGGTGGTTGCTGACGCTCCCAGGAAACGTCCGGTTCTCCACCGCCTCCCAGAGGGCGTACTGTTTTTCCTCCTCCCGCCAGTTCCCCGCGATCAATCCCCGCTGGGTGCCGAAGAAGGTCTTGTGGGTGGAGCCGGTGACCAGATCCGCGCCTTCGACAAACGGCTCCTGGAAGTGGGGTCCCGCCAGTCCCAGGACATGGGCCATGTCGTATAGGACGACGGCCTCGATCTTCTGCTCCCGGAGGAAGTTCCGGATCTCCCGAACGGGTTCACGGTGCAGGACCATGCTCTTGCCGAAGACGATCAGCTCCGGGCGATGCTCGTCAACGATCTTGAGAGTCGCCTCCACGTCTATCCTGTAAGGATTCTCCGGCAGGACCGGGAAGTTCACCACGGCGGGCTTGTCCAGCCGCGGATCGATGCGGACCGTGTTGTACAGGGCGCCCGTCGGCTGGGCGCTCAGGTGGCCGCCGCGGATGATGTGGTGGTTCAGGACCGCGCGGATTCGGCGGGGTTCTGTCTTCCGGTCGCCCCGGTTGAGATAATCGACGAGGGCAGTGAAGACGACGGCGTTGGCCATCTGGCCGCTGATAACCCGGGCCTCGACCTCCCGGCAGCCGAGATAGCCGGCCAGCTCCTTCTTCAGCAGGTCCTCCACCCCCGCGATGAATCCCGTCCCCTGGTAGAAGAAGACTTCCGCGTCGTCGAAGGCCTTGAGCGGGCGGTGCTCGGCGTAGCGGTGGGCCGGATCCAGGATCGCCAGGCGCCGCACCAGGGGCGAGACGCTCTGCTCGGAGGGGATCAGGTTGATGCACTCCTGCCGGCGCCAGAAGGTGTTTTGGATCGCCTTCTCCAGCAGATCAGCCGTCTTTTCCCGCCAGGCGCCGGGAAGCGGCTTTTCCGGGGCCGCCGGAGGACGGTACAGGATCGGCATGGCGTAGGGCGGGGCCTCGGAGCGCAGATGATACGGGACCGCGACCGCCTCCGCCCTGTTTCCCCGGATCTCGATCTCCACCCGGTCGTCCTTCTTCAGACGGCTGTCGACCAGCATCAGGCCGATGGCCCGCATCTCCCGCTCCCCCGTGAAACGGGTCGCGAGCCCCTCTCCTTCGGTCCTCCGGCAGGGAACCATCGTACCGCTCGTCACGAAGCCGATCTCTCCGCCGTCCTTGAAGACGCGGAACCCCGCCCGGGCGATTCCCCTGCCGCAAAGGGCGAAAGGCACGATCCGCCGCGGGAGGTCCGCCAGCGAACCGTAATCCTCGTCCTGTATCCTTTTGAGAGCCTCAAACTGAACGGCGAGTGCCTCCCGGCCGATCCATTCCCCCTTCAGCGGCGAGAAACTCACGGCGAGACGGGCCAGGGGGCAGGCGAAAACGGGGATTTCCTTCCCGGCCGGGTCGTTTCCCAGTTCATGGCCGTAAAGGGGGAGGCCGGCCTCCAGTCTCAATGTATCCCTCGCCCCCAGTCCCACCGGCGCCGCCCCTTTTTCCAAAAAGAGGTCCCAGAGCCGGGGGGCGTCGGCGGCCGCCGTGAAAATCTCGAAGCCGAGGGGCTCCCCCGTGTAGCCGGTCCGGGCGATCAGGAGCCGCCGCCCGCCCGCGGAGACTTCCCGGACGGCGTTCTTGAGGGGCTCCGGCAGGGCGCCGGGGCCGAGGCACTGCGAGACGATGGCGCGGGATTGGGGGCCCTGCAGGGCGATCATCGCCACGGACCCCGTGACATCTTCCATGCGGACCGCCGGGAAACGCGCCAGGACCGCCTCCAGATGCCGCCGGTCGGCGTCCCGGTTGGTGGCATTGACCACCAGCAGGTACTCGTCACGCGCCGGGCGGTAGAGATACGCGTCGTCGAGCGCGCCTCCCCGCTCGTTGGGGATCATCGTGTACTGCCCGAAGCCGGGATCGAGGGCGGCGGCGTTGTTGGAAAGGCAGTGCTGGAGGAAGGAAAGCGCCCCGGGACCGCGGACGGCGAACCGCCCCATGTGGGAGACGTCGAACAGCCCCGCCCCCCGGCGCGTCGCGAGGTGCTCCTCGACTACCCCCCCTCGATAGCGCAGCGGCATCTCCCAGCCGCCGAAATCCACCATCTCGGCGCCCAGGGCGACATGCCGGTCATGCAGGACTGTCTTGAGAAGTTCCGCCATATCCCCTCTTCAACAACAAAGATCTCACAGGATGTACGGCACCTTCAGATTGTACATCTTATAGACCACGAAGGTCTCGGCGGACTGCACATCCTTGATCCGGGAGACCTCCTCCGTATAGAATTGCAGGAGATCGTAGTCGTCGTTGAGCAGGACCGTCAGGATCAAATCATACCTGCCAGTCACGACGCAGACGGAGACGACCCCCTTGAGCCGGCTGAACTCTTCGCCCTTCTTGACGAGGTCCATCGTGCCGAGCTTGATGCCGACCTGCACCAGCCTGTGCCCCGGAAGGGCCTCGGGGTCCACCAGACCCGTGACGGCGAGCACCCCCTCCTCGATCAGCCGGTTGACCCGGGCGCGCACCGTGTTTTCCGTTATGGAGAGGTCCGCCGCGATCTTCTGAAAGGATTTCCTTCCCTCCCGCAGGTGCTTGATGATGGCCAGGCTGGTTTCGTCGATCTTCATATCTCTCTCCCCGTGGGGATAAATTACAGTTTATTGAACATTCTGTCAATATGTTATCAAGTTGTTGTTGTTTACATAAATATTACGTGATATTATTTACGTAATTCAACATATTAACGTCGGGAGGAATCGCTATGGCGGAGACGTTCGATCTGGCGGTGATCGGCTCCGGCCCCGGCGGCCACGCGGCGGCGGAGCATGCCGCCCGCCTGGGCGCGCGGGTGGCCGTGATCGAGAAGAACGGCTGGGGAGGGACCTGCACCCACCGGGGGTGCATCCCCGCGAAGGCGCTGCTGGCCTGCAGCGGCGCTTACGCGGCGCAGAGAAGATTGAAGCGGCTCGGCGTGGGGACGGGGGAGGCCTCCTTCGACTTCGCCGCCATGAAGAACCATCAGCGGCAGATGGCGAATCTCTCCGCCCTGGGCGTCCGCAAATCCCTGGCGGAAGCCGGCGTCGCCCTGATCGAGGGAAGCGGTCGCCTGCTCGCCCCGGATACGGTCTCCCTCAGCGAACCGGGCGGAAAGGAAAGCGTCGTCAAGGCCCGCCGGATCCTGATCGCCTGGGGAGCGGAGCCGGCTCTCCCGCCGGGCGTCGCCCTTTCGGAGCGCATTCTTTCCTCGGACGGCTTTCTTGCCCTCGAGACCCTCCCCGGCAGCGTCGCCATCGTGGGCGGGAGCGTGATCGGCGTGGAGGCCGCCGCCTTTCTCGCCGAGCTCGGCGTCCGGGTTCTGGTCATCGAGATGCTCGCGGAAATCCTCTCCGGCGAAGAGGCCGAGGCCTCGGCGCTGCTCAGGCAGACCCTGGCCGGAATGGGCGTCGAGGTCCGCGTCTCCACCCGCCTGGAGGCCGTTCGCGAGACGGCTTCCGGCGTGGAGCTCCGAGCCGCCGCGCCGGAGGGAAGCCTGGAGAGGCAGGCGGACCTGGCCCTGGTCTGCACGGGCCGCAAACCGGTCCTTTATGCGGATGAGCTCGAGCGCCTGGGGATCGCCTACGATCACAGGGGGATCGCCGTGGACGGGCGGCAGGAAACGAACGTCGAGGGGATCTTCGCGGTCGGCGACGTCACCGGCGGTGCAATGCTCGCCCACCGGGCGGCGCGGCAGGGGAAGGCCCTGGCGGATAGCCTCTACGGCGACGGATCAATCGTGTATGATGAGCGCTGGATTCCGTCGGTCGCTTACTCCCGCCCCCAGATCGCCCGCGTCGGCCTCACGGAAAGGCAGGCCCGGGACCAGGGGCTTCCTGTCGAGGTGCACAGGGCCGATTACGGCGCCAACATCACGGCCCGCACCGAACTCAAGGGGCAGGGATTCACGAAGACCGTCTTCCACCGTGGCCGCCTGGTGGGCGCGACGATCGCCGGCGAAGGCGCCGCGGAGCTGATCGCGCCGCTCGCCCTGGCCGTCTGTCGGGAGATGGACCTCAACGCCCTGCGGCGCTGGATAATTCCGCATCCGACGCTCAGCGAAATTCTTGCTATCATTTGACATATTTTCGCAAATATGCAAAAAGTAAGAATCTCAAAAAGGAGGGAAGGAACATGGCGGAAAAGGTCTATCGCGAGCTGTGCGAAACCCTGGCAAAGAGGCGCGGAAGGTATCCGGGGATGGACATCCCCGAGTTCTACGCCCTGGTTGAAGAACTCTTCACCCTGGAGGAGGCGAAGGTCTATAACGCCATCCCGAAAGGGCATCATCCCGCCGCGGAGATCGCCAAGGCATTGGGGAGAGAGGAAGGCGTGGTCGCCCGGATTCTGGAAGGGATGGCCGACAAGGGCCTCTGCACCGCCGGTTCATTCGGGGGGACGACCTTTTACGGCGCACCGACCTTCGTTCCGGGAATCTTCGAGTTCCAGTTCATGAAGGGCGGCAGCTCCGAGCGGGACAGGAGGATCGCCGGGCTGATCCACGCCTACAAGGCCGCCGTGGACGCGGCGCAGGGACCGGTGAAATTCACCTACCCCACGACCCGGGTCATCCCGATCGGCGAGAAGATCCAGGCCGACAGCGCCGTCCATACCTACCACCAGGTCGCGACCTATATCGAAAAATACCACCCCCTGGCCGTTTCCACCTGCTTCTGCCGCCACGAGGCGAAGCTGTTGGACGAAAAAGACGACTGCGGGAATCCCAACGACGTCTGCATGCAGTTCGGCATCGGGGCGCAGTTCGTCATCGACCGGAAAATGGGCCGGCAGATCTCCAGGGAGGAGGCCTTCGCGATCCTCAAAAGGTCGGAAGAGGCGGGTCTGGTCCACGCGTCCCTCAACCGGCAGGAGATAGACTTCATCTGCAACTGCTGCCCCTGCCACTCCGTCATCCTCAAGAGCGCCCTCATGCAACCCAAACCGGGCGCGGCGCTGAACTCCGGATTTAAACCCGCGCACAACGACGATCTCTGCGTAGCCTGCCGGACCTGCGTCGACCGCTGCCCGACCGACGCGCTGGCAATGACCGACGGCGCGAAGAGCTGGGAATTGAATCTGGACCGCTGCATCGGCTGCGGAGTTTGCGCGAGCGGCTGCGCCTCCGAGGCGATCGTTCTGGTCGAGAGGACGGGTGTCCCGCCGCCTCCGGTCGATCAAAAGGCATTGCTGGAAGCCGTCAGGGCCAGCCAGGTCTGAGGTCGTCGAAAGAAAGCCGGCCGCGAGCGGAAAACTAATGACGGGCGGAAGCAAAGGCCGATCTTTTCCAGGGGCGCCGTTCCCCGCCTAATCGTCAAAGGTCTTGTCGTAATTGACGACGGTGCTGCGATGGAAACCGAGGCGCTCGAAGAAGCGCGCCAGTTCCTCATTCTGCTCTTCGACAAGGGCGCGGATTGTGTTGATCCCTTCCTCCTGACAATGCCCCACGAGCTTTCCCAGCAGCCTTACGCCGATGCCGCGGTTTTGATAGTCGGGATCGACAAGGATGCTGTGAACAATGCATAACTCGGTAAACGGGATCATCACATACGCCAGGCGGGCTATGGCAAAGCCGACTATGCCGCCGCCGATTTCAGCGACGAAACTCATGTCCAGCGGTCCGCCGGGGTCGGTCGTCACCATATCCTTATAACCCAGGGGTGTGTTCGCCTTGCCGAATTTTCTGTCGAGAGCCAAAATGTCGTGGATGTCGCCGCGCGTCATGGGCCGGATCTTCACCGCACCCTGTTCCAGATTGCTCATACAGTTCACCTCCAGATTTATTTCAGCAGCCGAAAACCGTTGACCTCGGTCGATGTTATTGTAGTTTTTATCCGCTCTATTTGTCAACATCATTACGGCCACATCGTTACAGCCCTTTGAAAATGATGTCCCGGAAGCGCGCATTGTAGATTTTTCGGGGTGCCCTGCCCCCGCAGCGGAGCGGCCGCCGGGAGAATGAGGGACAGCTCCCTATTTTCCGCAGAAAATAGGGAGCTGTCCCCATTTTCCCTTTTTCCCCAGCGCAGCGAGGTGGCGGGTCGAAAAATGTACAGCGCGCGGAGGGAGCATGATTTTCAGAGTTCTCATGATATCATTTTAGCCGCCCGGCAACGGGCAGAGGAGGTCGGCGATGAGCTTCGAGAGGGTCTGGCACAAATCCTATGCACCGGGCGTCCCGCCGGCAATCGAGCCGGAGCGGATCACGATGGCGGAGGTCCTTCGCAGGACGGCCGGGCGGTTCCCCGAACGGGCGGCCTTCGTTTTCATGGGCCGGAAGATCGCCTTTAAGGAACTGGAGTCTCTGGTCAACCGTTTCACAAGGGCGCTGGCCGGACTGGGGGTCAAGGCGGGCGACAAGGTGGCGACGCTGCTCCCGAACCTCCCCCAGCACGTCATCGCCAACCACGCCTGCTACCGGCTGGGCGCGGTCACGGTGATGAACAACCCCCTCTACTCGGAGCGGGAGCTGGAGCAGCAGCTAAACGACTCCGACGCGCGGTTCCTGATCGCGCTCGATCTCCTGCTGCCGCGGGCGCTGAAGATCAAGGCCGCAACGAAGATCGAAACCATCATCACCTGCCATATCAACGACTACCTCCCCTTTCCGATAAAGCAGCTCTATCCTTTCGTGAAGAAGGCGATGTACCGCAAGGTCGTCCCCGGCCCCGGCGTCCACCCCTTTTTGGACCTCATCGGGCGATACCCGGACGATCCGGTTCCCATTGCGGCCCGCTGGGAGGACACGGCTACGTTCATCTACACCGGGGGAACGACGGGGGTGAGCAAGGGGGCGATGCTGACCCACGCGAGCATCTGCGGCGTCGTCCAGCAGTTCAGGGCCTGGTTTCCCGATCTGAAGGACGGGGAGGAGTCCCTCCTGGGGGTCTATCCGATCTTCCACTCCGCCGGCTACTCCGTCAGCCAGAACCTCCCCATCTGGGCAGGCTGGACGAGCATCATGATCCCGAGGCCGGAACCGGGGATCATCATGGAGATGCTCAAGAAACACCGTCCCGGCTTCCTGCCCGGCGTCCCCACGACCTTCGTGGGGCTGCTCTCCCGGGAGGAGTTCAGGAAGATGGACCTCTCCTTCATCAAGGGGTTCTTCTCCGGGGCCGCCCCGCTGGCGCCGGACACGCTGAAACAGCTCCGGGAGCTGACCGGGAAGGGGATCTGCGAGGTCTACGGTCTCACCGAAAACACCGCCTTTGCCACCTGCACCTCCTGGAAAGGAAAGGTAAAGCCGGGCACGGTCGGCGTCCCCCTGCCCAACACGGACGTCAGGATCGTCGACCTGGAGGCGGGGACGAGGGAACTTCCCGCCGGCGAGGCGGGCGAGATCTGCATCCGGGGTCCCCAGCTCATGACCGGCTACTACAAGAAGCCCGAAGAGACGGCGGGCGCCATCCGCGGCGGCTGGCTGTACTCGGGCGACATCGGCTATCTCGACGAGGAGGGGCACCTCTCGGTCGTGGACCGCAAGAAGGACATGATCGTCGCCGGCGGGTACAACATCTACCCCAATGAGATCGACGAGGTCCTCTTCGACCATCCGAAGATCGTCGAGGCCTGCGCGGTCGGGGTCCCCGACGCCTACCGCGGCGAGACGGTCCGGGCCTACGTGGTCGTCAAGCCGGGGGAGAGCCTGACGGAGGAGGAGGTCATCGCCTATTGCCGGGAGAGGCTCGCCGCCTACAAGGCGCCCAGGCAGGTCGTGTTCCTGGAGTCGCTCCCCAAGACCGCCATCGGCAAGATCCTCCGGCGGGAACTCCGCGCCCTGGCGGAGAAGAAGCCGGAAGACAAACAATGAAAAGGTTTGCTATCCGCAAGCGGAAAGTTTATAAATCGCGAACCGCGGCTTCTACGAAAAGACCCCGCTCTCCATCGGGGCGGGAACCACAATAATACTGGATTCCCCCTGATCAGGCCTGCCCCGTACGCGATACGGGGTCTGGGGCAGGCTCAGTCAAGCATGTAATGACAAAAGCGGTATTTCCGATTTTTTACGAGAGCGGCAAGAGGAAAAAGAGCTTTAGAGAGGACACCGCGTGAGTTTCGACAGAATTTGGCATAAGAGCTACGCCCCCGGCGTCCCGAAGGAGATCGATTTCGAGAAGCTCACGCTCCCCGAGATCCTGACCCGGACGACACACCGCTTTCCCGAGAACATGGCGCTTATTTTCATGGGGAAGAGGATCGCCTACCGGGAGCTGGAATCGCTGGTAAACCGCTTTGCGCGGGGCCTCGTCCGAATCGGCGTGAGGCCCGGCGACCGGGTCGCCCTGCTTCTGCCCAACATGCCCCAGAGCGTTATTGCCGCCTATGCGGCCATGCGGATCGGCGCAGCGGCGGCGATGTACGATCCGCTGGGCGAGGATGAAGAGCTCCGCCGGCGGATCGGGGAGTCCGACGCCGGGGTCCTCGTCGCCCTGGACCTGCTCCACCCCAAGGTTATGGAGTTGAAGGCGGCAACAGGCATCGAGAGCGTTGTCTTCTGCCATATCAGCGACTACCTCCCCTTCCCGAGCAACAGGCTCCTCCCCCTGCTCGGCAGGAGCCTTCACCGGAGGATCGGGCCGGAAAAGGGCATCTACGAGTTTCTCCCGCTCCTCGGCGGGCATCACGAAGCGCCGGTGGAAAACGCCGCCCGCTGGGATGAGGAGGCGGCCCTCCTCTACACGGGCGGCAGGGCGGGTGCAGGCAAGGGGGTCGTACTCACCCACGCGAACCTCTCCTGCAACGTCCAGCAGCTCCGGGCCTGGGCGCCGGACTTGCGGGACGGGTGGGAGGGCGTGCTCGCGGTCTTCCCCTTCTTCAGCGCGGCCGGGTGGACCGGCATCCAGAATCTCTCCATCCTCGCCGGCTGGACCGCGATCCTCGTCCCCAAGCCCGATGCGGCCGTGATTATCGAGATGATGGAAAAGTGCCGGCCGACGATCCTGCCGGGGACGCCTGCGATTTACGCCGGCCTTCTGGCCCACAGGAAATTCCGGGACAAGTTGCTCTCCCCCGTCAAGGCGTTGATCGCCGGGGCGGCGCCGCTCACCGCTGAAATGACAGCAAAAATCAGGGCCGTCAAGGCCGGGCCGATCATCAACTTCTACGGCTTGACCGAGCTCTCGCCCTTAGGGACGGCCATCCCCTGGGGCGGGGCGGACAAGCCGGGGACCGTCGGCCTGCCGCTCCCCAACACGGACGTCAAGATCGTGGATGAGGAGACGGGGACGAGGGAGCTCCCGGCGGGCGAGACGGGGGAAATCTGCTTCAAGGGGCCGCAGGTCATGAAGGGCTACCACAGGAGGCCCGCGGAAACCGCCGCGGCCGTCAGAGACGGCTGGCTCTACACGGGGGATATCGGCCGGCTCGACGAGGCCGGCTATCTCACCGTGGCGGGCAGGAAGACGGGAAATCAAACAACCGAACAACAAGGAGGTGCAGCTTGAGTATCGCCGAAAAAAAATTCGCCGCGCTGACGTTTGCGGAACCTGAGCCCGGGATCGGGCTTGTCGCCATGAACCGGCCGGAGAGGCTAAACGCCATCAATCCCGCCATGGTCGCCGATTTCGACGCCTTACTAACCGCCCTCGCCAAGGACGAGAAGATCCGCGTCCTGATCCTCACCGGCGCCGGCCGGGGATTCTGCTCCGGGGCCGACCTGAACGAGGCGATGGCCAACCGCCAGACGGAGGCCTTCGCCGACCCGGAGAGCTTCCTCCGCCTCGGCCAAGAACCCTACGCCGCTCTGATCACGGGGCTCCGGGCGATTCCCCAGCCGGTGATCGCCGCGGTGAACGGCCCCGCCGCCGGGGCGGGGTTCTCCCTCGCGCTGGCCGCCGACGTCCGGTTCGCGTCGCCCGCCGCCTATTTCATCAACTCCTTCATCAATATCGGCCTCTCCGGGAGCGAACTGGGGAGCACGTACTTCCTCCCCCGGCTCGTCGGCCTCGCCCCGGCCGCCGAGATCCTCTACACCGGCCGCAAGGTCCCCGCCGAGGAGGCGGAGCGGATCGGCCTGGTGAACAGGATTGTCCCCCCTGAGGAACTCCTTGAAACCGCCCTGGCCTGCGCGCGGCAGATGACCGCCAAGGTCCCCGCGGCGCTCCGGCTCACCAAGCGGGCCCTCGACAGGAACATCGACGCCCCGTCGCTCGCGGCGGCCGTCGATTTTGAGAGCCGCAACCAGGCGCTGATGATCTTCTCGGGGGAGTTCTTCCAGCTCATCAAGGCCTTCGCCCGGACGCCCGAGAAGAAATCGCCGTGAAACGAAGCAGACGCATACCCTTTTTACCGGCGGGAGGGAGCGAGAAATGACGGTTCCCGATCAACAGCCAATCGGGCTGATCGCCGACAGCCACGGCAACCTGGAGGCCACGGCGGAAGCGATCCGGCTCCTGAAGGGGCGCGGCGCGGGGCTGATCGTCCACCTGGGGGACTTCTGCGACTCGATCCGCCGCGACGGGGCTGCGGCGATGATCTCCCTGCTCGAGGACCACGGCGTCCTTGCCGTCAAGGGAAACAACGATTTCCTCGTCGAGAACATGCTGGCCGACGGCCGGCGGCCCAAGACGCCGGAAGGGGAAAGGGCGTCGGCCTTCCTGAAGACCGTTCCGGTCATGCGGGCCTTGGGAGGCATCCGTTTCGCCCACTCGCTCCCCATCGACTCCCTCCGTTCGTTTTACACGCCGATAGATACCGGCGACACCCGGCGGGCGGTACAGGTCTTCGCAGAAGCGGATTTTCAAATCCTCTTCTGCGGCCATTCGCACCTTCCCGCCCTTTTCCGGGAGGTAAACGGCCGGGTGACGCGGGAGACGATGGGGGCCGGCGGGAGGATTGTCCTGCCGACAGGCCGCGAAGAGGGGCCTCCGAGGGCGGCGGCATGGACCGGCAGCACGGGGATAAGTGCGCCGGCGGGCGGCTTGGGCGCTGTTTTGGATCTTTTAGATCTCCCCGGAGAAAGGGGAGCAAAGGCCCGGACAGATCGCACTGATGCAATTGCCACTCGAGAATGGGAAGCTGCGAGCCGGGAAGGCAGCGCCGCAACGCAGCGGTTCATCGTGGTGGTAGGCGCCGCCGACGACGGCGAGTGCGCGCTGTACGACCGGGCGGCGGGCGCCTACGAGCGGCTGCGGATCTTCACTTGAAGGCTTCGCGACTTATTGAGACTTTTCAAGAGGTCGTAATTAGTCGGGAATGGCAAATCATGCCTTCCTTCAGCTTTTTTCGGCATGCCGCCGGGGATCTGTCGGATTCGTTGATGCGCGGAATGGTAGTGTCTCCATTCCCCACTTCTTACCTTGGGCCTCCAGTTTGCACATCGCCAGGAAAGAGGGAAACGTCGGATCAGTTTGCGGAAGGATGGTCACCTCGTAGGCGGGATCGCTGCCGTACGGCAGTTTGTTGATCACCAGGAGGTCTCCGCCGCCTATTGTTGTCATATCGATGGAATCGTGGTCAAGGCGCAAACGGTACTCGTCAATGCGAGTCCCCACAGCACGTTCTTCGTAGTACCAAAGGCGATACTGGCGACGCTCACGGCCTGTAGGCGTGTTGAGAATTACATCGAAAAGAGCATCGGGGTACTTTCTCCCTCCAGCCGAGAGCTCGGGAAAGAAAGAGATTGCCGCGTGTGGGACAAGGATCTCGGGTGTTCCCCTGATTCCGGTCCTGTGGCTGCAATCAAAGGCCGAGAGCTGCAGGACGAATGTTGCAGCAATACCGATCGTTGCAGGTGGGATGACCGGCGCAAGGCGCGCTTTCCCAGGTATATGGGGTCGGGTTGTGACAACGCTTGCCGGAGGAGCGACAGGAACCCGCAAAGGAGGGAAAAGCCTCTGCAAATCTTCCCCGCCTTGCCTGGTTCTCCGTGATCGCAGCGGAGGCCCAGGCTCTCGTATCTCAGCTTCCCGCTTGAGCACACGCGCCCGGATAAGCCCCTTGAGTGTTGCCTTATCGACTGGTTGCACATTTGGATTGCCTGTGTCGAGCAGTTCATTGAGCAGGTTATTGTAGCGTTCGTAAACCTTACAGTCCAACCCCGAATCCAGATCCATGTGCACCGCCGTCGCCAATTCGACGTTGCGGAAGAGACCATCTCGCGTCAGATTGGCGCTGCCGACCAGGGCAACAGCAGATTTCCCCTGTTCCATCAAGTATAGTTTTGGGTGATAGATATACCCGGAAACAGTGTGAAAAATGGTGCTGTCCGCCGACACCTGTCGCAGCATCTCAAGCGCCTCGACCGTGGTGATCCCATCATCAATTCCCACTGCACCAGAAATGTGGCCGCCGCGGTTGAGCAGTGATCCTACCGAGGCCCATAACCGGTCCAAACCGGAAACACGCATGTATGCAACCGCAAACCGGAAACGCCGGCAATCCTCCGATGCAATGCCCGCATTGAGCACATCGCCGATGCGGATCCGCTGTACGTTGCCAATCTCAACTTGGGGAATGACCTCTATCTGCATTAGGTTGCCTGAAGAATAATCATAGTTTCGGAACGTATGGAATTCGCGCGATGAACGTCGAAGCGTTGATACGTATCCAGCTTGATTCTTTCTTCTGTTGCGAAACCGCGCTGCTGGGCCAGGGATGCCAGTAGGTTGGGGGTGTCAATAATGAACTCCTGGTCGCCCAACCGCGTCTTGTTGCACCCGACAACCATCACGAAGCGCGCCCGCGGTTTCAGCAGACAGCGCACCTGCTCAAACATCAAGCTCATATCGCGGCAGTATTGATATGTCAGAGCGGGCATGTTAAGTCGCCGAAAGCCGTCTTGGCCCTTTTCGGCAGCTTGCATCATCCGGCGGCAAAGCAGAAGGCATTCCTGCGGCAGATTATCGGCATTCTCTCGAATGGCGGCCTCCATCTGCCGACGTTCCTGGTCACTGATTTCCCGGTTGCCAATCAGCCGTTTCTCTGCTGCCCGGATCTGAGCGGAATCAATCAGACCCAAGAGAGCCAAACTTAGGCGTTGTGTGTCAATGTATGGAAGCGCCGTCACGTAAGGCGGGCTGGTGATAGCGGCATCAAAGTGCCCCTTGGGGAGCACCGCTTTTGTCAAGCCGCCAGCACTGCGGATATCCCATAGAAGAGCATCTTGTTGGCCCTTGGGAACCGCCAGGAATGGGTACGCGTCCAGAATCGTTTTCAGGCGGGCTGTCACGGTTTTCAGGAAGAGTGAAACAGCCGCAGCGTTCTCTTGAGGATCCTTGCGCCGCCGAATGCGCAAGTCGTCGGGATCCTGCAGCGAGACGTCCCGAAGAATATCGCTCAGGACCACCCGGAAGATCGGCCTCGCCTCTGGAATAGACAGCGTATCAATCGCGGAAAGAATCACCGCCAGTTGCACAAGCACCGATTCTGTGAACCAAGCTTGCAGGTAGTCGAAGTTCGGCAGTCGACTTTGCCACCCATCACCGCCGAGCTTCCGCATCTGCTCGCGGCTAAGAGCAACATGGAAAGTCATTCCTGCCACCCGTCCACTAAGTCCTCTTCTCAACTCGTCGGCGGCCATCTTCAGCCTGTCAGGCTGTAAGCGCACTGCCGCCAACTTGGCGCGGGATATCTCCACAGCCAGAGGATTCACGTCAACGCCGATGGCGTTCCACCCCATGTGCGCCGCTTCGAGCAAAGTTGTACCGCTGCCGCAGAAAGGGTCAAGGATCCAATTGCGAGGCTTCAACCCGAGCAGATTCCCGATGGCGCGCACAATCTGGGGATTGAACTTGCCTCGGTACTCATGCAGGCCGTGTGCCGAGTAGCGAGTGCTTTGCCGGCGCGCCGTGGGTATCAGCGGGATACCCGGAAGCCCCTCTTCCACCGCCCCGTTGGCGGAGGCTTCCAGAACTGCTTGGAGCGGCACAAGGCGCCGCCCATTCTCGGCTATCGCTTCCCGGAAGTAGGTTGTACGATTCGCGTGCGCAGCCCACCCGTGTGTCCCTTCAACGGAAATGCCCTCTGCACTGATGTTCGCAGGTCCGCCAAAGAGAGCTTCCAGCTCACGCCCAGCCAGCATCCTCTCATAGGGAAAGTATCTGTAATTCTGCCAACAGAAAAGAATCTTCATGCTGCGTTTTCCCGTGAGAACACCACCAGATGTTCTCTATTGATTTTGCCGTGCGCGGGGTTGAAGGTCTTGCGATGAGCAGGAATACGCCGCTCGACCGTGCCCTCGACTTTGAAGCCATGCGCTTGCGCAGCCCGAGCCAGCAACATCGTGTTATCTATGACCCGCCCATGGATAATGGATCGTCCAACCAGGAAACATGCCTTGGCAGCGGGCAGCATAACTTGCGACAGTAATTGAAAGCATGCGCTCATCTGGCGCTCAAAATCTTTCTCGCTTTGTGCGTGTTTCCTGAAGAAGTGAGGGCGAGCGCCTATCTCCTGCTCGCGGACTGCGATCGGGTCCATTCCCAGCCAATACATGCGGTATTTGTGGTAGAGCCAGTATTCGTAGGCATTTGGATATGGCGGTGAAGTAATCACGAGACCGACATTGCGAGGCAGCTCTTCGGGCGAAAGGGCAACCGTGTCGCGGTTCAGCACGGTTGCCTTTCCCAAACGACGCAGCAAATTGTCGGTGAGCCCCTTCACTGCACGATTCACAATTGAGACTGCGTTCCGGAAATGCTCAAATACGTCATTTGCCGAGAGATGTTTCTCGATTGCCGCATACCGAGTGTCGCTCTCCTGATTGGATACCCTTACGATGATGCTGGACAGGGCAACCTGGAACGCCTTGAGGGCTGTTGGGTCCGATAAGTCGGCGATCTGGACCACGAGCGCCGCCAAAGCCTGCTGAATGTCCGGCTTGAACCAGTGGTCGAGCCTCGGAATGGCAGGAACCCGGACTTCGCCGGACAATGTCATGTCGCGCGCCCGCAAAATGATATCTCTTCCTGCCGCGATAAGGTCACCTTGGATAGGAGTAGTCTTTACACGAGATATCAAACAGGCCAGTGGATTTGAGTCAATACCCCATGCATCTATGCCTGCGTCGATCGCCTCCACCAATGTAGTCCCGGAGCCGCAGAATGGATCCAAGAGAACAGCGTCGCCTGCAGGGTGGAACAGTTCGATCAACCGTCGGGGAATCTGAGGGATAAACTTGGCTGGATAGGGGTGAATCGTATGGATGCCGGTGTCCCCCGCCGCACTGCCGAAGTCCCAGTCGACACGGCGCAAGGCTTCCAGTGTGTCGCACCTGGCGGCCCTTGCACCATAGATAGCGATGTTCTCTCTTGCCTTAAGCGCCCGGCGGGAGACAACCACCCCGCGCCGTGGAGTTGCAGCCATGTAGTAACCTCGTTCTTCCGTAGGCAGCACCAGCGATCTGAGCATGTATAATGCCCTTTAATCCTTCTGCGGTCAAAACTTCAGATTTCACTTTAGATCTCGCTCATAAAAAAAATACCTCGAGTCAGGTAAGGTATTGATTGATTGAATTGATAGGAACTTGTTTTCTCGTTGGTTCAACGATACGGAGAGCTGTCTTGTATGTCAAGGAGAAATTGTCACACGGCTAACATAAGACTATTGCCCTGTGGCGGCAGGTATGGTAAACATCACCCCAAAGGTGATCCGATGCAACTAACAGCAGTCTACAAGAAATTTCCGCAGGGTTACGCCGTTTTTGTAGAGGAACTCCCCGGGGCCAACACCCAGGGGGCAACTCTCGACGAGGCCCGCAGAAACCTGGCGGAGGCCGTCCAGCTTGTCATCGAAGCCAATCGGCAGCTTGCAGAAGAGACGCTCTGCGGCGAAGATGTCATTCGCGAGCCCCTCGCACTGCCCGTGTCATGAAGCAGGGCCTGATCAGGTTTTTCTCTCCTTCAGCACCTCGCTGAAGGCGTCGATCCGGGTCTCGATCTGGCTCCCGGAGAAGCCCCGCTGTCGCCGCAATTCAATCCTTTCCAGTGTCAATCCTTTTCTGTTGACTTTCGCTCTTCTTCTGGTACCTTACATGTAAAAATTTTGCTCGTTTCCACTTGACATAATCCATGTGATTGGATAGAATTACCAGCAAATAAAAATAAATGCAGGTAAAATTATCCATGTCGCCCAGTATAGAAAAATCAGACACAGCCACGCTTCAGGCCAGGGATCTTCTCCATACTCAATCAGGCGTCTTTCGCACAGGGGAAGCGCTCAAGGCGGGGGTTCATCCCCGGACCCTTTACAGGATGCGAGACCAGGGGATCGTAGAGCGACTGGGGAGAGGAATGTACCGCTTTGCCGACATCCCGTCACTCGAAAACCCGGATCTGGCAACCGTGGCTATGAAGGTTCCAAAGGGTGTCATCTGTCTCATTTCCGCTCTCTCCTATCATGAGCTGACGACAGAAATTCCTCATGAGATTTATGTTGCTCTGCCGCGTGGCGCCGAACCTCCCCGGCTTGATTATCCGCCGCTGCGCATTTTTTGGTTTAGTGGTCCTGCTTTCGAGGAGGGGATCGAACGACACGAAGTAGACGGCATACCCATGAAAGTTTATAATCCTGAGAAGACCCTGGCCGACTGCTTCAAATATCGGAACAAGATCGGCCTCGACGTGGTCCTGGAGGCCCTGAAATTCTATCGACAGAGAAAGCGCTTCCGGGCCGACGATCTGATGCGTTATGCCCGGATATGTCGTGTGGAGAAGGTCATGCGCCCCTATCTAGAGGCGACGCTATGACGAACAGCAATCTCCGTAACATCGCCGCTTCTGTTCACCAGCGTCTGCTCAACAAGTCGAAGGAATCTTCCCGTCCCTTCAACGAGCTGTTCCAATACTACGCGATCGAACGTTTTCTGTACCGTCTCTCACGGTCTTCCTACGCCGAGAAGTTCATTCTCAAAGGTGCTTTGATGCTGATGGTGTGGGAAGTGCCGGCCTTTCGGTCCACGATGGACATCGACATGCTGGGAAAGATGAAAAACAGCACCGAAGCTATTATTGCCATGATCCGGGATGTATGCCTTCAGAAAGTTGAACCGGATGGGATTGTGTTCGATCCGAACAGCGTCCGTGGACAGGTTATCACCGAAGAGGCCGATTACGAAGGTGTCCGCATCCATTTCCGGGGCTCTTTGGACAACGCCCGGATAACGATTCAGCTTGATGTGGGTTTCGGCGATGTTGTGATTCCGTCGCCAGAGTTGATGACGTTTCCGACCATTCTCGATATGCCGGCGGCGCAAGTCCACGGCTACAGTAAAGAGAGTACGATTGCCGAGAAGTTCGAAGCGATGGTCAGACGAGGCATCATGAACAGCCGTATGAAAGATTTCTGGGATATCCGGTTGCTATCTCGGCAGTTTGATTTCGACGGCAAGACTCTGGCGGCCGCAATCACGGAAACATTTGCTGCCCGCCACACAGCTATTCCGCCTGATCCTGTGGCATTTACGGAGGCGTTCATCGAGGACAAGACGAAACAGTCTCAATGGAAGGCATTCTTGCGCAAGAACCGGATGGTCGGCCGCTGATTGCCGGTTCAGTCTTTCACTATGAGTTCGAGTTTATCCACCCCTTTGCCGACGGCAACGGCCGTTTGGGAAGGCTTTGGCAGAGCTTGATTCTGACCCGCTGGAACCCCCTGTTTGCCGACATCCCGGTGGAAAGTCTGGTGTTCGAGCATCAGCATGAGTATTACCAGGCGTTACAGGAAAGCACGAACCGGACCGATTCCGCGCCATTCATCGCCTTTATGCTCCGTATGATCCTGGATGCCGTAACCACCACAGCCCCCCAAGTCACCCCCCAAGTCGGCGAGCTCCTTTTGGCGCTACAGGGAGAACTAAGCCGCGAGGCGCTGCAAACCACTCTCGGCCTGCAGGACCGCAAATCCTTCCGTGAGCGTTATCTTCGACCGGCCCTGGCGGATGGGTTGATTGAAATGACCATTCCCGACAAGCCCAACAGCCGCCTGCAGAAATACCGCCTGACCGATAAAGGCCGCCAGTGGCTGGCAGGACAAAGAAAGAATAGCGACAAGTAAACTGAAGTAGCCTTCCAACAAGGCATGTGAAGGCAATCGAAGCGCTTGTGCGCCGCTTCGGACAAGCAACATTTTCCTGGATAGAATTACCAGCACATAATGACTGATGCAGGTAACATTATCCCTGGAAACACATGTCTCACTCTACGAAAGTAACGAAATGTGTTACTTTCCCGCAGTAATTCATTTGAAATTACGATTAAGTACGCAGCTTGCGGAAGGTTATGCCCGCAAATTTTTCATCCGTCCTTTTTCGCCTTGCGACATACTTTTTCATATCGCTCATCTCAGGCGATCTTCATCCAGCGCTTATGCGCCTCAATATAGCGGCGTAGGGCAGCGTTGATGCTGGTCTGGTAACACCGGCCTTTCGTTTTAAGAAGTCTGGACAACGTTTGTTTTAAGACAGTTTTTGTTTGGGCAGCAGGGGTGCGCAAAAGCCATCGCTTCTAAACTGATGGCTTCCGGGAAATAAATTGTTTACATTTTGTGCACGAACAGGTAAAATTACTACCCGTAGCGAATCAAAACGTAAACTCAAGTGGCCTTTGTCCTGTTGACGTTTTGCTGCGGAACAGGGAGAATATTTACCCGTATGAACACCAAACAGCAACTGAAGGGCACAGATTTCTTTGCCGGCCATCCGGTCTTTTCACTGGATGAGGCCGTCGCCGCCATGGCTGCGGATGGAGGGCGGCCGCGTGTCGTGGAGCGGCTTAAATACCATTTTAAAACAGGGCGGTTAAAACGCGTAGCCCGGGAGGTATATGCCGTCGTCCCGCCTGCAGTTTCGGTTGAAAATTTCCGTCCGGATTCTTTTCTGGTGGCCAAGGCGATGCACCCTGACGGCGTCTTTTCCCACCACAGCGCCCTGGAGCTTCTCGGGGCGGCATACTCCGTGTGGAACCAGTGCACCCTTTATGTTGCAAAGCGCCGCCGTCCCCTTCTTCGCGATGGGGTCGTTGTCCGCTTCTTGGACACTCCTCGGCCAATGCAGACCGACGCCGGAAAACAATTCGGTACACGCAAGGTCGAGCGTCAGGGAATGCTGCTGGAGGCGACAGGACCCGAGCGGACATTAGTCGAGGGATTCGACCGTCCCTCTTTGGTTGGCGGACTGGAGGAACTGGTGAGATCCGCTGCCGGCTTTACGACCCTCGATCTTGATCTGCTGGAAGAGGTCTTGCGCCGGTACGATCTTGCGAGGTTCTGGGCGGCGATAGGCTGGTTCCTGGAGCGGTTTCAAAAAAGCTTCCATGTGCCCGATGCGCTTCTGAGCCGCATGGAAGAGCGCCGTCCACGTTCCCGATTTTATGCAGAGCGCAGCCAGCGGGGCGGCGCCCTGGTCCGGCGATGGAACCTGATTCTCCCGCAGACGCTTTTATCCTTGGGAGAGCCTGATGAGCGTTAGCCTCGAATACCTGCAACGCTGCGCTGCTCAGACCGGCTACCGGGTTGAATCGCTGGAAAAGGTGGTTCGGCTCGGCGCCATGGCGGGGGATGTGGCGCGGCATCCGTTTCTCGGCTCTGTCCTTGCCATGAAGGGGGGCACGGCCTTCAACCTCTGCTTCGGCCCTCCCAAGAGACTATCCGTCGATCTCGACTACAATTACATCGGACACCTCGACCGGACGGCCATGCTGGAGGCGAGGCCTGCGGTGGAACAGGCCGTTGCCGATCTCGCCCGTCGCCAGGGGTATCGGGTGCAACAATCGGCCGACGCCTTTGCCGGACGCAAGTACTATCTGCTCTACCGGTCCGTTTTAGGTCCGGAGGAACGGATCGAGGTGGATTTGAACTTTCTCTTTCGTATGCCCATTGCCGGGACCGAATCACGCGACATCTGGCAGCCCGGCGAACTGGATCGCCCCCGTGTCCGGGTGGCCAGCCTGGAAGAGATCCTGATCGGCAAATTTCTGGCCCTGCTCGACCGCGGTGCAGGGCGTGATGCCTGGGATATCGCCCACCCGCCGCAATCGACAGACGACATCCTGAGGTCGGTGCGATTCAGACGATGGTTCATTGCCCTTTCGGCCATTCTGGAACATCCGTTGTCAACTTATACCCGTGATCGCCTCGAAGCGTCCTTGACAGACCGGGACATTACCGAACGGCTCGGTCCGATGCTGGCCGGTCCCGCACCCGTTCGGCATGAACTCATCGAGCGTGCCTGGCATTCCCTTGGCGGATTCCTGTCCTGGGACCTCAATGAGGAGGCGTACACCACCGCCATACAGCAGGGCGAATTGAAACCTGAACTGCTTTTCCCAGACGATCCGGTGGAGGCCGGTCGCGTTGCCGTGCATCCGGCAATCCTCTGGAAGATCCAGAATGTGAAGAATTATTTGAGCCGACCGCCTGGGAAGAAAAGGCAGGGCGGCTCCGCCAAGCGGCGCAAATAACCCCGGCCGTTTTTTGTCCGCAGAAAATCCGCTTTTTCGCATTTTCCCATTTCAACAGACCGGCCCGGCCGCAAATCGGCCGCCTATCGGTCATGAATTGACCGTAATCGGTGTCCTTCCGGCAAGCCTGCGTAGCGGAAATAAGTGGGTCGGGACCAGACCTGGCCGCGGAAGAGACGCTTTGCGGCCAAGATGTCATTCGTGAGCCCCTCGCGCTGCCCGTGTCATGAAGCAGGGCCTGATCAGGTTTTTCTCTCCTTCAGCACCTCGATGAAGGCGTCGATCCGGGTCTCGATCTGGCCCTCGGAGAAGCTCCGCTCGTCCACCATGTCCGCCTCGATCATCAGCGTCGGGAGTCCCCTCTCCTTCCGGACCAGCCGCTGGATGTCGTACTGTCCCAGCGAGTAGGGCTTGCAGCTCCGGTTGGAGTGCATGACGATCCCGTCCACCGCGTACCTGTCGGCCATCCCGATCACCTCCCGGGCCATCTCGTCCACGCCGATGTTGAGGTAGATCCGCGAGTAGCCCTCGGCCATCGTATCGATGAAATCGTCTTCCCTGATGTACTTCATGGAGCCGCACCAGGCCGAGGTGTAGGTGTCCGCCACCAGGCAGGCGCCGTGGGAGGCGAACTTCTCGGAGAGCCACTTCGTCCGGTACCAGACGGGGATGTTGTCCCAGAGGAGCCGGTACTTCTCGTCGGGGACAATCCCGATCCCCTGGGCGATCCTCTCTTGCATCTCGGCAAGGAGCGTCTTATAGTAAGCGACCGCCTGCTCGGTCCCCCGGAGGGTGACGATCAGCGCCAGGTGGAAGAAGGCGTCGAAGGCCGAAAGCGGCGCCGGCCGGTGCATCGCCGTGTCCAGGACCGCCTGCCAGAGCCTCTGCGCCTCGAGGGAGAGCCTCCCCACCTCGATGCTCCGGTCGTAGTCGAATCTCTTCCCGCAGGTCCCCTCCAGGAAAGCGATGTATTCGCCGATCTGGCTGCGGACGTAGCGGCGCGCCTCCTCGGTGAATCCCGTATGGCAGAAGGGGGTGTCGAGGATGAAGAGCGGTACGTTGAAGAACCGGGCCTGGACCTCGTACCATTTGAGGACCGTCCCGCAGATGTTGTTGCAGCACACCAGCATGTCCGGCCGGGGAAGGCCCCCGATCGGCCCGCCGTTTGTCGGCGCGCAGGCGATATCGGCCCGGGCATAGGAGCACAGGTCGCTCGAATACCCCATCGCCTCCGCCTTCTCGCAGAGATCGACCCCCATCTTGCTCGCCCCGATCATCGCCCCGTGGTTCTCCGGATAGACGGGGATCACGTCCATCGCGATCAAGGGCTCCACCGGCCCGCCGCTCGTGATCCAGGCGACCTTTTTCCCCGCCTGCTCCGCGGTCTTCGCCTCGATGTAGTAGGCGGTCATGATCTCCTTCATCTTCGCGACCGCCTTGATCTTCCGCCTTTCCTTCGCCTCGTCCTTTTCCGCCATTGTCTTCTCCAAAAGGGATTTCAGATCATCTCGACAAACGCCTCGAACCGTGTCCGGAGCTGGCCGTCGGCCGGGAGCCGGTCCTCGACCTCGACGGCCATGCTCGGGATCCCCACCTTCTCCAGCGCCTCCTTGAGATAGGGGTAATCGAAGGCGTGGGGATCGCAGAACTTCAGGAGTAAGAAAACCACCCCCCGCGCCCTTTCTTCGCCGACCAGCCGGACGAGATTATCCGCCCGGTCCGTCAGGCCCCGGTGCTTGGCCGGGCAGACGACCCTCTCCATATACCGCCGGGCGATCGCCGCTATCGGCTCGGCCGTCTCGTCGACAAGGCCGCTGAAGAAGCGCGAACCGGTGCAGAGGTCGTCGCCGACCACCCTCCCGCCCGCCTCCTCGACGACGGTGTAGACGTCGGGGTGATTGCAGACGCCGCCGGACAGGACGATCCGCTTGGGGTCCCTTCCGGCCGCCCCTTTTGCCTCCGATCTCTTTGCCTCCGCTCCCGCTTTTACGGCTCCCGCCGCCTCCTGAACCGCGCTCCTTTTCTCAAGCTCTCCCGCGGCCTCCTCTAAAAGCGCCGCGGCCCTCATCCGGTCCATGATCATCGCGGCCCTGGTCAGGGCGTGGAAGTCGCTTCCGTTAAGGATTCCCGGTCGTTCGCTCCTCAGGGCGTCGATCCGCATGAGGGCCGTCCTGATCCGATTGGCGAGCCGGATCGCGCCCCTAAGATCGTCGTCGGAGATCGCCGCGCCAATCTTTTCCGCCAGCTCCAGGCGAAACCGCGCCAGGACGGCGAGGAAATACCCCCTGGCGCTGTCCGTATCCAGCTTGACCGGCAGGACCAGGTCCATATGAAAGCAGCGATCGATGTTCAGGCGCCAGATGTCGGAGAGCCGCTGGATGGAATCGCAGGTGTGCGGGAAAACGATCCCGTCCAGGAAGGCCAGCCGCCCCGCAAGGGCGTCTTCCAGGGCGCCCCGAACCAGCGAACAGCAGTAGGATTGCAGGTGGGCCTCGGCCAGTCGGATTTTTTCACCCGATCCGAAAAGCCGCACCGGGTGGGCGCCGGCAGCCAGGATTATCTCCTCGGGCGCGTATGAACAGAGAGTCCCGACCACCTTCCGGTTTGTTTCTCTCTTCAGACCGGCGACATACCCATAGGGATCATTCAGAACCCTGCGGCACTCATCGATTGGCTTCATCCCTGATGAACTCCTAAAAAAGTCTTGAGGTAGCGAAAACGGGGCGGCTTCGTAAAAAAAGCCGCTATGATTCTCTCCGGCCATCGGTTCGGCGATCCCCTCGCGTCAGGCCAAAACGGCAGTGCGGACGGATACTATCACAGGGCGTCCCAACTTTCCAAACTATAATC